>QFCS01004568.1_pt1 | contig 155233 bp, 125 predicted proteins | sample 3576561 | NCBI WGS metagenome assembly QFCS01 | reverse complement strand
TCGCTGGAATAACGCAATCCTTTTCGGCTATGCTCCTGCCGGGCAATGCCAGTCCATGCCATGATACACTCCATCTCTTCGCAAAGGGGCGTGAATCACAACATGCTGGTATTGCTCAACAACTTTCGGGGCGGGCTCTCAAGCCGCACAAGCCCAACGAAAAGGAAAGCAACGGACCGCTGGCCCGTTTCTTCCGCTGGTTCAACGCAAAGTTCGATGCCGGCCAGGAACGCTATGAACGCAGTGTGCGCTCCACCGCGCGCAACTGGAAACGCTCGATGGTGGTCTATGCCCTGATCGTGGGCGGGCTGGCGCTGCTGTTCGTGCGGCTGCCAGGCGGGTTCCTACCCGACGAAGACCAGGGCATGGTCATCGCTCTCGTCCAGGGTCCGGCCGGCTCCACCGCCGCGCGTACGGAAAAGGGCCTTACCGTGATCCGTGACCACTTCACCAAGCAGGAAAGCGCCAATATCGCTGGCGTGTTCACGGTGAATGGTTTCAGTTTCGCTGGGTCGGGCCAGAACAGCGGCCTGGCGTTCGTGCCGCTCAAGCCGTGGAGCGAACGCTCTGGCAAGGCCAACACCGCGCAGTCTATCGCCGGGCGCGCCATGGGCGCCTTTGCCGCCTATCGCGACGGACTGATCTTCGCGATCACCCCGCCGGCCGTCCAGGAACTGGGCAATGCCACCGGCTTCGACCTGCAATTGGTCGACCAGGCCGGGCTGGGACATGCCCGGCTGCTGCAGATCCGCAACATGATGCTGGGCATGGCCATGCAGGACAAGAACCTGGTCGGCGTGCGCCCCAACTCGCTCGATGATGCGCCGCAGCTCAAGGTCACGGTGGACCAGGAAAAGGCGGGCGCGCTCGGCCTCGATCTGTCCACAATCAACAGCACGATCGCCACGGCCTGGGGCGGCAGCTACGTCAACGACTTCGTCGATCGCGGCCGTGTAAAGCGCGTCTATGTCCAGGCTGATGCGGCCTATCGCATGGCGCCCGAAGACATGGACAAGCTGTTCGTGCGATCGAGCAACGGCAGCATGACGCCCTTCAGCGCCTTTTCGACGATCTCGTGGGAAAAGGGCCCGGTGCAACTCACCCGCTATAACGGCCTGCCTGCCATGGAAATCCTCGGTGCCCCGGCACCGGGCGTCGCCACCGGCAGCGCGATGGCGGCGATGGAGGCGATCCACGCCAAGCTGCCTCCCGGCACTGCGCTGGAATGGACCGGCCTGTCCTATGAAGAACGGCTTTCGGGTGGACAGGCACCGGCGCTCTATGGCCTGTCGCTGCTGATCGTGTTCCTGTGCCTTGCCGCGCTGTATGAAAGCTGGTCCGTCCCGCTCTCGGTCATCATGGTCGTGCCGCTGGGCGTGATCGGCGCGGTGCTGGCCGCCACGCTGACGGGGTTGAACAACGACATCTATCTGCAGGTGGGCCTGATCACGACCATCGGGGTCTCGGCCAAGAACGCCATCCTGATCGTGGAATTTGCCGAAGAGCGCATGCGCGACGGCATGGGCGCGTTCGACGCGGCGGTCAGTGCCGCCCGGCTGCGACTGCGACCGATCCTGATGACCAGCCTTGCCTTCATCTTCGGCGTGCTGCCCCTGGCAGTGGCGACCGGGGCTGGCGCTGGCGGCCAGAATGCAATCGGCCGGGCCGTGGTCGGCGGCATGCTGTCGGCAACGGTGCTGGCGATCTTCCTCGTGCCGATGTTCTTCGTGGTGGTGTTCAACCTCTTCACGCGGCGCAAGCAGGCCGATCAAACCCATACCCAAGACGACGAGGGCGCGTCCGCGCCCCAGGGAGTCTGACTGTCGTGACCAAATCCCAAACCGTGCTCGCGGCCGTGCTGCCTGCCCTGCTCTTGTCGGGCTGCAACCTGGCGCCGCGCTATGCCCGGCCGGCGCCGGCCGTGCCGCCGGCCCTGCCCCAGGGCCAAGGCGTCTATCCGGCGGCTGACGCGGCCCAGACGCAAGACCTGGCCCGGATCGGCTGGCGCGAATTCTTTCGCGACGACCGCCTGCGCCAGGTGATCGAACTGGGCCTGGCCAACAACCAGGACCTGCGCCTGGCCGTGGCCAATGTGCAGGCGGCGCGCGCGCAATATCGCGCGCAACGCGCCAACCTGTTCCCGGCGATCAGCGCCAGCGGATCGGGCACCTACACCAACACCGCGTCCTTTGCCGCGAGCGCAGGCGGCGCGGCCAGTGCGGGAACGGCCGACATCCAGTATTTCAACGGCAATGTCGGGCTGTCCTCGTTCGAGATCGACCTGTTCGGGCGCCTGCGCAACCTGTCCAAGGCGGCGCAGGAGCAGTACTTGGCGAGCGAGGAAGGGCGGCGCGCCACGCGCGTCACCCTGATCGGGGAAATCGCCGCGGCCTGGCTGACGCTGGGCGCGGACCGCGATCAGCTGGCCACGTCCGAACGCACGCTCAAGGCCTATGCCCAGAGCCTGGACCTGACCAAGGCGCAGTTCCGCATCGGCGTGACCTCTGCCCTGGAAATGCAGCAGGCCGAAACCAGCTACCAATCGGCGCGCAATGACATTGCCGTGCTGCAAACCCAGGTGGCGCAAGACCTCAACGCGCTGCAGTTGCTGACCGGCGCGCCCGTGCCCACCGAATTGCAGCCGCAGGGGCTGGGCACCGAGCCGGCGACGATCGACGCACTGCCGGGCAACCTCGGTTCCGACGTGCTGCTGCGCCGGCCCGACGTGCTCCAGGCAGAGCACCAGTTGATCGCGCAGAACGCCAATATCGGTGCGGCGCGGGCCGCGTTTTTCCCGCGCATCTCGCTGACCGCCACGATCGGCACGATCAGTTCGACGCTCAGCAACCTGTTCGCGTCTGGAACCGGTACCTACACCGTCTCCCCCTCGGCCAGCGTGCCGCTGTTCAATTTCGGGCAGAACCAGGCCAATCTCGATTATGCCAAGGCATCGCGCGATGCGGCGGTGGCGACCTATCAGAAAACCATCCAGACCGCGTTCCGCGAGGTCTCCGATGCGCTGGCCCAGCGCGGCACGATCGACGAACAGATGGCCGCGCAAACCGCCCGGGTGCAGGCGGCCCAGCAGGCGGCGATGCTTTCTGACGCGCGGTTCCGCGCGGGGGTGGAATCGTTCCTCACCGCCCTTGATTCGCAGCGCAGCGCCTATGCCGCGCAGCAGCAACTGGTGACCACGCGGCTCGCCCGCGCCAACAACCTGGTGACGCTCTATCGCACCTTGGGAGGCGGCCTCGATTGAATCGCTTGCCAAAGCGCCAGACCAGAATAGTATCTGTTGCATAACATATATGCGGAAGAGGTCTGGCGATGAGCGAAGGCATGCGTGACGGCGTAACCGATGCGGGCGATGAAAGCCTGATCATCCTCGAATCGCTGCTGTGTCTGATGCGCGAAAAGAATCTGCTGAGCCGCAGCGATATCGAACTGCTGTGCGAAAAGGTGGAGCGCCGCGCCACCGGCACCAGCCGCAATCCCCTGCCCTGCAACAACGGCAGCGCGACCGAGGCCGTCAGCTACCTGCGCCGTCTTTCGGCCTATCTTGGCCAGCGCTATGGCGGCAAGCACATGCGCCGCGGCGCCGCCAACTGATCGCGCAACCCGGGCCGGTCGTCAGAAGGTTCCGCCGCCCGGCCCGGGTTGTTTGAACTCACGCCCCCACGCGGGGGCGCATCAGCCCAGCACTTCTGCCATGTCCACCGCGCGGTGTTCGCGCGCGCTGATTTCGGCTGCCGTGCCGATCGCCACGGCCATGAGCCCGTCATGGGCCGTCACCAGCACATCTCCTTCGCCCCGCACCGCGCGCGCAAACGCCGCGTGCTGATAATAGGTCGAGCCGTGGTGTGATCCGGCCGCCAGCGCTGTTTCGTCCACCGCAACGTGCCGGCGTTCCACCGCCTTTGGCCCCGGCCAGGGCACGCGCGGCGACCACACCAGGTCTCCCGGCGGGATCAACACGTCGAGCCGGCCCTTGTCGCCCGTTGCGCTCATTTCCTCCTGGTGTTCGGCGCCTTCGGCAAACATGCACAGATCAAGCATCGCGCGCGTGCCGTTGGCAAAGTCCACCGTGGTAAAGCTGTTATCAATGATATCAGGCCGTGCACCATCATAGCGTTCGTTCACGTGGTTCACATCCATCGCGCCCGAACAATAGACCCGCACCGGCTCGCTCTGCGTGATCAGCCGCATGAGATCGAAGAAGTGGCAGCACTTCTCGACCATCGTGCCGCCGGTCTTGGCCGAAAAGCGGTTCCAGTCGCGCACCTTGACCAGGAAGGGAAAGCGGTGCTCGCGAATCGCCAGCATGCGCAGCGCGCCCACCTGGCCGCCATGGATCGCATCGATGAACGCGGCAGCAGGCGGCATGAAGCGGTATTCCATGCCGGTCCAGAACGGGGCGCGGCGCGCGGCCACCTGTTCCACCACCCAGCGGGCATCGGCCATCGTGGTGCACAGCGGCTTTTCACACAGGATCGCCACGTCGCTGGCAAGCAGCGGCTCCAACACGGCGCGGTGGGTGAAATTGGGCGACGCCACGACCACGGCATCGATTCCGCCCGCGGCCACCAGGCTGGCAGCATCGGCATGGACGGCCACATCCTGGCCCGCCTCACCCAGCGCGGCCCGCCCCCAGTCGATCGAGGTTGCTTCGGGATCAGCGATGGCGACGATTTCGGCATCGGGCAACAGCTTGATATTGTGGATATGCTCCACCCCCATCATGCCGGTGCCGACCAAGCCGTAACGCAGTTTCTCTACCATCACCAAGCTCCTTGTGCCATGGCGCTATCCATGACGAACCTCAGCCTAAAGACCGAACCCGTCGCGCTCGGCAAGAGCGGACTTGCCGTTTTCCCGATTGCCTGGGGCATGTGGCGGCTGGCCAGCCCAGACGGCAACGATGATCTGGGCGCCATTGCCGATCGCGTGGAAGCCGCACTGGATGCGGGCGTGACCCTGTTCGATACCGCCGACATCTATGGCTGCGATGCGCCGGTGGGCTTTGGCGGGGCCGAAGCCCTGTTCGGCAAGGCGCTGGCGGCCAACCCGCATTGGCGCGAGCGCATGGTCATCGCCACCAAGGGCGGCATCTGGCTGGGCAAGCCCTATGATTCGACGCGCGCCTATCTGCGCAGCGCGATCGATGCCTCGCTGGCGCGGCTGGGGCTGCCCAGCGTTGACCTTTACCAGATCCACCGCCGCGATTTCCTTACCCATCCGCGCGAGGTGGCCGAGGCGCTGGTCGAAATGGTCGAGGCCGGCAAGGTCAAGCACGTCGGCGTGTCGAACTATAGCCCGGCCGAAGTTTCGGCACTGCAGGCCTTCCTGCCCTTCCCGTTGGTGTCGACGCAGCCGGAATACTCCGCCGCGCGGTTTGCGCCGCTCTACGATGGCACGCTGGACCAGGCGATGGAACGCGAGATGGCCGTGCTGGCCTGGTCGCCGCTGGGCGGTGGCAGGCTGACCGATGCCGCACACCCGGTTGGCGCGCTGTTGGCCAAGCAGGGCGCGGCCTTTGGCACCGACGCCAGCGCGGCGGCATTGAGCTGGATCATGGCGCACCCGGCGCGGATCGTGCCTATCGTCGGTTCGCAGCAGCCTGCCCGCATTGCTGCGCTGCGCGACGCCTTCAAGGTCGAATGGACGCGCGGCGAATGGTACGCGGTGCTGGAAGCATCGCGCGGAGAATCCATGCCGTGACCCAAACCCCTTGCGAAATCAGCTGGTTTTCAGCGCTTTGCGATGACGACTATGAGTATCTGGGGCAAAGCGACCCGGCGCTGCAATCGAGCTGGGAGCATTGCCGCAACATCGTCCTGGGTGCCGAGGAAGGCGGGTTCGACAATATCCTGCTGCCCTCGGGCTATGCCCTGGGTATCGACACCACGGCCTTTGCCGCCGCCATCGCCACGCAGGTGCGCCGCATCAAGCTGCTGATGGCGGTGCGGGTGGGCGAAATGTGGCCAGCGCAACTGGCACGCCAGATCGCCACGATTGATCAGATCCTGGGCGGGCGACTGACGGTCAATATCATTTCCAGCGACTTGCCGGGAGAAACGCTTGACGGGGCATCGCGCTATGAACGCACCGACGAGGCGATCGCCATCCTGCGCACGCTGCTCGCCGGGCAACCGCTCGATCACCAGGGCCGCTTCTGGAACCTCAAGCTTGACGCACCCCGCATGCTGCAGGCAGCGCCGCGCGTGCCGGCGCTCTATTTCGGCGGCCTGTCGGAACCGGCGCGCGAAACGGCCGCCAAGGGCTGCGATGTTTATCTGATGTGGCCTGATCGCATGGAGGCGGTAAAGGACATCGTCGCCGACATGAAAGCCCGTGCGGCGCGGCATGGCCGCACCATCCGCTGCGGCTATCGCGTGCACGTGGTGGTGCGCGAGACGGAGAGCGAAGCGCGCGCCGCGGCCGATCGCCTGCTGAGCAAGCTGGACGCCGCACAAGGCGCAGCGATCCGTGCCAAGTCGCTCGATTCCCAATCGGTTGGTGTGCAGGCACAGGCCGCCCTGCGCGAGGCTGCCGCTGGCGATGGCTATGTCGAAGACAACCTGTGGACCGGCATCGGCCGCGCCCGATCGGGCTGCGGCGCGGCGATCGTCGGCGATCCTGACCAGGTTCTGGCCAAGCTCAACGCCTATCGCGCGGCAGGGATCGAGGCGTTCGTGCTTTCGGGCTATCCCCATGCACGCGAGGCGGATCTGTTTGCGCGCCACGTGTTGCCACATATCGACCACGCACCGTTTTAATCTCTACTGCAAAAGTTGAACTTTCTGGCACTCCCTCGCCGTACCCCGTAACAGGCATGGCAAAGGAGTGCCGCCACCGATGACTGCCCTGCTCAGCCCCCGCCGCCGCCAGCTGCTGTTTGCGCTGGCCCTGACGGCGGGGATTCTCAATCTGGTCGATCGCCAGATCATCGCAGTGCTCAAGCCAACCATCGCCGCTGACCTGCAGTGGAGCGACGACGATTACGGCACGCTGGCGGCGCTGTTTCAAACCGGTGCGGCGTTCGGCTTTCTTGCGGCAGGCTGGCTGGTCGATCGGCTTGGCGTGCGGCGGGCCAACGCCTTTGGCGTGGCGGCCTGGTCGCTTGCCGCAATGGCGCATGGCTGGGCGCGCAGCTTTTCCGCGTTCATGGCCTGCCGCATCAGCCTGGGTGCAAGCGAGGCGATGGGCACCCCGGCCGGCATCAAGACCATGGCGGCGATCTTTCCGCCCGAACAACGATCGACCGGCATCGGCCTGTCCAACGCGATCAACTCGATCGGCGCGATCCTGGCGCCGCTGGCCATTCCGATCGTTGCGGCGATCTGGGGCTGGCGCGCGGCCTTTGTCATGGCCGGTGCGCTGGGTCTGGTCTGGGCCATGGCCTGGTGGCTCGCCACGCGCGGCGTCGATTTTGCCGATACCCCGGCGGCCCAGGCGCAACCGCTGCACCGCGCCACGCCGGTGTGGCGGGAGCGGCGCACCTGGATCATCGCCGGCGCCAAGGTGCTGTCTGATGCCACCTGGTTCCTGATGCTGTTCTGGATGCCGGACTATTTCCACCGCGCATTCGGGCTGGCTGGCACTGAACTCGGCCCGCCGCTCGCCCTCGCCTATGCCGGCGCGGCAGTGGGTTCGGTCCTGGCCGGCACGCTGTCGAGCCGCTGGATCGGCGCCGGCCAGCCGATCGACCGCGTGCGCAAGCGCGTGATGCTGGCCTCTGCCCTGGTGGTCACGCCGGTGCCGCTGGCCTTGTTGGCGCCAGGCCCGTGGGCCGCGGCGGCGGTGCTGGCACTGGCGCTGGCCGGACACCAGGGATTTTCCACCAGCCTGTTCGGCCTGATCGCCGATGTCACCCCGCGCGCACGGGTTGGCCGCGTCACGGGTTTTTCCGCGTTCTGCGGCAATATGGGCGGCACGGCGATTACCAAGATCGCCGGCCTCACTCTCGCGGCCGGCCTTGGCTATGGCCCGCTCTTTGCGTTCGCGGCGGTGTCCTATCTGCTGGCACTTGGGCTGATCCGGCTGGGCATTCCGCGCATCGTCGCGGTGGAGGACGGGACGCAAGGCAGCGCCATCGGCGTGGCGTTGGGGCACTAAAGAAAAAGTTTCTTCTCTACCTATGGGGTTGAGTATAGCGCGACGGCGTTCAAGGGAGAAATCGATGCCCAAGTTTTCCGTTTCGCTGCGCAGCGCGCTCTTGCTCGCTGGCGCTCTGATCGTGCCTGCCGCCGCCGCTGCCCAGGATGCGCCGCCCGCAGCGCCCGCCCCGGCAGAAGCAGACGCACCGGCACCGGCACCGGGCGAAATTGTCGTCACCGCGCGTTTCCGCAACGAAAGCCTGCAACAGGTGCCGATCGCGATCAGCGCAGTCAGCGGGCAATCGCTCAACGATCGCGCCATCCACACCCTGCAAGACCTGTCGGCCAGCGTGCCTACCGTCGATTTCCGCAGCGGCGCCTCGAACAAGGATCGCACCGTGTTCATTCGCGGTGTCGGCACGATCACCACCTCGCCCGGCGTCGAATCCTCGGTTTCCACCGTGCTCGATGGCGTGGTGCTCAATCGCCCCGGCCAGGCGACGCTCGACGTGGGCGAGGTTGAGCGCATCGAAGTGCTGCGCGGCCCGCAGGGCACGCTGTTCGGCAAGAATGCCTCGGCCGGGGTGATCAACATCGTCACCGCCGCGCCCACCCAGGCATTCCATGCCTATGTCGAAGGCGGCGCCACCACCGATGCCGAATACCGCGTGAAGGCGGGCGTCACCGGCGGCCTGACCGACACCGTCGCGGCGCGGATCGACGGCCTTTACGCCAACTACAAGGGCAACGTGTGGAACGCGGTGACCAAGGACAAGGTCAACGGCTTCGAGCGCTATGGCCTGCGCGGCAAGATCGAGGCGCGCCCGAGCGACGCCTTGACGCTGACGCTCGCGGGTGACTGGCTGCACAGCTATGACACGACCTCCAACGGGGTCTATGCCAACACCAACCAGATCGCCTATCCGACCAATGCGGTCACCGCCTCGCCCACGCTGGTGGGCATCCTGGCCGGCTATGGTATCACCGCCGGGCCGAGCAACCGCACCGCCGCCACCACGTTCGATACCGACGTGCGCGACGAGAATTTCGGCGCCTCGCTGACCGCCGATCTCTCGCTGGGCGATTACAAGGTCACCTCGATCACCGCATGGCGGGGGTGGAAGAACCACCAGCACCAGGATCTCGATGCCACGCAGGCCTCGCCCGCCGTGCAGCCGCAGAGCGAGGACCATGGTGACGTCAACACCAACCAGTATTCGCAGGAACTGCGCCTCACCTCGCCCAAGGGCAAGCTGATCGACTATGTCATCGGCGCCTATGCCCTGCGCGCGGAAACCGACGAGCGCTATCAGCGCGACCTGACGCGCACCTCTGGCCTGACGACGGGCGTTGCCAAGTATGGCATCCGCGCCAACAACTATGCGCTGTTTGGTGAAGCCAACATCAACTTCACCAGCAATTTCCGCGCCATCGCCGGTTATCGCTCCACCTGGGACAAGCTCTCGTACTACCACGTGCGCACATCGACGGCCGATCCGGCCAACACCGGCAGCGCCGCGTTCAACGTGTCGGGCATCCGCGCCTATCACAACAGCAATGGCAGCACGTCGACCCGCGGCGATTCCTGGCGGGCCGGCCTGCAGTGGGACGTGAGCAGCCACACGCAGGTCTATGGCACCTGGTCGCGCGGGTACAAGGGCCCGGCGTACAACGCCTTTTTCAACATGCAGCCGACCGACGAAATCGCCCTGCTGCCTGAAACCTCCAATGCGTTTGAAGTGGGCATCAAGGGCAGCACGGCCGATCGCTCGGTCCGCTATGCGCTGGCGGTCTATTCCACCACGTTCAAGAACTATCAGGCGAACGTGGCCGATCTGGTCAATGGCACGGCGGTGACCCGCCTGATCAACGCCGGCAAGGTCCGCACCCAAGGGGTGGAGGCCGATGTCACCCTGGTGCCGACCAAGGGCTTCACGGTCGATCTTTCGGCCGCCTATGACGATGCCAAGGTGGTGAACTTCAACTGCCCGGCCGGCCTGCCCGCCAGCTGCGACATCAATGGCCAGCCGCTGCCTTTCGCGCCCAAGGTCAAGCTGTTTGCCAATGCCGCCTACCGCTTTGCCCTGACCCAGGCGGTCGACCTGGAACTGCAGAGCGACATCGCGTTCAAGAGCGAGACGCAGTACCAGCTGACGCAGACGCCGGGCACGATCCAGCCCGCCTATGCCATCTGGAACGGCAGCGTCGCTCTGCTGGGCCATGACGATGGCTGGCAGCTGCGTGCCTATGTCAAGAACATCACCAACACCCACTATGCCAGCTATCTGGTCAACGGCGGGGTGGCCGGGATCGTGCGCTATGTACCGCGCGATGACGTGCGCTATGGTGGCGTGACGCTGCGCAAGACGTTCTGATCGGCCGATCCGCCGCGTGTTCCGGCTTAGGCAGGGACACGCGGCGGATACCGACAGACCGCGTCAGGGCTTGCGCCAACCCGCAGCGCGTGCCGCACGCTCGGCAGCGGGATCGAGCGCAGGCCCCTGCGCCATGTCCTGTGCCAGGGCCATCAGCGCCGCATCATGGCTGCCGGCCTGGCGATAGGCGCCGTCATCATTCGGGCCTGGCGCCGCGCCGCCGCCCACCTGCCGGATCAGCTTCCATCCCCGCGCATCATGGCAGGCAATGCCGCCACCCTGCCCACTGTCATAGCCGCGGCACAAGGCGCCCGATGCATCGGCAAAGCTGATCACCACTCGCGCCGGCGCGCCGGCCGGTGCCTGGCCGGAAAGCTGGGTATCGAGCGCGCTGGCCAGCGCGGCATCGGCATAGCCCGGCCCCGCGCCGTTTCCGCCCGGATGCTGGAGCACGACCGCCAGCGTCAGCGATGCCGCCAACGCCAGGCCGATGCCCCCACCCCATACCAGGCGCCGCGGGCGCCGGGCACGGGCGGCGGCGAGGTCGATAACCTCTGCATTCGTCTGTGGCTGGCTGGCCGCGGCGAGCAGACCGGGCGGCAATGGCGCATCGAGCACCGGGGCATAATGCGCAGCGAGGCGGGCCTTGAGCGCGCGGTGGCGCTCAACCTGCCGGGCCAGCGCGGGATCGGCGGCGATTGCGCGCTCCACCTCGGCCTGCATCGCCGCATCGAGTTCGCCATCGGCATAGGCAGCCAGAGTTTCGGGAGAAGGCGTCACAGGTCGTCTCCCAGCATGGCGAGAAGCGCGTCGCGCCCGCGGACCAAGCGGGAATTGAGCGTGCCGACCGGGCAGCCGACAATCTCGGCCGCTTCCTTGTAGGACCAGCCCTCGACCATCACCAGCAACACAGCCTCGCGCTGTTCATCGGGCAGGCGTGCCATTGCCCGGTCCACATCAGACAGCTGCGCCCGCGCTTCCTGCCCGCCATCGGCGCCCACGGTGACGCCCGCGTCTTCGTCAACAAAGGTCTGGCCACGGCGGGTTTCGGCACGGGCCTCGTCGATCCACAGGTTGCGCATGATCCGATACATCCAGCTATCCAGGCGGCTACCCTCTTGCCATTGCTGGCGGCTGCGCAGCGCGCGTTCCACGGTCATCTGGCAAAGATCGTCTGCCCGCGCCGCATCGCGCGCCAGGCCCAGGGCAAACCGGCGAAGCCGGGGCAGCAGGGCCAGCATGGCGGTTTCAAAACGGTCGGTCAGCGTTCTTGCCTTTTCCGATGGATAGAACGAACCATGTCGCTCGTTTCATCCATAGGCAATTCCGCCTGACTTGGGAAACCGTCTTGCGCACGATCACCCCTGCCCTGCTGGCGACGCTTTGCGCCACGACGCTGACCATGCCTGCGCTGGCGCAGGGCGTGATGCCCGGGATCGCCCCGGGGATGGGCCAGCAACTGGGCAATCCCTTCGACAACCGGCTCGATCCCGTGATCGATCGCGCGCGCCAGGCGGTGGACCGCGTGCCCGCTGATGTGGCCCAGGCGCTCGACAATGCCACCAGTACCATGGTGCAAAGCGCCAAGGCGCTTGCCCAGGCGCGGGTAGAGCGGATCGATCGCCTGCTGCGGCAAAACCAGGCCAGCATCGAACGGGACGCGGCCGGTGATCCGGCCGTGAAGGGTGAACTGCTGCTCATGGCGCCAGAGTCTGCGATGCTCGACAAGGCACGCGCCCTGGGATTTGCCGTCCTTGGCAACGAACGCCTGGCCTCGCTCGATCTGGCGGTTACGCGGCTGGCCATTCCGCCGGGAATGACCCTGGCACAGGCACAGGCTGTGTTGGGCAAGGCCCTGCCCGATGCCACGATCAGCGCCGATGTGCTGCACTTTACCGCCGGCGCTGCCGGCCCTCGCGGCGGCACGATGCATCTGGGCACGATGCCGGCGTTGCAGACGCCGGTGGGGATGATTGATGGCGCCCCGGCGCAGGCGATCGACGCCTTGCAAGGGTTCGCCCCGGGCGCGCCGGCAGCATCCGACCATGGCAGCGCCGTGGCCAACCTGCTGTCCGGTGCCGGCGTGCGCCATATCCTGGCGGCAGACGTCTATGGGCGCGGCCCCACCGGCGGCAACGCCCTGGCCATCGCCCGCGCGGTGGACTGGCTGATCGGCCGGCAGGTGCGCGTCATCACCATCAGCCTGGTTGGCCCGGCCAACCCGTTGCTGGCGCGGGCGATGACGGCGGCCTTGCAGCGCGGTGCCGTGATCGTGGCGGCGGTGGGCAATGATGGCCCCGCCGCACCGCCGGCCTATCCCGCCAGCTATCCCGGCATCCTGGCCGTGACGGCAGTCGATGCCCGCAACCGCGCCTTGATCGAGGCTGGCCGTGCCCTCCACCTCGACTATGCCGCGCCCGGCGCCGGATTGCGCGCGGCCAATGCGCGCGGGCAGATGGTGCCCGTGCGTGGCACATCGTTTGCAGCGCCGCTCGTCGCATCGCGCGTGGCGGCGGCGCGCGATGCGCTTGCTTCGGTGCCCCAAGCGCTGGACCGCGAGGCGATCGACCTGGGCCCGCGCGGCCCCGATCCGCAATACGGGCGCGGGCTGCTTTGCACGATTTGCCGCTGATCATCCGGTCGATCGAAAAAATTTTGCGGCGATGGATTAAATCCGATCGGGGGTCCGTTTTCAGAACAACGGGATGATGATCGGCCACACACACACCGGCAGGTCGATCCCACAGTTCAGGAAAGGATCAGATCATGCGTAAGCTCTTTGCCACTTCGCTTGTTGCCTGCACCCTTGTTGCCATGCCGGCCCATGCCCAGCTGCTGGGCGGTGGCGGCCTCGGCGGTGGCATGGGTGGCGGCCTTGGCGGCGCGGTCGGCGGCGTGATGGGCGGCACCATGGGCCATGGTGGCATGCTGGGCGGCACGCTCGATGGCGCGGTCGATGGTTCGTCCACGCTCGACACCGTGCGCTCCACCACCCGTGGCACCGCCAACGGCTCGGGCAGCACCAGCGGCAACACCAGCGTGAACCGCCACAACGGCAAGGTTCATGCCGATCGCACCGCCAGCGGCAATGCTTCGGGTTCGGCCACCCAGGGGCTGACCTCGCCGGCAGGGTCGCTGACCGGTTCGCTGGCTGGCAATGGCAGCGGCACCGTCGGCGGCAGCGCCAATGCCCAGGCCATCGGCACCGACCAGTTGACCAGCACCACGCGTTCGGCCGCCAACACGGCGCGCAACACCGCCAATGGCGCTGCAACCCGGGTGGAAGACACTGCCAGCATGGCCCGCGCCCGCGCCACCAGCACGGCACAGGCCGCGCGTGATGCCGCCAGCGAGCGCGTTGCCCAGGCCCGCACCACCGCAACCAACGCGGCCGAAGCGGGCAAGGCCAAGGCCCAGAGCGCCGCAAACACCACGCGTAGCTATGCCGCCAATGCCGCCGCCCGTGGCGAGGGTGCCGCCAACGGCGCGGCGAGCGCCACGCGCAATGGCGCTGCCAATGCAGCCCAGCAGGCCACCGGCAGCGTCGCCGGCAGCGTGACCGGCAGCGCGAGTGGCTCGATCACCGGTTCTGGCACCGGCTCTGGCAGCGGTTCGGCTTCGGCCAGCCACTGATCCGCGTCTCGCGCTACATCACCGATCCCGGCGCATGGCCTCATGCGCCGGGATTTTTGTTGGCCGCAAGCTTTCGACCAGGTGATCGACAAATACACGCACCCGCGCAGGGGTTGCCGCCCCGCCGACAAACACGGCGTGGATCTGCTCTTCATCGGCGGGATTGAACGCTTCGAGCAGCGGGATCAGCCGCCCATCGGCAAGCGCCTGGGCCACGCTGAAGGTGCCGACGCGCGCGATGCCGATGCCGGCCTGCGCCAGGTCACCCAGGGTTTCGCCGTTGTTGGCCACGATCGTGCCGCGCACTTCCAGCGCGAAATCCTCAATTGCGCCGTCGGCGCCGACGCGGCGGAACGGCCACACCGGTTCGGCCCGACGGAAATTGAAATTCAGGCAATTGTGGGCATGCAGGTCTTCGGGCACCTGCGGCACGCCGTGGCGCGCGAGATAGTCTGGCGAGGCGACGATCACCCGGCCGTTGCTGCCCAGCTTGCGCGCGGTAAGCGCACTATCGGCGAGCGGGCCAAAGCGGATGGCCACGTCCGCCTCGCCGGCGGCAACGTCAACCAGCGTGTCGGTCAGGGCGATATCGACCAGCACATCGGGATAGCGGCGCACGAACGCGCCCAACAGCGGCACTATGCACAGCCGCCCGTGCGACAGCGCCGCGCTCACCCGCAACCGCCCCCGTGGCGTGCCGCGATCGGCAAGCTGCTGCTCCACCTCGTCAAGATCAGCCAGGATCCGGCGCGCGGCGCGCAGATAGGCCTGGCCTTCTGCCGTCATGGCCAGGGCGCGGGTAGAGCGCAGCAGCAGCCGCACGCCCAGGCGCGCCTCGATCCGGTCGATGCCCCGGCTCACTGCCGAAGGGCTCAGGCCCAGCACGCGCCCTGCGCCCGAAAAGCTGCCGCAATCGCTGACGGCGGCAAACAGCGCCATCTCGCGCGCGCGATCCACCCCTGCCGCAGCATCGCCGGTCAGTGGTGGTTTGGCCGGCATCTTTGCGCCCATTGCAAAAATCCTTCGCGTTCAAGCCGTCTAAACACAGGGATCACTCTGCGCCATCTGTGCATTCATTGGCAAGGCGCTTGGGCGCCGCAAAACAGATCAGGATCATCGCAATGAAATGGAATGCCGGGCTCATGGCCCTGGCCCTGGGTGCCTTTGGCATCGGGGTTACCGAATTTGCCCCGATGGGCCTCTTGCCGGCCATCGCCACGGGCCTTGGCGTCTCGATCCCGGCCGCTGGCCTGCTGATCAGCGCCTATGCCATGGGTGTGGTGGTGGGCGCCCCGATCATGACGCTGACCACCGGGCGCGTGTCGCGCCGCACGCTGCTGGTGGGCCTTGCCGGCATTTTCACCCTGGGCAATCTGATGGCTGCGCTGGCCAACAGCTATGACATGATGCTGCTGGCCCGGCTGGTAACCTCCTTCAACCACGGCGCCTTCTTCGGCGTGGGCTCGGTCGTCGCGGCCAGCCTGGTTCCACCTCAGCGTCAGGCCGGGGCCGTGGCCACGATGTTCATGGGGCTGACCATCGCCAATGTCGTGGGCGTGCCGCTCGCCACCTGGGCTGGCGAGAACGTGGGCTGGCATACGCCGTTCTGGGCGATCGCCGCGCTGGGCGTGGTGATGATGGCCGCGCTGCGGTTTACCCTGCCGCCGCTGCCGGCACAGGACAATGCCAATCCCATGGCCGAACTGCGCGTGCTGATGCGCGGCAAGGTGCTTGGCGCCCTGGCGCTGACAGTCGTCGGGTCGAGCGCCATGTTCACCGTGTTTACCTATATCAGCCCGATCCTGCGCGATGCGACGCACGCCTCGCTCGGGTTCATCACCGCCATGCTGGTCACCTATGGCGTCGGCCTGACGGTGGGGAACTGGCTGGGCGGCAAGTTTGCCGATCGCTCGGTCGATCGCACGCTGATCGTCACGCTGGCGAGCCTTACCGCCGTGCTGGTCGCGTTTGCCGCATTGATGCCGCATGCCGGGGCGGTGGCGGTCATCGTGTTCCTGTGGGGCGTGGCGAGCTTTGCCCTGGTGCCGCCGCTGCAGGTGCGGGTGATGAGCGCCGCCGCCGATGCACCGCACCTTGCCTCATCAGTCAACATCGGTGCGTTCAACCTGGGCAATGCCCTGGGTGCCGCGCTGGGCGGCGGGGTGATCGCGCTGGGCTGGGGCTATCCGGTGATTGCGCTGGCTGGCGCCGCCACCTCGGCAATCGGGCTGATCGCCATCGTGCTGACCAGCCGCAAGGGCCAACCTGCTTAAACCGCAGTGCCCGCGTTGATCCGATCGATCAGCGCGGGCAGTTCGCCCAGTCGGCCGAGCGTGGCAAACCGCTCTGCCCCATCCGGCACTGGCGCCTGTTCGTGCGACCAGGCGCCGTCTTGCGGAACATAGGCCGCCCAGGCCCCGGCGCCGAGCGCCGGCAGGATATCCGACCGCAGGGAATCGCCCGCCATGATCGCCTCGTGCGGGGCAACGCCGTGGCGGCCGAACAGGCCGGTAAAGGTCTGCACGGTCTTGTCGCTGACGATTTCCACGCCCGAAAAGCATTCGCCCAGGCCCGACGCGGCAAGCTTCGTTTCCTGGTGGAGCAGGTCGCCCTTGGTTACCAGCACCAGTTGTCCGCGCGCCTGCAAGGCCGGCAGGGTCTGGGCAATGCCATCGAGCAGTTCCACCGGATGCTGCAGCAAGCTCCGCCCCACCGCCAGCAGATCGGCGATCATCGCCGGGGTGAGCGCCGCGCCGCACAGTTCCAGCGCGGTCTCGATCAGCGACAGGGTAAAGCCCTTGGCGCCATAGCCATAGACCTTGAGATTGCGCGCCTCGCACGCTTCCAGCGCGCGCCGGGCCACGCCCGCTTCGGCAAAGGGTTCGAGCATGGCGGTAAAGGCTGCCTCGGCCCCGTTGAAGTGGCGCATGTTGTGCCACAGGGTGTCATCGGCATCCAGGCAGATCAGGCGTATCGTCATGGCACGGCGATGGCACAAGTGCCCGCGCCGTGCCATGCCCCATAGGCGTTACGGCGCCAGATTGCAGCGCCCGGCAACGCGCACCGGGTTGCAGCGCGCCATCGCGCCGCCCGGCAAGGTGACCACGAAGCCAAGCCCCAGTGGATCGGGCGCACCGGGATAGTAATCGGTGCTGATCGCCTGGGCGCCGCTGTCCTGCGCAGCGCGGGCCTTGCCCAGATCGTGGGTGCGTGCCTCTTGCGTGTTGGCGTCGGTGCGGGTGCGCACGATCACGCCGGCCTTGACCAATGCCTTGATCTGCGCCCCGTCAACCAGCGGGTCCTGCACGATCTGGATCGCGCTTTCCGGCTGGCCATCGGGATACCAGCCAAACATCGCCCGCCCGCGCAGCGACGGATGCCCCAGGCGATAGGCATCAGACACCGCCGGGCGCACATCGAACAGGATGAAGATGCGCCCGCGCGCCGCCGCCAGCGTGGGCCAGCCGCGGTGATGCACCGCGTCGGCGAGCGAGCTGGCGTTGCCGCGCACCTCGTCAGGCGTGATCAGCCGCCGTCCCGGCAGGGCCTTGCGGATTTCGGCATCGAGTTGATCGAGCAACGCGGCATTGTCGAGCGGCAGCGGCTGGGTGGCCAGACGGCTGTCGGCGCTGTCGGCCGCATTGATCGTGATCATGATCGGCAGGTGGCGCGGATGGGCGCGTGACCAGCGATCGATTTCGCCAAGGCAGCTGACCAGCGTGGGGCACACCGCATGATAATCGATATCGGGGATGTGCAGCACCTTGAAGCCCGGCTGCGCCATCACCGCCGGATCGAACCCCGGCTCCTTGCCCTGCTGATCGGGCGGCAGCAGCGTTTCGCCGGCGGGATGGGCATAGCGCCCACCGGCCGGATCGGCGAAGATATCGATCTCGACCTGCCGCACCCCGGCATCGAGCTGCGCGGCAAGCGGCAGGTGATAGTAATCCAGCGCCTGGGCCAGCTTGGGATCACGGGCGCGCAACTGCGCCATGATCGGCGCCGGAATCTGCGCCTTGAAGCTGTTGTGCGAACCGACGACCTGGATATCGTTCATCCGCAGCGGCGCCCCTGCCGCTCCGGCCAGGGCCGGCGCCAGCAGGGCCAAGGCCCCGCCCAGCGCCAGCCTGGCGGCTGCTGTCAAAGGCCGCCGCATCAGAATTCCGCCCGCGCGCCGAACAGGATCGTGCGGCCATAATCGTTGATTTCGCCAAAGCGGATCGTGCGATCGTTGTAGGTATACTGGCGCGCCTTGGCGATGTTGATCGCTTCCAGGCTGAGCGTGACATTGTCGGTCACGCGCACCGCGATCGAGCCGTCGAGCGAGCCGAACGCCGCGGTATAGACCGGCGCCTGGGTGGTGCTGCCCGTGTTCGACAGATAGCGATCGCGCCAGACGTAGGACAGCCGCGTGGACAGCGGGCCCTTTTCATAGAAACCCACCACGTTGAAGCTGTTCTTCGACAACCCGATCAGCTCGTTGACGATCGGGCGCGAGCCGGCGGTGTAGTTCGCCTCGACCGAAGTGCGGGTGTAGGAGGCCTGCAGCCCGAGCCCATCGAACGGCGCGGGCAGGAACGTGAACACCTGGTGATAGGCCGCTTCCAGGCCATAGACCTTGGCATTGCCGCCATTGACCTGGGTGCTCAACTGCACGGTGCCGCGGCCGGGAATGTCGATCGGCACGTTCTGCTGGGTGATGTAGTTGTCCAGCGCCTTGTAGAACAGCGCGCCGGTCAGTGAGCCGGTCGGGTTGAAGTACCATTCCAGCGACCCGTCGAACTGGGTGGCCAGGAACGGCACCAGGGCCGGGTTGCCGCCGCTGGCCGTCGGCGCGTCGGTCGACACGGTGATCCGCGGCGCGCTGTCGGTCACGTTCGGGCGGGTCAATACGCGGCTGGCGCTGAGGCGGCCGATCAGGCTGCGCGAAAATTCCGCACGCAGGTTGAAGCTGGGCAGGACGTTGTTGAATGTCTTGGGGAAGCTGACGGGCGTGGTCGTGCTGCCGCTGCGCAGGTTGCCGCTGGCGACCTGATCGGTGTGGACATAGCGCACGCCGAGATTGCCGGTGATCGCCACGCCGCCGATGGCAAAGGTGTAATCGGCGCGGGCATAGACGCTGGCGATCTTTTCGGTGGTGCGGAACGAGGCGGCAAGGTCGGCCGCCGTAAGCGCCGAATTGCGCACCGCGGGCGTGAAGAAGGCATTGAGATAGGCACTGGTCACCGGCACCAGGAACTGGCGCGGGATGTTGCCGCCCAGCCCCTGCAGGTAATCGTCGAACGGCAGCTGCTGATAGGCCCCACTGCCCAGGCTGGTGAGCGGGGTGCCGGCCGCCGGGTTGACCAGGAAATCGCGGCGCGAATAATCGCGCTTGCGGAACTGGTATTCGCCGCCCGCCGCCAGCTTGGAGATGAAGCCGCCCAGATCGCGCGCCACATCGGCGCGGCCATAGAAGTTCCAGTCCTTGCTGTTCTTGGGCGCGATGTTGAACTGATAGAGCTGGTAGTTGGCCGGGTTCGTCGGATCGACGGTGGTGGTGAACGTGGGCACCGCCTTGTAGCCACCGGTGGCATCATAGGTCAGCGGGGCGAAGAACATCGCGCGGCTGCGCACGGTGCCCACGTCATAGCTGGGATGATAGCTGTGGGCATAGGACCAGTTGGCCAGGCCCACCACGTGCCAGCCATCGCTGTCCCACGTCTGGCGCAGGTTGGCGTTGAACAGGTCGTGCCGGTTGAGGCTGTATTCGCGCGAGGCCATGAAGCGCACGTCGTTGATCGTGGCCTTGACCACGGTATCGCCATCCAGCACCACGCTGCCCGGCACCAGCACCGGCTTGTGGCCGGCGACGCTGCTGTCGTCGGGATAGATGTCCAGCCCGAACTCGTCATAGGCAACGTCAAGCCGCGTTGCCATGAGGTTGAGCGTGGTGGTTGCCTCGGCACTGGGGCGCCATTGCAGCGACAGCATGCCCGAAATGCGCTTGCGCTTTTCGGTTTCCACCGTGGGGCGCGTGCGCGTGGGCAGGTAATAGCCGCTGCCCAGGGTGGAGGCGAAGCGGTCCTTGTACCAGCCAAAGTTCAGGAAACGGTCGTTGCGCACGTCCTTGGCCCAGTATTGCGCACCGGCGAGCACCCCGAAGGTATCGTCCTTGTTCACCCAGCTGGTGATCAGCGTGGCGTTGGGGCGCACGCGATCGGTCTTGCTGGTATAGGTGCCGCGCAAGTTGAGCGTGGTCTTGGTGCCCACGTCGAACGGTTCGAACGTCTTGACGTTGATGTTCCCGCCCAGCGCACCTTCGGTCATGTCGGCAGTGGGCGTCTTGACCACGTCGATGCGCGAGGTGAATTCGGCCGGCAACATTTCAAAGCGGAACTGCCGCCCGGCGGCGCCACCGTTTTCGATCACTTCGTTGACCGCCACCGGGCTGCCGTTGAGCAGCGTGTTCTGGAACTGCGGCCCCAGCCCGCGCACGCTGACATAGAGCCCCTCGCCGCGCGGCCGGGTGATCGCCACGCCGGTCACCAGTTGCAGCGCCTCGGCCACGTTCTGGGTGGGGAACTTGCCGATATCGGTCGAAGCGATGGAATCGACCTGGAACGCCGCCGTGCGCTTCACCTGCGTGGCGGCATTCAGGCTGCGGGCATACGTGCCGGTAACGACGATTTCCCCGCCGTCGGCAGCCGCATCCGCTGCGGCTGCGGCTGCGGCAGGGGCCGGTGCCATGGCTGGCGCGGTTTGCGCCATGGCGTGCGAAGCCAGGGCGATGCTCGCCACGAGCGATGCCGACGATACGAGTGCCAGTTTGGTGATGCGCATTTAGGTTTGCCCCGAAGAACGTTTATCGTTTCGGGGGCGGCCCTAGGCGGCAATCATGACGCTTCGCGGAAAGACCCGTGACGGATTGATGAATATCGCAAATATGCGCAACATCGCGTCTTCGGGCTGATCCGGCCTGGGCCAAGCGCCAGCGATTTTTGCGGATATCGCCGGATCGGCGCTATCGTCGCGAAATATTTTGCCGCAAGCGGAAGGAAATGGCGCCGGCCGGTCTCTAGGCCTGTGAAAGAGGGAAAACCCAAAGCCGATGGAGGATGGGACGGGACTGGATCTGCGAGCGCAACTCGAGCGTCGCCGCGCCTTGGCGCGATGGGTGGCGCAAGAGATCATGCCGCACGAACCGCGCCTGCGGGCATGGTTCGTGAAGCGGCGGATTGCGCCCGATGTAGTGGATGAACTCATGCAGGACGCCTATTGCCGCATCGCCATGCTCGATACGGTCGACCATATCGACTGCGGGCATGCCTATTTCTTTTCGATCTGCCGCAACCTGCTGGCCCGCCGGCTCAAGCGCCAGCAGATCGCGCCGTTCGAGGCGATCAGCGAGATCGAAAGCTATCGCGACGCCGGAATGCCCACGCCCGAAGAGCAGGTTGCCACGCGCATGGCCTTCGAGCGGGTGCGCGGGCTTTTGGCGCAATTGCCCGAACGCTGCCGCCGCATCGTCGAACTGCGCAAGTTCGAAGGCTGGTCGCAAAAGGAAATCGCCGCGCACATGGGGATGACCGAAAAGGCCGTCGAGAAGCAGGTGTGGGTGGGCGTACGCGCCATCCGCGAAGGCTGGGACCGGCTTGAACGCGAGCCCGAGGTGCTGCCCACCGGGCGGAGGGCGTCATAACCATGGCCAGCCCCCTTCTCCCTGCCGATCGCGATGCCGCAGCCGCCTGGGTGGCACGCATGGACGATCCCGCCAGCTGGACCGCTGCTGACGAAGCTGCGCTGCAAGCCTGGCTGGCGGCCGATCCGCGCCGCCATGGCCTGCTGCTGCAGGTGCAGGCCGCGTGGGAACTGCCCGGCACGGCCACCCCGCCGGCCGGGGCCGAAGCCATCAACGGCGCGCCAGAGGATGACGCGATCGAGCCTGCCAACGATCGCGGCACCTGGGCACGGCGTGGCGTGCTGGGCGGCCTGGTGGCAGCGGGCATCGCCGGCGCGGCCGCCACGCGCCTGGTGCTCGCCAATGGTGCGCAATATGTCACCCGCCTGGGCGAGATCCGGCGCGTCCCGCTCGATGATGGCTCGGTCATGACCATCAATTCCGACACCACGCTCAAGGTCAACCTTGGCCGCCATGCGCGCGAGGTGGAACTCGATCAGGGCGAAGCCTGGTTCGAAGTGGCCAAGGACGCGCAGCGGCCGTTCGTCGTGGCCTCTGGCCCGGTGCGCGCCCAGGCGATCGGCACGGCCTTTTCGGTGCGCAAGCGCGAGGAAGGGGTGGAAATCCTGGTCACCGAGGGCGTCGTCGAAACCTGGTCGGCGGCCGACGCCAGCCAGCGCCTGCGCGTCGTGGCGGGCGAGCGCGCCATGGTCAATGCCCGCGCCCTGGTGCATTACCAGGCGAGCGAAACCGCGCCCGTCGATCGCGCGCTGGCCTGGCGCAACGGCATGATCGATCTCAACGGCACCACGCTGCGCGAGGCGGCCGACGAGTTCAACCGCTACAACCAGCGGCAGATCGTGATCGCTGATCCCGAAGTGGCGGCGGAGCAATTCGACGGGCTGTTTCGGATCGGCGATCCCGATGGCTTTGCCCAGACCCTCAAGGCGACCCTCGCCGTAAAGATCGACGTCAGCGATCCGCGCACTATCCGTATCGAACGCGCAGCCGAGGCAGATTTGATGAAATAAATTTTCACAATCGAAGAAGGATAATCGCCAGAGCATGTCTCTAGGCCAATACAGATCGAAATGATCTGATGCGCAATGAAATCCTGATGGGAGGGATATATGTCAACGACCACACTGCGTGGCGTTCTTTTTGCGACGACTGGTATTGCCTGCATGGCAACCATGCCGGTTGCTGCACAGGCCAATACCGAGCTTCGCCAATTCGCCATTCCGGCGCAATCGGCCGAGACCGCCATCGGTATCCTTGGCCATCAGGCCAATGTCCAGATCATTGCCTCGCGCAAGGTCACCCGCGCGGTGCGCACCAACGAAGTGCGCGGCCGCCTCACCGTGTCCGACGCGCTTGAGCGCATGTTTGCCGGCACCGGCCTCGCCGCCCGCCAGACCGGCCCCGCCACGTTTGCCGTGATCGCCCGCCCGCTGTCCACCCGCGCCCCGCTTGCCACGCAGACCGTGGCCCTGGCCAGCCAGGCCGCCGCGGCAGAACCCGCCGCAGCGCCCCGCCCCGCCCCCGAAGCGCCCGCAGCGGCAGAGCCGGAACCGCAGGCCATCGTCGTCACCGGCCTGCGCGCCAGCCTCGACAGTGCGCGCGGCATCAAGCGCGCATCCTCGGGCATCGTCGATGCCATTTCCACCAAGGACATCGGCAAGCTGCCCGATGCCAACCTTGCCGAGTCCCTGCAACGCATCACCGGCGTTTCGATCGACCGCTCTGGCGGCGAAGGCGCCTTCATCACGGTTCGCGGCTTTGGCCCGGAATTCAACACGGTTCTGGTCAATGGCCGCCAGGTGGCCACCCCTACCGACCCGAGCCAGGCCTCGGGTCGGGCCTTTTCGTTCGACACGCTGGCGTCGGAACTGGTTTCGGGCGTGGAAGTCTACAAGTCGTCCACCGCACGCTATCAGTCGGGCGGTGTCGGTTCGACCGTGAACATCAAGACCGCGCGCCCTTTCGATTACAAGGGGCGCAAGTTTTCCGCGACAGTTGACGGCAACTATGACGGCAACGCGCGCAAGGTCGCGCCCGATGCCTCGTTCCTGTTTTCCGACACGCTGGACGATGGCAAGTTCGGCATTCTCGTGTCGGGCAGCTACCAGCATCGCTTCACCCGGCTGGCCCAGGCGCAGACCGATGGCTGGCTGGTCAATCCGGCCGTGCCAGCTGCGGAAGTCAACGGCGGCAAGGGCACGGTCAGCGCCACCAACCCGCAGGGCAACATCTTCATCCCGCAGAACTTTGACAGCAAGGTGACGCGCGAAGACCGCGAACGCATCGGCGGCACCGTGGTGCTGCAATATCGCCCGAGCGACGCGGTGACGATCACGGCCGACGCGCTCTACACCAAGTTCACCAACAAGACCGAAACGCGCTCTTACGGCCACTGGTTCACCGCCTCGAACCTGACCGACGTGGTGACCGACGCCAATGGCACCGCCACCGACCTGACGCAGGCCAGCGGCATCGCCACCGACTTCCACTACAAGAAGTTCGACAAGCGCACCAATACCCGCGAATTCGGCCTGAACCTGGAATGGAAGGTCACGCCCAACCTCACCGCCTCGTTCGACGGTACCTATTCGCTGGCCAAGGAAGACCCCAACGGCGGGCAGGAAGCCTATCTGGCGCTGCTCGGCTATCTCACCGGATCGTCGCGCTATCGTTCGGATGGGTCGGTGCTGCCGTGGCAGACCGAAACCCTGCCCACCTTTGCCAACCCGGCCAACCCCTGCGGCAGCGCGGTCACCAATTCGGGCCAACCGGGCAGCACCACGCCGGTGGGCGCAGGCGAGCCGATGTGCCAGCACGTGATGCTGCTGCGCGGCTATGGCATCCGCGACCAGGTGACCCAGGGCCGCGCCGATTTCGCCTACAAGGGCGATGGCAGCGAAGGCCTGGTGAACGCCAACTTCGGCCTCTATTACTCGCGCGATCGCAAGGACACCTCGCTCTATTCCAACGATGGCGGCACCGGCTGCACCACCTGCGGCTACAATGCGCCAGCGCCGGCGGGCGTGCCGATCACCACGTTCAATGCCGGCAGCGGCTTCCTGTCTGGCCTGAGCGGCGCCAACCGCCTGCCCACGCAGTGGCTGACCTTCGATGGCCCAACCCTGTTCAACGCGATCACGGCGCAGCAGCGGGTGACCAATCCCAACTTCACCTTTGCGCCGCCCCTGGTGAACGACACGATCGTGACCGAACGCGTGCTGGGTGCCTATCTCGAAACCGAGTTCAAGGGCGATGTCGGCGGCCGGCCGCTGTCGATCGTGGCCGGGGTGCGGTTCGAAGATACCCAGACCAGCGTCAACGGCCTGGCGACGGCCTATACCGGTCTGGTCAAGCTGGCGAACGACCAGACGCAGTACGGTTCGGCCTCGTCGGGCACCACGCGTACGGTGGGCAAGGCGCATTACCTCGACGTGCTGCCCAATATCGCGCTGAAATGGCAGTTGACCGATGCGGTTACCTTGCGCTTTGCCGCATCGCAGACGATCACCCGGCCGACGCTGGAACAGCTTTCGCCGGTGACCACGCTGGTCACGCTGCGGCCCGGCAATTTCGCCGCCAGCCGCGGCAATGCCGATCTCAAGCCGTTCAAGTCCAGCAACCTCGATTTCTCGGCCGAATACTATTACGCGCCGAGCAGCTACATCTCGATTGGTGCCTATCTCAAGAGCGTCAACAACTTCATCGTGTTGAACCAGACCACCGGCACGGTGGCGAACGCCTCAGGCGGCCCGCTGCTCGATCCGGCAACCGGCCTGCCGGCCCAGTTCACGGTGACCGCACCCGTCAACGGCCAGGATGCCACGGTCAAGGGTATCGAGGCGGCCTGGCAGCATACCCTGGGCGACAGTGGCTTCGGCTTCCAGCTCAACGGCACGCTGGTCGGCTCCAACCGCAAGCTCGATACCCAGAACCTCGCCAACAAGTTCGCGCTCACTGGCTTGTCCAACTCGGCCAACGCGGTGCTGTTCTATGACAAGAACGGGATCGAGGCGCGCGTGGCATGGAACTGGCGCGACCGCTTCCTGCAATACCTCGCCCCGCCGCCGCTCAATGGCGCGGGCCAGGCGGTTACCCAGGTTCGCCCCTATTCGCAGATCGATGCCAGCGCCACGTATCACGTTACGTCGGAATTTTCGGTCTTCGTCGAAGGCGCCAACCTGACCAATTCCCGCACGCTGAAATATGCCTATTATACCAACCAGTTCCTCTATGCAGAGGATTCGGGCCGACGCTTCAAGTTCGGGGCACGGGTCAACTTCTAAGGCAAACCCGTGTAGCATCACGGGATGAGCAAAAGGGGGCGCGCAGGGACAATGGTCCGTGCGTGCCCCCGCTGCCCGGGAAACCGGGCGCAGACGATGGGAGATACTGGACAATGCCCGGCACGTCGCCCCGCGCGATCCGTTCGGTCTGCATCGTGGGCGGCGGATCGGCTGGCTGGCTTACCGCCGGGCTGATTGCCGCACGCCACAGGCGCGATCTTGCGGTCACGCTCGTCGAAAGCGTTTCGCGCGGCACGATCGGCGTGGGCGAAGGCACCTGGCCAACCATGCGCAACACCTTGCGCAAGATCGGCATTGCCGAAACCGATTTCATGCGCGCCTGCCATGCCTCGTTCAAGCAGGGCGCCAAGTTTGCCCGCTGGCGCACCGGCGCGGCCGATGATTTCTACTACCACCCACTGGTCCTGCCCGAGGGCTTTCCCGATCTCGACCTCGCGCCCTATTGGAACAGTGCCGCCCAGGGTAACGGCAACGGCGGGCCATCGTTTTCCGATGCCGTGTGTTTCCAGGAATACCTGTGCGAACAGGGCCTTGCGCCCAAGCTGATGACCTCGCCCGATTACGCCGGCATTGCCAACTATGCCTATCATCTCGATGCGGTGAAGCTGGGTGAGCTTCTCGCCACGCACTGCACCGGCAAGCTGGGCGTCAACCATATCGATGACGAAATCGTGGGCGTCACGCGCCGCGACGATGGCGATATCACTGCCGTGATCGGACGCGACAGTGGCGCGATCGCGGCAGATCTGTTCGTCGATTGCACCGGCTTTTCCTCCCGCCTGCTGGGCGAGGCGCTGGAGGTGCCGTTCATCGATCGATCCGATGTGCTGTTCATCGATCGCGCGCTCGCCGTGCAATTGCCGGTAGAGGAAGACAGTCCGATCGCCTCGCACACCATCTCCACCGCGCAAAAGCACGGCTGGATCTGGGACATCGGCCTGCCGACCCGGCGCGGCATCGGCTATGTCTATTCCAGCCGCCACGCCGGCGCCGATCGCGCCGAGGAAGAACTTGCGGCCTATGTCGGCCCCGGTTTTGCCAAGCTGAACCCGCGCGAGATCCCGATCCGTTCGGGCCATCGCGCCCAGTTCTGGAAGAACAACGTGGTCGCGGTGGGCCTGGCTGCCGGTTTCCTCGAACCGCTGGAAGCATCAGCCCTGGTGCTGATCGAGCTATCGGCCGATTACATCGCCACCAGCATGCCCGCCACGCGCCAGGCGATGGACTTTGTCGCCCGCCGCTTCAACAGCATGACGCGCTATCGCTGGGACCGCATCATCGAATTCCTCAAGCTGCACTATGTGCTGTCTGAACGCAGCGACACAGCGTTCTGGCGCGACAACCGCGACCCGGCCACAATCCCGCAAGACCTGCAGGACCAGCTCGAACTGTGGCGCGACACGCCCCCTGGCGAGCACGACTTTGCCAGCGCGCACGAGATGTTTCCCGCTGCCAGCTATCAATACGTGCTCTATGGCATGGGCTTTCGCACCCGCCCCCGCACCGGCCAACTGGCGCAGCGCGACATTGCCGACGATGCCTTTGCCCGCACTGCCGCGATGAAGCGCAAGCTTGGCCAGATGATGCCCACCAACCGCGCCCTGCTCGACAAGCTGGCGCAGCACCGCTTTCCGCCGCTCTGAGCCGAGACGAACCACGATGAAGCTTGCGCAACTCACCCGCACCGACCACGCCGATCTTCGTATCGATCCCGCGCGCGCCGCGGCGAGCGCCGCCACCGTTCATCTCGTGCCCCTCGTGGCCGACGAAATCCGCACCGTTGCGCGCCAGTTCCCCGTGTTCCTGGCCAAGGACGGGGAAACCGGCGCGTTCTATCCGGCCGCGCTGATGGGGCTTGAGCCGCACGAAAACCTGTTCTGGAACGGCAGCACGATCGATGCCGATGTGCTGCCGCTCAACCTGCTGCGCCTGCCGTTCTTCGTGGGAGGCGAAGGGGCCGAGGCGGTGATCTGCATCGATACCGAAAGCCCGGCGATCGATCCGTCCGGCCCCTGCCCGATCGTCACCGCCGAGGGCGGCGAAAGCGACTATTTCCGCTCGGTCCAGGCGATCCTGGGCCGCCTGGTGCAGGGGCAGGAGCCCACGCGGCGGCTGATTGACCTCATGCTCGAACACAAGGTCGTGCGCGAATTCAAGCTAGACCTGGCGTTTCACGATGGCAGCACCAGCCTGCTGACCGGCCTTTATGGCATAGACGAGGTTGCGCTTGGCCGCGCCCGCGATGGCATTGCCGAATTTGCCGATCTGATGATCATCGCCGCCATGCGCCTGTCGCAGGACCATGTCGGCGCGCTGGTCCGCCGCCGCAATGCCCGCCTGGCGGCGCAGGCCGACTGGTTCACGCCGGGCGCTTGAGAGAGCGCCGATGCCGGCCCAGCCTCCGATCCGCATGGGCCGCGAAGCCGTCCCGCTGTGGATCATCGACGATGCCCACCCCGCGCCGCAGACACTCCACGCGGCGGCCGCCGCAGCCAGCCTGGCAGCCAGCACGGCAGACCTTTACCCCGGCGTGCGCGCGCCGGCGCCGGCGGCATGGACAGACTGGCTCACTGATGCCGTTCAGTCCTGGCCCGGCCTGGAACAGGCACGCGTGCTGCGCGCCGATTTCGCCATCGCCACGCGCGATCCAGCAGGCCTTGCCCCGGTGCAGCGCATCCCGCACTTTGACGATGCGGCCGAGACGACCATGGCCGTGGTGCATTATCTGTGCCATCCGCCCCACGGCGGCACGAGTTTCCACCGCCACCGCGCCACCGGATTTGAACGGATCACCCCGGCGCGCGCGCCGGCCTGGCGCCAGGCGCTGGCCGCCGATGCGGCGCGCCACGGATTGCCACCCGCGGCCTATCATACCGGCGACACCGCCACGTTCGAGCAGATTGGCGCGGCCGCGCTGCGGCACAACCGCCTGATCGTCTATCCCGCCAACTGCCTGCATTGTGGCGACGTGGCTGGATCATGGGCCGGCGGTGACCGCCTGACCATCACGGCCCTGCTGCGGATCGATCCGGCATAGCCTGGCCGCTCGGGCCAATCAGGCGAAAGAGAGCAGCCACCCGCCAAGCCCGGCGACGCCCAAGGTTGCGGCCACGTTCCATTTGCGGCCAAAAATCAGCCAGGCTGAAACCGCCACCAGTAGCCCTGCCCGCACGTCAAGGCTGCTCAAAACCGGCACGTTCAGCGCCAAGGGGCCGATCCGCACCGGCCGGAGCACCGCGAACAGAACCTGCAGCGCAAACCAGGCGCTCAGGTTCGCGATCACCCCGACGATGGCCGAAGTGATCAGCGCCAGCGCTCCTTTGAGCAGGCGCGCATGCTCCAGCCGCTCTATCCACGGCGCCAGGGCAAAGACCCACAGAAAGCATGGGGCAAAGGTGACCCAGGTGGTCAACCCCGCGCCCAGGATGCCGGCGACCAGCGGCGTGAATGGCGCCGGCGCGCGATAGGCCGCCAGATAGCCGACGAACTGGGTTACCATGATCAGCGGGCCGGGCGTGGTTTCTGCCAGGCCCAGCCCATCGGCCATCTCGGCCGCGCTCAACCAATGCTGCGCACCCACCGCCTGCTGCGCCATGTAGGCCAGCACGGCGTAGGCACCGCCAAAGGTCACGACCGCGAGCTTGGAAAAGAACAGGCCGATGCGCCACAGCACGTGGTGCGGCCCCAACAGGGCGAGAACCGCGATCATCGGCGCTGCCCAGCCGGCGGCGCCGATGGCGATCGACCACAGGCTGTGCCGCCAGGGGCGCGGCGAATGGGCCGGCACGGGCGCCGCCGTTCCCAGGCCCAACCAGCCAGGCCGATAGCGCGCCACCACGGCGCCCAGGCCGCCGCATCCGATCACCACGAGGGGAAACGGCGCGTTGAACAGGAACAACGCCAGAAATGAAAGCGCGGCGACCGCCTTGCGAAATGGCGTGCCGAGCGCCCGCCCGGCGACGCGGGCCAGCGCCTGCACCACGATGGCCAATACCGCGGCCTTGATCCCCAGGAATACCGCCGCAAACCACGCCAATCCAGCCGCCGAGGCATAGAGGATGGACAGCGCCAGGATCACCAGCGCGCCCGGGATCACGAACAGCAAGCCGGCAGCCAGCCCGCCGCGAATGCCGTGCAGCTTCCACCCGATCCAGATCGCCAGCTGCTGCGCTTCCGGGCCGGGCAGCAGATGGCAGAAATTGAGCGCGTGCAGATACTGATCCTGGCTGATCCACTTGCGCTGCTCGACCAGTTCACGGTGCATCAGCGCGATCTGGCCGGCCGGGCCGCCAAAGCTGAGGCAGCCGATCCGCGCCGCCACGCGCACCAGTTCGTTGAATTGCGGAAGGGGAGAGGTCTCGTTCATGGCCCGGCCAACACCTTTTGCGCCCACGAAACCGCAGGCGAGCGAAAGGCAACGCTTGGGCTGACGCCTGACCGGGAGGTCGCACGGCCCCGGTTGCCTTGGCCTAATCCATGGGTTGGGCCAAGGCAACCGGGGCTTTACCGGTCAGGGCTTTTTCGGCGCCACTTCCTCGCCGATCTCATGCGCCTTGCGGCCCACGATCGCATCAGACTGGCGCGCCGCATCCAGGAACATCTCTTGCGATGCGACGGCATAGTTGCAGCCCACGAACAGACTGTCGCTGGGCGCGGACTGCGGTGCTTCACCGCCAAAGGCCTTGGCCAGCATCGCCGCCATGGCATTGCCGGTCGGCTCGAACGCGCCCAGCATCGGCCCGTTTTCAGGATCGATGAAATGGTAATACTGCTCGGTCGCCTTGATCGGCGCGCGCTCCAGGTGGTGCGCCGCGATGAATGCCTCGGCCTTCTTGCGCGGCCACAGCGTCACCACCCAGTTCTGCAGGAAATAGACGCGGTCGACCGGCTCGCCCAGCAGCATCGCCGGCTTTGCCAGGGTATAGCCATATAGCCCCAGCATGCCCTCGGTCTGCTTGTCGTCCTTGATCTCGCGCATCCACGCCGGCGCATTGCCAGCCAGGAACAGCTCCCCGGCAAACGCCTCGAGCGTATCGCGCGAGCGGCATGACAGCGCATCGCCCAGGGTTTGCGGGGTGAGCGGAACATCGCCATCGGCAGCCTGCGCCGGTCGCGGCGCCACGATAGTCATCGCGCAGGCCAGCGCCATGACAAGATAGGGTTTCGATTTCATGGACTTGGTTTGAAGCTTTGCGCGCCGATCGGCAAGAGGGGTGCGATCACCGCGTGACTTTGGGCCGGAACGCCGACAGGTTGGCCGCGTTCTCCGCCTGCTGACAGCAGTTCGTGCATTTGTGGATGGCGATCTGCGGGCCTTTCGACCGACAAAAGGATATCTGCCCGTGGCGAAAACCAAGCATGCCGCCCGCGAACGCCATCTCGTCAACCGGATCGGATGGCTGCGCGCGGCGGTCTTGGGCGCCAATGACGGCATCCTTTCCACCTCCAGCCTGATCCTGGGCGTCGCGGCGGCCGGCGGCACGCGGTCCAGCGTGCTGGTTGCCGCGCTGGCGGCCTTGGTGGCGGGCGCCATGTCGATGGCTGCGGGCGAATATGTTTCGGTCAGTTCCCAGCATGATACCGAGCAGGCCGACCTGGCGCGCGAACGGGCCGAATTGGCCGCGGACTTTTCCGGCGAACAGGAAGAACTGGCGGCTATCTATCGCAAACGCGGGATCGATGATGCCACCGCACATATCATCGCGCGCGAACTGATGGCCAAGGACGCGCTGGCCGCGCACGCGCGTGACGAGCTGGGAATTACAATCACCAACACCGCGCGTCCGATCCAGGCGGCATTCACTTCGGCCGCAACGTTCTCGTTCGGCGCAGCCATGCCCGTGCTCATCGCGGCCATTGCACCGCGTGCGTGGCTGATCCCGATCGAGATCGTCGGGTCGCTCCTGTTCCTGGCTGTGCTCGGCGCGATCGGCGCGGTCACCGGCGGCGCCAACGTGTGGCGCGCGATGGCCCGCGTCACGTTCTGGGGCGCGCTGGCCCTGGCGGTCACCGCGGGTATCGGCCGCCTGGTGGGGACTGCGGTCTAGGCGCGCAGCCGCTGCAATCCATCGCGGCAGACTCCCACGTCAGGACAGTCCCGCCTCCAGCGCGATGCGCAGCAGATCGGCGGTGCGCACCACCCCCAGCTTGCTTTTGATCAGGCTGCAGTTGTTGGCGATCGTCTTGTATCCCAGGCCAAGGATATCGGCGATTTCGCTCAGGCTGCGCCCGGCGGCGAGATGGCGCAGGATTTCCAGGTCACGCGGCGCCAGTTGCGCGAGGGTCGTGGCCGGGACATAGGCCTGCGTCACCAGTTCCTGGGCGATGGCCTGTTCGACATAGCGTTCCCCCGCCGCCACCTTGCGAATGGCGAGCAGCAGTTCATCGGGCGACGCATTCTTGCTGACATAGCCCTGCGCCCCGGCATTGAGCGCCCGCGCCACGTAGAGCGGGTCGGCGTGCATCGACAGCACCAGGATCGGCGTCGCGCCGATCTGGCGGTGGCGGGCGACCAGTTCGATGCCGCCCAGTTCGGGCAGGTTGAGATCGAGGATCACCAGGTCGAGCGTGTTCGCCCGCGCAATCGCCAGCCCGTCACGGCCGGTTGCCGCCTCGAACACCTGGGTGCCCGGCGTCATCATCAGCATGCGACCAAGGCCGGCGCGCACGATCGCGTGATCATCAACCAGTAGAATGTTCATCACGCCCGCTCCTCTCCGCGTGCCGCCGGCAAGGCATGGATCTGGCACGGCAGTTGCGCACGCACCAGCCACACCGCCGCAGCGGCTTCGCGTCCATAGGCCAGTTGCCCGCCATGGGCTTCCACCCGCTCGCGCATGCCCAGCAGGCCCAACCCGCCACTGCGCGATGCATCGGGCGCGGCCTGGGGCACGCCGTCGTTTTCGATCCGCACCGTCAAGCGATCCGGCGCTTCGTGTGTCAGCGTGATGGCAATGCGCGCGGGCCGGGCATGGCGCATGGCGTTGCTCAAGGCTTCCTGCACCACGCGGTAGGCAACCTCGGCCGTGCTTTCATCCAGCGTGGTTTCGGGCAGATCGAGCGCGAAGGCGATGTCCCCGCGCCGTCCAGCCCAGAACGCCACGAGATCCTTGATCGCCGCCGCCAGGCCAAATTCGGTAAGCCGCGCCGGCCGCAACCAGCCCAGCAGGTCGCGCACCTGGCCCTGCATATGCACGACCGCCTGCTGGATTTCGTGGGCATGGCGGATCGCCTCGGCAGGCTTGCCCGCTTCACACAGCTGCGCCAGCAGCGCAGCATCGAGCCCCACGGCAAACAGGCGCGGGCCGATCTCGTCGTGCAAGTCCCGCGCGATTTCGGCGCGTTCTTCCTCTTGCAGGCGCACGATCTGGTCGCCCAACTGGCGGTTGCGGCGCATCGTTGCTGCCAGTTGCCCGGTCATTGCGTTGAACCCGCGCTGCAACAGGCGCAATTCGGGCGGGCCCGCCTCTGGCACAGCGGCGGCATAATCGCCCTGCCCCACCTTGGCGAACTGCTGGCCCAGCAAGACCAGCGGGCGCAGCCCCGCCCCCACCGCCAGCCAGATCAGCACGCCACCGATCAGGGCGACCCCGGCGATCACCTTGAGCATGGTGAACGCCTCGTTCCAGGCCGATCGCGCGTCAGACTGCGGCGTGGGCGTCAGCACCAGGCGCAGGCCCGGTGCCAGACCTTGCGCCTGCGCATCGGGAATGGGCAAGGCAACCGGGGCGGCCTCCACTTCCACCAGGCGGCCAAACCAGGCCGGTGGCGGCGCCTCTCCACTGGGACGCGAGGTGAGCAGGGCGCGCCCCTGGCCATCGACCACTGCCATGCGCACATGGCGGTTACCATCGAAGGCATGGACGAGTTGGCGCAGATCGCGAAGCGAATGATCGGAGCGCGGCAGGTCTTCAAATGTGCCGCTGGCGGTTTGCCGCGCGCCCGCCATCGCCGCGCGCAATTCGGCGGCCAGTTCCTGGCGAACCTGATAGCCCACCAGCAGCGCGCACAGCGTCAGGCTGGCAGCCAGCACCAGGGTGATAAGCAGGATGACGCGCAGACGCAGAGACATGGTTCACGCCGCCTAGCACAATCCGGCCGATGGCAAGGCCTGCAAACGCGATCGGGAATTTTTCCCGGAAAAATCGGGAAAGGCTGCCATGTTCGCGTTGCAGCGCCACCGCTAACCACCCTGGCAAGAACACGAGACCTTTCCAGGGATATTGAAACCATGCTTTCGCGTCAGGCACTTCGCACCTGCTTTCTGGCCTCTACCGGTCTCTATGCCGCATTTGCCGCCCCGGCCGCCTTCGCCGATAGCGGAACGACCGCTCCCGACGCCATCGTCGTGACGGCCAAGCGGCTCGACGATGCCCGCGAAAGCATAAAGACCAGCCTTGGCGCCTCGACCTATACCCTCGACCAGCAGGCAATCCAGAACCTGCCCGGCGCCGATAACCAGCCGATCCAGGATATCATCCTGCAAATGCCCGGTGTCAGCCAGGACCAGTTCGGCCAGTTCCACGTGCGCGATGAGCACAACGGCGTGCAATACCGCATCAACGGCGTGATCATTCCCGAAAGCATCGCGGTATTCGGCCAGATGCTTTCACCCCGCCTGGTCGACAAGATCAGCCTGGTGACCGGCACCCTGCCCGCGCAATATGGCCTGCGCACCGCCGGCATCATCGATATCACCACCAAGTCCGGCCTCAAGGATGGCACCACGGTCAGTGTCTATGGTGGCAGCCAGGGAACGATCGAACCCAGCGTGCAGATCGCCGGCAGCTCTGGCGCAACCAGTTGGTTCGCCTCGGGCGACTACAAGCATTCCGACCTGGGCATCGAAAACGTCAATGGCAACCGCCACGCCATCCACGACCAGACCGACCAGTTCAACGGCTTTGGCTATATCGATCATATCCTGGGCGCCAACGACCGCATCGCGCTGACCGGTGGCTATACCAACCAGGCCTATCAGATCCCCAATCCCACCGGGCTGGTGGGCGGGCAGACCGATGCCAATGGCAATCCGGTGTCGGTCAACGGGCAGACCAGCTTCAACAGCGAAAACCTCAACGAACGGCAGTTGCAGACGTTCGGCTTTGGCGCGCTGTCGTGGCTGCATGCCGCCGGGCCGTTCTCGTTCCAGGCCTCTGCCATCGGCCGCGTGGCAACGCTCACCTACCGGCCAGACTATACCGGCGAACTGCTGTTCAATGGTGAGGCGCAATATGCCAACAAGAAGGACACGACTTTCGCGTTCCAGGTCGATAGCGCCTACAAGCTGTCGGAACAGCACACCCTGCGCGCCGGGCTGCTGTTCGAGCACGATCGTTCGACCAGCAGCACCAACACCAACGTGTTCCCGACCACCGGCGACACGTTCGATCCCACGCAGCCCGACCAGGGCTGGCAGCAAGGCGCGATCCTGGCCAATGCCCAGCCGATCTCGCTGCCGTTCGCCATCGGCGTGACGCAGCGCACCTATAGCGCCTATCTTCAGGACGAATGGCACATCACGCCGCATTTCGTGCTGAACTATGGCGCGCGGTTCGATGAAAACGACGGACCACGCAACGAGCGGCAGCTTTCCCCGCGCGCCAACATGGTATGGACGCCAGGCCATGGGCTGACCGTGCATGCCGGCTATGCCCGCTACTTCGCGCCGGCGCCGTTCGAACTCATCGCCGACAGCAACCTGGCACAGGTCTACAACACCACCGCCTCGCCCAACGTGCGGACCAACAACACCACCTATGCCCAGCGCGAAAACTATTGGGATGCGGGTTTCGAGCAGAAGATCGGCGACTTCACGCTGGGCCTCGATGGCTATCTGCGCCGGTCCACCCACCTGGTTGACGAAGGCCAGTTCGGCGCGCCGATCATCCTTACGCCGTTCAACTATGCGCGCGGGCGCATCTTCGGCACCGAACTCACGCTGAACTACAGCCACGGCGGCTTCAGCGCCTATGGCAACATCGCCTATGCCAAGGCCCAGGGCACCGACATCGTCTCGAACGAATACAACTTTGCCGCGGCTGACCTTGCCTATATCGCCACCCACTACATCTACCTCGATCACAACCAGACCTGGTCGGGATCGGCCGGCGCCTCGTACAACTGGCGCGATGGGGCCCTGGCCGGCTCGCGCGTGAGCGCCAGCGCGATCCTGGGGTCGGGCCTGCGCAGCGACCTGACGCTGGCCGATGGCAGCAGCATTCCCAATGGCGCCTCGCTGCCATCCTATGTCACGTTCAATCTGTCTGCCGGCCACAAGTTTGGCGACAGCGGGTTTGACGTGCGGGTGGATGTGCAGAACCTGTTCGACCACGTCTATGAAATCCGCGACGGCACCGGCGTCGGTGTCGGGGCGCCCTCGTTCGGGGCGCGGCGCGGCATTTTTGTGGGCATCAGCAAGAGCGTCTGATCCCGGCGTTGCCCCGGCGCCTGACCGGGGTAACGCTGCTGTGGCGGGTCAGGGCATGCAGCCCAGCGCGGCGAGCGTGCTACGCACGGCCTGAGGCAGCGGCGTGTGCGGCTCTTCGCCCAGCAGCGCGATCAGCCGGCTATTGTCCAGCCGCACCGGCTGCTGCCAGAGATAGCGCATCTCCATCAACTCGCGCGGCATATGGGCAAATGGGGCGGCCAGGCGCAGCGCCCACCACGGGAATGGGGCAATCCGCACCTTTGGCGCGCCCAGCGCTTCGGCAATGGCCTCGACCATTGCAGTGCCCGTGCCGTCCCAGTGCCCACCCATGTGATAGTTGGCAAAGGCGGGCACATGATCATGCTCCACCAGGCGGACCATGGTTTCGGCCACATCGGGAAGATAGCCCCAGAGATGCCCCGCGCCGCGCTTGGCGGGATTGCGGATAACCCGCGGGCGGGCGCCCGGCGTGATCAGGCCTTGCGCGAACCAGCTGTTGGCCGCGCCTGGGCCAAAGAAATCGCCAGCCCGCACGATCAGCGCGCGAATGTCTCCCGCATCGGCCGCAGCGCGCAGCCGCCGCTCCATCTCAACCCTGATCGCGCCCTTGCGCGTGACGGCATGCTGCGGCGCGGTTTCGGTAATCAGCGGGAAGCTGTCAGGGCCATAGTTGTAGACCGTGCCCGGCAGCAAGATCTGCGCGCGGTTGACCCGGGCCGCCGCGATGCTGTTGTCCAGCATCGGCAAGACCACGGTGTCCCAGTTGCGGTAGCCGGGCGGATTGACGGCATGCACGATCACCGTTGCGCCCGCTGCCGCCACCGCAACCGCCGCCCCGTCCATGGCATCGCCAATCACCGCCGCTACGCCCTGCGGCACCGGATGCGCGCTGTGCGGCCGCACCAGTGCGCGCACGCGCCACCCGCGTTCCACCAGGCGCCGGGCCACGGCGCCGCCGATGCCCCCCGTCACGCCCAAAACCAGCGCAATCCGTTCCATGTCGCATCTCCTGTCTTGACGGCGACAGGATTGGCGCACGGGCACGATCCATGAAATTGACTGAATGCGGCAAGCAGCTATACGAAAATAGATGAACCGAGAGCCAAGCTGGGATATCTACCGCACCTTCGCCGCCGTGCTTCGCGAAGGCTCGCTCTCGGCGGCGGCGCGGGCCCTGGGCCTTACCCAGCCCAGCGTAGCCCGCCATATCGAGGCACTGGAGCAGGCGGTGGGCGGCACCTTGTTCCTGCGCTCGCAACGCGGCCTTTCGCCCACCGATCGGGCCATTGCCCTGCAACCCTATGCCGAAACCATGCTGGCGACCTCGGCTGCGCTGCTGCGCACCGCAACCGCCGGCGCCGACGCGATTGCCGGGACGGTCCGGCTTACCGCCAGCGAGGTGGTGGCGGCCGAGCATCTGCCACGCGTGCTCACCATGCTGCGCCAACGCTATCGGGAACTCAGCATCGAATTGGTGGCAAGCGACGCGATCGGCGACCTGCTGCAACGCCATGCCGATATCGCCATCCGCATGGTCGCCCCGACGCAACAGGCCCTGCTCGCGCGCAAGCTCGGCGCGCTGGAACTCGGGCTCTATGCCCATGCCGACTATCTCGCGCGGCATGGGCACCCCACGGCCATCGCCGATCTGGCACATCATGACCTGATCGGGGTCGACAGCATTGGCGACCTTTCGCGCGCGGTACTCAACGCCTTGCCCGGTCTGGAGCACAGCGATTTCGCGCTGCGGGTCGATAACGCGCTGGTGCAACTCGCCGCGATCCGCGCCGGCTTTGGCATCGGCATCTGCCAGGTGGCCGTGGCCGCGCGCGATGCCGCGTTAATCCGCGTGCTGCCCGATGCGTTTTCGTTCGATCTGCCGCTGTGGGTCGTGATGCACGAAGATTTGCGATCCAGCGCGCGCCATCGCGCCGTGTTCGATGCCCTGGTCGAAAGTCTGGCGACAGCATCGCCTCAGGGCGTGGCGATCGGATGAACTGATGCAGCGCGGCGTGCCCGCCCCTTGCGCTTCATGCGGCGACGGGCGAGGTAGAACCACACGCCGCTGATCGCAAAGAACGGTAGGCTGATGCTGGTCACGAACAGCACGATCCGCCCGGGCAGGCCAAGGAACGCGCCGCGGTGGATTTCGAACATGCTGGCGACGATGACAGCGCCGCTCGGCCGTTGCGCGGCAAAATCCGTGGCCAGAACCTTGCCGGTCGCCCCGTCGATCGTCACGGCGTCATCGGCCCGGTTGTGCTGCGCCGCCACGGGCAGCGCACGAAAGCGCAAGGCCGCACCCTTGTCCGGCACGATCAGCATGATCCGCTGATAGGAATGACCTGCGGTTGCCGCGTCAAACCCCTGCCAGGCCAAGGCGAAATCAGGCTTGCCGCGCGCCTTGGCCTTCTCGGCCTGCTCTGCAACCAACAGGCGCTGAACCCCGCCACGATACCAATCGAACGACCACCATAGCCCGGTCAACGCGCTGAGTAGATAGACCGCCATCATCACGCCGCCGAGCAGCAGGTGCACCTCGCGCCACCACCAGCGGCCCTTGCGCCCCGGCGGAATGGTCAACCACGCGCGCCAGTCTCGCGGCTTGGCCGGCCAGCGCAGATAGAGCCCACCCAGCGCCAGCACGATCAGCGCGATCGCCGCGCTGCCGGTCACGATCCGCCCCCAGCCCTTGCCATTGCCGGGCATCGCCAGCCAGCGGTGCACCCGCTCCACCGTATCAAACAGCGCCGCAGCAGGGACCGGCCCCAAGGCGCGCCCGTCCCGGCGGTCGAGCAGCACGGTTTCACGCCCTTTGGCGCCGGCTGCCTTGTCAACAAAGCTGATCCGCGCCGGAACAGTCGGATCGCTGTCAACCTCGAAACGCGCGACCGCCTTGCCCGGCTGCGCCAGCGCCGCGCGTTGCAGCAAGACCGCCGGGGCCAGCACCATCTCACCCGCACGCAGGGGCAGCGGCGCGATCAGCCGCGCCTGGATGTCATCCTGGAAAGACAGCATGGCGCCTGTCGCGCCCATCACCGCCAGGACCAGCCCAAGGCTGAGACCCAACCAGCTGTGCAGGCGTTGCAGCCATTTGCGCAGGGCGATGGTGCGGGGCGGGCGAATCGTCGGTCTCATTGCGATCAATTATTGCAAACCAATATCAATATCAATTAGGGCACCCGTGAATTCCACCCGAGGGATTCGCCAAGGGGACCTGTATCATGCTGTTTCTGTTCGCGTCGGCAGCCGCCGCAAGCGTCGCTGCCGCCGCCACTGCTCCCGCCCCTGCTGCGCCGGATGGCGAGGCTCCCCAGGCCGAACGCCAGCTCGACGAAGAGATCGTGGTGACGGGGAGGCAGGAAGCGCCCTATCGCGCGCAGGTGGTGCAGGTCGGCGCGTTCCGCAATCAGTCCGCGCTCGATACGCCGGCCAATGTCGCGGTGATCACCCGCGCCATGCTGGACGACCAGGGCGCCAAGGGCCTCGACGATGCCTTGCGCAACACGCCCGGCATCACCCAGCAATCGACCAGCCCGACCACGAGCAACAACTTTGCCGCGCGCGGCGTGTTGCTCAACGCGCGCACCAACTACCGGCTGAACGGGGCGTTGCAGATCATCAATCTCGGCCCGATCCCGGTGGAAAACAAGCAGCGCGTCGAACTGCTCAAGGGCGTTTCCGCGCTTTATTACGGGCTCAGCACGCCCTCTGGCATCGTCAACGTTGTGACCAAGCGCGCTGGCGATCGCCCGGTGACGAGCCTTTATGTCGATGGCGATGCCGAAGGCAGCGTGGGCGGCGGCTTCGACATTGGCCGCAAGGTGGGCGCAGGCGATGCCATCGGCATCCGCATCAACGCCTATGGCTCGCACATCGAAACCCCGATCGATGGCGTCAACGGCTATCGCTATCTCGCCAGCGGTGCGTTTGATTGGCAGGCAAGCGATCGGCTGTCGTTCAAGCTCGATGTCGAACACTATCGCCGCGCGACCGACGAGCCGGGCGGCATCACCCTGCCCACCGCGGTCAACGGCGTGATCACCCTGCCCGCCATCCCCAGCCCGCACAACCGCTATGCCCCGGTCAACGCACCGTATCGCACTTGGGTGACCAACGCGCTGGGCCGCATGGATTATCGGCTGGCCGGCACCTGGTCGGTGCGCGTCGAAGGCGGCTATGCCAACACCCGCCGCCAGCGCATGATCGCCAATATCGGCAAAATCAACCTGGCGACCGGCGCCGGCACGATCGCGGCGACCTATACCCCCGATCAGGAATACGCCAATCTCTATTGGCGGGCGGAACTGGCCGGCGAGGCGCAAACGCTGGGCATCCGTCACGAACTGCTGCTCGGCTATGCCCGCAACCGCCAGGTGCAGGAAGACCAGCACCCGCAAAGCTATGCTGCGGTCAAGCAGAACCTCTATGCGCCGATGGCGCTGCCGCTGTCGGCACTTGTCCCCACCACCGTGCGGCTTACCGCCGGAAGCGTGAACATCGATACCGGTCTCTATGCCATGGACCAGGCGCATGTCGGTGAAAAGCTGCTGGTGATCACGGGCGTGCGCCACGTGGACTATCGCACCCGCACCAGCAGCACCGATTTCGCCCTGCGCACCTGGACGCCGACCGGTGCACTGGTGCTGCGCCCCACGCCCAAGACCAGCCTGTATTTCAGCTATATCGAGGGGCTGGAAAGCGCTGGCACCGCGCCCGATGGCACGACCAATGCCGGCAGTGTCCTGCCTGCCGTGCGCAGCCGGCAGCTGGAACTGGGCGCGCGGGCCGAAGCGGGCGGCATGCTGCTTTCGCTTGGCTGGTTCCGCATCAACCGCGGCCTTGCCTATACCGATCTCGCCACCAACACCTATGTCGTCAACGGCCGTGCCCTGCACCAGGGGATCGAGGCATCGGTCCAGGGAACGATCGTGCCGACCCTATCAGTGGCGCTGGCCGGGCAGTATCTCGTCGCCCGCCAGCGGCAGACCGGGGTGGCGGCGCAAGACGGCAAGCTGGTGGATAACGCCCCGCGCTGGTCGGGCTCGGCCTTCGTCAACTGGCAACCCGTCGGGGCGCTCCCGCTGGGTCTGAATGCAGGCGTCTATTACACCGGCAAGCGCTTTACCGACGTGCTCAACCAGGGTGTGCTGCCCGGCTATGTCACGCTCAGCCTTGGCGCCAGCTATCGGCTTGCCCTGGCGGCGGGCCGCACGATGACGCTGCGCGCCAATGCCGACAACGTGACCAACACCCGCTATTGGGCCACCGGCGGCAGCACGCTCTATGTCGGCGCCGCGCGGACGCTGCGCCTGTCTGCCGCCGTCAGCTTTTGACCGCCTTACAGCCGCGCCAACACGTGGCGCGGCTGTGCGACAGGCTTACTTGTTTGCCGCGCCTGGCGCCACGGGCGGCGGCGGCGGTGGCGTGCCCGGCCCTGGCTGGCGGACCGCGCCATTCGCACCGGCGGCGGGAGGCGGCGGCGGCGGGGGAGCCGCGCCATCGCCCGGCGGCGGAGGCGGCGGCGGGGGCGGCGCACCGGCGCCGGGGGGCGGAGGCGTGGGACCGGCACCAGGCGGCGGCGGGGGCGGCGGCGGCCCATCACGGCCCGGGCCACGCGGCGGCGGTGGGGGCGGCGGCGCGCCGACCTGGGTTACGCCACCCTGCGGATCGACCAGGTATGAGGCACGCAACTGGCCATTATCATACCGGCCCTGCACCATCAGCGCATTGCCAGCGCGGACCTGGCCCGAACCTTCGCGGCCGACATCGACCAGCAGACGGCCCGTGCCATCCTGCAGCACGAAACGATCACCATAGACTTCGGCGACCTTGCCCTTGACCGTGGTGATACCGCTGCGCTGCGGCACCTGGGCAATCGCGCTGGGCACGGTCGGGGCCATTTCCACCGGCGGACGGGTATAGGCAACGGCCCCTGCGCCAGCTGCACCGGCCAGGGCGAGCAGCACGGCCACGCCGCTGGCCAGCTTCATACGGTGTGGGATGTGCCCAACCGGATTTTTCCAATCGACCATCTTTCAACTCCTTGGGTTGTCGATGGCCCTGTTCTATGCTGCCCCATCCGACGCAGCCTGAAGCTGGCGTTTCATGTTCGGTTTAAACTGCGGCGGTATTGAGCGGCCATGCGTATCCTGCTTGTTGAAGACGATCCCGACCTGGGCGAGGCGATTGCCCGCAAGCTGCGCGGCGAGAACTGCGCGGTCGACCTGGTCGACAATGGCATCGACGCGCAGCACCTGGGCGAAACCGAACCCTATGATGCCGTGGTCCTCGATCTTGGCCTGCCCGGCAAAACCGGCGCGGAGGTGCTCGCGGAATGGCGCAAGGGCGCCAAGACCGTGCCCGTGCTCGTCCTTACCGCGCGCGAGGCCTGGGCAGACAAGGTTTCTGTCTACAAGGCCGGCGCCGACGATTACCTCACCAAGCCGTTCCGCATCGAGGAACTCATGATGCGCCTGCGCGCCATCGTGCGGCGCGCGGCCGGCCATGCCAACCCGCAAATGGTCTGTGGCCCACTGGTGTTCGAAAGCCAGACCGGCCAGTTCGAACTGGATGGCCTGCCGCTCAAGCTCACCGCGTTCGAATGGCGCGTGCTGTCGCAACTGATGATGCGGCGCGAGGCAGTGGTCGAGCGGCTCGACCTGATCGAGCGCATCTATGAAGGCGATGCCGATGTCGATTCCAATACGCTCGACGTGATCATCGGGCGGTTGCGGCGCAAGATCGGCGCCAGCCTGATCGAAACCGTGCGCGGGCGGGGTTATCGCCTGACGGCAGGCGGCACCACGGCATGAAACCAGGCTCGCTGCGGGCCAGGATGCTGGCGCTGTCGGCGATCGCCGCCCTGGCGGCGCTCGTCATCGCGGCATGGTCGATCGCCGGCATCCTCACGCGGTTCGTGACCGAAGGCCTGGACCAGCGGCTCGACGCGCAGATCGCCGTGATGGCCAGCGCCGTGCGCGACGATGGCACGATCGACCGCGCCCGCATCGACAACCAGATCGGCGTCATGACGCTGCGCCCCGACTGGCGCTGGCGCATCATCGGGCCAGACGGACAAATCGGCTCGTCCGATTTTCCCACGCTCGATCCGGCGCCCCTGGCCCCGCCCCGCCCTCCGCTCTTGCCGCCGCCGCCACCGGGTGCGCCTGCACCGGCGGCAGAGGCCGCGCCGACGCCATCCGCCCCTGCCCCGCGCGATGGCCAGGATAGCGGCGGCCGGGTTCATGCCCGGCAAGCAGTGATCCGCACCAGCCGGGGCCCTGTAACCCTGATCGCCGCCGCGCCCTCGCAAGTGATCGCCCGCCCCATCCGCGCCGCGCTCGTGCCGCTGCTGTCGGTCATCGCCGTGCTGGCCGTGCTGTTCACGCTCGCCGCGCTGTTTCAGCTGCGCTTGGCCCTAAAGCCGATCGCCGCCTTGCGGGATCAGCTTGGCCAGATCCGCCAGGGCACCCGCACCACGGTGGACGAGGAGCAACCGGCCGAACTGAAACCGCTGGCGGTCGAACTCAACGCGCTATCGCGGGAAAGCGCCGCCGCCTTGCAGGCGGCACGTGCCTCTGCCGCCAACCTGGCCCATGCGCTCAAAACCCCGGTGGCGACCCTGGCCCTGACGGTGGACGGCGATCCCCACGCAACCAGCCAGATCGCTAGGATCGAAGAGGTCATCCGCCATCACCTCGCCCGCGCCCGCACCGCAGCGGTGGCGCATCGCGCCCGCACTCCCCTCGCCCCGGCAGTGGCCGATGTGGCGCAGGTGATCGGCTCGCTTCACCCTGGCCTCGCGCTGTCTGTCGACGTGCCCAGCGCGCTTGCCGTCTCGCTCGACGCGCACGACCTGTCGGAAATCCTCGGCAATCTGCTCGACAATGCCGCCCGCCACGCCCGTTCGGCCATTGCCATCACGGCCTGGGCAGACGGCAACCACGCGCGCGTGGCGATCGAAGACGATGGCCCGGGAATTGCCGCCGACCAGCGCGAACTGGCGCTGCAACCCGGCGTCCGCCTCGATGAAGCGCCTCAGGGCGACGGGTTTGGCCTCGCGATCGTGCGCGAACTTGTGGCGCTGCACGGCGGCACCCTGGACTTGGCGGAAGCCGCCCAGGGTGGCCTGCGCGTCGAGCTGGCGTTGCGCACCGCCCGATAGCAGTGCGTTCGGTCAGCGCCCGGTGAACTGCGGCTTGCGCTTGTGCGCAAAGGCCTCGATCGCCTCGGCAAAATCGGCAGTGCGACCGGCGGCCGACTGGTTGGCGCGCTCGACCTCCAGCGTCGTCGAAAAATCGCATTCCAGCGCACGCGCAACCTGCCGGCGGATCATGCCCAATGCGCGCGTCGGGCCAGCGGCAAGCCGGTGCGCCAGGGCCATGGCCTCGGCCAAGACATCGTCATCGCGCACCACCCGCGTGACAAGGCCGGCCGCCTTGGCTTCCGCCGCGCCCAGCCGCTCGCCCAGCAAGGCCAGTTCCAGCGTGCGGCAGCGGCCAATGCTGCGCGCGGCCAGCCAGGTGGCGCCAGCATCGGGCACCAGGCCGATATTGGCAAAGGCCATGAGCAGGTAGCCGCTCTCGCCCATCACCACGAGATCGCCAGCCAGGCCGAGGCTCATCCCCGCGCCGGCACAAGGGCCATTGAGCGCAGTGACGAGCGGCACGTCGAGCGCGGCCAGCCGGTTGACCACGGGGTGGTAATAGGCGTCGAGCGTCTCGCCCAGGTCAGCGGGCGGGCCACCGCCCAGATCGGCGCCCGAACAGAAATAGCGCCCCTCGCCCGTCAGCACCACCGCCCGCGCGCCATCGGCCACGGCCAGGTCAAGCGCTTGGCCCAGTTCGACGAACATCGCCTCGCTCAAGGCATTGAGCCGATCCGGGCGATCGAGCGTGATCGTCACCACGTCGCCCTCGCGGGCATAGCGCACGGTCTGGAAATCCATCATCCTGCATCCTCTTGGCGGCCCGCTGCCTTTTCTACGGCGCGTATCGGGCCACCATCGACGCTGGACTCCCCCGGCGCAAGCGCGCGGCGATCAGATGGCGTTGATATCCACCACCGTCGGGATCGTATCGTTGAGCAGGATGATCTTCTTGCGCGCGATGGACCACCCCGCTTCGGCGGGCACCAGGCGATATTCATAGCGGCCAAAGAACACGTCGGCCCGGTCCATCCGCACATCAAAGCGGTGACAGGTGAACGCGGCGGAGACAGCGCCCAGTTCAGCGTCGGTCACCAGGATGTTCGACACCAGGTGAACCACGCGCGGCGCCGGGCTGGATGCGACCGACAGCCCCGATTGCAGGCGCATGATCCGATCTTCGAGATTGCGCCGCCCGCGATAGTAGATCAGCGACAGCTCGCGATCAGGATCGTCGGACAACGTCACTTCATCACGCCAGGTGGGCATCCAGAATTCGATATCGGGCGTGAACAGCGCCAGCCATTCGGCATAGCGGCCAGAGTCCATCAGCAGCGCTTCGCGATGGAGCAGGTCGCGCGCGGCCTCGTATGTCAGGGCCGGGCTCATGCGGCCAGTTCCGGCGCCATGCGTGCCGCCCAGGCGCGATAGTAGTTCTGCAGCAGGGTTTCATCGCTCAGCCGCGAATCCGCCAGCACGTTGCGCGCGGGTTTGAGATCGATACGGTCGCCAAAGCGATTGCCGCCGGGCTGCGTCGCGGTCATCCCCCGCCCGTGGCCCTGCAGCCAGGGCTGCACCGTGCCGGCAAACCCGGCCTGGCAGTTTTCATAGGACACGGTGTCATCGGGCGTAGCCATGCCGGTGGGATTGAAGAAATCCTCGTACTGGCGAATGCGCTGTCGCCGCGCCGCGGCGCTTTCGCCCTTGGGCGCGATGCACCAGGTGCGCATCTCGGTCATGCCCGGGCCGATCGGGCGGATCACGCGCAACTGGCTCGAGGCGTTTTCGGCGATCTGGAGATTGGGAAAGATCGTCAGGTTGCGCATGTTGAACATCCAGTCGCGCTTGTCCTCGCCCAGCCGCGCCCCCAGCGCGCCGGCTTGCTCGTACAGCGGGATCGCCGGCGTGATGCCAAAGATGCCCCAATTGAGCACATGGCCGTGATCAAAGCTGAAGCTGCCCCCCGCCACGCCTTGCGCTTCTTCCTTCCAGTAATCGCTGTTTTCCCAGACCGAGGCGACGACATCGGCGCTCATCTCCTGCTGCCGCCGCTCCAGCACGCTGATGTAGGAGGGATGGGCCGAGGTGAAATGATACGCGTCTGAGCAGTTTTCGAGCTGCAGCTTCCAGTTGGCGGCAAAAGTGAAGGTGACCTGCCCGGGCACCAGTTCCAGCCCATCCTCGCTCTGATCCGCCACCAGGTCGAGCAGCTTGGCTGCTTCCCCCAGGTAATCGGCCAGGGACAGTTCGCCCGGCGCCAGGCTGCCGAACAGAAAGCCGCGATAGTTGCCAAAGCGCGGCAGCGGGGCGAGGCCGTGGTCCTCGCTGTCGAACGCTGGGTTATAGCAGCCCGCGTTCTTCCACTTGATCGCGCGGTTACGGCCCGCGCTGTCAAAGCTCCAGCTGTGATAGGGGCAGACATGCAGGCGGGCGTTGCCCTGGCGCACCTGTGCCAACCTCGCGCCCTTGTGCGGGCAGGAATTGATGAACGCGCGCAACTGCCCCTCGCCATCGCGCTGCACCAGCACGGGGGCACGGCCGATCGTGGTCGTGAAGAAATCGTGCGGCCCCGCCGCCTGTGATTCCATGCCCAGGAACACCCAGCCCTGCTCGAAGATGGCACGCTGTTCGGCGGCAAAGACATCGGCATCGGTAAAGATCGCGCGGTTCACGCGGAAGATGCCCTCGTTCGGCCGATCGTCGATCAGGTCGCTCAGTTGAAACGTGCCCATCGCCTTGTCTCCCACCCGGCTCAATCGATCACCGCTTCCACCAGGGTCGGCCCGGCCGCGGCGAGCGACCAGGACAGCGCGGCATCGAGCGTGGCAGCATCACTGGCCGAGCGGCCGGGAACGCCATGTCCGGCCGCCAGTGCCACGAAATCCAGCTCGGGAAACTGCGTGCCGACCAGATGCTGCATGCCGAAATGACGGCCGAAGTGATGCAGCGCCTCGTACCGCCCGTTCTTGAGGATCAGGAAGGTGATCGGCAGGTTCCATTGCGCCGCGGCATGCAGGCCCTGGATCGCGTACATCGCCGATCCATCGCCCAAGACCGCGATCACCTTGTCATGCGGGCGGGCCAGCGCCATGCCGACTGCCGCCGGCAGGCCATGACCGAGGCCGCCACTGGCGGTGGTATAGAAGGTGTCGGGGCGAAGGATCGGCAGGTGGTCATGCATCGGCCCGCGGCTCGATGGTGCCTCCTCCACGATGATCGTTTCAGGCGCGCGCAGATCGGCCAGGCGTTGCAGCACATAGCCATCGGTCATGGCCGCGCCATCCAACCGCGCAGGGCGCTGCAATGGTGCCGGCCGGGCACGCGGCGCGGGACGGGAGGTAGCGAGCAGAGCATCGAGCGCATGATGGCACTGCGCCACGATCGCCCGCCCCGCTGGCGCCCAGGCGGCGTGCACATGATTGTCACCGATCAGCCAGAGGTCCGCCTCGGGCGGCATGTGCGGCCCCTGCCCGTCGACATGGTAGAGATTGACCGGTCCGCCCAGCCCCAGGATCACATCGTGGCTGGCAAGCGTGGCGACGATCGCCTCGCGACTTGCAGTGAGGAAGCCGCCAAACAACGCGTGGTCTTCGGGAAACGCGCAGCGCCCCGCCATCGGCGCAACATAGACGCGCGCCTGGTGGCGTTCCGCCAGGGCCACCACCTGCTCCCACGCGCCATCGCGCGCCACGCCGGCCGCCACGACCAGCGCCGGCTGCTGCGCCGCGTCGAGTGCAGCAGCACATTCGGCAATGGCCGCAGGCGACGGCAGGCGATCGGCGTGAATGCGCCGGGCCTGATGCGGCGGGCAAGGCTGGTCCCAATCATCGATCGGGATGGAGACGAACGTCGGACCGCAGGGCGGCTCCATCGCTACGAGCCAGGCCCGCTCGATCGCCGCCGGCACATCCTGCGCGCGGGCCGGCTCGCACGCCCATTTCACGAACGGGCGCGGAAATTCGGCGGCACGCTCGGCAAAGAGGAACGGTTCATAAGGCAGGATGGCCCGTGCCTGCTGCCCGGCAGTTACCACCAGCGGGGTCTGGTTCTTCCATGCCGTGAACAGGTTGCCCAGGGCATGGCCCACCCCGGCCGAGCTGTGCAGGTTGACGAACGCGGCGCGGCCGGTGCCCTGGGCAAAGCCATCGGCCATGCCCAGCACGACGCTTTCCTGAAGCCCCATGACATAGCGGAAATCATCGGGGAAATCGCGGAACAGCGGCAGTTCGGTAGAGCCGGGATTGCCGAACAGCGTGGTCATGCCCAGGTCACGCAACAGCGTGATCGTCACGTCGCGAACGGTCCGCATCCTGAAATCTCCCGGTTTAGGCGCCATCTGGGGTTTTGCCGCAGTCTGGCCCAACCGCCGATAAGCGCAATTGCAAATTCGGGGAAAAGCCATACCGTCTGCGCATGGATTTTGACGAGCGCGAATTGAAAGCCTTTCTGGCGGTGGCGGAATGCGGCAGCCTGGGCCGTGCGTCGCGCCAGGCCAACCTGACCCAGCCCGCGCTTAGCCGCCTGATCCACCGCATGGAGGAACGGCTGCAGCAGCCGCTGTTCGATCGCACCACGCGCGGCATGGTGCTGACCGATCCGGGCGCACTGCTGCAACGCCATGCGCGCCACCTGCTGGCGGACATGGACACGCTGCGCGATGAACTGGCGGCGTTTCGCGGGCTGCGGCGTGGCGTGGTGCGCATTGGCGCGACCGCCGCCGTGATGCGCACGCTGGTGGCTACCCGCGCCGGGCGCATGCTGGCCGACAATCCCGACCTGGCGTTCGAGGCGGTGGAAGACGTCGACAGCGGCCTGGTGCGCGCGATGGAGCAGCGGCAGATCGACCTGGCGATCACGTCCGGCCGGGTGGAGCAGGACGCCGCCGATGTGCTGTGCCTGGGCCGCTGCGACCATGCCGACATGTTCGCCGTGTTCTGCGCCGCCGATAACCCGATCGCCGAAAGCCCTGATCTCGCCAGCGTGTTTGCCCATGGCTGGGTCATGCCCGAGGCCGGGCTGACCCCGCGCATCCGGTTCGAAAACCTGGCCGCGCAACTGGGGCACCATGCCCGGGTGGTGGCGCGCACCAGTTCGGTCGAAACGATGATCGCCATTGCCGGGGCCAGCCAATTGCTGTGCTGGTTGCCGGTCCCGCTGCTCGAACCCTATGTCACCAGTGGGCGCCTGCGCCAGCTCAGCGTGCCGGCGCTGGAAACCTGGCGGCAATTCTGGGTCTATCGCCGCAGGGCCGGCGTGCTGCCCGATGCCGCGCAGCGCTTCCTGCGTTACCTGCCAATCGTGCCGCTGTGAGCCCTGCCCGGCTGGCGGGTTGACACCGGCAAATCCCGATCCGGATACTCGCGCCTGTGCAGGCACACGTGCCTGTGTGCACACGTGGGAGAATTTTGGGATGCAGCGGATCGTGGTGATCGGTGCAGGCGCAATGGGCTGCCTGTTTGCGGCAAAGCTGGCCTTGGCCGGGCATCGGGTGACCGTGGCCGATGTGGACCAGGCGCGGATGGACGCGATCGCCGCGCAAGGTATTGCGCTGTCATTGGACGATGGCGAATTTGCCGCACGGGTTGGTGCTGGCCCGATCGCTACGATCGATGGTCCGGTCGACCTGCTGGTCCTGTTCACCAAAGGCATGCACAGCGCCGCAGCCATCGCGTCTGCCGCGCACCTGGTCGAAACCGGCTGCACCGTGCTGACCCTGCAAAACGGGCTGGGCAATACCGACGCGATCGCAAGGGTGTTTCCGCGCGAGCGCATCGCTTGGGGCGTGACCGATTTTCCCGCTGATCTGCAGGGTGCCAATGCGGTTTCTTCACATGGGCAAGGCCATGTCCGGCTGGCGGGGCTGATCGCCGCCGCCGACGCGCGGGCGCGCCAGGTGGCGGATATCCTCGATGGCGCCGGCCTCAACGCCCGCTTCGCCGCGGAAGTGGAGGCGATGGTGTGGGACAAGGTTGCCTTCAACAGCGCGCTCAATGCGCTCTGCACCCTGGGCCAAGTGCCGGTCGGCCGGTTGGACAGCGCACCGATCCGCCGCATCGTCGGCACGATCATGGACGAGATCGCCGCCATCGCCCGGGCGGAGGGCATCGCGTTCGACCGTGCCCGAACCATGGCCAAGGTCGATTTTGCCCTGGCCAATCACACCGGGCACAAGCCCTCGATGCTGCAAGACCGGCTCGCCGGCCGGCGCACCGAGGTAGAGTCCATCAACGGCGCGGTCCTGGCCATCGCCGCCCGCCACGGCCTTGCCGCTCCCACGCTTGAACTGGTCACCGATCTGGTACGGTTGGGCGAGCCTGCGGGATAGCTATGCCTGATCAGCCGCGCCGCCGCGATCGCGTGCGCGGGGCCAGCGCATCGAGCGCGTCGGCATTGTCGCGCGCCCAGCCATACAGCGCCTCGACCGGTTCGACAAAGCGCCGGCCCAGCGCGGTCAGCGCATAATCCACCTCGGGCGGCGCGACATCATCGCGCGTGGTGCGCGCCAGCAGGCCACTCCCCTCCATTTCCCTCACAGTCTGGGCGAACATCTTCTTGGAGATGCCGGGCAGGCTGCGCAGCAAGGCGGCGCTGCGGGCACGCCCGTCGTGCCGCGCATGCAGGGTGTGAAGCACCATGCTGGTCCACTTCGTGGCAAACAGTTCCAAGATTCGGCGCGGGGCACAATCCTCGCGCCATTCCTCTTCCGGGCTACCCGGTATCACGGCGGCACTCCTTGCTTTGCCAACGATATCGCTGCGCCGGCAACGCCGGTGGTTACCATCTGGTGCCTTCTTGGCGCCACGCGAGCAGCGCCCCAATTAGCGGTTTTTGCTCAACAAGGAACCATGGATGACCAAGACTGCCCTTGTTGCCGGGGTTACCGGCATCACCGGCCAGGCCATTGCCACGCTGCTTCATGCCCAAGGCTGGTGCGTGCTGGGCCTGGCGCGCAACCCGCTGCCGCTGCCGGGCGTGGAGCCGATCGCCGCAGACCTCACCGATGCCGCTGCCACCACCGCCGCGCTTGCCGGGCAGCGGCCCGATGCCGTGTTCATCACCACCTGGCTGCGCCGCGCCACGGAAAAGGAAAACATCGCGGTCAACGCGGCAATGGTGCGCAACCTGCTGCGCGCGGTGGAGCCGGCCGGCAGCGTCGGGCATGTGGCACTGGTCACCGGCCTCAAGCACTATCTCGGCCCGTTCGAAGCCTATGGCCAGGGCAACCTGCCCGATACGCCGTTTCGCGAAGACCAGGCCCGCCTGCCGATCGACAATTTCTATTATGCGCAAGAGGATGAACTCTTCGCTGCCGCCGCACGCAGCGGCTTTGCCTGGAGCGTGCACCGCCCCCACACCGTGATCGGCAAGGCCGTGGGCAAGGCGATGAACATGGGCACCACCCTGGCGATCTATGCCACGCTGTGCCGTGAACTGGGCCGTCCGTTCCACTTCCCGGGCTCAGCGGCGCAGTGGAACGGGCTGACCGACATGACCGATGCGCGGCAGTTGGCACAGCAACTGCTGTGGGCGACGACCACGCCCGCTGCGGCGAACCAGGCGTTCAACTGCGCCAATGGCGATGTCTTCCGCTGGCGCTGGATGTGGCCGCGCCTGGCGCAATGGTTTGGCGTGGAACCGGCCGGGTTTGACGGCACCGTTCGGCCACTGGCCGATCAGATGGCGGGGGATGCGCCGGTGTGGCGCAGCATCGCCGCGCGCGAAGGCCTGGCAGAGGCAGACCTCACCCGTCTTGCCTCGCCCTGGCACACCGACGCAGACCTGGGCCGCCCGATCGAGGTGGTGACTGACATGGCGCGCTCTCGCGGCCTGGGATTTGCGAGCTATCAGCCGACGGACGCTGCGTTTTTCGATCTGTTCGCCCAGCTGCGCGCCGAGCGCTTGATCCCCTGAAACACCGCGCCGGTATCGCCGCCCGAAAAGGCACCGATTTTGCTGTTGCCGGGGCATTGCCCGCCGTGATTTTGTGAGGCACGGTGCAACAGCAGACCGCATTGGCGGCGCAATGGGGTGGGATACCGGCAGTGGCCAATTTGCAGGAGAGCGCGTTACCCATCGCCGACACGCCGACGCTGTCCCGCGCGCGCGATCTGTTCGGGCGCGTGATCAATGGCCATGACCTGGGTGGATCGACCCCGGCCGCCGTCGCCGACCGCATCGAGCAGTCGATCTGCCTCACGCCAAACCCCGCCGTCGTGCTGACAGAAGGCACTCTAGCCACGACGTTTGGCGTCGGCCGCCGCGTGGCGCGGCAGACCAGCCGCATCCTGCAATTGCGCGGCGTTATGGAGCCCCGGCGCGGCGGCAAGGGCAAGGGTGGGCTGCGCGTGTGCCTGCCCGGCCTCGACCAGACGCTGGATACCATCCGCAACGACATCATCGCCAGCAATTCGCCCGCTGCGATGGAAGATGCGCGGCAATGGCTGCAGGCGGAAATTGCCGGGCAGGATGATCCGCTGGGGCGCTTGGTGCGGGCCATGCTGCAAGATTCCCCGGTGCAGCAAACCCGTTTGCCGTGCGACATACAGGCGCCGCTGCCGACCTGCGCCGAGCTTGAAGAGCCGGCCTCGCGCGGTCATCGCCTGGCCGCGAAACTCCGCCAGCAGATCACCCTGTTGCCGCCCGGTGAAACGTTCCTGGGCTCACTCGCCAGCATTGCGGAAGCCCATGACACCAGCCTGGAAGTGGCGGTGGAAGCCGTGCGCATTCTGGCCGATGCCCAGCACGTGATGATGCGGCGCGGCCGCCGAGGCGGTGTCTTTGCCTGCGAGCCGCAGGCTGGCCGGGCGCTGCACATGATCAACGCCTTTATCGCTGCCAACGCGGTCTCACCCGATCGCTGCCGCGCCGTGCTCAACCGCGCCAATATCGGGATGATCGATCTGGCGCGGGCGCGGCAGGATGTCCGCTATCTCGAGCGGGTCGAGCGTTCGTTCCAGAAAATGCAGCAGGCGCCCAATGCCACGGTGCTGGGCCAGAACTGGTATGGCTTCATCCGCGATATTGCCGATATGTCGGGCAACGGCGTGCTGCACTTCATTGCCCGCGCCATGGCGGGATCGATCCTCATTCGGCGCACCCGCAGCGCCGAACTACCCGAAGCCGCCGCCCGCGAACTGTTCGAGGCCAGCCGGCAGATCCACGCCCACTTGGTCGGCGGCAGCCAGGATGCCCCCAACGAAGCGCAGTGGCGCTGCCAACTGGCCCTGCAGGATTACTGGTAAGGCCGGAAAATCAGCGCCCCAGGCGCGTAAGATGCCGGGCGATCTGCGTATAGACCGCCTCAACCACCTCGCGCGTGCCACCGCGCAGGTTATAGGCGTGGTCCTGATCGGGCACCTCGATGTATTCCAGCAGGCGGCCGCGCGCGTGCAGGCGCTGGGCATAGGCGGCAGCCTCTGCCCGCAAGAGATCGAGCCCTGCGGCAATGACGATCGCCGGCGCCACCTTGTCGAGCACATCATCGGGCGCGCCCACCAACGGCGAAGCGCGCATATCCGCCCGCATCGCTGCATCGGGCACATAGACCGCGTTGAACAGCCGCGCGACACCCGGTGAAATCACCGGGCGCGCTGCCCGGGCCTGCTTGCGCGCTGGTGGCGTGACAAGATCGAGCGGCGGATAGTGGAGAATCTGCGCGGCGATGGGCGACCCGCCCGCCTGGGCCAGCAGCAGGCTGGCAGCAGCCGCCAAACCGCCACCGGCGCTTTGCCCACCCACGGTCAGCCGATCGCCATCCCACCGCTGGGCATCCGCCTGCGCCGCCACCCAGCGGATCACGTCGCAGGACTGCTCCACCGCAACCGGAAAGCGCCGCTGCGGCGCCAGGGCATAATCGACATTGATGACACAGACGCCCGCCCGCTCGGCCAGGAACGCGCAAAATGCATCGTCCTGCTCGGGGTGGCCCATGATGTAGCCACCGCCATGAAAGTTGACGTGAACCGGCACCGGGCCCGCCGTGGTGGGCGGCGCGAACACCGTGGCCGGGGCGCTGCCTTGCGCGGTCGGTATGGTAATGGTGCGGCAGCGCCGAGGAATTTCGGGAAAGGCCAGCGCACTTTCCGGCTGGGCCAGCCGCGGCGCCACCATCCGCTGCATCACCCGCGCGATCGTATCGGCGATCAACGGCATGGCAGGCGCTCCATCAGCGATGCAGCATCGGCCGGGTGCCCCCGACCGATGCTGCCAGGCAGCGATGCCGCCATCAGAACTTGGCGCCCAGGCGCACGCCGAACTCGCGCGGCGCCGTGCGGAATTCGTTGAGGCCGGATTGCCCGGTGACGAAATATTCCTTGGTCAGGTTGGTGCCGTATAGCTCCACCTTGAAGTTGTCCCAGTTGAGCGTGACGCTGGCGTTGACCAGATGGCGCGCGTTGATCAGGTCAAACTGGGGCAGATAGGTAACGTAGGCCCATTGCGACCCGATGTAGGAATAGTTCACGCGGGGCACGATCGAACGCCCCTCGCCCAGCGCATAGGTGTAATCCAGCCCGGCGTTCCACGTCCATTTGGGCGACAGCAGGTTCGGCCCGGCATCAGACGTGATGAACTGGTAGGGGAAGCAGTTGCTGGTTACCCCGGTGGCACAGGCCGGCAACTGCGCGGTGGCGGCACCCGGCTGCCACTTGTTGATCACCGTCACGCTGCTGAGCTGCGAGTCCACATAGGACACGCCAGCGTCGAGGCCGAAACCAGCGAGCTTGGCCTGAAGCTGTCCTTCAAAACCCTTGATCGTGGCATTGGCGAGGTTGACCACACCATTCTGACCAGACGCGGGACTGATCACGTCCATCTGGAAATTGTTGTACTTGTTATAGAATACGCCGATCTGCGTGCGCACATGGCGATCGAGGAAGCTCGATTTCCAGCCCGCTTCAAAGTCCCACACCGTTTCCGGGTTGAACATGCCGCCAGGCGGGTTGATCCCGCCCGGCTTGTAGCCACGGGCGGCAAAGACATAGAGCATGTTGTCGGCATCGGGCTTGTAATTGAGCGCGATCTTGCCGGTCATGCGGCCATCGGCCTCGGTGCCGGTCTGCGGAATGGTCAGGAAGGCCGAAGGCGGCGGCCCGCCCAGATAGACGCCGCCGGTGCCATCGACATGATAGTGCGAATAGCGCGCGCCCGCCTGGATTTCGAGCTTTTCGGTAACGCGATAGTTCACTTGGGCAAAGGCGCCCAGCGTGGTCTTGCTGTTCATCGGGTTGACCACGATCGGGAACGGCGCGGTGCCGGTATAGTGCAGCAGCACGTCGATATCGTTGTGCTGGTAATAGCCACCCAGGATAAAGTTCAGTGGCTTGGAATCAGGCGAAATGATATTGATTTCCTGGGAATATTCCTTTTCCCGCACATATTGATCTTCATACTGCGCGCCAAACGGCGCAGCAACCTGCGCCAGGTTGGTGCCATCCAGGTCATAGACGTTCCAGACGCGCTTGTTCTGGTATCCGCTCACCGACCGCACAACGAGGCCGCCGGGCGTCTGGTACTTCAATTCCAGCGCCGTGGTGAAGGCGCGCTCGAAATTGGCGGTCTTGGTGTCGTAGTTCAGCTCGTAGGGCGTCGCCTGGCGGCCGGCGGCGAACTGCGTTCCGGCGATCGGCTGATAGGCATAGCCGCCCGTGCTCTTCTGCGCCAGTTCGCCCTTCCAATAGGCGGTAAAGCCGCCGGACTGGTAGAGCGCCGACAGCCGCTCGTCGTGTTCCTTCAGGCTGTCGGGCTGGTTCTTGTAGGGGCCAAGATCGGTGTAATAGGAATCGCGCCAATGCTGGTTGGTGGCAAAGCGCAAGGCGAGGTTGTCACCAACCGGCACATTGATCGCGCCATTGAGGCGGACATTGTTGTAGCTGCCATATTCGGCCGTGACGTCACCGCCCAGATCGCCCAGCTTGGGGCGCTTGGAATTGATGAAGATCGCCCCGCCGGTTGAGTTGGAGCCGACCAGCGTGCCCTGCGGCCCGCGCAGCACTTCGATGCTCTGGATATCATAGAGATCAAAGCTTTGCGCGATCGGCGGCTGGAACAGCCCGTCGACATAGGTGGCGACGCCATTGGCCACTTGCGGCGATCCGCTCGACAGTCCGATACCGCGAATGTTGATGGATTCGGTGAGGCCGGCCTTGGTGATGGTCAGGCCCGGCGCCACGTTCTGCAGATCGCGCTGCACCAGCACGGCTTTCTGCGTGAGCTGGTCCCCACCCACTGCGGTGAGCGCGATGGCAACCTTTTGCGAGCTTTCCGAACGGCGCTGCGCGGTAACGACGATCTCGCCCGGTGCCGGGCTGGCCTGCGCGGGCGTCGCCGGCGCAGGCTCGGCAGCGCTGGCCGCCTGGGCCAGGGCATTGGTGCCCATCAGGGCCAGCGCCATCGCGCCCAGCGAGGCTGCGGCATGCGCGCGGAAACTATTGCGAATCTGAAGCATGGTGCTCCCCTCTCCCTTTTCGGCCCTGCTTGACGCGGCCAAACGTTGCCGGCTCGTGTCTGCCCGGCGACGCGGGATTTAAATAGCGGCCCATTTTGGAAAGCTGCGCCAGCGCCCTCGGCGGGTAGCCAGGCAGGACATCGGCGCGAACGATCGACACCGAGATTTATAACTTCAGGTTATAAGACGATAGGCTGATTGTATTTCACTTGATCGTGGCCGTCCGCCATTGCGCCTTCACAAGAAAACACCGCCATGGTGGGGAGAGCAACGATGGCACGCCGCGTTTTGCGGCGGCATCCCTGGCTGCGCCTCCCCGGCGATGGTGATCAGGAGGTGCACATGAAGGGCTATCACGGGATAAAGCACAATCTGCTCGTCGGCACGGCGTTCGCCATGGGCGTGATGGGCTGGCAGGGCGCTGCTGCCGCGCAGGCCACGCCGCCGCAGGCAACGCCGCCTGCCGACCAACCTGCGCCGGAAGCCAAGCCGCAGGAAATTGTCGTGACCGGTTCCTACCTCGGCAATATCCGCCAGGAAAACCGCGCCTCGCCCATTCTCGCCGTCGATAACGCCGCGATCGCGCGCACCGGTTCGTCCTCGATCGGTGATCTCACCCGCTTCATCCCGCAGAACGTGGGCAGCACCGGCGGCTTGCAGGATCTGTCAAAGGGCGGCGCAGATACGCGCGACACCCGCTCGGCCAACCTGCGCGGCCTGGGCGCCGGCTCCACGCTGGTGCTGCTCAACGGCCGCCGCGTGACGCCGCAGGCCGGCGACGACTATGTCAACCTCAACAGCCTGACGCCCGATATCGCCATCCAGCGGGTCGAGGTTCTGCTCGACGGTGCATCGTCCACCTATGGTGCCGACGCCGTGGCCGGCGTGTTCAACGTGTTGACCGACACGAAGTTCAACGGGTTCAAGACCAGCGCCCAGTTCACCAGCATCGCCGATTCCCCGGCGTGGAACGTGCAGGCGATGATGGGCGTGGGCAACGAGCGCTTTCACACCGTGCTCTCGGCGTCCTACCGGTTTCAGGACAATCTCCAGAATTCCGATCGCGCCGTCACCAACTTCTTCAATCCCACCGCAGCCGGCTATCCGGGCAGCTATCTGCTGACCGGCCGGCCGCTCACCGCCACGGGCGGCCACGTGGTGATCAACGGCAACGATTACACCGCGCTTTATGATGCCAACAAGTCTGCCACCGGCACGCTCAAGGTGGTCGATCCCAACTGCGGCGCAGACGGCACCAACAGCGTCTATTCCCCCACCGGCGGCGCGGCCTTTGGCCTTGGCAATTGCCTCTACAATTTCCAGCCGAAGAACCCGATCCGCCCGCGTGCGCGCAGCGTCAACATCCACAACGACACCACGTTCGATATCAACGACGCCAACACGCTGTTTGCCGAAATCAGCTATTACCACCAGGACTCCGAACGGTTTGGCGTGCCGTCCTATGCCCAGAACGCGGGCAATGCCACGATGCCGGCATCCAACCCCTACAATCCCTTTGGCGTTGACGTGCTGTTCTATGGCCGGGCGATTGGCGCGCAGGGCTTTCCGGGCGGCTACGAATATCGCGTGATGCGCGATACGGTGAACCAGCAGCACTACGTGCTCGGCGCGCGCGGCAGCCTGGTCGGGCGTTGGAAGTACCTGGCGACGGCCACCTATTCCGCCTCGCAAACGATCGCGCGTGATCGCGATACCGACATGAACATGTTCCAGGCCGCGCTGCGCGGCTATGGCGGGCCGAACTGCAACACCAATTTCCTGGGCGGCGGCAGCGGCGCCGTGCCCGGCAAAGGCAGCTGCCTCTATTACAGCCCGTTCCAGGCCAACCTGTCGCAGATGGACCCGTCGCTGATCTACAATCTGCAAAGCGACGTCTTCACCGATTTCAAGCGCGAATACTACATCGCCGAAGCGGTGGTGAACGGCCCGCTGGCCAGCATTGCCGGGCACGAGATCAACGTCGCCCTCGGCGCGCAGTATCGCCGCGAGAAATCGACCACCAACTATTCCGACCTGCTGCTCTCAGGCTATGGCGGCTTCCTCGGCAAGCACCTCAACACCGCGTTCTCGCGCGAGGTGAAGAGCGTGTTCGCCGAAGCCAATTACCAGCCGATCGACAGCCTCACGCTCAACGTGGCTGGCCGCTATGAAGATGCCGGTGGCTATAGCAAGGCCGTGCCCAAGGTTGCGGCCAACTGGCACCCGGTCGACTGGTTCTCGCTGCGCGGCTCCTACAGCAAGGCGTTCCAGGCTCCCTCGCTGGCCAATGGTTCGGCCTCGCTGATCGGCACCAACGTGGTCAACGTCACCGATCCGGTCGATGGCACCACCTCGTTCCGCACGATCCAGACCTACGGCAATCCCAACCTCAAGCCGCAGTCGTCCACGGTCTATAACCTGGGTGCCACTTTCGTACCGACGCGCGGCGCGCGGTTCTCGATCGACTATTGGAAGTATCAGTTCAACAACCAGATTTCGACGCAGAACCCGCAACAGGTGGTCAACACCGCCCCCAACGGCGCTGCCGTGCTGCGCGATCCGTTGACCGGCACGCTGCAATCGGTGGTGGTCACCAGCTTCAACGCGCCCAGCGGCACCAAGACATCGGGCATCGACATCCAGGGCCAATATGCATTTGACGCTGGCCAACTGCATCTGACCCTACGCGACACGCTGACCTATCTGCTGGCCTATGATGTCGACACCGGCATCCTGCGCCGCGATGCCAATGGCAACATCACCGGCTCGGTTGTCTATGATGGCGTGGGCTATCGCAACGCGTTCGTGCAGTCGCCCACCTCGTCCTCGGCCGCGCCGCGCTGGCGCAGCGTGGCTGGCATCGATGCCGGCTATGGCCCGCACACGCTGTCCCTGACCTGGCGCTATACCGCCGGGGTCAAGGACGACTATGGGCAAAGCCTCAATACCTCGGGAACCGGCGCCGTTGTGCCCGCCGTTACCACCAAGGTCAGCGCGTTTTCGGTGTTCGATGCGCAATACAGCCTGAACTTTGGCCACGACGATCGCTATGCGCTGACGCTGGGGATGATCAACATCTTCAACACCGCGCCCGGCTTTGCCAAGTACAACGGCTATCTGCCATCGATCGCCGATCCGTTCGGCCGGCAGGTCTACGCCCGCATTGCGGCTCGCTTCTGATCGTGGCTGGCGGGTTTCCACACGTGGCGCCCATGGCGGCAGGGGCCAAGCGCACCTGCCGGCTGGACGCCGCGCGTGGCGCCCGCCACCATGCGCCTGCTGCCAAGACCCGTTGGCGGCTCCCTCTGGCGCACAGGTTCCGCATGGCCCGCACTCCCAGTCTTTCCACCCTGCGCCAGTTTCGCATCCTGGCCCAGACGGCAAACTTCAGCCGCGCGGCCGAACTGGCCCATGTCTCGCAGCCCGCGCTCTCGCGCACCATCCGCCTGCTGGAAGAAGACCTGGGCGCCCGCCTGTTTGACCGCAACCGCCGCCATGTATCGTTGACGCAGGCCGGCGAAGACCTGCTCCGCCTGACACAGCGCCTGATCGCCGATTTCGACGATGCCTTCGATCTCTTGGGCCAGACGCTGTCGGGCCAGCGCGGCCGCATTGCCCTGGGCGTCCTGCCATCCTACGCGGTGGGCGATCTGCCCGCCGTGCTCAGCCGCTTTCGCGACGCCTGGCCGGGCGTCGACGTGACCGTGCGCGAAGGACTGGCGGGGACGATCTATCAACAGCTGCGCGAGCGGCTGATCGATCTGGCGGTGATGACCCCACCCGATGATGCGGCCGAGGATTTCACCTTCCTGCCCCTGTTCACCGACCCTTGCGCCCTGGTGTGCCGCGCCGGGCACGCACCGGCCGATCCCGGCTGGCACAGCTTTGCCGATGCCCCGTTCATCGCGATGGCCCCCACCAGCAGCGTGCGCCAGATCACCGATGCCGCGTTTGCCCGCGCCGGGCTGACGCCACGGCCGCTCTATGAATGCACGCAGCCAGCCACTCTAGGCGCCTTCATCGCCGCGGGCCTGGGCATCAGCGCGCTGCCGCTGTCCTGCCGGCCGATGGTTGGTGCGCACGGTCTGGAATGGCACCTGCTGGATGACAGCGCCGCCGATCGCGTGATCGGCATCGCGCACCTTTCCGCGCGCAGCCCCTCGCCCGCCGCGCAGAACATGCTGCGCGTGCTTTCGGTCAAGGGGGTGTGCTGATGCTGGCCGCTGCCGCTTTGCCGCCGGCCGCCCTGGCACTGGGCGCCCTGGCCATCATCGGGGTCATGCTGGGCGTCATCCTGACCAACCGGCTGTCCCCCCTTGCCGCGATGATCCTGGTACCGGTGATCGGCGCTGCGGCGCTGGGCCTGGGCGCCGGCGTGCCGGGCTGGATTTTGGCTGGCGTCACCAAGATTGCCCCGGTTGCCGGCATGTTCGTGTTCGCCATCCTGTTTTTCGGGGTAGTCAGCGACGCTGGCTTGCTCGCCCCGCTGGTTGGCGGCGTGCTGCGCCTGGTGGGGCGCAAGCCGTCGCGGATCACCATGGGCACGGCTTTGCTGGCCTTGCTGATCCATCTCGATGGTTCCGGCGCGGTGTGCTTCCTGATCACCGTGCCCGCGATGCTGCCGCTTTACGATCAGCTGGGCATGGACCGCCGCGTGCTGGCCTGCTGCGCCTCGCTTGCCGCCGGGGTCAATTTCCTGCCCTGGACCGGCCCGACGCTGCGCGCCAGCGCGGCGCTGCACATTCCCACGGTGCAGATCTTCACGCCGATGCTGCCGGTGCAGCTGGTTGGTCTCGGCTTCGTGTTCGGCGCGGCGTGGTGGATGGGCCGGCGGGAGGAGCGCCGCCTGGCTGCCCTGCCCTTGGCGCACGCTGGACCGTCAGATGCCGTGGCAGCCGGCGCGGGCACAGCCAGCCCAGGCGCCGATACGCTGCATCGGCCGCGCCTGTTCTGGCTGAACCTGTCGATCACGCTGGCGGTGATCGGCCTGATGGTCAGCGGCGTGGCCGAACCGGCCGTGATCTTCATGGTGGCCTTTGCCCTAGTTTTGACGATCAACTATCCCAATGCCGAAGAACAGCGCGCCCGGATCGAGGCCCATGCCCGCCCGGCGATGATGATGGCCGGCGTGCTGTTTGCCGCTGGTGCCTTTACCGGCATCATGAACGGCGCCGGGTTGATCCACGCGCTGGCGCAATCCAGCGTGGCCCTGGTGCCGCCGGGCATGGGGCGCAGCCTGCCGTTGCTGGTGGCGGTCACCAGCATGCCGCTCAGCGTGGTGTTCGATCCTGACAGCTTTTACTTCGGCGTCCTGCCGGTGGTGGCGCAAGTGGCCGGACACTTTGGCGTGCCGCCCGTGCAGGTGGCGCAGGCGGCGCTGCTGGGCATGCATACCGTTGGCTTTCCGATCAGCCCGTTGACCCCTGCGACATTCCTGGTCGCAGGCCTGAGCCGCATCGAACTGGGCGCACACCAGCGGTTTGCCTTTCCCTGGCTGCTGGGCGCCACGCTGGTGATGACCGTGGCCGCGCTGGCCATCGGCCTGATCGGCCTATGAGTGAGACACGAATGAAAACTATCCGCATCGGTGCCGGTGCCGGCTTTGCCGGGGACCGGATCGAGCCGGCCGTTGAACTGGTCGAACAAGGCGAACTCGATTTCCTGTGCTTTGAATGCCTGGCCGAACGCACGATCGCGTTGGCGCAGTTGGCACGCCAGCGTGATCCGGCCGCCGGCTATGATCCACGGCTGGAGCGGCGCATGCGCGCCGTGCTGGGCCCCGCCATGGCGCGCGGCGTGCGCATCGTGTCCAACATGGGTGCCGCCAACCCGCTCGCCGCCATGGCAGCGGCACTCGCCGTCGCGCGTGAGCAGGGACTGACCGGCATCCACATGGCAGCGGTGCTGGGTGACGACGTGCTGGCCGGCATCGCGGGCGAAGACCTGCCCTTGCTCGACCGCGCGGGATCGCTGTCCGATCTCAAGCCGATTTCGGCCAATGCCTATCTTGGCGCGTTTCCGATTGCCCAGGCGCTGGCCGAAGGGGCGCAGGTGATCTTCACCGGGCGGGTATGCGACCCCGCGTTGTTTCTCGGCCCGATGATCCATGCTTTCGGCTGGGCCGAAGACGATTGGACCCGGCTGGCCGGCGGCACGGCCATTGGCCATCTGCTGGAATGTGCCGGGCAGTTGACCGGGGGCTATTTCGCCGATCCCGGCTACAACGATGTGCCGGGCTTGGCCCGCCTGGGCTTTCCCCTGGCCGAAGTGAACGAAGATGGCACGGCCATGCTCACCAAGGTTGCCGGCACGGGCGGGCGCCTCTCGCTCGCCAATGCGCGCGAACAGGCGATGTACGAAATCCTTGATCCGGCCCGCTATCTTCAGGCCGATGTGGTGGCTGACTTCACGACGCTGAACCTGGCCGAGGCAGGCCCCGATCGCATTGCCGTCTCGGGCGCAACCGGCCACCCCCGCCCCGACAGCCTCAAGGTGTCGGTCGGCTATCGCGATGGCTTCATTGGCGAGGGGCAGATCAGCTATGCCGGGCCCGGCGCCGTCGCGCGCGGCCAGCTGGCGCTCGATATCGTGGCCGAGCGGGTGGCAATGCAGCGCCTGGCGGTGGACGATATCCGCTATGACCTGATCGGCGTGAACGCCGTCAATGCCACGGGCCGCGCGCCCGAGCCGGCCGAAGTGCGCGCGCGCGTTGCCGCGCGCTGCGCCGATCGGGCCACCGCCGCCGAGATCGGTGCAGAGGTCGAGGCGCTCTACCTCAATGGCCCGTCGGGTGGCGGCGGCGTGACCACCACTCTGCGTGAGGTGGTCGCGGTGGCATCCGTCCTTGTCCCGCGCGGCGCGGTTGCGCCCTCCATCGTTCATGGAGTGAGTTGATGCGCCTTCGTGATCTGGCCCACGCCCGCACCGGCGACAAGGGCGATACCTCGCAGATCTGCGTGTTTGCCCGCGGCCCGGCGCAGTTCGAGCAGTTGGAGCGCGCGCTGACGATCGAGCGGGTTGCCACCCATCTCGCCGCGCTGCGCCCGCGGCGGATCGAACGGTTCGTGCTGCCCAATCTCCAGGCAGTCAATTTCGTGCTGCATGGCGTGCTTTCGGGCGGCGTAACCCGCTCTCTCGCACTCGATGCCCATGGCAAGACGCTGGGCGCACAACTGCTGAATATGGAGATCGACGATGCGTAGGATCTGCTTGCTGGGCGGGGCTGCCCTGATCGCCCTGGCCACCAGCGCGCAGGCGCGGGTCACCGCCATCCATATCGAGACGCGCACCCCCGCGCCCACCAAGCCGGGCGAGCGCCCCTACGAGATCATCACCGGGACATTCGATGGTGAGGTATCGCCAACGCGCGATGCGATCATCACCGACATTGCCCAAGCCCCCCGCCACAGCAACGGCCGCATCGGCTATAGCGCCACGTTTGCGATCGCCCGTCCCCTGGCGCGCGGCAGCGGCGTGCTGTTCTACGACGTGCCCAACCGGGGCAATGGCAAAGTGGCGCCCGATGAAGATGGCCACATCCGCGTGATCAGCGGCTGGCAGGCTGATCTGGCGCCTTCGCCCGGCCTGCAAACTGCCTCCGTGCCCGTGGCCAAGGGCCTGACCGGGCCGGCGCTGGCCCGCGTGACCGATCTGTCCGGCACCACCTGGGGCCTGACCGGCGGGATCGGCCGCCCCGTGCCCCGCCCGCTTCCGGTTGATCTCGATACTGCGCACGCCAGGCTCTATCGCCAGGCCAGCGACGCTGCGCCGCTGGAGCCGATCGCGCCCGGCCATTGGGCCTTTGCCGATTGCCGCACCGTGCCGTTTCCCGGCACGCCCGATCCCGCGCGCATCTGCCTCAAGGGCGGCTTTGATCCGGCCCGGGCCTATACCCTGGTCTATCAGGCGCGCGATCCGCTGGTGCTGGGCATCGGCTTTGCCGCCACGCGCGATCTCGTCAGCTTCCTGCTCCATGCCAAGGTTGACGACCATGGCACGCCCAATCCGCTTGCCGGCGAGGTGCGCTGGAGCGTGGTCAGCGGCACATCGCAATCGGGCAATTTCGTCAAGAGCTTCATCAACCTGGGCTTCAACCAGGATGAAGCGGGCCATCGCGTGTTCGACGGCGCCAATCCCAACATCGCGGCACGCCAGGTGCCGCTCAACCTGCGCTTTGCCGTGCCGGGCGGGGCCGCAACCCTGTTCGAGCCGGGCAGCGAAGGCACCTTGTGGTGGAGCCGCTATGCCGATCGGGTGCGCGGCCGTGGCACGCACAGCCTGCTCGATCGCTGCACGGCAACGCAGACCTGCCCCAAGATCATGGAAACGTTCGGTTCCACCGAACTCTGGGGGCTGCGCCTGTCGCCCGCGCTGGTGGGCACCGATGCCCGCACCGATGTACCGATCCCGGCCAATGTGCGACGCTACTACTTCCCCGGCGTGACGCATGGCGGTTCCTACACCGGGGGCATCTCGCTCGATGGCGACAAGCCGTGGCCGGGCGCACCGGTTTGCGCCCTGCCCAACAATCCCAATCCGTCGCTGCCGACCATGCGCGCGCTGATGAAGCGGCTGGTCGCATGGGTCAGCACCGGACGCGCCCCGCCGCCCAGCCAGTATCCCACCCTGGCCCATGGCGATCTTGTCGCGCCCCATGCCGCGGCCATGCATTGGCCGGCCATTCCCGGTGCGCCGGTGCCCGATGGCAAGATGAACGACCTGCTTGATTACGATTATGGCCCGGGGTTCAACTACCCCGATCTGTCTGGCGTGATCACCCAGCAGCCGCCCGCCATTCGCCGCACCATCCCCTCCCTCGTGCCGCGGGTGGACCGCGATGGCAACGAGACCGGCGGCGGCGTCCCCTCGGTGCAGCATCTCGTGCCACTGGGCACCTATCTGGGCTGGAATGTGCTGGCCAGGGGGTATGGCGCCGGTGGGCCCTGCGGCTTTGCCGGCGGGTTCATTCCCTTTGCCACCACCAAGGCGGAACGCCTCGCCAAGGGCGATCCGCGGCTCTCGCTGGAAGAACGCTATGGCAGCCACGCCCGCTTTGTCGCGCGGGTGAAATCCGTCGCGGCAGAGCGCGTGCGGCAAGGCTGGCTGCTGCCCGACGATGCCGCGCGCCTGGTCGCCGAAGCGGAGGCCAGCCCGGTCTTGTCGTCAGCAACGCGATAATCGCTGGCGCAATCCTGCACGCCAAAAGGCCCGGCCTGCCGTGTGGCAAACCGGGCCTTTTGCTGCGCTTCGAACCCGATCAGAACGTCAGGCGCAGACGCGCGCCATAGGTGCGGGCGTCGTTGAGGAAGCGGATGTTGAGCGCGGAGCCCGCCAGTTCCTTTTGCGATGCCTGGACGTTGAGCAGGTTGCTCGCCCACGCCTCGATCCGCACGTTGTTGACCTGGTAGCCTGCGCCCAGGTTCAGCGTGACGAAGCCGGGCTGACGGTCGGGGAAGCCGGCCTGCAGCGCTGTTTGGCGCGTGCCGTTCAGGAACACGACGTCCTTGTTGTTGAACTGCGTCAGGTAATAGGCCGAGCGATAGTTGGCCAGAACCTGCCAATCGAAGCGGCCACGACCCAGGTCGATCCACTGCGCGATATGCGCGCTGACGTTGACCTTGGAGGCCAGCGGCAGCTGGTTGCCGACCAGGCTGATCAGCGGCGACTTGCCACCCGCGCTGTTGTCCAGCGCGCGCACATCGGCCACTTCGCCGCTGGTGATGCGGGTATCGAGGTAGGCCGCATTCACGTCGAGCGAGAAGTGGTAGGGCAGCGCCACGCGGAACTCCGCTTCGGCGCCGAACAGGCGCGAGGCGCCGATGTTGCGGTTGACCAGCGAATAGCCGTTGCACACGTTCGGCGTCTGCGTGGTGTCGAGGTTGATGCAGGTCAGGTCCTGGAAGACCTGGTCCTTGTAGTCGTAATAGAAGCCGGTGAGGTTGAACACCGCGCGGCGGCCCATCACGTCAAACGTGTTGCGGCTGCCAACTTCGTAGACGATCAGCTTTTCCGGACGATAGGTTTCCGGCACGGTCGAACCGTTGAAGCTGTCGTTGAAACCACCCGCCTTGTGGCCGGTCGAAACCTTGCCATAGACCATGTGGCCGGTGCTCAGGTCATATTCGAAACCAAGGCGCCAATCGGCATACTTGAATGCCGCGCTGCCCACCTGCTGGCCGGGGATGGTCAGGTTGGCATAGCTGAAACCGCCGTTGGTGTTGGTCGGGCAGGTGACAAAGCCGTTGTCGATATCGGGCCTGGTAAAGCAGGTGCCGGCCGGATTGGTGCCGTTGGCGATGGCGCCGATCTGGTTGATCAGCGTATCGCGCGCGCCGGGCGAGGCGATGCCCTGGATCAGGAACTGCGCCATGCCCTGCGGGGTGTTGATCTTCGACACGTCAAAGTTCGGACGGCTGAGCAGCGCCGGCACAAAGCCTTCGGTGCCCAGGCGCGTGGCGATGCAGCAGGCATAGTTGGCGCCGCCCAGCGTCAGCGCCCAGTTGCCGCCGATGCCATAGCGCGACTTGCTTTCCTCGGTATAGCGGATGCCGCCCAGAACGCGCAGGCGATCGGCCACGTCATAGGTGCCATCGGCATAGAACGCATGGCTCTTGCCGCGCACGTCAGGCATCGTGAACTCGGTGCCCGAATAGCAGCAATAGCCGCGATCGGCGAGCGCGAGATAGCCAACCTGCTGGTCTTCATTGAAGTAGAACGCGCCCAGGTTCCAGCGGAAGCGCTGGCCCTTCTTGGCAAAGACGCGCAGTTCGAACACTTCGCTCTGCGACTTGGTTTGCCAGAAGTTGCCCGAGAAATTGTCGTACTGCTCGGTGGCCAGATTGCGGCCGGGATAATCGATGCCATCGCTCGACGCGTTGACCTGGTTGAAATCGACCGAGCGATAGCTGCCGGTCAGTTCCATGCCGATCTTGTCGAAATCATAGGCGATCTTGCCCTGCACGCCCCACAGCTCGTTGGTCATCTTGCCCTGGAGCCCGCGATAGACGACGCGGCGCAGGTCAAGGTCGCTGGCCGTCAGGCCAGTGGCTTCAACCGCGCTGTAGATATTGGCGCCCGGATAGCCGGTGCCGGTTTCCTTGCCATAGTCGCCGATCACCGAAATCGTCAGGCGGCTGGTCGGCTCCCACAGCATCGACAGGCGGCCGGCATAGTTCTCTTCCAGACCGGCAGGCTTGAGACCAATGGCCGGTGCGCCGGTCGAGACATTGCGGAAACCGTAATCGCGGTTGACGTAATAGCCTGCCGCACGGATCGCGAAGTTCGAGGCGATCGGAATATTGACTGCGCCTTCGGCGGCATAGGAATTGCGGTTGCCATACTCGGCCTGGATATAGCCGGAATAGCTGTCGAACTTCGGCTTGGCGGTGATGATGTTGAGCGTGCCGGCCAAGGCGTTGCGGCCATAGAGCGTGCCCTGCGGGCCCTTGTTCACTTCAACCCGTTCAAGGTCATAGAACATGACGCCCAGGCCGCGCGGACGGGGAATGTAGGTGCCGTTAAGATGCGGCGCAGCGCCGGGATCGCCCAGTTCGGTGTTGTTGGCAGAGCCGACGCCGCGGATGAAGATTTCGACATTGCCTTCCTGGTTGGCAATGCTCAGCCCCGGTACCGCCTGCTGCAACTGGCGCAGTTCAACGATGCCGTCCTTGCGCAGCTGGTCCGATCCCAGCGCCTGGACGACGCCGGAAACGTCCTGCAGGTTCTGCTCGCGACGGTTGGCGGTGACGATGATGTCGCCCGTGCCGTCCTTGGCCGGCGTGCCCGCAGCCGGCTTTGCCGCAGATTGCTCTGCCGGCGCTTCCTGCGCCAGGGCCGGCGCCGCAGCGCAAGTCGAAAGCAGCGCCAGCACCATGCTGCGCTTCCAGATTCCCCTGTTCATATATTCCTCTCCTGACTGGATGGCGATTGAATGAATGTCGATTGGTTCATGGGTCTTGGACCGGTGCCGCGCCGCTCCCCGGCGCGCGGCGCGGTCAGTTGCAGGTCAGCACTGGCCCGACCGGCGATACGATCCGCGCTGACGATAGCGTGACCGTCATCGCGCCACTGGTGGACAGCGCGATCGGCACGGTCACCTTGCTCATGTCCACGCCGGCCTTTTCAAAGCAGTGCAGCAGAATGGCGAGGCGCGACCACTGGCCGGTCTGCACCGCCTTGAACACTCTACCGACCGGGAAGCCGCCGCCGCACTTTGCGCCGCTGCATTGCATCAGCAGGTTCACATCGGCCGTCGGTGCCGCATCGATGCGGAATTCCAGCTCCACAGCGAGGCCGCCGTTGCTCTCGCGCGTCAGATTGATGGGGGTATCGCCGGCAATCGCCGCCATGGCCGGGCCAGCGCCGGTCCAGTGCAGCCGCACCGAATCCTCCTGCGCGCGATGGTCCGCCGGCCGCGCATCGATCAATTCCGGCCCGGGATTGGTGGACAGCGCGCCGGGGGCACCCAGCAAGAGCTGGCGCCCCGCGCCCGGCCGGCCGGCGGCAAACAGCACGCCGGGATCGGCTGCCGCTGCCGTGGCACGGGCCTCGGGCAAGGGCGCCAGATCGCCGCTTTGCCCGTACTTCAGGCCAAAGCCATACGGGAACAGCGGATTGTAATCCTTGTCACCCACGTTGACGGCGGTCTGATCGCTCGCGCGCGGCCAGCTATAGGGCAAGGTGCCGCGAAAATCGGCCTTGCCGAACAAGACGTCGGCAATGCCGCCGCCTTCGGAACCCGGCAGCCACGCCGCGACAAAGGCATCGGCAGCGTTGAGGAACGGATTTACCCACATCGCCCGGCCCGACAGGAACACCGCCACCGTCGGCACGCCGGCGCCCTTGAGACGACGCAGGATGGCGAGGCTGCGCGCATCGTCAAAGCCGACATCGGGGCGATCGCCCTGGAATTCGGCATAGGGATCTTCGCCAAACACGACGATGGCCACGTCAGGCTTTTTGGCAAAGCTGCCGTCGGCAGAAAGCGTTGCAGAACCGCCCGCTGCCTTGACCTGTTCGGCAATGCCGGACCAGATCGATTGGGCATGGGGGAAATCGGCCGGCTTCGTTCCAGAGCCCTGCCAGCTCAACGTCCAGCCGCCGGTCTGCTTGGTCAGGTTATCGGCGCCATCGCCTGCCACCAGCACGTTCGACGTGGGCTTCAATGGCAGCAACTGGCCCGCATTCTTGAGCAGCACCAGCGATTCCCGCACGGCCTGGCGGGCCACCGCGCGATGCTCCGCGCTGCCGAGCAGGTCGAACTGCCCGCCATAGGGGCGGCTCGACGGCTTGCCCGCCTCGAACAGGCCGGCACGCAGCTTGACGCGCAGAATGCGCCGCACGGCATCGTCGAGCCGCGCCATGGGCAGCGACCCGTCGCGCGCATGGGCCAGCGTGGTTTGCCACAGCGCCTTCCAGCTATCGGGCGCCATATACATGTCGAGGCCGGCCTTGGCCGCCTGAACGCAATCGGTGGCGGTGCAGCCGCTTACCTGGGCATGGCCGTTCCAATCGCCCACCAGAAAGCCGTCAAAGCCCCAGCGCTGCTTCATCACGCCGGTCAGCAGCGACTGGTTGCCGTGCATCTTGGTGCCATTCCAGCTGGAAAAGCTGACCATGACCGACTGCACCCCGGCATTGAGCGCGGGAATGTAAGGCGCACTGAAGGTATTGATCAGGCCAACCTCGGAAATCCGCGTATCACCCTGGTCCTTGCCGCCATAGGTGCCGCCATCGCCGAGAAAATGCTTCGCCGTGGCGATGATGTGCGGGCCGCGCAGCCAGTCCTTGTCACCGACCTTGCCTTGCAGCCCTTCGATCAGCGGGGCGGCATAGGAGGCGGCGATCTCCGGCGCCTCGCCAAAGCCTTCGTAGGTGCGGCCCCAGCGATCGTCGCGCACGATTGCCAGCGTCGGGGCGAAGGTCCAGTCCAGCCCGGTAACGCGCATTTCCTTGGCCGTGACTGCGCCGATGCTGCGCAGCAATTCCGGGTCGCGCGCGGCACCCAGGCCAATGTTGTGCGGGAAAAGCGTGGCGCCGACCACGTTGTTGTGGCCGTGCACGGCGTCGCTGCCCCACATGATCGGAATGCGCGGCAGGTTGCCGCTGGGCGCCATCGACGCTTCGTAAAATGCATCGGCCAGTGCCAGCCAGTCCTTGGCCGGCGCGTTGTAGCGCCCGCCCGGATCGGAATTGCCGCCGTTCAAAACCGAACCGAGATGATAGCGACGCACGTCCTCGGGCGTGGTGCTGGCAATGTCGCCCTGCACGATCTGCCCGACCTTCTGCTCCAGCGACATCGCCGCGAGCAATTGGTCGATTCGCTTTTCCATCGCCGCGTCTGGCGCAATGCGCTGCGCCCGCGCGGGCCAAAGCTCCGGATGGGCCACGCCCGCGCCGTCGCTGGCCGCTGCCTGCTGCGCATGGGCGGCCGGCACAAGCGCCGCAACCATCGCCACAGATGCCATCCGCAGCGCCAAGCCCTTGCGTCCCCTCACTCCCATCAAACCCCTCCTGATGTCGAACCGGCCCTGCTGCACGGAACTGACAACGTTTACCGTCTTACTGACAACGTTTACCGACGGACATCGACAGAAGTCAAGAGACCCGCTAAGAAACCCGTCGCGCCCAAAGGTACCGATTGGACAGCAACAGCACGGAGGCCCACATTTCCAGGCGTACGACGATCATCGATGTGGCCAAGATGTCCGGCGTTTCGCCCAAAACGGTCTCTCGCGCACTCAATGATGAACCGCATGTCAGCGCGCGCGTGCGGCAGCTGGTCAAGGATGCGGCTGCCAAGCTCGACTATCATCCCAATCTCACCGCGCAGAGCCTGATCGCGCGGCGCAGCTTCCTGATCGGGCTGACCTATGAACGGCCGAGCCCGAGCTACGTCGTCGACCTGCAGAACGGTGCGCTCGATCGGATGCACAACGGGCGTTACCGGCTGGTGGTGCTGCCGTTCAACCACGCGTCGGAACGGCCAGAGGAACTGGGCAAACTGCTGCTGCGCACGGGCTTGGACGGCGTGCTCCTGGCGCCGCCAGCCTGCGACCAGATCGAACTGCTCGACCTGCTCGATCGCCAGGGGCTGCCCTATGCGCGGATCACCCCGCAAAAGGATCTTGCGCGCGGGATCGTCATCACCATGGATGAAGTTGCCGCCGGCCAGGCCGTGGCGTCACACGTGCTGGACATGGGCCACAGCCGCGTGGGCGTCATCCTGGGTGACCCGGCGCACGCGGCCAGCCTCGCCCGACTGGAAGGCTATCGCCGCGCCTTTGCCGCCCACGGCAAAGTCCTCGACGATAAACTGATCGTCACCGGCGATTTCACCTATGCCGTGGGCTACGATGCCGCGCTCGATCTCTTGCGCCGCGATCCCGCGCCAACGGCGATCCTGGCGCAGAACGACGACATGGCCGCCGCCGCACTCGCGGCCGCACGCGCGGTGGGACTGGCGGTGCCCGATGACCTGTCCATTGCCGGATTTGACGATTCGGAAGTGTCTCGTACCGCGTGGCCGCAGTTGACCACGGTGCACCAACCCGTCAGCGCGATGGCCTGGGATGCGGCCGACCGGCTGATCGCCCGGCTCGATGCCGCGCCCGATGGCCCCACCCTCGACCAGCGCCACGACCATGCCCATGCGCTGCTGGTGCGCGGCTCAACCGCGCCACCGCCGGTGCGATAAGGAACGCCCCTTCGCCGCCCCGCCGGCCTATTCCACGCCAGGCCGCGCCAGCGTGATCAGCTCGCGCGCCTGCTGCGCAAACCACGCACCGGCTGCAGGCGCAACCATGCCGCGTTCGGGATCGCCCGGCCCGGCAGTGCCGCGATAGCACTGGCCATCAGATTCGCCGGGAATCTTGATCCACAGGAACGCGTCGATATACGGATCGTCGCTCGCCAATGTCGGCCGGCGGCCCAGGCCGCGTTCGGGCGGGTTGCACCACACCTCTGCATCGCGATAGCGCCCGGGCTTGGGCACCCATCCACCCTGGCCATTGCGGCTGGTATCGAGCACGGCGTGCTTTTGCGCCTGCGGATCGCGTTTCAGGTGCAGGCGCCAGAACAAGGTATCATAGGCGGCGTCCACATCCGCCCAGGCGCCGGGATAATCGCGCGCACCGGTGATCGGCGTGCCAGGGCACTCGCGCGGGCTGAGCCCCCCTTGCGAGACCAGCGCGATGCAGTCGCTCACCCAGCGGGCATAGCGCTTGAGCCGGGTATCGCTCTCATAGTTGGAAACGTTGAGGAAGAAGCCCCGCGCCTTGCCGACGTCCGCCATCAGCAGTCGCGCGGCAATCTCGCCAGGCGCCAGCCAGCTGCTGCCGCCACCGTCCATGTAGAGCTGCACGCCCGGCAAAGCCGAAAGCACCGCCGCAGCATCGCGCAACTGGCGATAGCGCTCGACCGTCGCTTTTGTATCCATGCCGGCCGGCCGGCAGCTTTCCGCCTGTCCGGTCAGCGTGGTGTTCCATGGAATCACGCCCAGGCCGTCCGGCTCGAGGATGACGATGGCCCGGCCGTTGCCGATACCTGCAGCAAGGCCGCGAATCCACGCCGCATAGGCCGCACTGTCTGCAGCCCCGCCGGCGGAATAGAGCGCACAGTCCCGGAACGGGATGTTGTAGGCAACCAGCACCGGGATCGCGCCTTTTGCTGCGGCGTCGCCCACCAGTTTGCGCGCTTCTGCCTGCACCTCTTCGGGGGTGCCACTGGTCAGCCACGTGCCGGTGGGGAACCGCGCGATCAGGCGTGCATCCTGCTCCGCCTGCCCGGTCAATCCCTTGGCCGCCCGCACAACGGTGCTGTCGGGATTGACATAGAGCGGCTGGTCAGACGGCGGCGCCTTCGCGCTGCCCCCCAGCACGAGGGCAAGCGTGGCAGCAAGCAGCGCGGTGCCGCCGGCCCGCTTGGCACGGCGGCGGAGAGCGGCGGTGGAGTGGAAACCCATGTCGGCTCCGTTGAACGAGGTCATGCGCAGGTGATACAAACCTACGGCAAGACTGACAACGTTTTCCGTTGCGGTCTGACACAGCAATTCACCCTGCCGGTTCACCGCAAAATGCTGCGTGCGTCGAGTATCGACAGGGTAGAGGAAGCCACCCTTTCGCTATTGCCAGGGCGCGCGTAAGGCCATTGCGGACAGCCCCCGGCTTCACCCACCGTCCTGCGACACACCCCTGGCCAGGAGCAACGCCGCATCTGCGGGGACGCGGGCTTCCAGCCGGGTTTCCTGCATGTCGAACGGCAAGGCCCGACCATCCGACGTCGCAAGGCGGGGTGCGAGCGAGGCTGGCAGGCCGCCCCCGAGTGGCACCAGCGCGAGGCGCGCGGTCGATCCGGCCGGCCCGTCTATCCGTAGCGAAACGCGCCATTCTGGCTGCGCTCATTCATCCTGACCTCCATCACACCACTTGGAGCCCCTGGAGAAGCCCGCCAACGTCTTCAGATATATGGACCGGGGTCAACACAACAACCCCGGGATTTACGGTGTCGCCGGCTGCGTTCCAGGTGCCTGTTCAAAGGCGCCGGCGGTTGTTTCACGAACTGGCCACGGGCCAGAACGGGATCGCCGTACCGTCGCGGGTGACCAGGCGCGAGCCCTGGCCATAATAGTCGATCGCGATCGGCAGGCCGAACAGCCGCCGCATCAGCGCATAGCCAGGCATGATCTCGAGCTTCGCCCGCTCGGCCAGCAGGCGGCGCCAGTCCGCCTCGGTCAACCACCAGCGCACGGGTTGAAATTCGCCAGGCTTGCCCCGGGCCGCCGCGCCGTGGAACAGGTACTCGGCGCGCTCCAGAATGCTCATGCAACCGGTTCCGCGCCGCACATGACCCAAGCAGCGACCGCCCCGGCCAGGCAGGACGGCAGATGCGTCACGACGATCGACGGCGCGCTCTGATCGCCTGCGCGCAAAGCAGACCGGCCGCGCCAGCAACCAGGATGGCACTCCCACGCCCGGCAAAGGCGATGACGGCATCGACCGCCGGCCGGGCATGCGCGGCCAGAACCAGCGCAACGAGGAACAAAGCCATGCTCAATGCCAGCATGGCCGCAATGGTGCGTATGATCATGGTGGTTGGTTCCGGCTTCAGGCGAGCCAGTGTACGGACCGGGCAAATCGCCTGCTACCGCTATTGCCGAAGGTCATCGCATATTGGCGCGAACACGACGCGCGAAATGCGATCGGGCGAACCGCTATGGAACAGCGCTGGTCAGAGCGAAGACAGCGTCACATAGGCGCCCACCGCCATGACCACGGCGGCAAACCCGCGTTCCAGCAAGCCCTTGCGCGCGCCGATGATCTTGCCGCACGCGATGCCTGCCATCGTGCCGATGACGCCGCCAGCAATCAGCAATGCCGTCACGTCCCAATCCACCAAACCTGACATGGCGTAGGATGCCGCAGTGGTGAAGCCCAGCGCGCTGACCACGACCAGCGACGTGCCGATGGCCAGCGGCAGCGGCATGGCGGTGGCCAGAATCAGCCCCGGCACGATCAGGAAACCGCCGCCAATGCCGAAAAACCCTGCGGCCAGGCCAACCGCAAAGCCGATCGGAACCAGGCGCGGCAACAGCCGTGCCGCGCTTTGGCGAGTCAGCCGCACGTCGGGCGCCTCTTGCCCACGCCGCTTGCGCAGCATCATCAGGCCCACGCCAATCATCAACAGCCCGAACAGCACCAGCAGCCGCTTGCCGTCAACGGCCTTGCCCAGTTCCGCACCCAATGCCGCGCCAGCCATGCCCGACAAGACAAAGACGCTGGCACAGCGCCACTTTACCCGCCCGCCCCGCGCATGACCGGCCAAGCTGGCGAGCGCATTGACAGTGACAGCGACGGCGGCGGTGCCGATGGCAGCATGCGGCGAACCGATCCGTACGACATAGACCAACAGCGGCACGGCCAGGATCGATCCCCCGCCCCCGACCAGGCCAAGGATCAGACCGATCACGCCGCCAGAGAGGAGCGCTGCAAGGACAGTGGCGGTATGCATGATCACTGCACGGCGCCACTACGCCGGTTCCATGGCATCACGCGCAGCAGATGGGCCATGCCGCACCATCCCGTCACGCCGGCAAACATCAGCCCTGCCCCCACGAACGCAGACAGCGCGACAAAGCCAGGGGCCACCAGCCAACTCAGCAGCACCCCGGCAAGCACCAGCGCGCCCGCGGTAATCTGCACCTGGCGCATGATTTCCAGCGGCTGGGCGCGGTCGATCACCGTGGGATGCCCAGCCAGCCGCCAGGCATCGATCCCGCCGCCCAGAATGAAGGCAGGCGCTCCCCCTGCCGCTGCGGCAAGCTGCGCTGCATTGGCGGCGGTCCGCATGCCTGACTTGCAGTGGAACACGACTGGCCGGTCGTCCCGCGGCAGGTCGCCGATGCGGTCGAGCGGGATGTTGACGGCACCCGGAATACGTTCCCGCGCGTGTTCATCGGCGCCGCGCACATCGATCAGGCGCGCGCCAGTATCGATCGCGGCGCGCGCATCTGTGGGGGAAAGGTTGGCAAGCGTCATCGCATCACTCCTTGCAGCATCAGCCGGCGCGCGGCCCGCCCCCTGGCCTCAAACGTCGCCAGAAACATCAGGGATTCGAGCATCCGCACTATTTATTAGATATTGCTAAAGTAGCACATCCTAATATATTAGCAAGGCCTAATGGAGGAAATCATGGCGCAGCCCTTTATCCAGGCGTTCTTCGACGAACCGACCAACACGATCAGCTATCTGGTTGCAGACCCTGCCACGCGCACGGCGGCGGTGATCGACCCCGTGCTCGATTTCGACATGACCAGCGGCGTTGCCGACACGCGCTCGGCCGCGCAGATTCTGGCCTTTGCCCAGGCGCACGAATGGCGGATCGCGATGGTGCTGGAAACCCACGCGCACGCTGATCATCTGTCGGCCGCGCCATTCATCAAGGCGCACACCGGCGCCTGGATCGGGATCGGCGCGCATATCCGCGACGTGCAGAAGATCTTTCGCCCCGTGTTCGCGATGGATGATCTCAAGACAGACGGTTCGGATTTCGATCGGCTGTTTGCGGATGGTGACCGCTTTGCCATCGGCGAACTGGAGGTTGAGGTGCTGCATGTGCCCGGCCACACCCCGGCTGACGTCGCCTATCGCATTGGCGACGCAGCATTCGTGGGCGATACGCTGTTCATGCCCGACTATGGCACCGCGCGCGCTGATTTCCCCGGTGGGGACGCGCGCACGCTCTATCGTTCGATCCGCCGCCTGCTGGCGCTGCCCGATGAAACGCGGCTGTTCCTGTGCCACGATTACAAGGCGCCCGGCCGCCAAGACTATCGCTGGGAGACGACGGTGGCGGACCAGCGCCGATCGAGCATCCACGTCCACGACGGCGTAAGCGAAGAGGATTTCGTCGCCATGCGCGAACAGCGCGATGCCGGGCTATCGGTGCCAAAGCTGCTGCTGCCCTCGATCCAGGTCAACATCCGCGCCGGGCAATTCCACCCAGCCGCCGCAAACGGGGTCAGCTACCTGCGCATACCCGTGAAATGGCGGGCGCACGACTGACCGCGGCGCCACTGCGCCGCAGCCGTTTCAAGGCTTGAGCGCATCCGGGTTTGACAGCACGATCCGGCGCATCACTGTGCGCAGCGCGGTGTCGAGTTGGGCACGGTCTTCGCCCGACAGGTCTTCCAGCCATTCCTCGTACATATGGGTGCGCTCTTCACGCACCATGGCATAGATCGCCTTTCCTTCCGGCGTCAGCGAGATCAGGCTGCTCTTGCGGTTGCGCGGGTTGGGATCGCGCTGGATCAGCTTGCGCGACTCGAGCGCGGCGACCGCGCGGCTCACCTCGGAACGATCAACGAAAGCCGCCTCGGCAATTTCGGCGGCGCTGCATTGCTTCATCAGTTCGACGTGGGAGATCACGCGCCATTCCGCCAGCGACATGGCGGCACGGTCGCGTACGTGCTGCGACGTGACGCGGTCGATCATCTTGGCCAGCAGCAGCACCCGATAGGGCAGATGGCTCAGCCCGAACAGCTGCCAACGCCGCTCTGACGCGGCCAGCATCGCATGCCCGTCACTCTCGCCCGGCACGAGGGAACTGTCATCCGCGACGCGCGCGTGGCTGGGATTTTCGCTGGCGCTGTCCGTATCCATGCCCATCGCATAGCCAAAAGAATGCCCCTTGTCATGCCAGACTTGTGGATGTATCAACACCTGACATAGTGAGAAATCAACAACTCGCAAAAACCTTCAGGAGAGGATCGCTTGGCCGAATCCCACCCCCCTGCGCCGGCACACCCCCCGGTGTCGGCGCACCCCCTTGCGTCCGATCACCCGTTCGCGCCGCGCTGCGAATTTGCCTTTACGATCTCGATCGATCTCGCCGGCCTGCGCTGGATCGAACCCTCTGCCATTGGCGATACCCGCGCAGCGATCTACGCGGCCAAGGGCACGATCGAGGGGCCACGCCTCAACGGTCGGGTGATCCCGATGTCGGGTGGCGATTTCCCGTTGCAGCGCCCCAACGGCGTGATCGATTTCGATGCGCGCTACTTGCTCGAAGCCGATGATGGCGCGGTGATCTATATGCAGAACCGCGGCTATCGCTGGGCACGCAGCCCCGAAATCGCGGCGCGCATGGCCCGCAACGAGGACGTGGGCACCGAGGATTACTACATGCGCGTCGCGCCGCGGTTCGAAGCGCCCGAGGGGCCTCACGCCTGGATGAGCCAGCATGTGTTCATCGGCGTGGCGGAAAAAATCCCCAACGCCAACCGCATTCACTACTTCGTGGTGCTGTGATGGTTGCGCCCGCGTTCGCCCCGCTCATGCGCCCCGGCAAGGATCCCCATAGCGCGCCGGGCAAGCCGCCCCTGCCCCCGCGCGATCATGCGATTGAGCATGATGCCGGGCTGGTGATTGAACGCAACGTGGCCATCCCGCTGCGCGATGGCGTGCGCATCTATGCAGACATCTATCGCACGGCAGGCACGGCGAACCAGACAGATCTGCCCTGCCTGCTGTCGTGGAGCCCCTATGGCAAGCACGCCCGCAGCAACCGGGTGTTCTGGCCCCATTCCGGCGTCGATCCCGCCTGGCTTTCGCCGCTGACGCCGTTCGAAGGCGCCGACCCGCTTGCCTGGTGCCCACGCGGCTATGCCGTGGCCGTGGTCGATCCGCGCGGCGCCTGGCTTTCTGAAGGGGATTTCCACCACAATGGCGCGGTAGAGGCGCAGGACTGCGCCGATACCATCGCCTGGCTGGCAGAGCAGCCCTGGTCGAACGGCAAGATCGGGATGACCGGGGTCTCCTATCTCGCCGCGATCCAGTTCTGGGTGGCGGCGCTGGCCCCGCCCGCGCTGGCGGCGATCAATCCGTGGGAAGGCTTTACCGACTGGTATCGCGAATTCGCCTATCACGGCGGCATTCTCGAAACCGGGTTCCTGCCCCGCGCGTCGGACAACATCGCCTATTCGCTGGGTCAAACCGAAGACACCTGGGCCAATGCCCAGGCCCACCCGCTCCACGATGCATTCTGGCAGGGCAAGGAGATCGACCTCGGCGCGATCCGCACCCCTGCCTGGGTCGTGGCAAGCTGGTCTGACCAGGGGCTGCACACCCGTGGCACGCTCGAAGCATTCAAGGCCATGGCCAGCCCGCAAAAATGGCTGACCGTGCATGGCCAGAAGAAGTGGGCCAACTATTACCGGCCCGAGAGCCAGGCCGGGCGCGAAGCGTTTTTCGATCACTTCCTGCTCGGCCGTGCAACCAGCCTGGCAGCCTGGCCGCGCGTGCGTATCGAAGTGCGCGATCGTCACGATATTGCCGAGTGGCGCGACGAGGCCGAATGGCCGCTGGCCCGCACCGAGCCGACGCCGCTGTGGCTGGGCGCCGACGGCGTTCTGCATCAGGCCGCGCCCCAAACGGCAGGCAAAATAGCCTATGACGCGCAAACCGGCAGCGCCGTGTTCGAGCACCGCTTTGCCCAGGATACCGAGATCACCGGCCATGCCGCCTTGCGTCTGTGGGTGGAGGCCGAGGGCGCTGACGACATGGACCTGTTCGTTGCCCTGCAAAAGCATGACGCCACCGGCATGCCTGTGGGGCAGACCTTCTACGCCTTTTTCGAAGATGGGCCGGTTGCCCTGGGCTGGTTGCGCGTCAGCCATCGCGCCACCGATCCACAGCGCAGCACACCGCTACAGCCGTTTCATCCACACACGGCCGAGCAGCGCCTGCGCCCCGGTGAAATCGTGCCAGTCGATATCGAGATCTGGCCTTCATCCACCCGCTTTGCCGCCGGGGAAAGCCTGCGCCTGGTGATCCAGGGGCGTGACATTCCCGACAAAGGCCTGCCCGGCCTGCCCATTGCTCGCCACGAGCAGACGCGCAATGCCGGGCGCCACGTGCTGCACCTGGGCGCGGCATACCCATCGCACCTGCTGCTGCCGGTTGTGCCGGCCAGGGAGGACTAGGTCATGGACCACGCCAACGATCTTGCGCTCCATGCCGAGCACGCGTTCGATATCCGCATCAACTTCGACAAGCGCTGGGTCTGGCCGATTTCGGGCGGGGCCAGCGCCGGCTACACCTCGGTGGGCGCAGACTGCATTGTTTCGGGGCCGCGGCTCAACGGCCGGCTGGTCGATTTCAGTGGCGCGGATTGGCCGATCGTGCGCCCCGATGGCGTGGTAGAGTTGAACGCCCACTACATGATCGAGGCCGACGACGGCGCTCATATCTATATCCACAACCGTGGCTATGTGCACGGCCCGCTAAGGCTTTCCGGCATGGCCGAGGATGCACCGCCGATCCCGCGCTATTTCCGCTGCACGCCCTATTTCCGCGCGCCGACCGGCCCGCACGAATGGCTCAATCGCAGCGTACTGATTGGGGTCGGCGCGCGGCGGCCGCACCTGTCACCCAGCGATCCGCCCGATCATTCGCTGTTTCGCTATTACCTCGTGCGTTGATCCGGTCGTCAAGCCGGCCTCCCCCGCACGAATGCCATCATCAGAACCATAAACCCCGAACCTGCAATCGGGGAACGAGAGAGGACGCCATCATGAAGGGTAAGACTGCCAACGCTTCCGCCCGCCACGCCAGGCTGCTCGCCAGTGCCGCGCTAGGCCTTGCCGCGCTGCCATCACTTGCCGCGGCGCAAGAGGCCCCGGCCGCAACGCCGGCGCCCGCCGCCGATCTGCCCGCTGATCAGCCCACTGGTGCCGAACGCGCCGAAGAGCAGGCGATCATCGTCACCGGTTCGCGCCTTGCCAACTCCTCGTTCAACGCGCCCACGCCGGTTACCACACTGGGCACCGAGCGGTTGCAAAAGATGGGCTCGACCAACATCGGCGAAGCGCTGGCCACGCTACCCTCGTTCCGCGCTTCGTCCTCACCATCGAATTCGACCGTGGGGTCCAATATCAGCCCGGTCAATGCCGGCGCCCGCATCGCCGATCTGCGCGGCCTTGGCCAAAGCCGCACGCTGGTGCTGGTCGACAGCCGGCGCTTTGCGCCCAGCACGTCCACCGGCACGGTCGATCTCAACCTGATCCCGACGCTGCTGATCGAACGCGCCGACATCGTCACCGGCGGCGCCTCGGCCGCCTATGGTTCCGACGCGGTTTCGGGGGTGATCAACATCATCCTCAACAAGCATCTCGAAGGGGTGCGCAGCAATTTCGAATATGGCGTGACCGATCGCGGCGATGGCAACAACTATGTGGCCCAGATCGCAGCCGGTACCAGCTTTGCCGATGGCCGCGGCCACGCCGTGTTCGGCGCGGAATACGACAAGGATCTGGGCGTGGGCGGATGCTACACCCGCACCAACTGCTCGAACGAGGTGGGCAATCTGACCCAGACTGCCGGCGTCAACGGGCGGCCGGCCAACAACATTGCCTATAATGTGCACACCGCCACGCTCACGCCGGGCGGCTTGATCACCGGCGTCGTCAATGCTGCCGGCACGCGCTCGGCCGCGCGCGGTGGTCCGCTCGGCGGCTTGCAGTTCGATGCCAATGGCAACGCCGTGCCGTTCTCCTATGGCCAGAACGCCGGGGCCTTGTTCATGGAGGGTGGCACGGGTGTCGGCCTCAACAGCTTCTTCGGCGATCCCGCGCTGTCGATCCCGGTCACCCGCTACAACGCGTTCGGCCATTTCGAATACGAAGCCTCCCCCGCTTTCACGGGCTTCATCGACATGAGCTATGGCCATGTCGCCGGCTATACCAGCGGGCCCGAAGTGCGCGATGGCGGTTTTCCCGGCAACGGCAGCCTGATCAAGATCGACAATCCGTTCCTGCCCAACGCGATCAAGCAGACGATGCAGGCCAACGGGATTACCGGCCTGGTCATCGGCAAGCTCGGCACCGATTTCGGGCAGATGGACAGCGTGTCCAAGCGCGACACGTTCCGCGTGGTCACGGGCGGCAACGGCAAGCTGGGCGGCACCTGGGCCTGGGATGCTTATGTCCAGTATGGCGTGACCGATTATACCCAGTCCACCGTCAACGATCGCATCACGGCGAACTATGCCAAGGCGATCGATGCCGTGGCCGATCCCGTCACTGGCAAGCCGATCTGCCGCGTGGCGCTCACCGATCCCAACACCGCGTGCCGGCCGCTCGATATCCTGGGCCAAGGCCAGTTCTCGCCCGAAGCCAAGGCCTATGCCTTTGGCACCACGTACCAGCACACGCGGTTCAGCCAGTGGGCAGGCGCCGGAAACGTGCACGGCACGCTGTTCGAAGGCTGGGCCGGGCCGATGACACTGGCCACCGGGGTGGAGGCGCGGCGCGATCAGTTGTCGATCACCGTCGACCCGATCTCGGCCGCCAACGGCTTTTACGTCTATAACGCCACGCCCACGCGCGGCCACGTCAACGTGATCGAGGGATATGTCGAAGCGGGCCTGCCGCTGCTCAAGGACAGCCCGCTCGGTCGCAGCCTCGATCTGAATGGCGCGATCCGCCGCACCCATTACAACACCGCCAACCTGACAGTATCCAACAGCTTCAACGCCACCACGTGGAAGATCGGTGGCACTTATGCGCCAATCGATGGGGTGCTGCTGCGCGTGACGGAATCGCAGGATATCCGCGCGCCCAACACGGCAGAACTGTTCACCACTCCGGTCACGGGCGTCGGCGCGCTGTCTGATACCAAGACCGGCTCGCAAGTGTTCGCCACGATCTACACCGGCGGCAACATCAATCTGCACCCGGAAAAGGCCCGCACTTTCACCACGGGGATCACGCTGCAACCCCGCGGGGCGCTGCGCGGGCTGCGGCTCTCGGCGGATTACTACAAGATCAGCATTCGCGACGCGATCGCCACGCTGGGCGCGCAAGTCATCGTCAATACCTGCAACACCACTGGCGCTGTCGATATCTGCGGGCTGGTGACACGCAATTCCAGCGGCATTCTCCAGTCGGTGTCGGTGCTCTATCTCAATCTCAACCGCCAGGATCTCAAAGGCCTGGATTTCGAAGCCAGCTATCACACCAACCTGGGCGCGGAATCGTCGCTCGATCTGCGCGGCCTCGCCACGCATACCATCAAGCTGACCAACAGCGCAGTGTTGATGCCGGGCACGACCACCCCGGTCAACCGGGCTGGCGACAATGGCCTCAACGGGGTGCCATCCTGGGTGGTTGACGGTTTCGCCTCGCTCACGCTGCGCCGTCTGACGCTGAACCTGCAGGGGCATTTCATCTCGGGCGGAAAATACGATGCGTCGCTGATCGGGCCGGAAGATCCAGGCTATAACGTCAATCTGGTCAACAGCATCAATATCAACCGCGTGCCGTCTCGGTTTTACACCAATATCGGCGCCAGTTTCGATCTGATCAAAAACGGGCCGCGCACGCTCCAGGTCTATGGCAACGTCACCAATCTGTTCGATGTGATGCCGCCCCCCTTGTGGAACGGCAACAACAACTCGGTCTATTACGACGTGATCGGGCGGCGCTATCGCGTGGGTGTGCGCTACAACTTCTGACCGATCCTGCCGATCGTGGCGAATGGAGGCTGGCGAGCGAGCCGGCCTCCACCTGCCCTGTTTACGGAGTGCCTGCCATGGCCGACAACGCCGCGCTAACCACCCCTGTCAACCGGCGCGCCGTGCTGGGCGGCACGCTTGCCGCCAGCGGCGCACTGTGGCTGCCCCCCGGCAGCCGTGCTGCCGATGGCGGCGTGGTGCACACTACCAGCGGGCTGGTGCACGGATCGATCGAGCAGGGCGTGCATGTCTTTCGCGGCCTGCCCTATGGCGCCGACACGGGTGGCTGGCGGCGATTCCTGCCGCCCGCGCCGCCACCACGCTGGACCGGGGTGCGCGACGCGCTGGCGTTCGGCGATCGCTGCCCGCAGCTTGCCCCACCCGGTGCTCCTGCACAGGCGGGCGCGCGGCAAAGCGAAAACTGCCTTGCCCTCAATGTCTGGACGCCGGGCGTGAACGATGGGCATCACCGCCCGGTGATGGTGTGGGTCCACGGCGGCGGCTTTGCGCTGGGTGCCGGCGATGCGCCGGTCAACGATGGGCTGCGACTGTGTCAGCGCCGCGATGTGGTGCTGGTCTCGGTCAATCACCGCCTCAACGCGTTCGGTTATCTCCATTTCGGGGATCTCGCCAAGTCCGGCGCGGCGGTGTCGAATGTCGGCCAGCTCGATCTTGTCGCCGCGCTGCGCTGGGTGCGCGCCAATATCGCCGCGTTCGGTGGCGATCCTGACCGGGTCACGATCTTCGGGCAATCGGGCGGGGGATCAAAGGTGGCGGCGCTGCTGGCGATGCCTACTGCGCGCGGCCTGTTTCAGCGCGCAATCCTGCAAAGCGGGTTTGGCACCTACACCATCGCGCCCGATGACGCGGAACGCCAGACCCGCGCGATCATGGCCGCGCTCGGCCTGGCGCCAACCGCACTCGATGCCTTGCGCCAGGTTCCCGCGGAAAGCCTGCTCGATGCCATCGTCCAGGTGACCGGCGGAGACCCCACACGCGGGCCCGGCGTGGTGGCCGATGGCATCGTCGTGCCCCACACCCCCTTTGGCCCTGGCGCGCCGCCGGTGGCACCTGACATTCCCCTGCTTGTCGGCCATACCGCCACGGAAACGACCGGGTTGTTTCCCCCGCCCGGCGCCTTCACGCTCGATTGGCCGGGCTTGCCCACCATGCTGCCCGCCAGCGTCCACGACGCGGCAGGGCTGATCGCCGGCTTTCGCGCCCTTCATCCCGGCGCCAGCGCAAGCGACCTCTATTTCGCCATCACGACCGAGCTTGGCATGGGCCGCAACGCCCGCATCGCGGCCGATCGCCATGCCGCGCTCGGCCGCGCGCCGGTCTTTGCCTATCTGCTCGATTGGCCGGTCAAGCCGCAGGGTGGCCGCATGCGCAGCCCGCATGGCCTCGATCTGCCGCTGGTGTTCGATACCCTGGCGCGCGCACCCGGCGCGATCGGCCCCGATTTTGCCGCTGCGCAGCCGCTTGCCGACACCATGAGCGCGGCATGGACGCACTTTGCCCGCCATGGCGATCCCAACGGTGCCGGCGTTCCGCGTTGGCCAGCCTATCGGCTACCCCAGCGGGAAACCATGGTTTTCGCGGCAGTATCGGGTGCGCGCGCCGATCCGCTGGGCGCCGAACAGGCACTGATTGCACGGTACGCCGCATGATGCGCGGCCTCGTACTCGCACTTTGTCTCTGGTTGGGCATGATCTGCGCCGCCACGGCCAACGCTGCCCCCGCCGCCCCGCTGCTCGATCTGCCGGAACGCGCCACGCAGGCACCCGTGCTTCCCTGCGCCGCGCTGGTCACGCCCGTCACCGCGCGGGCCGGCGCGATCGCCTATCGCGTGATCAGTGCCAGTGAACAAGATGCAACCTGCCTCGTCACCGGCTATGCCGCGCCACAAACGCAGTTCGTCTTGCGCCTGCCGCTGGCGGGCTATCGCGGCCGCTATCTTCAGGGCGGATGCGGCGGCATGTGTGGCGTGATCGGCAACACCATCGTGCCGTCATGCAGCAATGCCCATCTCACCGACGGCGGATTTGCCGTCGCCTTTGACAATGGTGGCCATTTCGGGGCCGGTATCGGTGATGCCACCTGGGCCAGTGACCGGGAATTGCGGATGCAGTTTGCCCACAAGGCAACCCACGCCACGGCGATGGCAGCCAAGGCAATTGTCACGCGATTTTATGGCGGCCCGCCCGCAGCCAGCTATTTCGTCGGCTGCTCGGGCGGCGGGCGCGAGGCCTTGATGGAGGCGCAACGCTATCCCGAGGATTTCGACGGCGTTGTCGCAGGTTCCTCGGTCTCCATGCCCGCCGCGATGCAACTGTTCCTGTGGGAAGCGCAGCACGGGCTCGACGCGGCTGGGCACGAAATCTTCACCCCCGCCGCCGTCGCCCTGCTTCACCAGGCAGTGATCACCAACTGCGACGCGCTCGATGGCATTCGCGATGGCCAGATCGATGATCCGCGCCGCTGCCATTTCGATCCGGCTACGCTGCATTGCCCCGACAAGGACGGCAGCGATTGCCTCAACACGGCACAAGTCAGCGCCGCGCGGGCCTATTACCAGGGTCCGACCGCGCCCGATGGTACGGCGCTGTTTCCAGGCGGCGCGCCATATGGCAGCGAACTGGGCTGGGTCGGCGCAGGCGCGGCCACGCAGACCGGCAAGTTCGCCGCCGAAGCGTTTCTTTCGCGGCTGCTGCTGCCCGATGCGCTGCCGGAAAACTTCAGCTGGCGCGATTGGCGCTTCACGCGTGCCAGCCTTGACCGCCTGCTCGCCGCCGGGGCGCCGTTCGATGCCACCGATCCTGATCTTACCCGCTTTCGCGCCCATGGTGGCAAGCTGATCCTGTGGCACGGCCTGGCCGACAATGCCGCCGGCGCGCGCGGCATGCTTGATTACTACCAGGCCGTGCGCGACACCATGGGCGGCCTTGCCGCCACGCGCGCGTTCGCCCGGCTGTTCCTGGTGCCCGGTGGCTACCACTGCCAGGGCGGCTATGTACCCTATGAGCAGGATTTCCTGGGGGCGATGGTGCAATGGGTCGAACAGAACAAAGTGCCCGATACGGTGCCGGCGGTGGCGCGCCTCGCCGATGGTGCACTGCGCGAGCGGCCGCTTTATGCCTATCCCACGGGCACGCGCTATCTGGGGGGTGACGTCAACCGCGCGGGCTCATTCGCGCCGGCTACGCCCAGCACCGAACCGGCCGATGGCTTTCCCTGGCCGGGCAGCAAGGCTCACGCCACGGGGCGATAAGCCCGCTTGAGCACGGCCGCGCGAATGCGGGTGTAGTGCGGCCCGGCAAAATCATAGAAAACCAGGCTGTTGAGATAGCGCCGATCACCGCGCCGCATCGGCCCGGCGGCAAATTCCGGCAGGTCGGTCAGCGCCAGGAATTCGGATTCCAGCTCTGCCGCCAACACCTGGCCATCGTGAAAGCATTGCCGCACGGTGATCGTGCGCTGGGTCTGCTGCTTGATCGGCCGGTAAAACGCCACGATCGCGTCGCGGCCCGCCAACTGCGTGCCGTTGCCGATTACCAGCCGCACATCTGGCGCATAGAAATCGCACAAGGCAGCATAATCGCTGCGGTTGAACGCATCGATATAGGCCGCCAGGCGCGCCTCGGGCGTCATGCCCCTGCCCCGCCAAAGCGCGCCGAACGCACACGGACAAAGTGCCCATCTTCAATATCATAGATCACGAAGTTGATGCTCTCCCGACGATCGCCCGTGCGCATGGCGCCAGTCGGCATATCGGGCCAGTCGCGGCGCGCCACCAGGCTCGTGCGCAGTTCGGCGGCAATGCGGCTGCCGTCCGGCGCGCCGACAAACGTCAACAGGTCCAGCGTTTCATCAAGGTGCGCCTTCACGGTGCGATAGAAATCGAGCACTGCCGCGCGTCCCACCACCTGGGCAGCCCGGCCGGCAAAGACCACATCCGGCGCATAATACGCGCCGAAGCCGTCAAAGTCGTTGCGGTTGAACGCGGCGATATAGCCCGCAAACCAGGCACGCAGGTCCGCACTCATGCCGCCGGCTCCGCCACGAAATAGTCCTGGCGCAGGGTGCGCGCTGCCAGCAGGAACATGGCCGCAGCGATAAAGAACACGCAGACCGAGGCCATCAATGCGGACCGCAGCCCACTGGCCGACGCTGTGGCACAGGCCTGGTGCGCCGCATCCAGTGCCGCCATGCCAGGTCGCGCCGCCGGGCACCGTGCCAGATAATCCGCCGCGCCATAGGCCCGCGTGGCAAACCAGTCGCTCATCCAGCCCACGAACGTTGGGCCGCCGCCATAGCCAACCAAGGTATAGAACATGCCGAACACCGCCGCCCCGGTGGCGCGCATGCGCGGCTCCAGCAGGTTCTGGATCATACCTGTGGTCGGGCCGTAATACAGCAGCAGGAAGCAACCCGAGATGATCAGCAGCACCGTGCCGGTAATCGGCGAGGCGGCATTGAGCGCAATCCAATAGGAAAACGGCGCGATGAGCAGGCCGATCGCCGCGCCCCAGGCCGGCCAGCGCCCATCACCCCGCCGTGCCAGCCAGTCGGTGCCGAACGACCCGATCAGCAGCCCGCTGCCCAGCGCCAGTGCCGAAATCGTGCCATAGAGCGTGCCGGCCGTGCGCGCCGGCAAATCATAGGCACGGCTGAGAAACACGGCCAGGAACTGCGAGATCGAACTCATCCCAAAGCCCGCAAGCGCGCCGCCAGCGATCACATAGACCAGCGCCGGTTTGCGCCCAACCACCTTGAGGAAAGCGCGAAAATCGGGCGCCGGGCGCGGGGTTGCGCCCAGGCCATCGGCCAGCCCGCGGCGCGGTTCGCGCAGCAGCAGCACGACGAGCAGGCCTATCAGGAGCCCGGGCAGGCCCATCACCACGAATGCAGTGCGCCAGCCCCACAGCCCCGCGACCGCGCCGCCCGCCGAAGCGCCGATAAACGTACCGATCGGAGACCCGAGCAGGATCAACCCCATGACGGAGGCGCGCCGCTGCCGGGGAAAGAGATCGCCGACCAGCGACGAGGTCGCCGGCTGCGATCCCGCTTCGCCCATGCCCACGCCAATGCGGCATAGCATCATCTGGACAAAGCTGCCGGCCGCGGCACAGGCCATCGTCATGCCCGACCAGAACACGATGGCGGCGGTGATGATGCCCAGGCGGGATCGGCGTTCCGCCAGTCGCCCGATCGGCACACCGAGCAGCGCATAGAGCACTGCGAACGACAAGCCCTGGAGAATGCCAAGCTGAAAATCGCTGAGCGCCAGGTCGCTCTTGATCGCCTGCGCGGTGACGGCGAAGACCGAACGGTCGGCGAAGTTGAACGTCGCCACCAGGAAACTCATGGCGATGAAAGTGCGGCCATATCCTGGCGACAACAGCCGCTCGTCTTCATCGTTGCGCATCGCTCTCCTCCGCCCGGCATCGCGCCGCGCTTGTCTCGTGCTGCGCCGCTGCCATGGCAGTCTTGCGCCTTCGCCGCTGTTGTGGAGGAAGGTTGGTGATTAATCAATACATATCTGGCAGTCGCTTGGTGTGCGGCCCAGAACCACGCTGCAAGGCAGATTGAATCGAATGATCAAGCCACTGCCATGGCCGGTTGCACCAGCGAGGCCAGCGCGGGTTCCAGACGATTGCGGCCCAGGGTCTTGGCGGCATAGAGCGCACGGTCGGCCAGGCCGAGCAAGGTTGCCACGTCGCGGCCGGTGTTGCCCAATTCGGCCAGCCCCACGCTCACCGTCGCGCTGACGGCAACGCCGCTGCGGCACAGCACGGCGCTGTCGGCAAAGCTGTCGATCACCGCCTGGCCAACGCGACGCGCGCCCGCGCCGTCGTACCCGGGCAGCATGATGGCAAATTCCTCCCCGCCGATGCGGGCCAGCAGGGCATGGGGGCCCACCACGTCGCGCAGGATCAGCGCGAAGGATTTCAGAACCTTGTCACCCGTCGCGTGGCCAAAGCGATCGTTGATCGATTTGAAATGATCGATGTCGAAAGCCAGTAGCGCAAGGTCGCCAGGCGCGGCCGCGATCATGTCGGCGCCTTCGCTGAAAAACCAGCGCCGGTTGCCCAGTTCGGTCAGGTGATCGGTCGTGGCCAGGCGCACCAGGCCGGCATCGGCCTCTTCTCGCACCAGTGCCAGCATCACCATCGGCAGCACGACTGAATACAGCACGCCGGTATAGAGCGTCAGCGTGCTCGACAGTTCGATGGCATCCTGGCCAAAGCGCGCCACGATGGCCGGCAGCACGAGTGCCCGCGCGGCATAGACCACACCATGGAACCCGGTCACCGCGATCAGCACATTGCGCGAGCGCAGCGTGCGCAGGGGCGGGCTGCGCCATGCCTCCCAGGTCGTGGCAAGGCACACGATCGCAATCGGCACCGCCGCGGCATAGAGCCAGGTCCACACCGCCCACTGCGCCCCGCCCCAGGCCCATAGCGTGGCCATGCCGCCCAGCAGCAGCGCCGACTTGCCCCGGTGCCGCCGCCCATCCAGTGCCGCCACCGCATCAAGCACGACCATATAGCCGCACAGCATGACGAGGTTGCTCAACACCGCGCCGGTAATTCCGGGAATGTGCGTGCGCGTCGTCGCGATCACGCAGCCGGTCGCCAGCACGGCATAGCCGGCCGCGCAGGTTCCCAGGAACCGCCGGCGCGCAGGCTGCGCGTTGCGTTCCCACAAGGTCATCCCGGCGCTGGCGACCAGCGTGACGACGATGAACAGATAGATCGTGAAAAGCGTGTTCGTCATCGTCGGGTGTCGGCGTCCTGCTCGGCTTGGCCAGATACTGCACGGGATATGAAAAATTTATCGTTAACCCTGCAACTGCCCAGAAAATTTAGTAGCGCGCGTCTTTGGGGATATCCGCGGCATGCTTTCATCAATCTTGACATAGGTTCAGCAGGGGAACCCGTGCCAAGCCCAGCGCTTTTGCTAGGCGGAGGTACACCATGCCCGCACGCGCCTATTGGCAAGGACAGATCCGGCTCGCGCTCGTCTCCATTCCGGTGGAGGTCTATCCTGCAACGCGCTCCGGCGCAGCGATCAGCTTTCACCAGATCCACGAGCCGTCGGGCAAGCGCATTCGCTATGAAAAGGTGGCGCCCGGAGTGGGACCGGTCGATCGCGATGAAATCATTCGCGGCTATGAGGTATCCAAGGACGAATATGTCCTGCTCGATGACGAGGAAATCGCGGCGGCGCAGGTGGAGAGCCGCAAGACGCTTGAACTGGTACAGTTCGTCGAGCCATCCGAGATCGACGTGCTCTATTACGAAAAACCCTATTTCGTGGTGCCGGCCGATGACCTTGCCGAAGAAGCCTATGGCGTGCTGCGCGATGCCCTGCGGCAAACCAGGCGCGTGGGGCTCGGCCAGTTGTCGGTGCGCGGGCGCGAGCAACTGGTTTCGCTCAAACCCTGCGGGCGCGGCCTGGTGCTGGAGGTACTGCGCTATGCCGACGAGGTTCATCGCGCGCAGGGCTATTTCAAGGACATCCCCGAGAGGAAACCGTCAGAGGATCTGATCGAGCTTGCCACCACCCTGATCGAAAAGAAGACCGCACCGTTCAAGCCTGCCGAATTCCACGACCGCTATGTCGATGCGCTGCACCGGCTGATCGACAAGAAGCGCAAGGCCGGCACGGGCAAGCGCGTTCTCGAAGATGCCGAAGAAGATGCCGGTGGCAAGGGCGGCAATGTGATCGACCTGATGGCCGCTCTGAAGAAATCGGTGGGCGATGACAAGCCTGCGCGGAAACCCGCGAAAAGCCCGGCCCGCAAACCAGCCACCCGTCGCAAGAAAGCCTGAGCCGTGGCCCGCGCCGATCCCCTTGCGCCCTATAACGCCAAGCGCGATTTCACCCGCACGGCCGAGCCCAAGGGCGTGGAAGAGCCCAGCGAGCACGGCCATCTCTTCGTGGTCCAGAAGCATGATGCCACCCGCCTGCATTGGGATTTCCGGCTGGAAGTGGACGGCGTGCTGAAAAGCTGGGCGGTCACGCGTGGCCCCAGCCTCAACCCCGATGACAAGCGCCTGGCCGTGCGCACCGAAGACCATCCCATGTCCTACGCGCGGTTCGAAGGCAGCATCCCCAAGGGCGAGTACGGCGGCGGCACGGTAATGCTGTGGGACCAGGGGCGCTGGGAACCGGTCGAAGGCAAGAGCGCCAAGGACTTGGAAAAGGGCCACCTGCATATCCGCTTGTTTGGCGAGCGCATGAACGGCGAGTGGCTGCTGGTACGGATGAAGCCGCGCGGTAAGGAAAAGCGCGAGAACTGGCTGCTGCGCAAAGTGGCGGATGATCATGCCGGCAGCAGCGAACATCTGGTGGAGCGCGGGCTGACCAGTGTTCTAACCGGCCGCTCCATGGCGCAGATCGCTGCCGACAAGCAGGGCAGCCAGTCGTTGGCCGGCAAGCGCGGCAAGCGCTTTGTCGAGGCGATGGAGCATGCGGCCCGCCACAATGCCACGGCCGCGGCAAAGCCCAAGCGCCGCGCAAAACGCCACACCGCCGCCCCCCTGCCCGCGTTCGAGCCGGTGCAACTTGCCACGCTGGTCGACGCCGTGCCCACCGGCAACGACTGGATGCACGAGATCAAGTTCGACGGCTACCGCCTGCTCGCGGCGGTCAAGGGTGCCGAGGTCAAGCTGCTGACCCGCACCGGGCTGGACTGGACCGAACGGTTCCGGCCGCTGGCCGACGCCCTGGCCGCGCTCAACCTTCCGCCCGCGCTGATCGATGGCGAAGCCGTGGCCCTCGACGCGCAGGGCAATCCCAGTTTCTCGGCGCTGCAGGCTGCCCTCAAGTCGGGCCACGAAGCAAAGCTGGCCTATTTCGCCTTCGACCTGCTGCGCTTGGCAGGCGATGATCTCAAGCCGCTGCCCAATATCGAGCGCAAGGAGCGCCTCGAAGCGCTACTGGCGCAGGCGCAGCCACCGCTCCATATCGCCCAGCACGTGATCGGCGCCGGCGAAAAGCTGTTCGACACGATGTGCCAGGCCGGGCAGGAAGGCATCATCGCCAAGCGGATCGACGCGCCTTATCGCGGAGACCGCACCCGCCATTGGGTCAAGGTAAAATGCACGCTGCGCCAGGAGTTTGTCGTGCTGGGCTGGACGAAAAGCCCGGCGCGGGCGCGGCCGTTCGGCGCCCTGCTGCTGGGCCAGATGGAAAACGGCGCGCTGGTCTACAAGGGCAAGGTTGGCACCGGCTTTGACGCCAGGACGATGCAGACGCTGGCCGAAATGATGGCGCCGCTTGCGCAGGGCAAGGCCGGGACAACGGTCCCTCCGGCCGAGGCGCGCGGCGCGCAGTGGATCAAGCCCAAGCTGGTGGCCGAAATCGCGTTTGCCCAGTTTACCGCCGACGGCCGCGTGCGCCATGCCAGCTTCGTCGGGCTGCGGCAGGACAAAAAGGCCAAGACGGTGACGCCCGAACGCCCCTCACCCCTTCCTGCGCCCGCTGCCCCTGTAAAGATTTCGCATCCCGATCGGGTGCTATTCCCCGAAAGCGGGCAAACCAAAGGCGATCTGGCGCGCTATTACGAAGCCATCGCGCCGCTCATGCTGCCCTTTGCCGCCAACCGTCCGCTCAGCCTCGTGCGCTGTCCGCAAGGGCGGGCCAAGGCGTGCTTTTTCCAGAAGCATGACAGCGGCTCGTTCGGCGACTATGTTCATCACGTGCCCATCACCGAAAAAGATGGTGGAACAGAGGATTACCTCTACATCACCGATAGCGCCGGGATTCTTTCGTGCGTACAGATGGGCTCGATCGAATTTCACGGCTGGGGCGCCCGCGCGCAGGCGGTGGAACAGCCCGATCGAATGATCTTCGATCTCGATCCCGACGAGGGGCTCGACTTCGTGCGAGTCCGCCGCGCCGCCCACGATATCGCCGGCCATCTGTCCGACATCGGCCTGGTCAGCTTTGCCATGCTGTCGGGCGGCAAGGGCGTGCACGTGGTGGTGCCGCTTACGCCCGGCCACGATTGGGACACGCACAAGGACTTTGCCCGCCGCTTTGCCGAAGCCCTGGCGTTGGCCGAGCCGGAACGCTTCACCGCCACCATGAGCAAGGCCAAGCGCAAGGACCGGATCTTCATCGACTGGCTGCGCAACCAGCGCGGCAGCACGGCGGTATTGCCTTACTCTGCCCGCGCGCGCGAAGGGGCACCGGTTGCCGTGCCGATTACCTGGGACGAACTCGATGGCATGGAAAATGCCCATCCCTTCTCGATCGCCGATGCCGACACGCTGATCGACCGCGCCGCGCAGCCCGCCTTGCGTGGCTGGGGCTTTGCGGGGCAAGCGCTGCCCGAACTTTGACTGCGGCTGATGTCGGCTGGGCGATGGGTTCTGTTCAAGCGGCCTTCGCCAGCCGGCGCAAAGTCTGGGGCGGCTGGCCATATTGCCGCATGAACGCCTCGCGCATGCGGCGAATGTCAACGAACCCACATTCGCGCGCGACCTGGTCCATCGGGTGGCGGGTTTCCTCGATCATCAACCGGGCGGCCTCCAGCCTCATCTGCTCGACCGCCTTGGCTGGTGTCTGCCCGGTTTCGGCACGGAAGGCGCGGGCAAACTGGCGCGGAGACAAGGCGGCAATCTCGGCCAGTTCTTCCACGGTCAGCGGATTGGCCAGGTGCGCGCGGGCAAAGATCACGGCCTTCTGGATACGATCGCTGCTGGGCGCCAGTTCCAGCAGTTCGGAATGCTGCGACTGGCCGCCGGCACGGCGGTGATGCATCACCAGGCGGCGGGCGATCGCGCCAGCCACATCGCGCCCGAGATCCTTTTCGATCAGGGCGATAGCCAGATCGAGGCCGGCGGTAAGCCCGGCCGAGGTCCACACTGCCCCTTCGTTGATGAAGATGCGATCATCCTCGACCCGCACGTTGGGAAAGTCTTCGCGCATCTGGCGGGCATAGGCCCAGTGGGTAGTCGCGCGGCGGCCATCGAGCAGGCCAATCTGCCCGAGCAGGAATGCCCCGGTGCACAGGCCGGCCACGCGGCGCGCCTCGCGCGCCATGGTGCGCAGGGTTTCCAGCGTCGCCTCGTCCTGGCGCGGTGGCGGCACCAGCCCCGCCAGCAGCAGCAGGGTATCCACCGGTCCGACCTGCGCCAGCGGCACCGTGGGAACGGCAAACCCGCTGGATGACAAGACCTCCCCGCCCGCGACAGAGGCGATCGACAAGGTATAGTACGGTTCTTCCTGCACGACATTGGCCAGCTCGAAGGCAGCCTGCACCCCCAGCGCGAGGAACTGGAAGCCCGGGGTCAACACCATGGAAACGTGCGGCATATGGCCTCCACCAACAATGTCCTAAAAACGTAGTTTCTACGTCATATCAGACATCGGCCGTTTGGTCCATAACGTCCTTGTCACGAGCGATGACGCTCGCAGCGACAAGCATAAGGACACCCACGATGACCACCACCACCAAGGGAACCGCTCTCATCACCGGCGCATCGACCGGCATCGGCGCGATCTATGCCGACCGTCTCGCGACGCGGGGATATGACCTGATCCTCGTCGCCCGCAACCGCGATAAGCTGCAGGAACTGGCCGCGCAGATTTCCGACAAGACCGGCCGTTCGGTCGAAGTGCTCGCCGCCGACCTTGGCGACAGTGCCGGCCTCGCCCGCGTCGAAAAGGTACTGCGCGAAGATGCCAGCGTGACGGCGCTGGTCAACAACGCCGGGATCGGCACGCACACCGCGCTGCTGGAAAGCGACATCGACAAGATGACCGCCATGGTCCAGCTCAACGTTACCGCGCTGATGCGGCTGACTTATGCGGCGGTGCCGGGGTTCGTGGCGCGCGGCGGCGGCACGGTGATCAACATCGCCTCGATCGTCGCGGTTGCCCCGGAACTACTCAATGGGGTCTATGGCGGCACCAAGGCGTTCGTGCAGGCTTTCACCACGTCGCTGAACCATGAACTGGCTGACAAGGGCATCCGCGCCCAGTCCGTGCTGCCCGGCGCCACCCGCACCGATTTCTGGGCCCTCGGCGGCTTGCCGGTAGAGCACCTGCCCAGCGAGATCGTGATGGACGCGCAAGACATGGTCGACGCCGCGCTCGCTGGGCTCGACCAGGGCGAAACCAGCACCATCCCCGCGCTGCGCGATGTGGCGCTGTGGAATGCCTTCGAGGCGGCCCGCGCCGCCCTCGGCCCCCAGCTTTCTGCCACCCAATCCGCGCCGCGCTTCCACGCGGCGGCCTGATCCCTCTTCCCCCTCCCCTCCCAAAAACGGAACCACCCTCATGAAACTCACCGGCAACACCATCTTCATCACTGGCGGCACCAGCGGCATTGGCCGTGGCCTGGCCGAAGCGCTCCACAAGCTGGGCAACAAGGTCATCATCTCGGGGCGGCGCACCGCGCTGCTGGAAGAAGTGACGGCCGCCAATCCCGGCATGGCGTCGGTACAGATCGACGTAACCAGCCTCGAGAGCATCCAGCGCGCCGCGCGCGAGGTGATCGCGCGCTATCCCGATCTCAACGTCGTGTTCAACAACGCGGGCTTCATGCCGTTCGACGACGTGGCCGGCCCGGTCGATGATGCCCTGGCGCAGGAATTGATCACCACCAACCTGCTGGGACCGATCCGTGTGACCTCGGCCCTGATCGAGCACCTCAAGACCAAGCCCGAAGCGACCGTGCTCTACACCAGCAGCGTGCTGGCCTATGTGCCGATCGCCAGCAACGCGATCTATTCCGCAACCAAGGCAGCCCTGCATTCCTACGCGCTGTCGCAGCGGTTCCAGCTGCGCGACACGTCGGTGCGCGTGCAGGAAATCGCCCCGCCGTGGGTCGATACCGACCTCATCTACAAGAGCGGCGATCCCCGTGCGATGCCGCTGCCCGATTTCATCGAGCAGACCCTGGTGGCGCTGGCAACCGACGCGCCCGAGGTGATCGTCGAAGGCATCCGCGCCATGCGCGACAACCCCGGCGCCGGCGAGCATGCCCTGTTCGACGCCTTCAACCAGAGCCTCGTCGAAAACCCCATTCCCACCGGCGCATAAGGTTCAGCGAAGAAACGCACAGGCAAAAGGATATCGTCATGCGTTGCATCACCATTCCCGAAATTGCCGCCACGACGGTAGATTTCGCCGCAATCTGACGCCACTGCCCCATCATCAAGCCAAAATCGCGGCGCTGCGCACGATCTGCACAGCGCCGCGATGCTATTGGGGTTTGCCCCTAGCCGCCCGGGATCGCCTCCAGATCGAGGTGCCCCATGGCCCGCAGCAGGGCGGCCTGCGCAATGATCGTGTCACTGCGGTTGCGCGCCAGCGCGAGCTGGGCGGAACGCAGGCTTTCGTCCGCCACCAGAATGTCGAGCGTCGAGCGCAGGTCAAAGCCGTATTCGGCCCTGACTCCGCTCAGGGCGAGATTGGCCGCGTCCACACCCGCCTGGTTGGCCGCCATCTGCGCCCGGGCACCGGTCAGCGCGGCCCAGGCGGCGTCGGTGGAGCGGGTCGCCTCACGGCCAGCGGCGGCGGCATCGAACACCGTGGCGCGTTGCTGAGCCTGGGCCTGGCGCACTTGCGAGGCGACGAGGCCACCGGTCAGGATCGGGACATGCAGGCTGAGCCCTAGACTGGCGGCGCGCAGCGAACTGCCCGCCCCAACGCCGCCAAGGCGCACGTCATAGCCATAGCCACCACCCAGAGACACCGTGGGCGCGCTGCCGGCGCGGGCTTCCTCAATCCGCGCGCCCGCCGCATCGGCCGCGCGCAAGCTCTGCTGATAGAGCGGGTTGGCGGCCAGGGCATCGGCGCGTGCCTGTTCCAGCGTGGCCGGCATCGGGCCCAGCGCAGGCGGCGGTGCCAACGCGCCGGGATTCTGCCCAACCACCGCGCGATAGTTTGCCGCGGCAGTGTCGAGCGTGGCCTGCGCTGCGGCCAGGGTCGCCCCGGCGCTGGCGCGCTGCGCCTCCAGCTGGGCGACATCGGTGCGCGTGGCCTTGCCCAGGCGATACCGCGCCTGCGCTTCGGCCACCTGATGATCGAGCAGGGCGATATCCGCCTTGCCGATATCCACGGCCTGCTGGTCATAGAGCAGTTCGGCATAGACGCCGATCACCTGCGTGAGCAGCGCCGCCTCGGCGTCGCGCAATCCTTCCTGGCCGGCCGCCACATCGCCTTGCGCCGCGCGCAGCCGCGAGGAAACCCGGCCGCCGGTCCAGATCGGCAGGCTGGCGGACACGGTGCCACCTGCGCCACGATCGTAATCGAACCGGTCATAGCCGGCAGCCCCATCGGCTGCGGCAGTGATCCGCCCCGCCGCGCGGGCCTGTTCGGGGGTTTCGGCCAGCGCATCCTGCCGCGCGCGGGCCGCGCCCAGCGTCGGGTTGCCGAGATAGGCCGCCTCCACCGCATCGCGCAGGGTTTCCGCCTGGGCGGGCGCCGATGCCAGTGCGGTGGACAGCGCTGCAGCGACCATAAGCCGCTTACTCATGATGCAGCGCCCAGGCCGGGGTTGCCCGCGCGGCGCGCAGCGACTGGGCGATCACCGTTAGCACGGCAATGGCCAGCGCCAGGACCGTTGCGGCGACGAAGTATAGCGGCGAGAGCGCAATGCGATCGCTGAAACCGGCCAGCCACTGCCGCATCGCCACCCACGCCAGCGGCCAGGCTATCACGTTGGCGATCAGCACCGGCCGCAGGAACTGGCCGACCAGCAGCTTGACCACGTCGCGCGAGGAAGCGCCCAGCGCCTTGCGGATGCCGATCTCTTTCACGCGCCGCGAGGTGTTGAACGAAGCGAGCCCCCACAGGCCAATGCAACCGATCAGCACAGCAAGCACCGAGCCGATGGTGAAGAGACTGGCCGCGTGGTCATCGGCCTCGAACAGCTTGGAGAGTTCTTGATCAGCGGGCGCAGCGTCGAATGGCACTTCCGGGGCGATCTTGCGCCATGTCTCGCGCATCGCGCCCATCGCGGCATCCATCCCGCCGGCATAGCGCGCGGTGAGCACCGGGGCGCCGAGGTAACGGCTGAAATAGGTGTAGTACGTGGCGTCCATCGGCACGTGCGGTGAAAAGAACCGCATGTCGTCCACCACGCCGATGATCGTGCGCGGGTGCCCCTTGCCCAGCGTCTTGCCGACCGCCTCCTGTGCCGAGCGGAAGCCAAGCACGGCAACGGCCGTGCGGTTGATCACGATCGCGCGGTTGTCCTTGCTTTTGGTGCCATAGGAATCGTCGGCCCCGTGCTGGTCATCGAACACGCGGCCGGCAATCACCCGCGCGCCATAGGTGTCAAAGAAGCCGCGCCCCACCACGATCTCGCGCAGTGAAGGCCCATAGCCAGGCTGCCCCGGAATCTCGATGTTGTTATCATTGTTGTTGCCAAAGCCACCGGCGGCACTGTCGGCAATCCCAACCGACCGGATCATCGGCAAGCTGGAAAAGGCATCGCGCATGGTGCCTTGCTGCCCCTCGCTCAACCCCGCCATGCTCTTGACCACGATCAGACCGTCGCGCGCGAAGCCAAGATCGGCCTGACGCAGATGGCGGGTCTGCGCCACCAGCACCAGGGTACCGATGATGAAGGCCGTGGCCAGCGCGAACTGGAACACGACAAGCACTTCACGCAGCCTGGCGCCGGTGCGGCCGCCGCCGGGCGAACGCGCCGATGCCAGCACCGCAGCAGCGGGAAAGCGGGCGAGCAGCACGGCGGGATAGAGGCCCGCGCCAATTCCGACAACGATGGAAAGCACCAGCAACGCCGGCACGACGGTGGCATAGGGGATCGAGAGAGACAGCCCCGCCGCCGCGTTGACCAGCGGCAGGCCCAGTTCCGCCAGCGCCAGCGCGACCAGCGCCGCGAGCGCCGTGGTGACAATGGCCTCTCCGGCAAATTGGCGCACCAGCATGCTGCGGTTGGCGCCGAGCACCTTGCGCATGGCCACTTCGCGGGCGCGCAGGCCGGCGCGCGCCGTGGCCAGGTTCACGTAATTGACGATCGCGATCAGCAGGGTGAGCGCGCCGACCACGCCGAGCGTCACGATCGTCTGGCGCATGCTCGCCATGTCGCGCCCCGCCGGGGTCAGGTGCAGATCGGTGAGCGGCAGCAGCGCGATCTGCATGGTCTGGTCGGCATGGGCGCCCAGATCCCTCGCACCGTGGCGGACCACGAAGGCCGGCATCCTGGCAGCAAAGGCCTTGGCCGCAGCCGGGTTGGGAAAGCGCAGATAGGTGTTAACCGAACTGCTGCCCCAGTGATACCACCAGTCTTCATTGCCCTTGGGCGCCCCCTTGGGACCGCGCGCGAGCATCGTGAACTTGAGATCGGTATTGCGCGGCAGCGGGGCGAAGATGCCGGCGACGCGATAGGATGCGGTTCCGGCGCCGATGTTGAGCGTAAGCGTCTGGCCAACCGCATCGGTGCTGCCAAAGTATTTGCGGGCCATGTTGGCATCGATCAGCACATTGGACGGATCAGCGAGCGCACGGGCGCCATCGCCTTGCAGCATGGGCAGGTCCATCACGTCGAAAAACTGCGGATCGACCCAGGCAAGATCCTCGGCCGTGCCGATCCCGCCGCGCAGCACCGTCGCGCCCACACCGTTGATGCGGGTGCCTGAAAGCCCTGGAAAATCGGCTTTCATTTCCTCCAGCAGGCCGCCCATCGTATTGGGATAAGCACCGTTGAAGGGGCTTTCGGGCATGTTAACCACCGTTTGCACGATGTAGACCTGATCGTGGCGCGGCAGCCATGTCTCATAGCTGGTCTCGAACCGGACATAGAGGCCCAGCACCAGGAACACGGCAATGCCGATGGCCAGGCCACCGATGTTGAGCGCAGCATAGAGCCGGTGGCGCGTGAGCGAACGATAGAGAGTAAGGAAGGCAAAGCGGTTCATCGGCGTGCCTCCTCAGATCGCGCGGGCAAGCGAGGCGACGATGCGCCCGTCGAGCATGTCGATCCGCCGCCGCGCGATGTCGGCATGGCTGGGCGAATGCGTCACCATGATGATCGTGGCGCCATCGGCATTGAGGCTGGTGAGAATATCCATCACCTGCTGCCCGTTTTCGGTGTCGAGGTTGCCGGTCGGCTCGTCGGCCAGGATCAGCTTGGGTTCGCCCACGATCGCGCGGGCAATGGCCGCGCGCTGCTGCTGCCCGCCGGAAAGCTGGTGCGGATAGTGGCGGGCGCGGTGGGATATGCCCACCCGGTCCATCGCGGCCGCGACGCGGCCCTTGCGATCGCCACCAACGTCCTTGCGATAGATCAGGCCCAGCTCGACGTTCTCGGCGATGGTCAGCTCGTCGATCAGGTTGAAGCTCTGGAACACGAAGCCCAAGGTCATCGCCCGGAAGCGGGCCAGCTCTGCTTCGTTGAGCGCGACCAGATCGCGATCGCCGAACAGATAGCGCCCGGCCGTGGGGCGATCGACCGTGCCCAGCGTGTTGAGCAACGTCGATTTTCCGCAACCGGACGGCCCCATGATGGCGACGAATTCACCCGCGGCCACTTCCTGGTCGATGTCGGCAAGCGCGGTCGTTTCCACCTCGTCGGAAACATAGCGGCGCTGGATATTCTCTAGGCGGATCATGCTGGGCCCTTTGGTCAGCGAAGGTTGAGGATGTCGCCCGTGATGGACGATGTGTTGCTGGTCACGATGCGTTCTCCCGCGTCCAACCCGGCCAGGATTTCCACCTGGGCGGGGTTGCGCCGGCCGACTTTGATGACGCGGCGCCGGGCGTGGCGACCATCGGCATCGACCACGAAGGCCGACGTGCCGCCGCCGCTGTCGAGCCAGCCGCCCACCGGGGCCAGCAGCGCCTTGCTGGTTGCGCCCAGGGTGGCGCGGATATCCATGGTCTGGCCGCGGTTGAGGCCTTGCGGCGCGGGGCCGACAAAGCCCAACTCGATATGGAAGCGGCCATTGGCAACGGCAGGCAGGACTTTGCTGACGACCAGACCGATGCCGGCGTCGCCCTTGGCCTGCTGGCCCACGGCAACGCGGCCGAGATAGTATTCGTCCACATCGGCCACCAGCTTCCAGGCGCCCTCGCTGTCTACCTGCGCCACATGGTCGCCGGCCTTGAGCGTCTGCCCGGGCTGGATCGCCAGGTTGCCCAAGCGGCCAGTGACCGGCGCGCGCACCACCAGCGCATCCAGCCCAGCACGCACCGCGGCGAGGTTGCCGCTCAAGCGCGCACGTGTGTCGGCCAGGCGAGAGGCCTGGAGCCCGGCGGTCTGGTCTTCCCGGTCCTGCCCCGCGCGCAGTTGGCCCAGGCGCTTGCGCTGGTAATCAGCCTCTTCCTGGTAGCTTTTCACGCCTTCTTCAGACACGAAACCCTGGTCGTGCAACTGCTGGCGGATCGCCAGGTCGCGCCGCGCCTTGAGCAGGTCATAGTTGGCCGATGCGGTCTGCGCGGCCCGGTCTAGCCGGCTGCGCTCCAGCGACAGTTCATCGCCGGTCAGGGTGCCCAGCTGGCTGGCGATTTCCGCCTCGCGGGTCAGCACGTCAAGCTTGAGCGTGGGATTGACCAGCGTGGCCAGCGGTTGGCCGGCCGTGACCCAGGCGCCGTCCTGCACCAGCAATTTCTCCACCTGGCCGCCCGACAGCGTATCGACCAGCGTGGTGACCTTGGGCGCGACCGACGCGCGGATCGGCAAATAGTCCTCGAACGGCGCGCGCACCACCGTGCCGGTCTCGATCGTCGCCGCTGATACGTCGGTCGATCCGGCCGCCGGCAGCAATTGCCAGGTCAGGCCAGCCGCCAGCGCGATCGCCACGCCGCCCGCCACCCAGCGCCAGCGCCGGCCGGCGCGAGGCCGCGTGACGCGGCGGTCCATGCCCGCACCTGGGGAAGGCGGCGATTCGGAAGTTGCTCCATTGCTCATGCGGACAGTATCGCAAAGCTTGGCGAACAATCCTAAAGCACTGATAATATGATGGATATCAGGTCGTGCTGGACAAGCCTCGTTGCGATATCGCACACACTGTCCGGAAATGGACACTCCCCCGCCCCCGTCAAGCCCGCCCCGCGTCCTGCTGATCGACGATGATCGCGACGTGCATCAAGCCGTCGCCGTCCTGTTCGGTCGCGCCGGGATCGAGCTGGTCAGCGCGATGCAGCCCGAAGAGGCCTATTCGGCGTTGGAACTGGCGCCGGCCGACGCGATCCTGCTCGATCTCAATTTCACGCGCGGCCGCACCCATGGCGAGGAGGGTTTCGCCGCGCTGGCCCGACTCTTGGGCGATGATCCCGATGCGGCGGTGGTGGTGATCACCGGCCACAGCGGCATCCGCATCGCCGTGGCCGCGATGCAGGCCGGCGCGGTCGATTTCGTGATGAAGCCCTGGCGCAACGAGGAACTGCTCGAGCGCGTGCGCGCAGCACTCGCCCATCGCCAAAGGCGCCGGGAAATCGCGGCGCTGCGCCAGCACGACGGCATCCCGGCCGATCCACCGCGCCTGCTCGGCGCCAGCGCCGCGATGGAGCGGGTGCGCGACCTCGTCCGCCGGGTCGGCCCGACGACTGCCAATGTGCTGATCCTGGGCCCGGCCGGCTCAGGCCGCACGCTGGCGAGCAGAGCAATCCATCACGCCTCTCCCCGCGCGGCGGGCGAACTGGTCATGCTGGACGCGCGCGCGGCGGCCGACCCGCGTGACGATGTTGCAGCGGCCGATATCGCGCGCGCTTGTGGGGGCACGCTGTTGCTGCGCCATGTCGATCGCTTGGCAGAGGTTGCGCAGGGCCGCCTGCTCGCCCGCCTGCCGGCCGACATCCGCATCATCGCCACGGCCGAGACGGCCGAGCCGCTGATCCCGGCGTTGCGGGCGCGGGTGGGCACCGTGGAAATCGCCATGCCGCCGCTGGCCCAACGCGGCGCCGACGCCCTGCTGCTCGCGCGCCATTTCGCCCGCGCGGCCGAACGGCGCCATGGCAAGCCGGTGCTTGGCTTCATGCCTGAGGCGGAGACGGCGATTGCCGTCACCCCCTGGAGCGACGACGTGCGCGGCCTGGCCCAGGCGGTGGAGCGGGCCGTGGTCCTGGGCGATGGCGGGCTGATCGGCGAGGCTGACCTGGGCCTTGGCCCTTCCCCGGCCCAAGCGCCGGCAACGCCTGCGGTTGCCGCCACGCTCAACCTGGAAGAAAGCGAGCGCGTGCTGATCGCAGCGGCGCTCAAGCGGCATGGCTTCAACGTCAGCCACGCGGCCGAGGAATTGGGGTTGAGCCGGGCCGCGCTCTATCGCCGGATGGCCAAGCATGGCCTCTAGCAGCGTAAGGACGGCGCTCCCGGGACAGCTGCTGCTGTTCGGCTGCGGCGCGGCCACGGTGGCCGCCTGGACCGGCGGGTTCTATGCCTGCTTCGTGCTGGTGCTGTTGCTCGGCTTCTGGTTGGCCAGCCTCGCGCTTGCCCGCGCGATGCCGCTGCATGTGCCCGCCGAACGACAGGTGGCGGCGCCTGATGGTGAAACCGATCGCGCGGTGCTGCGTGCCGTGCTGGATCAGGCACCCACCCCGCTGTTGAGTGTCGAGCGCAGCGGCCGCGTTCGTGCGCTCAATCGCGCGGCACGCATGCTCTTCGATATCGAGGACGTGCTGATCGACGTGCCCGAGGCCTTGCGCGAAAACGCGCCGCGCCTGCGCTACGCCGGCCGGGCCTATCGCATCGATCGGATCGAAGCCCATGGCGCTGGCGCGGCACGCACCATCCTCGCCCTGATCGACATCGAAAGCGAGGAACGCCTGGCCGAAGCGCGAACCACGCGCGAGTTGCTCGACGTGTTGAGCCACGAGGTGATGAACGCGCTGACCCCGATCGCCTCGCTCGCCGACAGCGCGCTGGCAACACTCGACGACACGCCGCCGCCGGTGGCGCACTTGCGCGACATGCTGGGCACGCTGTCTCGCCGGGCAGACGGCCTGCTCCATTTCACCCAGGCCTATCGCCAGCTTGCCCGGCTGCCCGAGCCAGTCCTGGCGCCGACGACGCTGGACGTGCTGTTCGACGACCTACGGCGCATGTTCGCCGCGCGCTGGGGCGAGCGCGTCACTTTCGTGGCTGATCGGCCGCCAGACGGCGTGGTCATCCTCGACCGCGACCAGATCAGCCAGGCCTTGTGGGCCTTGCTGCAGAACGGCGCCGAGGCCGCGATCGCTGCAACCAGTACGCCCCAGGTTCGCCTTTCCGCCAAGCTGGACGACCGCTTGTCGCTATGCATCGCAGACAACGGACCCGGCGTCCCCGATGAGGGCCGCGCGCGCATCTTCCGCCCGTTCTACACCACCAAGACCGAAGGCAGCGGCATCGGCCTGAGCCTGGCACGGCAGATCGCCCGTGCCCATGGCGGCGACCTGTCTCTGCTGCCCGGCAAGGACACGGTGTTCGAACTGACGCTGCCCAGCCATGGTCGGAACGCGGATGGCATGGATGCCGCCCATCCCATCCCGCGCAAATGAGGTGGGAAAGCAGGTTGCGACGCCCTGGCGCCCAAGATATCCCCGCCGGGTGAACGTCTTGGCCCGGTGAAGACAGGAAAAGTGCATGCGTGTTCTGGTGATCGGGTTGGGTGACATCGCGCGCAAGGCCTATCTGCCCGTCATTGCCACAAGGCCCGATCTCGAAATCCATCTGGCGACGCGGGATCGATCTGTTCTCGATGAAGTGGGCCGCACATTCCGCATCGAGCATCGGCACAACAGCGTCATCGATGCGCTGTCCGCCACCACGTTCGACGCCGCCTTTGTCCACGCGGCCACGTCTGCCCACGCCGAACTGGTGCAATTGCTCCTCGAACGTGAAATCGCGACATTCGTGGACAAGCCGCTTGCCGACAATCTTGCCGAGGTGGAAGCGCTCACCGCGCTGGCACAGAAGCGTGCCACACCGCTCCAACTGGGCTTCAACCGGCGGTTCGCCCCAGACTACGCCGCCCTGCGCGGCACGAACGCCAGCCTCATCGTCATGGAAAAGCATCGCAACGCGCAGCCAGACGAGGCCCGGCGCGTGATCTTCGATGATTTCATCCATGTCGTCGATACGCTCTTGGCGATGGTGCCCGGGCCAGTGCTTTGCCACACGATCGAAACCAACGTCATCGATGGCTTGCTGCACGCGGTTACCCTGACACTGGCTGGCGACGGGTTCAGCGCCATCGGCATGATGCACCGCAATAGCGGCCTCGATGAAGAACGCCTCGACATGATCGGCGGCGGCGCCCGCCACACTGTCCTCAACCTGGCTGACCGCATCGACGCGCGCGGCAGGCAAAGCCTGCAACGCCGGGGTGACTGGGTGCCGGTTGGCCGGCAACGCGGTTTTGAAGCGATGTGCGACGATTTCCTGCTCGCTGTCCGCGAGCGACGGCCGGTCGACACGGCCGCGATCCTGGCAACGCACCGCCTGTGCGAGGCTATCGTCCGCCACGCCGAGAGATAGCGCGTTAGGACCAACAGCCTACCCAGTTTGAAATCCGGCGGAGCGTCCGTGTTTTCCGCCTCGGCCCAGCGCGGCGCGGCGATGCATCGTGCGTTTTGAACAAAGCGCTGCGGCTCAAGCACGCCGAGACGCGCACAATGGTCCAGGCGTCATCCCACCGATGGCCAACAGGGATGGTTCATGGCGACGGTTGGCAGGCCGGTTCCATGCGGCGGCCCACCTGATTTTTTGCACCACGGCGTGAAGCCAAAGTGGGGCTCGCGCGTTCGAGCCCAGGACAGCAGCCCAGAGCAGGAACAGCCTATGACCACCGTCGCCGAAGTGATCGTGCAAACACTCGAAGCGGCGGGCGTGGAACGCTGCTACGGCATTCCCGGCGACACGCTCAACCACATCACCGATGCCATCCGGACAAGCGGAATCCGCTGGGTCCACGTCCGGCACGAAGAAGCCGGGGGCTTTGCTGCCGGCGCCGATGCCATGCTGACCGGCAAGCTGGCCGCCTGTGCGGGTTCCTGTGGTCCCGGCAGCCTGCATTTCATCAACGGCCTGTTCGAATCCCACCGCAACCGCGCCCCGGTCGTGCTGATCGCCAGCCAGATCGTGCGGGAGGAACTGGGTTTCGACTTTCCGCAGGAGGTCGATTTCAAGGCGGTCTATGGATCGTGCAGCGTGTTCTGCGAGGAAATCCGCACGCCAGGCCAAGCGCGGCGGATGACGGCGATGGCCGCACAAGCCGCCCTGGCCAAGCGCGGCGTGGCCGTGCTGATCGTGCCTGCTGACGTGTCGAGCGCGAAAGCAGCGGACGAACCGGAGTTTGCCGTACACCACGCCACGCCCATCATTCGCCCGGCCGACGAGGAACTGGATCGCCTGGCGGCAGCGCTCAACAGCGGGGGGCGGATCGCGATCTATGGCGGTTCGGGATGCGAGCAGGCGCACGATGCGGTTGTCGCGCTGGCTGACCGGCTGCGGGCGCCGGTGGCGCGGACATCGCGTGCCAAGGACTTTCTCGAATACGACAACCCGTTCGATGTTGGCATGACCGGCATTTTCGGCAGCGAATCCGGCTATCACGCGCTGGTCTCGTGTGACGTGCTGTTGCTCCTGGGCTGCGACTTTGCCTGGCGGCAGTTCTATCCCGAGAAAGCCACGATCCTCCAGGTCGATCTCGACGGCAGCCACCTCGGCCGCCGGCATCCGGTCGATATCGGCGTCGTCGGTGACATCGCGCCCACGCTCGAGGCTCTGCTTCCGCGCATCACGCCGCGCGACGACAATGCCTTTCTCGACGAATGCCTCGACCATCATCGCAAGGCACAGGCCGCACAGGCAAAACACGCCACGGTCGGCAAAGGCGGCGCCATCCATCCGCAGTATCTGACCGAGACCATTTCCCGCCATGCCGCGCCGGACGCGGTGTTCACCGCAGACGGCGGCTCGCCCATGGTCTGGTCGCTGCGCCACATCGCTGCCACCGGCCGCAACCGCACGGTGGTGAGCCTGACCCATGGCACGATGGCCAATGCCATGCCGCAGGCACTGGGCGCCAAGGCGGCGTTTCCCGATCGCCAAGTCATTGCCCTGTCCGGCGATGGCGGCCTTGCCATGTTGCTGGGAGACCTGCTGACCGCCGTGCAGGAAAAACTGCCGATCAAGGTCGTGGTATTCAACAATGGCGCGCTCGACTTCGTGGAAATCGAGCAGAAAGTCGAAGGCTTGCTCGACGCCTATACCGAACTGGTCAATCCCGATTTCGCGCGCGTGGCCGAAGCGATCGGCTTTCGCGGGCGTCGGGTCGAACATGCCGAAGACCTTGATGCGGCTGTCCAGGCCTGGTTGCAGGAACCGGGCCCGGCGCTGCTCGATGTGGTGACCGACCGTTATGAACTGGTGATGCCACCTGCGGTCAAGCCCGGGCAAGTCGCGGGGATGGCGCTCTATTCCGCCAAGGCCGTGCTGGGCGGTCGAGGCCGCGATGTCGTCGGGATCATCCGGAACCTGATCGCGTGAGCGGGCACCCCACGCTCGGCCAGGCGCTGTCGCGCGATCATGCGCTGTCGCGCAACGTGCTGTTGTTCGTGGCGCTGGCCGGAACCATCGGCTCCATTGCGGCAGGCCTGGACCGTCACCGCGCGTGGTGGCTGCTGTTGCTGTTCGTGCCCTTGTTGCTGATCACGGTGATCGACCTGGCGCAGACGCACCATTCGCTGCGTCGCAACTATCCCGGTTCTGCCCGCCTGCGCTGGTTCTTCGAATGGCTGCGCCCGTTCCTGCGCTCCTATATCGTCGAAAGCGATCTCGATGGGCGGCCGTTCAGCCATGACGAGCGCGCCCTGGTCTATGCCAGGGCCAAGGGCGACGTATCGACCCATCCGTTCGGCACAGAACTCGATGTCTATTCCGAGGAATACGAGTGGCTGGCCCACTCGATGGCGCCGACACGCGAGGCCGAACGCTACACGCGGGTCACGGTCGGAACGGACCAGTGCAGCAAGCCCTACCAGGCTGCGCGGCTCAACATTTCCGCGATGAGTTTCGGCGCGCTCAGTGCCAACGCGATCGAAGCACTCAACCTCGGCGCAAAGATCGGCGGCTTCTATCACGACACCGGCGAAGGCGGCCTTTCGCCGTACCATCTCAAGCATGGCGGCGACGTGGTGTGGGAAATCGGTTCGGGCTATTTCGGCTGCCGCGACGCCAAGGGGAATTTCCACCCCGAGCATTTTCGCGAACGCGCCGGGCACGACGCGGTGGTCATGACCGAAATCAAGCTCAGCCAGGGGGCCAAGCCCGGGCATGGCGGACTGCTTCCCGGTGCCAAGGTCACTGCGGAAATCGCGAAGATCCGTGATGTCCCTGAAGGCGAGGATTGCCTCTCGCCAGCCTATCATACCGCCTTCTCCACCCCGCGCGGCCTGCTCGAATTTGCCGCCCGGATGCGCGAGCTATCGGGTGGCAAGCCGGTCGGCATCAAGCTTTGCGTCGGCTATCCGCACGAACTGTTTGCAGTGGTCAAGGCCATGGTCGAGACCGGGATACTGCTCGATTTCATCGTCATCGACGGGGCAGAAGGCGGTACCGGCGCTGCCCCCACCGAACTGTCCGACCGCGTGGGCATGCCGCTGCGCGAAGGGCTGATGCTGGCGCGCAATGCGCTTGTCGGCGCCAATCTGAAAGGCCGGGTCAAGCTGGCGGCATCGGGCAAGGTCAATTCCGGCGCTGCGATCGCGATGAACGCGGCACTGGGGGCCGACTGGTGCAACGCGGCGCGGCCGTTCATGTTCTCGCTCGGTTGCGTGCAATCACTGCGCTGCCATACCGACACCTGCCCGACCGGCATCGCCACCCAGTCCCTGGCGCGCCAGCGGGGGCTGGTCGTGCCGGAAAAGGCGCAGCGCGTGGCCCGTTTCCAGAAGGCTACGCTCGACGCCTTGCACGACATCGTGGTGGCAGCCGGGCTCAACACGCCGGACGAATTCACGCCCGACAGCCTGCGCCAAAGGATCAATGCATCGGAGATGCGCTCGTTCGACGAGCTGTACCCGTTCGTGGCGCCGGGCGAATTGCTGGACGGTGCCCGTGATCCCCGCCTGGCCGCCTGGTGGCGCCAGGCCGACCCGAACAGCTTTGCCAGACGCGCGTGATACCGTTCCATCAGCACGCCCATCTCGTCGATCGGCTGGAACGGCGGCAGGCCCGCCGCGGTTGTACGCGGCACCAGATTGAATGCCAAAACCCGCTAAAACAGCGTCAGCAATCCGCCCGCCCGCCGGAAGGCAAGCAGCGCCACCAGACGCTCGGGCGATGAAACCGCTGGTACCGGTTCCGCGCCATCGGCAGCCAGGCGCAGCACCATGGTCCCGGCCACTGTCGCTGCCCGCCACGGCTCGGCCGGCGTCGACGGATCGCCGCTGCGCATGAAGGCCAGCACGTGGTCCTGCAAGCGCTGCGCCATCGCTGCGTCGTTTGGCCCAAATTGGCGGGGCCCCTGCCCCAGATTGCCGAACAGATAGGGCACGGCGGCAGTGTGAAAGGCGCCGAATGCCGGGCCGCCAGCCGCCGCCGGGTAGGGATGGTCATAGAGGTAGAGGAACACGCGCTCGCCCTGCCCGCCCACGCGCTCACCGGTCCAGGCCAGCAGGCTGGCCATGTAGCGATCACGCGCGATCGCAACGGCCGAGCGGCGTGCGTCGGCGTCGGTCGCATGGGGATAGAGGGCGAGCAGGCTTTCCGAACTGGCACCATAGCGCCCGCGAACCATGTCGACAAAGTCGGCTGCGTTCTCCGGCATGCCGAGCGCTGTGCCTTCGTCGGCATTGAAGCCGGTCATCAGCGGGACCGGGTTGGCCACCGCTTGTCCGCCCCGCACCGAATTGCCGGCGATCACCACGCCATCGTTGTTGGGGGCAAAGTGGATCTCCGGTGCAGTCGGGCGTTTGCCGGTCGTCGGCGGCGGCACATCGGCCAGTCGCTGCAATCGGCTGGCGTCCATCGCGCGCAGCGCGGCGATATCCTGCGCCCCGGCGCGCGCTGCAAAATCCCGGCCATAGGCCTCGGCCGTGGCAAGCGGCTTGACGTCGACGCCCATGCCTGCTCCGCTCATCGCGATCGCCTTGCCGAACAAGCCGTGGGCGGCCGGCGCCAGCAGCAGATCGTTCACGGCGGCAGCGCCAGCCGATTCACCCGCGATCGTGACATTGTGCGGATCGCCGCCCAAGCGGGTGATGTTGGCCTGAACCCAGCGCAGCGCAGCCAACATGTCTAGTACGCCGTAATTGCCGGATGTGCCGCGCCCGCTTTCGCGCATGAGATCGGGATGGGCAAGGAAACCGAACAGGCCAAGGCGGTAGTTGATCGTCACCACCACCACCCCGCGCCGTGCGAGGGCCGCGCCGTCGTACAGCGGGATCGCGGTGGACCCGCTGCCAAAACCGCCACCGTGGATGAAGACCAGCACCGGCCGCCGCGCTGCATCGACGCGCGGCGTCCAGACATTGAGCGTCAGGCAATCCTCGCTCACCGGCGCTGCATTGAGAAACTCGGCGGTATAGGGGCCGAATGCCCGGGCCGGGCCCTGCATGCACGCCGCTCCAAAGCGGGTCGCCGGCCGGACGCCGCGCCACGGCACGACCGGGGCCGGCGCCTTCCAGCGCCGCGCGCCGACCGGCGGGGCGGCGTAAGGTATCCCCAGCAGGGCGATGTCACCATGCTGGCGAACGCCCTGCACGGCGCCGTCTCTCAGTATGACGACAGGCGCGGGCACAGAGGCGGATGCCGCTGCCACAGCCGGGGCCCGTGCACCGGCCGAAGCGATCGGCAGCAGCGACAGCATGCCCAGCAATCCGGCGAGCCTGCTGGATGTCTTGATCGTCATCACAGGTCCCTTCCGATCAGAAGCCGGCGTTGAACTGGATGCCCACCACCCGCTGCGAGTTGGGGTCCAGCACCTGCCACAAGCCGCCACTGGCGAAGGCCGTCGTCGGATAGAGTTGGGTGGGATAGATGCGGTTGGTGAGATTGCGGGCGAACAGGGCCAGGCTCCAAGCGTCACCGGCCTTGAGGGCGACGCGCGCATTGATCAGGGCTTGGCCCGGGACGACATAAATCGGAGCCGACGAGAGATACATCGACTGGCTGCTGCGGATCGTGGCGTCTGCCCCCAGGACCAGCGCCAGAGTATCCTTGAGCGACACTTGCTGCTCGACCGAGAGCGTGGTCTTGAACTTGGGCGCGTAGTTGAGCTGGCGACCGCTCAGGTCGCTGCCGTCCGCGCCGGTGAAGCCGGTGGGATATTTGCCGACGTTGTAGATGCCGGAAATGCCGATCGTCAGCCCGGTAAGCGGGCGGCCAAAGATCTCCCATTCGATGCCCTTGCTCACCAGCTTGGGCACATTGATGTTGGCACATTGAATGCCGGAAAGCCCGGTTACGCACGACTGCGTCTGGAAATTGCGCACGCGGGTGTAGAACGCATCCACGCTCAGGTTGAGCCGGTTGCCCAGCAGGCTGTGCTTGATCCCGGCTTCATAGTTGGTGGGCCGTTCCGAGCGGATCGTGTCGAGCGTGTGATCGGTGGTCGAAAGCGCATCGTTGATCTGCGGCGCCTTGTAGCCGGTCGAGACCGTGGCGTAGAGCATCGTATGACGGCCGAGATCCTGCTGCACGCCAGCGCGCCATGTCAGCGCATCGTCGGATGTCTGCGCCGAGAAGGTGTCGGGAACGCCAGCATTGATCGGATCGGAAATCGATTCCGTGATGCGCGAATGGGTAAAGCGCAGCCCGGCGATCAACCGCGTAGCCGATGTCAGCTTGAAAGTGGCGTTGCCAAACGCAGCGTAGTCGGTGGCCGTCGAAACTGTTTGGGCCACACCATTGGCCAGCGTCACATCGAAACCGAGAAACGCCGGATGCGCGATGAGCAGGCCGGGCTTGTAGCTGCTGAACGTCGCCCGCTGATAGAACAGGCCGCCCACCCATTCGAGCCGCGACCCAGACGGAGAGGCGACGCGCACTTCCTGCGTGAACAGCGTGCGACGGTTGCGCTCGGGATCGGCATCGCTCCCGCTGGTCAGCGAGACCACCGGGGAGCAATCGACGAAGTTGCAGTTCTGCAGGTAAGTCCGGGCAATATCGGGCGCGATGCCGATGACATTGGCCACCGAGTTCTGCGTGGCCCGGCGGTAGGAAGTGATCGACGTCACCGTTGCGCCACCAAGATCGAGATCGAACTGACCCGAAACGCCGCCGATCTGGCTGTGGAATTGGTTGGGAAAGCCCGCGCAGTTGTCGACATTGGTGGACGAGACGGTCAAGCCGCAAGCCTTGAGCGCGGCGTCGAGCAACGAGCCGGGCGTCGCCGCACGATAGGTCAGCCCGCCGGGAAAGCGGCCGTCGGACTTGTTGTAGTCACCGATCAGGTTGAACGTCAGCCGATCGGTCAATTCCGCCTTGTAGCGGGCACGGAAGCCGAAGTTCGTGGTGTTCTGCGCGCGGCCGTTGGTGGTGTCATGCGACATGCCGTGATTGTTGAACATATAGCCCGCGACGCGCAGCGCCGACGTCTCGGAAACCGGCAGGTTGATCGCCCCGCGCAGCGCCGCACGGAAGTATTCCGACCCCAGCCCCTCAACGCCCAGTTCGCCGTTCACATAGCCCGAGGTCTCGCCGATCTTCGGCGCGCGCGTCGTGATGTTGACGACGCCAGCGGAAACGGAACTGCCAAACAGCGTGCCTTGGGGGCCTTTCAGCACTTCGACGCGCTCGGTATCGAAGATGTCGCTGATATTGGCATTGCCCAGCACCACGCCGTCGAGGACGATGCCGACCGACGAGGCCGAGGTGGCATTGCCGATCTGGTTGGTACCGATGCCGCGCACAAAGGCACCCCCACCGGGCGCCGCCGAAGGGGCGGTGAATTCCAGGCTGGCGCTGGCCTGCGACAGATCCTGCACCGACTGCACCCCGCGGCGGGCCAGCTGGTCGGCCGACACGACCGTGATCGCGATCGGCACTTGCTGAACGTTCTCGACGCGCTTTTGCGCGGTGACGACGATATCCTCAACCACCGGCGTGGTGGCCGGGCCGGTTTCGGCATGGGCGGCATCGAGCGGCATCAGCGCGAGCGCAATCATAGAGGTGCAGGCAAGCATGGCAGGATGGTTCACGGTCTCTCTCCCCTGGAGCGGCGCATTGTGGCTGAAGCGCCATCTGTATTAGAACCAATATTGTTATATTGTTTTTGCGTCAAGCACTGCTTGTCAGGCGCGCGACAATGGCGGATAGGCGCCGGACGGGCGCATCATCACCCTATGAGACCACGCAATGGCGCAGCACGATCGACACCACGACGTTCACGTTGAACGCCCGCCGCAGCAACACCGCAGCCAGGCCACGCACGACGCGATTCTCGCAGCGGCAAGCCGATTGCTGCGCTCGACCGGCCCTGCCGGGGTGACTTTCGCCGCTATCGCCAAGGCTGCGGGCATTTCGGTCGGCGCCATTCAATTCCGCTTTGCCGGCAAGGATGCCTTGCTGCATGCCGCAATCGCGCGCGAACTCGATCAGGTGATCGCTGCCGAGCGCGCCATGCTAGCACAGCTGATCGCCGCAGAACCCGACGTCGACGCTTTCCTGGCGCGCTACAGCCAAGCACTGGCCGACATTCTCGCCGCGTTCCATCCGATCATCGCACGGTCCATGGAGATCATCACCGCCGATCCCGTCCTCGCGCCCAAGGGCCGCGCCGCCGGCGACGCGTCTTATCAGCTGTTCTGCCAAGCACTCGACACCGTCGCCCGGAACAACGGCCTGACGATCGCGGCCGACACCAGCGATGCGATCTACCACGTGATCTTCTCTTTCACGGTTCGGGAAATCAATTTCCCGAGCGCGCCCAATGGCTCGGAAGCGCATCTCCGCCGCCGCCGCGCGCTCACCGCCATGTGCAGCGCGCACGTGAATGCTGGCCGGACCGCACCCTAAACCAGCGTCTGCGAGGGGTCGGCACGTTTGCGCCACCATGGCCGCGCCATTTCCGCCATTTGCACAGAGTCTGTGGAAGGGCTGGTGCGGTCAAACCCTGCCATCGGCGAGTGCCGCGAACCGGCAGCGATTTCAGGGGATATCTTGGCCGGTCTCACGCGCATTCAGCCGAAACAAACTGCAATCTAGCATTGCTGCCATGGTTTGTTGCCTCTAGCTGTTGCGCATGCGTAATCCAGTTCGTGTGCTGAAGATTGTAATTCGCGGCAGTTTAATGGCGGTGGCAGCTAGCGCCTCGACGGCCGATGCCAAGACCGACATCGTGCTGCCGGATATGACCACGATCCTCCATGAACAGCACGTGGAAAGCGCGTCGATCGCCGTGATCCGCAACGGGCGGATCGTTGCGTTGGGAGCCTGGGGCGAGGCAGGCCCGAACCGCGCGGCGACCATAGCGACGCCCTATAACCTTGCGTCGCTGACCAAGCCGCTGACGGCGGAGATCATCCTGCGGCTGGTGTCGGCCGGCAGGCTGTCGCTCGATGAACCGATGGATCGCTACTGGAGCGATCCCGATTTATCGCACGATTCCCGAAGGATGAAGCTGACCGTCCGCATGGCGTTGAGCCATCGCACCGGTTTGCCAAACTGGCGCGACGCAAAGGGGCTGGCCTTTGATCACGAGCCGGGCACGACCACCGGCTATTCGGGCGAAGGGTATCAATATGCTGCACGCTATGCCGAGCATCGGACCGGACAATCGTTCGAGGCGCTTGCCGGTCGCTGGCTATTCGGCCCGGCCCACATGCGCGCCTCGGGCTATGTCTCGGCGCAAGGCAACACGGCGCCGATCGCGGTGCCGTATGACGACACGGGCAAGCCGCTGCCTGTCGAGCGGGTGACGCGATACAACGCCGCTGATCTGGCGCATGCCACAGCGCGCGATTATGCCCGCTTCCTCACCGCTGCCCGCAGCGATCGCGGTCTTGTTGCCACTGTCGCCGCAGAGCGGAGCAAGTCGCAGGCCGATCTGACACCCGAAGTATGTGCAGGAGCCAAGGCAGTCGCTTGTCCACCCTGGACCGGCTTTGGACTGGGCTGGCAGCTGCTCGGCTTTCCCGATGGTACGACGATGCTGCACACCGGCAAGGATGCCGGCGCTTTCACGTTCGCCGCGATCGACCGCGCAAGCGGCGACGGGATCGTCATCCTGACCAACAGCGACAACGGTTGGCGCGTCATCCTGCCCATCCTCGAACGTACGCGGAGCGATCCGAAGCTGATCGCCTTCCTTCGCAGCCAGATGAACTGACAGGACCAACCGCATGATCACCGCCCTCGCCGCCGCCACAGCTTTGCTCGCGACACCCGTTCCGCCTTCCGCCGATCCATTGACGAAGGAGATCGGCGCGCTCGATGCGACCGTGTTCGACGCTTACAACCGCTGCGATCTGCCAACCTTCACCGGCTATTTCGATCCGAAGGTCGCCTTCTACCACGACACCGGCGGCGCGACGTTCGAGCGTGACGCCATGGTCGATGGCGTGCGCAAATATATCTGCGGCAAGGTGAGGCGCGAGCTGATCCCCGCAACCTTCCATGTCTATCCGATCAAGGACTATGGCGCCATCGAGGAAGGCGAACACCGCTTCTGCGACCTGGCAACGCGGCGATGCGAAGGCATCGCCAAGTTCGTCATGGTCTGGACCAAGCAGGATGGCGCCTGGCGGATCACCAACGTCCTCAGCTACGGGCACCGTGCCGCGACACCGGCGGAGCAGCGAAGCGCAACGGACAGGTAGCTGCCTCCCGACCGGGTTTTGCGGCAAAGGGCGCGGCGGCGGCCGGCACCCCTGCCACTTTCTTTTTGTTAAATGATCGATTGGTTTTTGAAGGAATGCTTTGAGCAACCGAGACACGCACAGTTGCCCTGGGCCGCTAAACCGACAGAAACAATTGCATTTTCGAGTGTTCAGTCTGCGGTTGGACGCAGCCCGCGCAGGAACAGGGTATGCAGCAGCGTGGCATAGGCCTGCTTGATGCTCACGTCGATCTTGGCCACGCCGAGCGTGGTCGGGACGGAATAGGCCGCGAAGAAAATGTGGTCGGCCGCGCCCACCAATGCGTAATAGAGCAAGGCCGGATCGACATCGACCATCGTGCCTTCGCGCACGCCCTGGGCCACGATCTGCCGATAGGCGGCCATCATCGGGGTGATGAACATTTCCGACACGCGCGCGCTGGCTTCCGGCCCGCCGGCTTCGACCATGAAGTGCACCAGCCGATTGAGATAGGGTGAGCGATAATAGGCGTTGACGATGCCTTCGACGTGGATCGTCATCTTGCGCTCGGCCGAAACATCCATGGCCACCAGCGCGTCGAGGCCGCTCATTTCCCGCTCGGCCTCGCGCTCCAACAAGGCCATCAGCAACCCTTGCTTGTCGCCAAAGTAATACTTGATCATCGCCGAATTTACGCCGGATCGCCGCGAGATTTCGCTCAGCGAGGCTTCAATCTGGGTGGCTTCAGAGAGAATTTCCGCCGTGGCGTTGAGCAGCGCGGTGCGTGCTGCCTCGCGTCGGGCAGCGCGCAGAGTCCCCTCGCGGGCAAGTTCGGATGCGGTGATCATCGCCACAGTCATAAACCGATCAATTAACATCGCAAGCGCTGATGCCGAAACCCGGCGTTGCCCGCATCGATCATCCGCTCGTGGCGCCGGAAATGGCTTCGCACCTGGCACGGGGAATTCTCCGGCGCAGGCATATTGACACCAACGCATGATCATCGATAGAAGTTAGCCAATCGATCGATTAACTTTACAAGACCGGCGCACCGGGTTCCCCCCGATCAGACGCCCGCCATACCGAGAGAGGATTTCCCATGAGGCTTCCAGTGGTGACCACACGACTCGCGCTCCTGCTCGGATGTGCATCGTCCCCCGCTCTGGTCCATGCCCAGGCCCCGACGCCTGACGCGCCGGCCGCAGCCACGCCAGCCCCCGCGCCCGGTGACATCATCGTCACCGCGCAGCGCCGCTCGCAATCGATCCAGACCGTCCCGATCGCGATCACCGCGCTTAGCGGCAACCAGTTGGCCGACAAGGGCGTGACGAACGCCAACCAGCTTGGCCAGATCGTGCCCAACTTGCAGATCAACAGCGCCATGGGCGACACCCAACCCAATTTCGCGCTGCGCGGGGTCAGCGTTGCCAATGAATACAACCCCAACCAGGTCTCGCCGATCGGGGTCTATATCGACGACGTGAACATGGTGAACCGCGTCGGCCAGGGTGGCGGGCTATACGACCTCCAGCGCGTGGAAGTGCTGCGCGGGCCGCAGGGCACGCTGTTTGGCCGCAACACGACCGGCGGCGCGATCAACTTCATTACCAACACGCCGACGCTGTCGGGCAATCGTGGCTATGCCGAAGCTGGCTACGGCAATTTCAATACCTTCAAGGCGCAAGCCGCGCTCGAAACCACCATGGTCGAAGACGAACTCGGCTTCCGCGTGGCTGCTACCTATGAAAAGGGTGACGGCAAGTTCCACAATATCTATCCCGGCCAGCCAGACGCGGGCTCGGTCGACAACCTGCAGGTGCGCGGCACGCTGCACATCCGCCCCGGCGCCGGTCCGCTGGATATCGTGATCAAGGCCTATGCCAGCCGCGCCAACGGCACGCAGCAGCCGATCAAGGGCCTGGCTGCCACGGCCGCGCCCGGTTTCTTCGAGATCAACGAAAACCGCATCGGCGAAAACCGCACGCGGCAATACGGCACCTCGGCCAAGGTTTCCTACGAACTGTCGCCGCGCCTGTCGTTCACCTCGATCACCGCGATCGGCAACGGCATGCTCGATGCCGCTTTCGACGCCGACGGATCGCCGCTGGACATCCTCGATCTGCAGCAAAAGGCCAAGTTCGACCAGTTCAGCGAGGAAGCGCGCTTCAACTACGAAGCCAAGGCGGTCAAGGCCGTGGCCGGCGTATTCTATGGCTGGGACAAGACGGTCGTCGACAACGGGTTCGACATCGGCAGCGCCATCGCACCTGGGGTCGACGGCGGTTTCTTCCAGCATTTCCGCCAGGTGCGCCGTACTTATGCTGTGTTCGGGCAGGCCGACGTGAACCTGACGCCCAAGCTCGTCGCCACGATCGGCCTGCGCTACAGCGCCGATCGCTCCGCCTATGACGATGGCTATGCCTATCTCTTCATGGGCGCGTTCGGCGGCACGCGCACACCGCTGTTCACCACGGTGCCCTGCACCACCGGCGTCGGCACCTGCCCTTACGACGCCAATGCGCGCTATGCGATCAAGGGGCGCAACAACGCCCTCACTGGCCGTGCTGCGCTGACCTACACGTTCGACAGCGGCACGCTGCTCTACGCCAGCTACAATCGTGGCTATCGCTCCGGCGCGTTCAACGGCGGTGGCTACACCAATTCGGCCGGCATCACCTATATCAAGCCGGAATATGTCAACGCCTACGAAGTCGGCGCCAAGGGCCGCTTCCTCGATCGCAAGCTGGCCGTGGCGCTGGCGGCGTTCTACTATGATTACCAGAACCAGCAGTTGCAAGACACGCGGCCTGGCCCGGTCTCGTTCCTGCTCAACGCGCCCAAGTCGGAAAGCTACGGCTTCGAAGGCGAAGCAACCTATCGTGCCTCGTCGCGCTTCTCGTTCAACGCTTCGGTTGGCTATCTGCACGCCACCTACAAGGAACTGACGCTGTCCGGCACCAACCTTGCCGGCAATGATCTGCCCTTTGCGCCGCGCTGGACTGCGCAGGGCGGCTTTGACTGGGCGCCGTTCGACATCGCCGGCGGCCCGCTGACCTTCTCGCCCAACGTCAACTACGTCAGCCGGCAGTTCTTCTCGCCGTTCAATGCCGTCAACGCAGCCGGCGGTGCCCAGGTCAATTCCGAATTGCAGCAGGGCGCCTACGTCAAGGTCAACGGTGCGATCACATGGACGCGCGGCAATGTCACGCTGCGCGGTTGGGTGCAGAACCTGTTCCAGGAAAAGACCCTGGCCTATGGCCTGGATCTGCGCGGCGCCGGGTTCCCGTTCAACTATCTCGTCCCGGCCCAGCCCCGTACCTACGGCGGTTCGGTCCGCTTCACGTTCTGATCCCGTCATCAGGAGCCTTCATGATCCCGATCGAGACCCGGCCCGCCGCGAGCGACGAACTCGCGCTGTTCCGCGACGCCGTGCGCAAGTTCTTCGCCGCCCATCTCACGCCCCATCTCGACCGCTGGGAGGAACAGGGCATTGTCGACCGCGCCTTCTGGCTCGCCGCCGGCGAAGCGGGCCTGCTGTGCCCCACTGCACCCGAGGCATGGGGCGGGCTGGGTCTCGATTACCGCTACAACGCCGTGATCGGGGAAGAACTGGCCTATACCGGCAGTTCGGCGGGCCTGGTTCTGCAATCGGACATCGTGCTGGATTACATCGTCCACTATGCATCCGACGATCTCAAGGCCCGCTGGCTGCCGCGCATGATCACCGGCGAGGCGATCGTGGCCATCGCCATGACCGAACCGGGCACCGGCAGCGATCTTCAGGGCATCCGCACCACGGCCGTGCGCCAGGGCGATGACTATGTGATCAATGGCAACAAGACCTACATCACCAACGGCCAACTCGCCGATGTGGTGATCGTGGTGGCCAAGACTGATCCAGCCGCCGGGGCCAAGGGTATTTCTCTGATCCTGGTAGAGGCCGATCGTCCCGGTTTTGCCCGCGGCCGCAATCTCGACAAGATCGGCCAGCATTCGGCCGACACCTCGGAACTGTTCTTCAGCGACGTGCGCGTGCCGGCCAGCAACCGCCTGGGCGAAGAAGGCGCGGGCTTTGTCTATCTCATGTCGCAATTGCCCCAGGAACGCCTGTCTATTGCGATCAGCGCCCAGGCCCTGGCCCAGCGTGCGTTCGACGAGGCGGTGGCATTTACCAAGGATCGCAAGGCCTTTGGCAAGACGGTGTTCGATTTCCAGAACACCCGGTTTCAGCTGGCCGCGCTCCAGGCCGAACTGCAGGTGGGCTGGAGCCATATCGACTGGGCGCTGGAACGCCACGTCGCGGGCAAGCTGACCACCGCCGAAGCCTCTGCGGCCAAGCTATATCACACCGAACTGCTTGGCCGCGTGGCGGACGGCGCGCTGCAACTGCATGGCGGCGCGGGTTACATGAACGAATATGCGATCGCCCGGATCTGGCGCGATGCGCGCGTCATGCGGATCTATGGCGGCACGTCGGAAATCATGAAGGAAGTGATCGCCCGCAGCCTCTGAGTGCACTGGGCAATCGGTAAAAATGGCGCCGCCCGATATCGCCGGGCGGCGCCTTTGCCCATTCACACGAAGGTTTCGCCAGCCGCCGCCTTGACCCGCAGCAGGCTGGACACGGTGATCGGCGCGCCTTGCGCGATCTGCGCATCGAGTGCCGCGACGATCCGCGCCAGGCCGCACTGGTCCCCCCAGATCATCGGCCCACCGGTATAGACCGGCCAGGCATAGCCGGCGACCAGGGCCATATCGATGTCTGACGCGCGCAGAGCGATGCCTTCTTCCAGCAGCTTGGCCCCTTCGTTCACCACGGGGAACAGCAGGCTTTCGACGATGTCCTGTGCCGCAAGAGTCGGCGCGGGCTGTCCCGATCGCGCGGCAAAATCGCGGATCGTGGCTTCGGCAAAGGCCGAAGGCGTCCCGCGCCGCTGCGCATCATAGTCGTAATAGCCGCTGCCCGATTTCTGGCCCAGGCGCCCGGCTTCGCACAGCACCTCCTGCACGGTGCGACCGGCGGTGTTGTCCTTGTCCCAGCCGATCACGTCCAGCCCGACAAGGTCCATCATCTGGAACGGCCCCATGGGAAAGCCATAGCCGACCATGGCCGCATCCACGTCCCATGGCATCACGCCGCGTGCCAGCAGGCGATCGGCCGCCTCGGTACGCCGTGCCATCGCCCGGTTGGCGATGAAACCGTCACACACGCCCGAAAGCACCGCCACTTTGCCCAGCTTGCGGCCGAGTGTCATGGCCGTCTGGATCACGCGGTCGCTCGTCCTGGCCCCGCGCACCACTTCGAGCAGGCGCATGATGTTGGCCGGAGCAAAGAAATGCAGCCCGACCACATCGGCCGGTCGGCCGGTGACGCCAGCAATCGCGTTGAGATCGAGGAACGAGGTGTTGGAGGCGAGAACGGCTCCGGGCTTGGCCAGCGCGTCGATCTGGCGAAACACCTGCTGCTTCAAGTCCAGCCGTTCGAACACGGCTTCCACCACCAGGTCGGCCTGCGCCACAGCATCGAGCGTGCCTGCGGTAGCAAAGGCCGCGAGCCGCGCATCGCGCACCGTGTCTGAAATCCGGCCCTTGCTGGCCAGCGCCTCCAGCGTCGCGCGCACATGCGCCGCGCCGCGCTCCAGCGCCGCGGGATTGACGTCGATCATCGTCACCGGGAAACCGGCATTGAGAAATGCCAGGGTAATGCCGCTGCCCATCGTGCCTGCGCCGATCACGACGACCGAGGCGATCGCCACTTCGCCGCAATCACGCGCCACCGGCACTTTGGCCGCCGCGCGTTCGGCGAAGAAGATGTGGCGTTGCGCAGCCGATTCCGGGCTGGCCATCAGTTCTTCGAACAGTTCCCATTCGCGCGTCAGCCCGGCTTCGAACGGACGATCCGTGGCCGCCTCGATCGCGCGGACGATATTGCCCGGCGCCTTGAAGCCGACGAAGGTCTTGGCATGGCGGGCGCGGTAGTCGGCAATGCAGGCAGCGGCCTCTTGCGGGGTAAGGTCGGTCGGCAGGTCACGCGTCCGGCGCAGCGGCGCAGTGCTTGCCACCAGCTCACGGGCATAGGCCACCGCCTCGGCACGCAGGTCGTCGCCGTCCACCACGCGATCGATCAGGCCGCTACGCAGCGCCTGCGCCGCGCTCACCGGCTTGCCACCCACGATCAGGTCCAGCGCATGGGCCACGCCGATCAAGCGCGGGGCACGCTGCGTGCCGCCGGCCCCGGGCAGCAGGCCCAGTGCCACTTCGGGCAACCCCAGCTTGGCGCTGGGCACGGCAACGCGATAGTGGCAGGCGAGCGCCAGTTCCAGCCCACCGCCCAGCGCGGTGCCATGGATCGCGGCGACGATCGGCTTGCTCGCCCCATCGAACCGATCGAACATGTCGTGCAGGCCGGGCGCGGCAAACGGCTTGCCGAACTCGGTAATATCTGCCCCGGCAAAGAATGTGCGCCCTGCACAAAGGATGACCACGGCATTGACCGCCGGATCGGCCAGGGCCTGGCCCATGGCATCATGAATTGCCTGGCGGACCGCCTGGCCCAGCGCATTGACCGGCGGCGAATCGATGGCGAGCACGGCCACGCCGTCCTCGTGCGTCAGGGTGGAAAGCGGATTGGTCATCGATCGGAAAGCCTCTCGCCATGGCGACCGGGAAAAGCGCCGGCCTGCCTTGCTGGCTGGCTTAAAAACTCTGCAAGGCGAAGTCAATTGATCGATCAGTTAACTTCACTGTTGCACCCCAAGCCGGGTCGTGGCTATGCTGGGGGCCAGACGATCGCCGGCCATGGCGCACGTTTGCAATGGCGCTCCTTCCAGAAACCGCGCCCCCCGAAACGAGAGGTTGTCGATGCATCCCAGCGAGTTTGCCCGCGCCACGCCGGACAAGGCGGCGATCATCATGGCGGGCTCGGGCCAGACCGTCACTTTCGCGCAGCTTGAAGCCCGTTCCAACCAGGGCGCGCATCTCTTGCGCGGCGCCGGGCTGCAACCAGGCGCGGTCGTGGCCATGATGCTGGAAAACGATGCGCGCTATCTGGAAATCACGTGCGCGGCCCACCGCGCCGGGCTCTATTTCGTCTGCCTGTCCACGCGCCTTGCGCCTGCAGAGATCGCCTATATCCTGCAAGACAGCGGCGCCCAGATGCTGATTGCCTCGGGCACCCTGGCGCCGCTGCTGCATGCCGTGGCCGATGCCGTGCCGCCCTTGCGCTACACGCTCGGCCCGGCCGTTTCCGGCTGGCAGGCGTGGGAGGAGGCCACTGCCACCCTGCCGACCACCCCGATCGCCGATGAGCGCGCGGGGATCGACATGCTTTATTCTTCGGGCACCACCGGCCGCCCCAAGGGCATCAAGCCCCCGCTGCCGGCCGATCCGGCGATCACCACGCCGTCTCCACTCGGCACGGTCTGCGCGCGCCTGGGGTTCGGGGCAGACACGATCTATCTCAATCCCGCGCCGCTCTATCACGCCGCGCCGCTGCGCTGGTGCCGCGAAGTGCTGGCCCTGGGCGGCACGGTGGTGATCATGGAAAAGTTCGATCCGGAAGCCGCGCTCGCCCTGATCGCGCGCTACCGCATCACGCACAGCCAGTGGGTGCCCACCCATTTCGTGCGCATGCTCAAGCTGCCGGACGAGGCGCGCGCGCGGCACGATTGCTCGTCGCTGCGCCTTGCGATCCACGCCGCCGCGCCTTGTCCCGTGCCGGTCAAGCAGGCCATGATCGACTGGTGGGGCCCGATCCTGATGGAATACTATTCGGGCACCGAGGCGATCGGCATGACGCTGATCACCGCGCCCGAATGGCTGGCCCATCCCGGTTCGGTGGGTCGCGCGATGATCGGCACGCTGCACATCTGCGACGAGGACGACAATCCCCTCCCCCCGCGCCAGGAAGGACTGGTGTGCTTTGCCGATGGGCCGGCGTTTGCCTATCACAACGACCCCGAGAAGACCGCCGCGGCGCATAATCGCCATGGCTGGGCGACATTCGGCGATGTGGGCTGGCGCGACGAGGACGGCTATCTCTACCTCACCGACCGCAAAAGCTTCATGATCATTTCGGGCGGGGTCAACATCTACCCGCAGGAAATCGAGAATGCCCTGGTCGTCCATCCGCGCATCGCCGATGCCGCCGTGGTCGGTGCCCCCGATCTGGAAATGGGCGAATGCGTGGTTGCGGTGATCCAGCCCATGGACATGGCCGACGCCACCCCTGCCTTCGCCCAGGAGCTGATCGACTGGCTGCGCCACCAGCTTTCCGGGGTCAAGATCCCGCGCCGGGTGGAATTCATGGCTGAACTGCCGCGCCACCCCACCGGCAAGCTCTACAAGCGCGTGCTGCACGATCGCTATCGCCAACCCGGCGCCGAACTGCCGTCCCTGCTGGCGTTGCGCTGAACGCCGGCCACCACGACAAGACACAAGACTGGAGAGTGCCGAGATGAGCGGGTTTGCCATCAACCAGATCGCCGATCCCACTTTGTATGGAGACCCGCAGCGGCTGCAACAATTCTACGACTGGCTGCGCCGCGAACATCCGGTCGCCTGGGCCGATCCCGAAGGCTTCCGTCCGTTCTGGGTCGTCTCACGCCACGCCGATATTCGCGAACTGGAGCGCCAGCCGGAAATCTTCAACGCCGGCCCGCGCATGACCTTGCTGCCGATCCCGGTCGAACAGGCCAACGTGGCGATCTTTGGCGTCGAATCCGGGGTCTTCCCGCTGACTGCCATGGACGGCGCCCACCATCAGGCAATGCGCGCGCTGACGCAGGACTTTTTCCTGCCCAAGAATATCCGCAAGCTGGAAAGCGCCATCGCCGCGCATGCCGAGGCGTTCGTGGCGCGCATGGCACAGGACGAAGGGCAGTGTGACCTCGCCGCCGATATCGCCTTCTGGTATCCGCTGCGTGTCGCCATGGCGATCCTGGGCATCGACGAGCAGGACGAGGCCCGCATGCTGCGCCTGACGCACGAGCTGTTCGGCGCGTCCGATCCTGCCGTGCGCCGTCCAGGCCTGAGCGAGGCGGAGCATATCGTCGCCGTGAAGCAGGACTACATCGCCTTCTTCGATGCGATCACCCGCGATCGCCAGGCCAATCCGCGCGATGACGTGGCCACGCTGATCGCCACCGGCATGCCGGGCGGCGCAGACATGAGCGCGGAAGAGCGCCTGGGCTATTACGTGATCGTCGCCACCGCCGGGCACGACACGACGGCCGCCTCGATCGTCGGCGGCATGCAGGCCCTGCTCGACAACCCCGACCAGATGGCCTTGCTCAAGGCCCATCCCGAACTCGCGAAGACCTTCGTCAACGAGGCGATCCGCTGGACCGCGCCGGTCAAGCACTTCATGCGCAACGTGACGCAGGACTACACCCTGCACGGCCAGACGCTGCGCGCAGGCGATCATGTGCTGCTCTCGTTCGGCGCGGCGACACGCGATCCCGAGGCCTTTGGCGATGCCGACCGTTTCCGCATCGATCGCGCCCTCAACAACCACCTTGCGTTCGGGCACGGCCCGCACACCTGCCTTGGCCAATATCTCGCCAAGCTGGAAATCGAGGCATTCTTTGCCGCTTTCTTTGCCCAGATCGCCACGATCGAGCCGGCCGGCCCGCCGATATACACCGAAGGCTCGTTCGTCAGCGGCATCCGCTCCATGCCGGTACGCTATACCCGCCTGCCTCGGACGGTTGCAGGCGCATGATGCTGCAGGCGTTCGAACAGATCACGCTGGACGTTGCCCACGGCGTCGCCACGCTTGCGTTGCATCGGCCCGACAAGCTCAACGCGTTTACCACGCAGATGATGCGCGAAATGGTGGCGGCGCTCGACCTGATCGATGCCGATGACGCGATCCGCGCCGTCATCGTCACCGGCAGCGGCCGCGCGTTCTGCGCCGGGGCCGACATTTCCGGCGGCGCCGACAATTTCCGCGTCGAGGCGGGCGCGACCGGCACGCCAAACTACAGCGACCCGGCCACGCGCGACGGCGGCGGGATTTTGGCCTTGCGCATCTTCCAGCTCAAGAAGCCGATCATCGCCGCGATCAACGGTCCGGCCATCGGCATCGGCGCAACCATGCTGCTGCCGATGGACGTGCGGCTGGCCAGCGACACCGCACGGTTCGGCTTCGTCTTCGCACGGCGCGGCATCGTGCCCGAGGCGGCATCAAGCTATTTCCTCCCCCGCCTCGTCGGCATCAGCCGCGCGCTGCGCTGGTGCTATACCGGCGCGGTATTCGGTGCCGACGAAGCCCTGGCCGGCGGTCTGGTGGAACAAGTCGTTCCGCCTGCAGAACTCCTCCCCACCGCCCAGGCCCTGGCGCGCGAGATTGCCGACAACGCTGCGCCGGTCTCCATTGCGCTCACCCGCCAGATGCTGTGGCGTGGCTTGGGCATGCACGATCCGATGGAAGCGCACCGCATCGAGAGCCGCGGCATCCTCACCCGCAGCCAGAGCGCCGATGCGCAGGAAGGCGTCGCCGCTTTCCTCGAAAAACGCCCCGCCCGCTTCCCCGACCGCGTCTCGGCAGACATGCCGGACTACTTCCCGTGGTGGGACGAACCATCCTATGGCTGAGCTGCCCTCGGCAGCGTGAAGCGCCGTTGTTGCGCAGGCGACAGACTTTCCCATCAGCGGAACGCGCCATCAGGCGCGTGCGCACACTCGTGCCAAGACCTGACCGCTCGCACTCGATCGCGACACAGTGAGCGAGCGAAAAAACGCCTATTTTTCCGCGTCTTGCGTCGTATTTTAGGGTAGCCCAGCGCGCTGCCGGAGGGGGCACATGGCGGAGAGGGTGGGATTCGAACCCACGGTACGGTTGCCCGTACACCGCATTTCGAGTGCGGCGCATTCGACCACTCTGCCACCTCTCCATGAAGTGCCGTGCGTCAGGCGGCATGTGCCGCCCCGGTCGAGGACCGCGCCACTAGCGTAGGATTCGGGGCTTGCCAAGCGGAAAGAGGAGTTATCCCCAGCCTGATATTCCCCAAAAGCCTTGCTTGTTTCGCAAGTGCCGCAAACCTATATTCGCTCCATGTCCATCCATGCCGAAAATACGAGCTACTTTTCTCCCCAGGCCGGCCGTCAGATTTCCGTACCGGCCGTGAGCGAGGCGCGCTTTGCCATCGGTGACGTGGTGCGCCATCGCCTGTTCGGGTTTCGCGGCGTGGTGTTCGATATCGATCCGGTCTTCGCCAATAGCGAGGAATGGTATGAATCCATTCCCGAAGACATGCGCCCCCTGCGCGAGCAGCCGTTCTATCACCTCCTCGCCGAGAACGATGAGAGCAGCTACGTCGCCTATGTCAGCCAGCAAAACCTCGCCGCCGATGCCGAAGCCGGGCCGGTCGACCATCCGTCGCTGCGCGAGATGTTCGACGGGTTTGCCGATGGGCGCTATCGCCTGCGGCGCAGCCTGTCACACTGATCAGCCGGCATACACGAAAAAGGCGCCGTTTCCCCGGGGAAGCGGCGCCTTTTTCGTGTATGTGAAGCCTTCAGGCTTTCAGCTTCCAGCCCGTGCGCAGCAGGGCATAGAGGCCAAGGCCGAGGACGAGGTTGAGCACGCCCAAGCCGATCGCGCCATGCAGCACGGCCATGTTGCTGCTGCCGATGTCGCTCTGCCCCAGAAAGCCATAGCGGAAGCCCGAGATCACGTAGAAGATCGGGTTCATCCGGCTGACGGTCTGGAACGCCGGCGCCAGGCGATCGATCACGTAGAACGTGCCCGACAGCATCGACATCGGCGTGATGATGAAATTGGTCACCGCCGCGTTGTGATCGAACTTTTCCGCCCACAGCGAGGTGGCCACGCCGATCAGCGACAACAGGATCGCCCCCATCAGGCCGAACCAGATCACGGCCCAGGGATGGCGCACTTCCAGCGATACGCCCGGCCAGAACATCATCGCGGCCGATACGGCAAGGCCAACCAGGATCGCGCGCGACACGGCGGCGCCCACCAGGGCGGCGAGCAGTTCGCCTTCGGAAACCGGCGGCATCAGGTAATCGATGATGGTGCCCTGGATCTTGCCACCGAGCAGCCCGAAGCTGGCATTGGCAAAGGCATTGTTGATCATGCCCATGGCGATGAGGCCCGGCGCCACGAAGCTGGCAAACGGCACGCCCAGCACCACGCGGCCACCGCCGCCCAGGGCCAGGGTGAAAATCATCAGATAAAGCAGCGTGGTGACCGCCGGTGCCCAGATCGTCTGGGTCTGCACCTTGAAGAACCGGCGCACCTCCTTCATATAGAGGGTCCAGAGCCCGACACTGTTGAAGCTGCGGAAAATCGGCTGTCCGGGCGGCGGAAAACCGGCTAGATGCCCATAGGCATGACCGGCAGCGGTGCCCGCAAAGGCATCGCCCGGTTCAAGCGGTTTCGTTTCTCCGGTGGGGGACGGGAATTGGTTGGCCATGACGGGCGCGGTATCGCGCGCGGAGGCCGATGGCAAGATGATGAAAGGGCAAGGGACGTACCCCTTGGCCCATGCAAGGGTTTTCGAACGGATGAGCTGGACCGACGAGCGGATCGAGAAACTGACCAAGATGTGGGAAGGCGGCGCCACCGCCAGCCAGATCGCCGAAGAACTTGGCGGGGTCAGCCGCAACGCCGTGATCGGCAAGGCCCATCGCCTGGGGCTCAAGGCGCGGCCTTCCCCGGTCAAGGCCAATGACAAGAGCGAGCCGGCAGCCGCCGCCGCGCCCAAGCCGGCCAAGCCTGCGGCACCCGCCGCGCCGCCGGTTGCCGAGGCGCGCCCGGCTGCGCCCAAGCCCGCGCCGGCTCCCGCCCCGGTGGAAGCACGCCCGGCGCCCGCGCCAACCCCGCGCCCTGCCCCCGCAGCTCCGGTCGCGTCGCCCCCGGCGGCTGCCAGCGCGGCACCGACTGGCGAGCCGGCCCCTGCCCCGACGCCGCGCGTCGTGTCGGTTGGCCCCGGTGGCTTCCTCCGCCAGGGCCCTGGCGACCAGCAGGCACCGATCCCGCCCGCGCCGCCGCGCCGCCTGGTGCCGGCCCGGCCGAGCCCGGAAATCGCCGACAAGACCAGCCTGCTCGATCTCAATGATCGCATCTGCCGCTGGCCGATGGGCCACCCGGGCGAGCCTGATTTCCACTTCTGCGGCGAAAAGGTGAACCCTGGCTTCCCCTATTGCGTGGAGCATTGCGGCCGTGCCTATCAGGCGCAGCTGCCGCGCGGCCATCGCCGCCCGCCCCCGCCGATGCCGTTTGGCGGCCCGCGCGTGCGCTAAGCCAGGCTATCCCGGCCGGGCCTGACGCCTGGTTACCACGGTTCTACGCAAGGCCGCGATCCTTAACCGGATGGCGGCCTTGTCGTTTTGCCGCCCATGGGGAAACACGATCAACGGCGGGCCGAGAGCCCGTTTCAGCGCCTGTGGCACAGGCTTGGCCTCGCGGGAGACAATGCCACGGCCGGCGATCTGGCCGAAACGGCCGAGGCGCTGGCGGCGCGGCGGGCCCTGCTGGCACGCCTGGCGGCGCTGCTGGTCGAACACGATCTGCCGATCAGCCCGTTCACGCTGGTGATGGCGCATGATTGCGTAACCGGCGCGAACCCGCGCCTGGCCGAATTGCTGGTGCAACGCATCGCAGCCGGCCTGCCGATGGACCTCGCCTGGCTGGAACAGGCGCTACGCCACCCGGCGCAGGACATGGCCGCCGAGCAGCTCGTCACCCTGCTGTGCCACGTGCGCGAAAGCCTGACCGCATTCGATCGCAGCACGCACGATGCCATGCAGGCTAGCGACGACTTTTCCGACAGCCTGCAAGGCCACCTGGCCGACATGGCACAGGCCGGCGCCGACGAGGCGCTGGTGCGCAAGCTGGCCGACGCCGCCCGCGCCATGCTGGTCCAGGCGAGCCAGCTTCACGCCGAACTTGCCGCCAGCCGCAAGCGCAGCGCCGAATTGCAGAGTACGCTGGAACAGGTGCAGCGCGTTGCCGATGAAGACCACCTCACCGGGCTGGCCAACCGCCGCGCATTCGAGCGCCAGTTTGTCCAGGCACTGGACCTGGCACGCCGCACGCGCGCGCCGCTGTGCCTGGCGGTGGTGGATATCGATCATTTCAAGCGCATCAACGATCGCCACGGCCACGCCGCCGGCGATCGCGTGCTCAAGGTGATCGCCGAAACCATCGCCACGCTGCGCGATGCCGAATGCTTTGTCGGCCGCATTGGCGGGGAGGAATTCGGCGTGCTGTTTCCGGGCCAAAGCCCGGGCCAGGCCATGGCCCTGCTCGATGCCGTGCGCGCCCGGGTTGCCGAACGGCGTATGATCAACCGCATGACCGATCTGCCGTTCGGCCTGGTCACCATTTCCGGCGGCATTGCCGATGCCATCGCCTGTGGCGATCTGGAAAGCGCGCTCAGCGCGGCAGACGGCGCGCTCTATGCCGCCAAGAATGCCGGGCGCAACCGCGTGATGCTGACCGACCGCGCCTGGCCGGTGGGGCAGCGCGCCAGGCCCTGACGCAAGAAAGGCCCGCACCGGGTGGTGCGAGCCTTCCTTGTTGCCATCAGGCTGGAATGCCTCAGTCGTCAGACTTGAGGAACGCCGGCATGTGATCGGGAGCCGGACCTTCGTCACGGTCGCGACGCGGGCGATCGCCGCCTTCGCGACGCGGACCGCGATCGCCATCGCGGCGCGGGCCACGATCGCCGCGGGGGCCACGACGATCACCGCCGCGATCACCGCGATCGCCACGATCACCGCGCGGTTCACGCGGTTCGCGCGCCGGGCGGGTATCTTCCAGCGCTTCGCCGGTTTCCTGGTCCACCACGCGCATCGACAGGCGCACCTTGCCACGGTTGTCGATCTCGAGGACCTTGACCTTGACTTCCTGGCCTTCCTTGACGACGTCGCCCGGCTTTTCCACGCGCTCGTTCTTCATTTCCGACACGTGGACGAGACCGTCCTTGCCGCCCATGAAGTTCACGAAAGCGCCGAAATCGACGATGTTGACGACCTTGCCGGTGTAGACCTTGCCCACTTCGGGTTCTTCGACGATGCCGAGAATCCAGTTCTTGGCCGCTTCGATCTGCGAGAGATCGGAGGACGAGATCTTGATCAGGCCTTCATCGTCGATGTCGACCTTGGCGCCGGTTTCCGCGACGATTTCGCGGATGACCTTGCCGCCGGTGCCGATCACTTCGCGGATCTTCGACTTGTCGATCTGGATCGTCTCGATGCGCGGGGCATGGGCCGAAAGCTCGGTACGGGCGCTGCCCAGAGCCTTGGTCATTTCACCCAGGATGTGCGCACGGCCTTCCTTGGCCTGGGCCAGGGCCTTGCGCATGATTTCCTCGGTGATCCCGGCGATCTTGATGTCCATCTGCAGCGAGGTGATGCCTTCGCTGGTGCCGGCCACCTTGAAGTCCATGTCGCCCAGGTGATCTTCGTCACCCAGGATGTCGGACAGGACGGCAAAGTCCTTGCCTTCCAGGATCAGGCCCATGGCAATGCCCGAAACCGGGCGCGCGATGGGAACGCCAGCGTCCATCATCGACAAGCAGCCGCCGCACACCGTGGCCATCGACGAGGAGCCGTTGGATTCGGTGATGTCGGACAGCACGCGGATCGTGTAGGGGAACTCGTCCTTGGTCGGCAGCACCGGGTTCAGCGCGCGCCAGGCGAGCTTGCCGTGGCCCACTTCACGACGACCGGGGGCGCCGAAGCGACCCACTTCACCCACCGAATAGGGGGGGAAGTTGTAGTGCAGCATGAAGCGCTGATAGGTCAGGCCGTCGAGCCCGTCGATCATCTGCTCCGCATCCTTGGTGCCAAGGGTGGTGGTGCAGATGGCCTGGGTTTCACCGCGGGTGAACAGCGACGAACCATGGGTGCGCGGCAGGAAGCCGACGATCGATTCGATCGGGCGGACCTGCGTCACCGAACGGCCGTCGATACGCTGGCCGTCCTTGAGGATGGCGCCGCGCACGATTTCCGCTTCGAGCTTCTTGAGCGTCTTGATCGCCACCATCTGCGTCTGCGGGGTTTCATCCGCAAACAGCGTCTTGGCCTTGGCGCGCACGTCGTTCAGGGCGTTCGAACGGGCAGACTTGTCAGTCAGCTTGTAGGCCGCGGCGATATCGGCGCCGACGCCCTTCTTGAGCTTGGCCTTGATGTCGGCCGTGTTGTCCGACAGGTCGATTTCCCAAGGGTCCTTGGCGGCCTTTTCGGCCAGCTCGATGATCGCACCGATCACCTTGCGGCTTTCCTGGTGGGCAAAGACCACCGCGCCGAGCATTTCGTCCTCGGTCAGTTCCTTGGCTTCCGATTCCACCATCATCACGGCTGTGTCGGTGGCGGCAACGACCAGGTCGAGACGGCCGCTGGCAGCTTCGCTCAGCGACGGGTTGAGCTGGTATTCGCCATCCTTGAAGCCGACGCGCGCAGCGCCGATCGGGCCCATGAACGGCACGCCCGAAATGGTCAGCGCGGCCGAAGCGGCGATCATCGCGACGATATCGGGTTCGGTTTCGCCGTCATAGCTCATCACCTGGGCGATGACGTTGACTTCGTTGTAGAAGCCTTCGGGGAACAGCGGGCGCACCGGACGGTCGATCAGGCGCGAAACCAGCGTTTCCTTTTCGGTGGCGCCGCGTTCACGCTTGAAGAAGCCACCGGGGATGCGGCCGGCCGAGGAAAACTTTTCCTGGTAGTGCACGGTCAGCGGGAAGAAGTCCTGGCCTTCCTTCACCGACTTGGCGGCAGTCACCGCGCAGAGCACCACGGTTTCGCCATAGGTGGCCAGCACGGCACCATCGGCTTGGCGCGCAATGCGGCCAGTTTCCAGAGTGAGGGTCTTTCCGCCCCACTCCAGCGATACGGTCTTGACGTCGAACATGTAGTTTCCTTCGCCCCACAGGCCCTATTGCCGGTGGGATTTGCTGCCGGGGATGCCGTCCCGGTCCGGTGTGGGGCTTTGCCCCGTGGAGCCCGCGCCGAATTGCGCCAGGCCCCTTTGCCTTACCATGGATTGCGCCGCTGCCGAATGCCTTTTGCATCCGGCCCACGACGCTCCGTGGCCTGGCCGCCGCGAACGGCGGCAAATGCAAAACGGCCCGCCGGGAGGCGGGCCGTCTGTGAACTTACTTACGCAGACCAAGCTTCTGGATCAGCGCGTTGTAACGCTCGACGTCCTTCTTCTTGAGGTAGTCGAGCAGCGAACGACGCTTGTTCACCATCTGCAGAAGGCCACGACGCGAATGGTTGTCCTTGTGGTGGCCCTTGAAGTGTTCGGTGAGGTTGACGATCCGCTCGGTGAGGATAGCCACCTGAACTTCGGGCGAACCGGTATCACCGGCGGCGCGCGCGTTGCTCTGGATGATTTCCTGCTTCTTTTCCGGGGTCACCGACATAAGTATTCACTCCGCGACATGCTCAAAGGTTGAAACCCCGCTCGACGCGCAAGGCGCCGCCTGCCAGCATGACCAGCGCGACCGGCTTGCCGCCGCACCGCGCCCACCATAGCCCGTCAGGAAAGGGCAACCCCGATAGAACGCGGCCCTGGCGGACCGCCCCGGCCTGTTCGGGGTTGAGGTCAAGAGCCGGGATGTCGACCAGCCCTGCCTCCACAGGCAAGATCACGTTCTCAAGGGGCGCGCCTTGGCCCCATTCGTTCAATTTGTCCAGCGAAATCGCCTGATCCAGGGTGAACGGCCCGGCCTTCAGGCGGCGCAGCATGGTAACATGGCCGCGCGTGCCAAGGAACACGGCGATGTCGCGCGCCAGGCTGCGGATATAGGTGCCCTTGGAAACATCGGCCTCCAGCGTGGCGCTGTCCAATGCCGCGTCTCTGCCCTGGGTTTCCAGCACGCGCAGGGCATGGATCGTCACATGGCGCGCGGCCAAGACCACATCCTGCCCGGCGCGCGCCAGGTCATAGGCGCGCTCTCCATCCACCTTGAGCGCAGAATAGGCTGGCGGCACCTGAGCGATCGGCCCGGTAAAAGCCGCCAGCGCCGCATCGAGCGCGCCGCGCGTCGGCCGTACCGCGCTCTCCCCGATCACCGCCCCTTCCAGATCGAGCGTGTCGGTCTCGGCGCCAAAGGCCACGGTGAAGGCATAGGTCTTGCGCGCATCGAGCATGCGCCCGCACAGCTTGGTCGCCTCGCCCACCGCGATCGGCAGCACGCCGGTGGCCAGCGGATCGAGCGTGCCGCCGTGCCCCACCTTGCACTTGCCAACGCCCCGCGCGCGCAGGTTGCGCTTTACCGCCGCCACGCCCTGGGTCGATCCCAGGGTCAGCGGCTTGTCGAGAATGATCCAGCCATCTGCCATGGCCGCGCGCCCTAGCGGCTATGCGCGGCTCTGTCAGCCCTTTGGCGCGGGTGCGCGTCAGGCGGCCGGCTTGGCCGGGGCAGCCTTGCCGGACGTGGCCTTTGCTGGCGGGCCTGAAACCTTGACCAAGCTTTGCACCGGATAGCTTTGGCCGTGCACCACCACGCTGGCGAAGCGGTCAAAGGTATCGGTGCCGCGCGCTTCGAAACCGATGGCCTGGGCAAACGGCAGATCGAACGCCGGGCCCATCAGGCTGGCGCGATACCACTGACCGCTCTGGTCCTGGACATAGAGCGTGCTGTCGCCCTGGGCGCGCCAGTCGCGAATGCCGCCGTGGTTGACGAAGGGGATCGAAGCCTCGGCGGGCTGAGCGGGGCTCGCCGGTGCCTGGGCCAAAGCGGGGGTTGCGGCCAGCGCGAGCGCGGCCAGTGCAGCGAAGCGGATCATGGGCCAACTCCTTGTCATGTCGAACCTATGGTATCGACATGGGCAGAGCGCTGGCGCGATCAAGCCCGGCGCGACAATTGGCGACCAAGCTGAAACCGCGTTAATCTGCCACTGGCATCAGCCCAGCGGTCGGCCTGCCACCAGTTCCGCCAGCGCCAGGTAATGATCGGCCAGCCAGGTCACGGGCGGCACCACGACTGCGCGCACCGGATCGAGCGATGGCATCATCCACGGCAGGACGACCAGCAGGACCAGCATGATCGGAAAGCCCAGGGGACGCAGCCGGGCATAGGCCTGCGCCGCCCGGCGCGGCAACAGCCCCTCGACGATATGCGATCCATCGAACGGCGGCAACGGGAGCAGGTTGAAGCAGGCGAGGAACAGATTGATCGCCAGAAAATTCACCAGGTTTGCTGCCACGAACTGGGCCACCGCGCCCGCCCCCGGCGCCAGCCGCGCCATGATCCCCAGCCCCAGCGCCGCCACCACGGCCAGGGCAAAGTTCATCGCCGGCCCGGCAGCGCCCACCAGCATCATCGCCCGGCGCGGATGGGGCAGACCGCGCACATCGACCGGCACCGGCTTGGCCCAGCCAAACACCGGTGCATGGGCCAGCGCAAGCATGCCGGGCAGAAACACTGTGCCCACCGGATCGACATGGCGCAGCGGGTTGAAGCTCAACCGCCCCATGTCCTGCGCGGTGTGATCACCCAGCAGGCGGGCCATGCGGCCATGCGCCACTTCGTGAAACACGATGGCCACGATCATCGGAATGGCCACCGTGGCGAGGCTGTAGAGCGTGTCGTTCATGGCCGCGCCATCCATTCGTCGCGCAGGATCGAAAACAGCACGGTGTCGCGCACCCGCCCGGTCCAGGTGCGGCGTTCGTGGCGCATCAGGCCTTCTTCCACCCCGCCCAGCTTGCGCACGGCGGCCTGGCTGCGGGTGTTGATCCGGTCTACCTTGAACACCACCCGCTCCAGCCCGCAGGCAAAGGCATGGCCAAGCATCAGCCGCTTGAGCCGGCCGTTGAAGCCCGTGCCGCGCAGCGCCGGCACGATGAAGCTGTTGCCGATCTCGATCGACCAGCCGGCCGCGCCATGCTCGATCCAGCCGGTCATCCCCACCACCACGCCATCGGCCAGAACCGCGTAGATCCGCCGCGGCAAGCCGCCCGCCAGCAAGCGATCGAACTGCGGATCGAAACTCTCGCCCAGGTAGTCATGCGGATAGACCGCCCAAATCTCCTGATCCTGCGCACAGGCGGCGCGCAGGCCTTCGCGGTGCGGCTCGGCCAGCGGCGCCAGCGCCAGGTTGCCCTCGGCCAGGGGTACGTAAAGGCCATCGCTCATGGGTGTTCGTCCAGGCGCAGCGCCGCGCTGAAATGCGCGCGACAAAGGGAAAGATAGCGTTCGTTGCCGCCGATTTCGGTCTGCGCGCCCTCGCGCACGGGATGCCCTTGCGCGTCGACCCGCAGGTTCATCGTCGCCTTGCGGCCGCAGTGGCACACGGCCTTCAGTTCCACCAGGCTGTCGGCCAGGCCCAGCAGCGCGGCAGAGCCTTCGAACAGTTCCCCGCGGAAATCGGTGCGCAGGCCATAGCACAGCACGGGAACGCCGGCGCGATCGGCCAGGTCAGCCAGTTGCCAGACCTGTGCCCGGGTCAGGAACTGCGCCTCGTCAACCAGCACGCAGGCAAGCGGCCCTGTAGCCAATTCGGCGCTGACCGCCTGCCACAGGTCGGTCTGGGGCGAAAAACGGTACGCATCGGCATGAAGGCCAACGCGGCTGGCAATGGCCCGCCCCGGCCCGAGGTGTTCGGCCCGGTCATCGAGCGCGGCCGTCCACAGCATCGTCGCCATGCCACGCTCGTGATAGTTGAACGCGGCCTGGAGCAGGTTGGTCGATTTGCCAGCGTTCATGCTGGCATAATAGAAATAGAGCTTGGCCATGGTGGCGAAAGGCGGTGGCGGGGCCGATCAGCCCTCGCCTTCTCCGGCCGCGTCCTCGCCCAGATCGCGCCGCACGCGCGGATCGGACAGCAGCGCGTCGATCCGAAACGCCTCGTCAAAGCTTTCGTCGGGCAGGAACTTGATCCGCGCTGCATATTTCAGCTTGAGCCGGCCGGCCACTTCCTTCTGGAAATAGGCGGTGTGCGTGCGCAGGGCCTTGAGCACGATTTCCTCATGCTCGCCCAGCAGCGGCTTGATGAAGACGGTGGCGTGGCGCAGATCGGGCGACATGCGCACTTCGGTGACCGATACGGTATGGGCGCTCAGCACATCGTCATGGACCTGCTGGCGCGTGAGCAGTTCGGACAGCACGTGGCGCACCTGCTCGCCCACCTTGAGCAGGCGGACCGAGCGTTGTTCGGGAGAGGCATTCTGGCGGTTCATCGCGCCCTATATGGGGCATCGGCCGCCATTTCGCCAGAACCTTGGGTCAATAGCGGGGGAAGATCTTGCGCACGAGTTGGCCACGCCAGGGAAAGCCATGATAATTGAAGAAGAACCAGCCACATGCGCGCACTGCCAGCCACACCGGCACGGCCATGGGATCGCTCTCTTGGCGCAGGGCGCGAAAGAACGCGGCATCGGCGCGGCGGCGATCGGCCTCCCGGCCGCCACCGGCAATGCCATAAGCATTGTCATGGCGCCGGCATGATCCATTGCGGTTGTATTTAAATCCATTGAGGAACAGACAATAGTCCCTCTGCCCCGGATCGCACACGCCAGCCCCCTGCACCTGTGATATCGCCTGATCGCAATTTTGGCGTGGACGGGGCAATGTTCAAGCGCAAAGTATTCTATATTGGTGGCTTCGACCCCAGGGGCGCGCGTTTCTATCATGGCTTGCTGGCACAACAGATAGACGCGCACAATACGCGTGATGGCGCAAGCAATCCCCTGGCGCTGTCCGCGCGGACAGCCGCCGGCCCCGGCGACGCCGCCTGGACGGTGACGGACGCCGCCGCCACGATGACCGGCGCGTTCCACTTCCTGGCATGGGACGATATCGTGCGCCGCGCCTGGATCAGGGGCGGGCCGCGCCTGCTGCTGGCCACCGCCCGCGCCTATGCCCGCCTCTTGTGGCAGACCGATCTTTCCTGCCTGCGCCGCGTTCCGCGCGGCAGCCGGGTGGCGTTGTTCCTGCCTGCTCTTGCGCTGCTGGTGCTGCCGCTGCTTGCAGGGCTGGGTGCGGCACTGGCTGCCAGCCTGCTTGGCCAGGCCTGGCTGGCCCCGCTCGTGGCATTGCCGCTCGCTGCCACGCTCGCGCTGCTTCTCGGGCGGCGCGGGCATGTCGGCTGGCTGGTGCAGTTCATCGTCTTCAACGATGCGCTGGCGGCCGGGCATGGTGATCCGGCACTGGCCAGCCGGCTCGATCGCTTTGCCGCGGCGATCGATGGCGCCCTGGCCACCGATGCGCCGTGGAACGAGGTGCTGGTGGTGAGCCATTCCAATGGCGCCGTCCTGGCCGCCGGTGTCACCGCCCGCTTGCTCGCCCGCCATGGCGGCACTCTGCCGCCCCGTCTGGCGCTCGTCACCCTGGGGGCGAGCCTGCCGCTGCTGGGCGCCCGGCGCGATGCGCGCGAGTTTGCCGGCACGATGGCCACGCTGGCGCAGGGGCGCTTTGCCTGGCTCGACATCGGCTCTCCCACCGATGGTGCGGCCACGCCGCTGGTCGATCCCTGGCTGGGCCTGGCAACGCAGCCGCCCGATGGGCTGGTGCAGCTTTCCCCGCGCTGGTTCGCGTTTTGCGACGCCACCAGCTATGCCACGCGGCGCAAGGACAAGTACCTCACCCACTTCGACTATCTGCGCCGGCTCGATCGTCCATCCCCGCTCGATTACCTCGGGCTGACGTGCAGCGACCGGCCACTGGCCGCCAATATCGCAGCCTTCCGCCAGGCGGGGCGGGCATGATGCCGGACCCTGCGCTGGCGGTGCCGCCCTTCCCCCCGCCGCTGCAGCACAAGGCCGGGCTGCTGCGCCGCTTCGTGATCGGCTGGGGCAGCTGGATTCACACGCTGTTCGAGAGATCCTATCGCATGAAGATGGGCACGGTGCGCTTTCCACTGCTGCGATTTTTCGTGATCAACGATCTGGCCCTGGCGCAAGACGTGCTGGAGGAACGCCGCTGCCCCTGGCCCAAGCACGGCTTGATGACCGAACTGCTCCGCCCCCTGCTCGGCGACAGCGTCTTTTCCGCCAATGGCGCGGCGTGGCAGGCGCAGCGCGCGATGATCCAGCCAGCCTTCGCCCACGCCGGCCTGGGCCGCGCGTTCCCAGCCATGCGCGCCGCCGCACTGGACATGGCCGACACCCTGCACCAGTCTGCCGCGCGCGGCGCGGTGGACATGGAGCGGGCGATGACTTCAGTGACCGCCGACGTGATCTATCGCACGCTGTTTTCGCACAGCCTGTCTGCCGAGGCTGCCGACGCGGTCTTCGCCGCGTTTGACCGCTATCAGCGCCATGCGCAGCGCTATGCCATGCTGCGCCTCTATCGTCTGCCGCTCATGCGCCGGCGGCAGCGCCTTACCCGGGCCGCCGCCGACATCCGCACGCTGTTCGCCCCGCTCGTCGATGCCCGGATGGCGGCGCGCGCGCATGTCGATCAGCCCTTGCCCCCGGCCGATATCCTCGATGCGCTGCTCGATGCGCGCCATCCACACAGCGGCGCAGCGTTTTCGCGCGAGGCCCTGCTCGATCAGTTGGGCACGATCTTCCTCGCGGGCCACGAAACCTCGGCATCCGCGCTCGCCTGGGCCAGCTATCTTCTGGCCGGCGACGCGGGGCTGCAGGATCGCCTGGCCGCGCAGATCGCGGCGGTCACGGCGGGTAACCCGCTCGCCGCCGATCACCTCAAGGCCTTGCCCGAACTGCGCCATCTCTTTCAGGAAGCGCTGCGCCTCTATCCCCCGGTCAGTTTCCTGATGCGCGAAGTCGTCGCGCCCCAGACCATGCGCGGCAAGGCGATGGCGCCGGGCGATCTCGCGGTGGTGTCGCCCTGGCTGATCCAGCGCAACGCCGATAACTGGGCCTGCCCGCATGCGTTCGATCCGGGCCGCTTTGCCCGGGCCGAGAATGCCAGGGCCGCGCGCGAGGCTTGGCTGCCGTTCGGCAAGGGCCCACGCGTGTGCATCGGCCAGGGCTTTGCCATGCAGGAAGCGACGCTCGTGCTGGCCACGCTGCTGCGCGAATTTCGCCTCGCGCCCGTCCCAGGCCGCGTGCCGGAACCGATCAGCCGCCTGACCCTGCGTTCGCGCCATGGCATCCACCTGCGGCTCACGCCGCGGTGACGCCCAGTCAGGTAACAAAATCGATACAAAGTCAGACATTTGTCGTGGGAGCCAGCGCGGCGTAGAGCCGTTGAGGCAGGGTCAGTTTCATTGGAAAGGACCGCCATGAACAAGTTTCTCGCCACGGTTGCCGCCCTTGCGGTGGCCCTACCCGCCGCCACTCCGGCACTGGCCCAGCACCATGATGCGCGCCACGATCAACGTCACGATGTGCGCCCTGGGCCAGTGAAGATGAAGCCCAATCCGTTCCGCAAGGGGCAGCGCTTTGACCACCGTCGCGCGCCCAACTATCGCGTGGTTGACTACCACCAGTACCGCCGCCTGTCCGCGCCGCCGCGCGGCTATCACTGGGTGCGGTCGGGCAACGATGCCCTGCTGGTGGCAATCAGCAGCGGCGTGATCGCCTCGGTGATCGCCAACACGTTCTGATCCGCGCGCGACCGGATCACATCAGGGGCGGCCTTGCAAAAGGCCGCCCTTTTCGCGTCGCGCTGGCACGCACTTATGCGTCTGTGTGTGACGCTGGCCGTTTCCCTCGAAAAATTCCGCAGCGTGAAATGTTAGGTTGCCCTTAAGGGCGAGATCGAATGCTTAGCGCCTGAAAAGCACCTGAGCCGACACACGATATATCGTATAATCAATGGCTTGATTGCGTCCACCGATGCCTCGCGCACCGTGCCTGCCGGTTGTGCGATGCGTAGGGCCCACCAGCGTGCTCGCATCATTCGTTAACCTTAAAAGCGTAACCTAACCGCTGCTCTTGCCGGGATTTTTGCGTGCTCGACATTTTGCTCTGCGTTCGCGACAACCACGATTTCCGGTTTGTTGTATTGGCAGCGTTGATTTGTGCCATCGCCAGCACCGCCGCTGTCATCACGCTGCGACAGGCGACCTATTCCCCTTGGCATGCTGGCGGCAGAGGCCGGCGTGTGTGGCTCATGATCGGCGGCCTGGCCACCGGTTTCGGGATCTGGTCCACGCATTTCATCGCCATGCTCGGTTACGAGCCGGGCTTCATCGCCGGCTACAAGCCATTTCTCACCGGTCTCTCGCTCGCCATCGTGCTGACCTCGACACTCGTCGGTTTCCGGCTTGCGGTGGCTGCGCAAGGCCGCTGGTCCTTCGGCCTGGCCGCAGCAATCACCGGCGGTGGCTTTGCAGCAATGCACTATGTCGGCATTGCTGCGCTGGCCATGCCTGCGCAGATTGTCTGGGCCCCCGGCTATCTCGCGCTCTCAATCGCCTTTGCTGTCGTGCCGATGCAGACCGTGCTGCACCTTATCCTGCGGCGCCAGGGCTTGACCAGTGCGGTGCAGGCAGCAGGGCTGATGCTCCTGGCCATCGTTGGGCTGCATTTCATCGGCATGACCGCTATCCATCTCGTGCCGGCGCGAATGGAAAGTGGCGCTATGCTGGTGTCGCCCAGCGCTCTCTCCATCGTGATCGGTGCAGCCTCGCTCCTCGTCCTGGGCCTGAGCGTGACCGGCGGCGTGATGGCGCAGCGCAGCCGCTCGGCGATCCAGCACAACCAGCGGCAGTTTTCGATCCTGGTCCAGGGCATTTCCGATTGCGCGATCTACATGCTCGACCAGAATGGCTGCATCACCAGTTGGAACGCGGGCGCGCAGCGCCTGAAAGGCTACACCGACACCGATGTGATCGGTCAGCCGTTTACGATGTTCTATGTCCCGCAGGATCGTGACAGCGGCCTGCACCACCAGGCCTTGGAAGCTGCGCGCGCCCACGGCAAATTCATGGGCGAAGGCTGGCGGGTGCGGCGCGATGGCTCACGCTTCTGGGCGCATGTGACGATCGAGCATGTGTTGGACGATGCCGGGAAATCGCTGGGCTTTGCCAAGCTCACGCGCGATATGTCGCAGTTCAAGGAAGACCAGGACCGGCTGGAGGAAGCGCGGCGCCAACTCGACACCGCGCTTGGCAACATGCACCAGGGCCTGTGCCTGTTTGATGCGCGGGAGCGGCTGGTGTTGCGCAATCCGCGCTTTGCCGAACTGTGGCAATTGCCTGCCGACAGCTGCCCGCCAGGCACCCATCTCAACGATGTCGCCAGCGCTGCGCTGGCCGGGCGCATGGGGGAGCAGGCAAGCCCGGACCGCATCGCGGAAATGCGCAACGCATTCCATGACTCGCTGATCCACGCCGATCGCGGCGCCGTGGTGCTCGATTACGGCGATGCATTTTGCGTGGCGATCACCAGTCGCGCCCTGCCCGATGGGGGCTGGGTCACCACGTTTGAAGACATCACTGAGCGGCGCAAGTCCGAACAGCGCATCGCGCACATGGCGCACCACGATATCCTCACCGGGCTGCCCAACCGCGTGCATTTCCACCGCTGGCTGGCCCATGAAACCGACATCGCCCTGTCGCGCCACGAACAGGTGGCCATGATCGCCATCGATCTCGACCGGTTCAAGGAAATCAACGACACGCAGGGCCATGCCGTGGGCGATGCCGTGCTGACCAGCTTTGCCGAGGCGCTCTCGCAGGCATTGGCGGACAGCGAAATCGCCGCGCGGCTGGGCGGCGATGAATTCGCCGTGGCCAAGCGCTTTGGCCATGCCGACGATCTGCCCGACCTGCTCGCGCGGCTCGATCGCGCGATCGAGCATGCCAACGGCACCTTGCAGACCGCGCGTTGCGGTGCCAGCCTGGGCGTGGCGATCCTGCCGGGCGACGCCGGCACGATCGACGACCTGATGAACAATGCCGACATGGCGATGTACCGCGCCAAGGCCAGCCACGGCCAATCGATCTGCTTTTACGAAGCCGGCATGGACGAAAAGGCCCGCTGGCGGCGGCAGTTGAGCAATGACCTGCGCCAGGCGATCGTCCGCAACGAGCTGTCGGTGCTCTATCAGGAACAGCGCTCGGTCATCGATCAGAAGCTGACCGGGTATGAAGCTCTGCTGCGCTGGCACCATCCGGTGCACGGGAATATTCCACCCACCGAATTCATCCCGATTGCCGAGACCAATGGCGAGATCATTGCAATCGGTGAATGGGTCTTGCGCACCACCTGCGCCGAGGCGGCGCAGTGGCCAGTCGACCTCAAGGTCGCGGTCAATCTTTCCCCGGTGCAACTGCTGCAGCCCGATCTGCCCGAAATGGTCACGACAATCCTGCTGGAAACCGGCATATCGCCACGCCGGCTGGAGCTGGAAATTACCGAAACGGCGATCATTTCCGACAAGGTGCGGGCCCTGCATTCGCTGCGCCGGATCAAGGCACTGGGCGTGAGCGTGGCGATCGATGATTTCGGCACGGGCTATTCCTCGCTCGATACGCTGCACTCGTTCCCATTCGATCGGATCAAGATCGACAAGTCGTTCCTGATGAATGCCGATTCCAACGAGCAATCGCGCGCCATCGTCAGGGCCGTGCTGGCGCTGGGACGCAGCCTTTCGATCCCGGTTCTCGCCGAAGGGGTGGAAACGCGCGAACAGCTCGCGATCCTGTGCGACGAAGGCTGCCTTGAGGCCCAAGGCTATTACTTCGGCCGACCGGGCGCGGCACCGTCATCGCGCGGCCGTGACGCGGAGGCGCCGCTGCCTCATGCCATCGCCAGCTGAGGCACAGCCCCGGATACTATCTGTTCCAGATATGAAAAAGGCGGCCCTTCCCGTGGGAAAGGCCGCCTTTTTCGTGTTTGCCGATCCGAAGATCAGAGCGTGCGTTCGCGCTCTTCCACTTCGAACACTTCCAGCGTGTCGCCAGCCTTGATGTCGTTGGTGTCCTGCAACACCACGCCGCATTCCAGGCCCGCGCGCACTTCCGAAACGTCGTCCTTGAAGCGACGCAGCGAGGCAATCGTGGTCTTGCTGACGATGACATCGTTGCGGGTAAGACGCGCGTAGATGCCCTTGCGGATATAGCCTTCCAGCACCAGCAGACCGGCTGCCTTGTCCTTCTTGCCCGCGGGGAAGACTTCCTTGACTTCCGCACGGCCCACAACGGTTTCGATGCGCTCCGGACCCAGCTCGCCGGCCATTTCCTTGGCGATGTCGTCGGTCAGCTGATAGATCACGTCAAAGTACTTCATCCGCACCTTGTTGCGCTCGATCAGCTCGCGCGCCTTGGCGTTGGGACGGACGTTGAAGCCCACGATCGGTGCGCCGGAAGCCTGGGCCAGGCCCACGTCGCTTTCGGTGATCGCACCCACCCCGGAATGCAGCACGCGCACCTTGATCTCGTCGGTCGAGAGGCGGTTGAGCGCATTGACGATCGCTTCGGTCGAGCCTTGCACGTCGGCCTTGATCACCACCGGATATTCGATGACGGTCTGCTTGGCCGCGAGCGCCGAGAACATGTTCTCCAGGCTCGACGGGGCAACGGCAGTACGCTTGGCAGTGGCCTTTTCCTGACGATAGGCCGCAACTTCGCGGGCACGCGCTTCGTTTTCGACGACGGTGAGCGTGTCACCGGCCATCGGCACGCCGCCAATGCCCAGCACTTCCACCGGCAGCGAAGGCGGCGCAGACTTCACCTGGCGGCCCTTGTCATCCAGCATGGCGCGCACGCGGCCAGACTGGGTGCCCACCACCAGGATGTCGCCGACATGCAGGGTGCCGCGGTTGATCAGCACCGTCGCCAGCGGGCCCTTGCCCTTGTCGAGCTTGGCCTCGATCACGGTCGCTTCGGCGGCGCGATCGGGGTTGGAACGCAGTTCCATCAGTTCGGCCTGGAGCAGGATCTTCTCGATCAGCGTGTCGAGACCCGCGCCGGTCTTGGAGGAAACCTCCACGTCCTGCACGTCACCCGACATGTCTTCCACGATCACTTCGTGTTCGAGCAGACGTTCGCGGATCTTCTGCGGGTTCGCCTCGGGCTTGTCCGACTTGGTGATCGCCACGATCATCGGCACGCCGGCCGCCTTGGTGTGGTTGATGGCCTCCACCGTCTGCGGCATGATGCCATCGTCGGCAGCCACCACCAGGATGACGATGTCGGTGACATTGGCGCCGCGCATGCGCATCTCGGTAAAGGCTTCGTGGCCCGGCGTATCGAGGAAGGTGATGTAGTCACCGCCCTTGGTCTTGATCTGATAGGCGCCGATATGCTGCGTGATGCCGCCGGCTTCGCCGCGCACCACGTCGGTGCCGCGCAGCGCGTCGAGCAGGCTGGTCTTGCCGTGGTCGACGTGGCCCATGATCGCCACGACCGGGGGCCGCGACTTGAGCGTGGCATCGGCGTCGATGTCCGAAGCGGTGTCGATATCGACGTCGCTGTCGCTCACGCGCTGGATGTTGTGACCGAATTCGGTCACCAGCAGTTCGGCGGTATCCTGGTCGATGGTCTGGTTGATGGTGACCATCATGCCCATCTTGAACAGCGCCTTGACCAGGTCGGCGGCCTTTTCGGCCATGCGGTTGGCCAGTTCCTGAACGGTGATCGCTTCGGGCACGATCACGTCGCGCACCTGCTTTTCACGCGCCTGGGTCTGCCCGGCGAAGTGCGCACGGCGTTCCTTTTCGCGGGCACGCTTGAGTGCGGCGAGCGAACGGGCGCGGGCGCCCTCGTCTTCGTTGAGCGCGCGCGTCACGGTCAGCTTGCCCGCCTGGCGGCGGTCGTTGGCGTTCTTGTCGCGCGGGGCGTGCGCCGGCTTCTTGGCCGGTTCGGGGCGCTTGGGCGCCACGACCGGGGTAAAGCGACGCGGCGCGGGCACGGCAGCAGCCGGTGCGGCGCGCGCGGCCGGTGCAGCGGCGGCGGCAGGTGCCTGGGCCGGCTCTTCGGCCTTGGCGGCCGGGGCCGATGCTGCGGGCGCAGCAGCAGGCGCCGGCTCGGCAGCGGGCCGGGTCGCAGCGACGGGCGCTGCGGGCGCGGGTTCGGCAGCCGGTGCCGGCGCGGCTTCCGGTTCAGCGGCGGCCTGGGCGGCGGCGGCGGCAGCTGCTTCCTTTTCCCCGGCGCGGCGGCGTTCGTCCTCGATGGCGCGCAGGCGTTCTTCCTGCTCGCGGCGGTTGGCCGCTTCCAGGGCAGCGAGGCGGGCTTCCTCGGCCTGGCGCAGCAGGCGGGCCTGCAGTTCCTGGCGCGTTTCGCGCGAGGCAGTGGGCGAGACCGGCGGCGGTGGCGGTGGCACGACCGGCGCACGCGCGGCCGGCGCAGCCGGGCGCGGGGCTGCGGCAGGCGCAGCAGCAGCCGGCGCAGCGGGCTGACCGCCCGGCACCAGCTTGCGGCGCTTCACTTCGACCACCACCTTGTTGGTGCGACCATGGCTGAAGGTCTGCTTGACCTCTCCGGCCTCCACTGCGGTCTTCAGGCCCAGTGGCCTGCGGCCCAGTGTCGGCTTCTTGTCGCTATCGCTCATCGAACTCATTCGCCCTTCGTATCCAAATCGTCATTCGCCGCATGCGCGGCCGGTGCAGCAGCAGGGGCAGGTTCGCCCGGTGGCGTGCCACCAGGCGGACCTTCCGGTGCCGCAGCCCCGATAAAGTGCATCAAGCGGGCCAATGGCCCGTCAATCCGTTCGGCCGCGCCCGCATCGGTGACGCCCAGGTGAACGACGTTGTCGCGGCCCAATGCCACAGACAACGCCGCCCGGTCCAGCGGCAAGATGCGGCCCATCATTCCCGATCCCTCGGCCTCTTCGCCCACGCGCCAGGCCTGGGCCAGTTTGCCTACGCCATCGGCGCGCGCGTCGCTGGCATGGGCCAGCATGACGATCGCCCCGGAACGGGCAGCCTGGGCAATTTTCTCGGTGCCCAGCACCAGTCCACCGGCACGCAACTCGATGCCGAGTCGGTCCAGCGTGGCGCGTTTGAGGCCCTGTTCGATCAGATCGGGCAAGTCGGCGGGAATGGTCAGCGGTGCGCCTTTGAACGCGCGCGCCAACGCAGCCTTAAGTTTGCCATTGGCAAGGGCAATTTCAAGGTCTGCGCGAGAAACACCGATCCAGGCGCCGCGCCCGGGGGCACGCGCAAGTGGATCGGGCAGCACCTGCCCATCGGGCGAGATGGCAAGGCGCACGAGCGCGCCCCGGTCATCATGCCGGTTGGTGAGAATGCACTTCCGCTCCGGCAAGGCCTTCTCAGGCTTTGCCGGTCGGTCTTGCGGCCGCTGCGGGCTTAGCGTCTCATTGTGAGGATTCCGCATCGGCGGCCTCCTCGGTTGCGGGGGCTTCGTCGGCCAGCGGTTCGTCTTCGAACCAGTGGGCGCGTGCCGCCATGATGATTTCGTTGCCCTGTTCGTCGCTCAGGCCATATTCGCCCAGCACGCCGCCCTTGTCTTCGCTGCGCTCCGAACGATCGCGCTCGCGGCGGTCGTTGCGGCGGCGCTGGTCGTTGTTGCGCTTCTTGGCGATCAGTTCGTCGGTGGCGAGATCCGCCAGGTCGTCCAGCGTCTTGATCCCGGCCTTGCCCAGGGTGACGAGCATGGCTTCGGTCAGGTGCGGCAGTTCGGCCAGGGCATCGTCCACGCCCAGGGCGCGGCGCTCTTCACGCTGGCCTTCCTCGCGGCGTTCCAGCGCTTCAAGCGCGCGGTTCTGCAGCTCGGCCGCCAGTTCCTCGTCGAACCCTTCGATCCCGGCGAGTTCGCTGATGTCGATATAGGCCACTTCTTCCAGCTCGCTGAAGCCTTCGGCCACCAGCAGCTGCGACAGGGTTTCATCGACGTCGAGTTCTTCCTCGAAGGTCTTGGACCGTTCGGAGAATTCCTTCTGGCGCTTCTCGCTCGCCTCGGCCTCGGTCATGATGTCGATGGCCGAGCCGGTGAGCGAGGATGCCAGGCGCACGTTCTGGCCGCGGCGACCGATCGCCAGGCTCAGCTGGTCGTCGGGCACGACCACTTCGATGCGGCTTTCTTCCTCGTCGATCACCACGCGGCTGACCGTCGCGGGCTGCAGCGCGTTGACCACGAAGGTCGCGGTGTCTTCGCTCCAGGGAATGATGTCGATCTTTTCGCCCTGCATTTCCTGGACGACCGCCTGAACGCGGCTGCCCTTCATGCCGACGCAGGCGCCGACCGGGTCGATCGAGCTGTCACGGCTGATCACGCCGATCTTGGCGCGGCTGCCCGGATCGCGGGCTGCGGCCTTGATCTCGATGATGCCGTCATAGATTTCGGGCACTTCCTGGGCGAACAGCTTCTTCATGAAGTCGGGATGCGCGCGGCTCAGGAAGATCTGCGGACCGCGGTTCTGGCGCTCCACCTTGAGGATCAGCGCCCGCACGCGCTCGCCCACGCGCGGCACTTCGCGCGGGATCTGCTGGTCGCGGCGGATCACGCCTTCGGCGCGGCCCAGGTTGACGATCACGTGGCCGAATTCGACCGACTTGATCACGCCGGTGATGATTTCGCCGGCGCGGTCCTTGAATTCGTCATACTGGCGATCGCGCTCGGCATCGCGCACCTTCTGGAAGATGACCTGCTTGGCCGACTGCGCATCGATGCGCCCGAGGTCCACCGGCGGCAGCGGATCGACGATGAAGTCACCCACCTTGGCGCCGGCCTGGAGCTTTTCGGCCTGCTTGAGGTCAACCTGCTTGAAGTAGTCTTCGACATGCTCGACCACTTCGACCACGCGCCACAGGCGCAGGTCGCCGGTGCGCGGATCGAGCTTGGCGCGGATGTCGTTCTCGGCGCCATAGCGGTTGCGCGCCGACTTCTGGATCGCTTCTTCCATCGCTTCGATCACGATGGACTTGTCGATCATCTTTTCGGCAGCGACCGCGTTGGCAATCGCCAGCAGCTCGGCACGGTTGGCGGAAATCGCACTGGCCATGGCTTAGTCTTCCTGTTCCTCAAGAAATGCGTCGGTTTGCGCCAAAGCGTCTTCGTCTTCGAAATCTTCCTCGTCCACGCCGGCAGTATCCACCGGGCGCGAGGCCGCAATCAGCCGATCGGTAAGGATCAGCTTGGCATTGGTGACAAGAGCAAACGGCACGGCAAACACCTGGCCGTCGTCCTCGATCGAGATCGTGCCGGTATCGGCATCAAACCCCTTGAGATCGCCGCGAAAGCGCTTGCGATTGTCGAGCAGCTCGGACAGCTCGATCCGCGCCTCGTGGCCGATCCAGGCGGCAAAGTCCTTGGGGCGGGTCAGCGGGCGGTCGATCCCCGGCGAGCTGACTTCGAGGCGATAGGCCTCTTCGATCAGCATTTCGCCGGCTTCTTCCAGCGCGTCGATCTTGTCGGAAATGCGGTGCGAGAGGCCGGCGCAATCCTCGATGACCAGCTGCCCGGTCTCGGGGCGCTCGGCCATGATCTGGAGCGTGTGCTCCTCGTCGCCAACTTCGCTCTTGCCGTAAAGGCGCACGCGCACGAGATCGAATCCCATGGCTTTCACCTCGGGCTCCACAATCTCGATGATCCGCGCGATATCCGTCATGCCGTCTCCAATAACCCGACCATGCCCCCGGCGCATCAGACCGCACCAGGCCACACCGCTTCGGCAACGAAGTTTCGCGCCGGCCCCGTCTGGCGCCAGCCCGCTCTTGCCTTCACAATGTCGGGATGAATGTGCAGATAAGGGAGGCGGCGGAAAATTGCAAGAACAAAGCCGCGCCACTTCGCCTTTCCCCGCAAGGGAGGCGGGAACCGCCGGATTGCTCCGGCAACGCCTGATGCATGGCCCGCCCGGCCTGCATCGGCGCCAGCCTTCCAAAGGGGGAAGAAGGCCGGTCCCCGCCCTGACAAAGCTGCGCGGCATGCGAATCGCGTCAGCCAGAAAATCGATTATCCGAATTGTCGGTGAATAATCCCAATCCTTGGCATTCATTCTGCGTTCACCGCCGAACCGCGCGAAGGAAAAGCGCAGAAAACCGCCATTTTCTGAATTTGGCACGCCCCGTGCAAAGCAGGGGACATCGGCCGGATGCGATCATCCGGCGCCACATTCAGGGAGTAATCACCATGCAGACCTTGCTTTCCATCGCCGGCCGCACCTCGGCCGCTGTCGCCGCCCTCGCCCTCTCGCTCGCCCTCATCGGCCAGACCGTGCAGACGCCGGTCATCACTGCCCAGGGCACCGCTTCTGCCGTGGAGATCGCATGATGACCGACCTGCGCTTTGACGATAGCCCCGTCCGCCCCGCCCGCCGCCGTGGCAGCATCTTCCGCCGCGACCGCGCCAACGGCAAGATCTTCGGCGTTTGCGCCGGCATGGCCGACGCGCTCGATCTCGATGTCACACTGGTGCGCGTGGCCTGGATCGCCGGCACCCTGCTCGGCTTTGGCTCGCTGCTGCTGATCTACCTGGCCATCGCGCTGATCGCCGATTGATGCGGGCCACCTTCGACCCGCACCCCTTCACACCGAAGCGGTGCGGGCAAACGGCGAGAAATCGGTGTCGGTGTCATAGACATCCACACCTTCGCGCCGCTTGAGGAAATTGACCACAGCATAGGTTACCGGCGTCAGCACCACTTCCCACAACACTTTCATGGCCCAGTTGGTGATCATCACGTGCACCACGTCGGCGTTGGTCCAGGTGCCAAGGAATGCCACCGGATAGAAGATCAGGCTGTCGATCGCCTGCCCGGCAATGGTCGAGCCCCAGGTGCGGGTGAACAGGTACTTGCCGCCCGTCCACACTTTCATCCGCGCCATCACAAAGGAATTGACGAACTCCCCGGCCCAGAACGCCGTGACCGAGGCCAGCACGATGCGCCAGGTGCTGCCAAATACCGAGACATAGGTGGTCTGGCACACTGCCCCGGCCGAACTTTTGGCCACGAGCCCGGCGAACTGCGGATCGCCGCTCGACGCGCAGCCCCAGTCTGCCGCCGGCGGCATCCCCACCACCACAAAGCTCATCACCGCCATGAACAGCAGTGCGAAAAAGCCCACCCACACGCAACGCCGCGCGTTGGCATAGCCATAGACCTCGGTGAGCACGTCACCCAGGATGTAGGAAATCGGGAAGAACAGGATGCCCGCGCCAAAGGTGAAGCCGCCCACGCTCGACAGCTTTGATGCGCCGATCAGGTTCGACAGCAGCAGGATCGCCACGAACGCGGCCATCATGTAGTCGAAAAAGCGGAAATGGCGGCGGGCGCCGAGCTTGCCGCCGATCTTTTCAAGCGGCGCCGATGCGGATGCGGGATCGTTCATGGGGATGAACTGCTATCGCCATTTGCACCAAAGGCAAAGCCGTCTTATGGGCACGGCTGTGCGCGCCCTTAGCTCAGCTGGATAGAGCACCAGCCTTCTAAGCCGGTGGCCGCAGGTTCGAATCCTGCAGGGCGCGCCAATCCTCCCTATTCGGGCGCCTTTTCGCATCGGCCATCATGCACGTTCACGATGGCCTGCCAGGCACGCGCAAACGCGGCATCGTCAAGGCCATGATAGTCGTGGTCGCATTCGAGCGAGACGATCGTACATGCCGGTGCCAAAAAGCGGCCAAACTGCGCGGGATCGCCGCCATAGGCGTCGCCGCGCCCCTGGATCACCACCATCGGCTTGGCCACCGCGCGCAGATGCCGCGTGCGATAGCCTTCGCGCCGCCGTTCGGGATGGCGAAACGGATAACCAAAGCTGGCGATCGCCTGCACGCGGGGATGGGCGGCAATCCGCGTGGCGGCCACACCCCCGGCCGAATGGGTGACGACCATGACCTGCGCTTGCGGCAGGCTCTCGATGAACCGTCGCAATTCCCAGGTGGCGATCAGCCAGGGTGGCAGCAGCGCGGCCATGAGGAAATCGAGGCGGTGCGGGCTGGCGCAGGCCAGCGCGGTCTTGACCATGTACCAGGCGGCCAGGCGCGGCCACGATAGGGCCTGGCCCGTGCTGTGCGCGATACCGGGCAGCGCCTGTTCCAATCGGCGGTTGATCTTCTCCGATGCGGCATGGCGCGGCGATTCGAACACGAACACCGGTTGCCCGCGCTCGCCGAACTGGCGGGCAACGCGGGTCAGGATATCGGATCGCTTGGCGGTGTTGCTTCGCCCGGCCAGAACGATCGCAAGCGGTGGCATCATGCGGGAAACCATGCTGGCAGAGGTTGCGTTTGCGCCAGCGCTGGCGGCAATCCCCGCCTCGTGTCAAGCTGCCTCAACAGGCTGGCCTTGCCCCGGCAATTCATGCCATGGCTGGGCCGACCGTCAGCCCCTTCCCCAGGAGCCTCAATGCCCACCAAGCCCCCCATCGGCCGCGATACCCGCCTGTGCATGTCGCTGTCGGGCCGCCCCGGCAATGCCGGATCGCGGCTGCATAATTATTTGTACGAGGCACTGGGCCTCGACTTTATCTACAAGTCTTTCTCCACGCGTGATCTGCCGGCGGCCGTTGCCGGCATCCGCGCGCTGGACATTCGCGGCAGCGCGATCTCGATGCCGTTCAAGGAAGCGGTGATCCCGCTGCTCGATACGCTCGAACCCTCCGCGCTCGCGATCGACAGCGTCAATACCATCGTCAACGATGACGGGCATCTCACCGGGTACAACACCGATTACACTGCCTGCCGCCAGTTGATCGAGGCCAGCCCCGCCGATCCGGCCAAGCCTTTCATCCTGCGGGGCAGCGGCGGCATGGCCAAGGCCGTGGTCGCGGCGCTGCGCGATGCGGGCTTTACCCAGGGCACGATCGTGGCGCGCAATGCCGTGGCCGGTCCGGTGCTGGCCGAACGCTATGGCTTTGCCTGGGCCAGCGATGTGCCGGCTGCCGGCGCGTCCCTGCTGGTCAACGTGACGCCGCTGGGCATGGAAGGCCCCGATGCCGAGGCACTGGCCTTCCCCGCCGAGATGATCGCCGCCGCAGACGTCGCGTTCGACGTGGTGGCCCAACCGGCGCAAACCCCATTCATTCAAGCCGCGCTGGCAGCCGGAAAGCCGGTGGTTTCGGGCGCCGAGGTCATCGTTCTCCAGGCCGTGGAGCAGTTCGTGCTCTATACCGGAGTGCGCCCCTCGGCCGACCTCGTGATCGAGGCGGCACGTTTTGCCCATGGTGACGCCACGGCCGCGCGCCTGGCGGCGACCGGCCTCTAGGCCCCGCGTCGGCATAACGCCGCGCAAGCAACGGGCAACATTCCCGCAAGGCCCCCTTTCCGTGGCTGTGGCACATCCTATATGATGCGCCACAGCCACGGCGGCCCCTGATCGGCCGGCGGCAAGGCGCAGGAAGGACATGAGGGATATGGGCAAGGCCGAGGTCGAATTTCCCGAGCCGCCGTTTGCCATCGACGATGTTGTCGCGCACCTGCGCCGCGTGCGCGAGGGCTGGCGCGATGCACGCAGCAAGCGCGGCGATTACGGCGCGGTCGGCTTCCCCTCGCGCCACGCGCTGGGCCGCATCATCGACGTGCTGGCCGCCGCGCTGTTTCCGCTGCGCCTGGGTCCGGCCGAAGTGACCGCCGCCAACGAAGACATCTTCGTTGCCGCCAGCCTGCAATCAGCCCTGCCCCTGCTTGCCGCGCAAGTGCGGATGGAATTGCACTACAGCCACCCCCAGGATTGCGACGCCACCGTCGATGCCGAGGTCAACCGCATCGTCACCGCGCTCGCCGCTCGCCTGCCGGAAATCCGCCGCCTGCTCGACAGCGACGTCGAAGCCGCGTTCGACGGCGATCCGGCCGCGCGCTGCGTCGATGAAGTGTTGCTGTGCTATCCGTTCGTCACCGCCGTGCTGCATCATCGCGTGGCGCACGAGCTTTACAAGCTGGGCGCCCCGCTGGTGGCGCGCATCCTGGCTGAAATCGCCCATTCGCGCACCGGCATCGACATTCATCCCGGCGCCACCATCGGCGAACGTTTCTTCATCGATCACGGCACCGGCGTGGTGATCGGGCAGACCGCGATCATCGGCAAGCGTGTGCGGATCTACCAGGCCGTAACGCTCGGCGCGCGCAGCTTCAGCACCGACGAGGAAGGCCGCCTGGTCAAGGACGAGGCTCGCCATCCGATCATCGAGGATGACGTGACGATCTACGCCGGCGCCACGATCCTGGGCCGCGTTACCATCGGCCGCTGCTCGGTGATCGGCGGCAATGTCTGGCTCACCCGATCTGTTCCCCCGGGCAGCCGCGTACGCCAGACCCAGGCGAGCGTGACCGTGGAAGCGGGCGATCCCTGCGATTGATTGTTTTTCGGGCCTTGGGCCTGAAACATGCCCTCCCCTAACCCCTCCCGCGCGCGGGAGGGGGACATAAAAAAGCCCCCTCCTCTTCAGAGGAGGGGGTTTGGGGGTGGTGGAAACCTTGAGCGTTTTACCCCCTCAAAGCTTGCCCACCAGTTCCGGCACGGCAGTAAACAGATCCGCCACCAGGCCCACGTCGGCGACCTGGAAGATCGGCGCGTCCTCGTCCTTGTTGATGGCGATGATGGTCTTGGAGTCCTTCATGCCGGCAAGGTGCTGGATCGCCCCGGAAATGCCCACCGCGACATAGACC
>QFCS01000980.1_pt1 | contig 155813 bp, 130 predicted proteins | sample 3576561 | NCBI WGS metagenome assembly QFCS01 | reverse complement strand
GTTATAGCTGAATATAAACTTATAAGTAGCTATAAATAATAAATTTCATATATTTGTAGCTAGTTATAAAGTGTTAAAAAATGATAATTGGAAGGGAAAGAGAAGCTGAAATACTTCAAAAAAAATTCACATCTGAAAAATCAGAATTTGTTGCTGTTTACGGAAGGAGGAGAATTGGAAAAACTTACTTAATCCGGACTTTTTTTGAAAACAAATTTACTTTGCAATTAACCGGATTAGCAAATGCAAATCTACAAGAGCAACTGGTCAATTTTCAGATAGCCATTCAAGAGCAACATCCTTTTATAGCAGGCCAAAATGTTACTTCCTGGACGGAAGCTTTTTTGCAAATAAAGCAATGTATTGAACATTCTAAACAAAAGAAAAAAATAATTTTTATTGATGAATTGCCATGGTTTGACACTCCAAAATCAAATTTTATAGCTGCTTTAGAACATTTCTGGAATAGCTGGGCATCGGCCAGAAAAGATATTCTACTAATTGTTTGTGGTTCTGCCGCTTCTTGGATGATAAACAAACTCATCAACAACAAAAAAGGCTTACACAATCGCGTGACACAACGCATCAAAATTGATCCTTTTACGTTGAATGAATGCCAACAATTTGTTCAAAAAAGAAAAATAAACTTATCCCAGTATCAATTAATCCAACTTTATATGGTTTTAGGAGGGATTCCTTTTTATTGGGAAGCTATCGAAAAAGGCAAAAGTGCTGCTCAAATTATTGATGATTTATGTTTTTCAAAAAATGGCTTGCTTCAAAATGAATTTGAAAAATTATATCAATCCTTGTTTACAAAAGCCGACCGTCATGAATTAATCATCGAAGCATTAGCTAAAAAAGGCAGAGGTCTTTCTAGAGAAGAACTACTTGAAGCTACAAAAATGAATAATGGCGGCTCCTTTACCACTTTATTAAACGAATTAGAAATTAGTGGATTTTTACGAAAATATATCCCTTTTGGTAAAAAATCAAGAAACAGTTTATACCAATTAACCGATTTTTTCTCTTTGTTTTATTTAAAGTTCATGAAAAATGCACAGCCTTCGAACGAACAACAATGGTTAAAAATAATTGACAATCCGAAATACAGAGCCTGGAGCGGTTATGCTTTTGAACAAGTTTGCCTAGCTCATATCTATCAAATTAAAAAAGCGTTGGGAATTAACGGAATTGAATCGCATAATTATGCCTGGAAAAGCAAAGAATCAGATCAAGGAGCACAAATTGACCTCGTTATCGATAGAAGAGATGATGTTGTGACGGTTTGTGAAATGAAATTTTCAATCCATCCGTTTACGATTGATAAAAAATATGATGCCGAACTACGAAACAAAATCGGTATTTTTAAATATGAAACCAAGACCAGAAAAGCAGTTTTCTTAACTCTCATTACCACTTTTGGACTAACAGAAAACATGTATTCCGGAAATGTTCAAAACAACCTGAATATGGCTGTATTGTTTGAATAATAAAATTTATAAACAGCTATAAGTATGTTTAATTATAAGTTACAGCTAATTATAAACTCATACTTTCCTTGATTTTCAAGGCACATTTCTCCCCATCAATGGCCGCCGATACAATTCCGCCGGCAAACCCTGCTCCTTCTCCACACGGATACAATCCTCTGATTTGAAGATGTTCTAAGGTTTGAGCATCCCGCGGAATGCGAACCGGAGAGGAAGTCCGGCTTTCCGGTGCGTGTAAAATGGCTTCGTTAGTTAGATAGCCTTTCATTGATTTGCCGAATTGCAGAAATCCTTCCCGCATAATTTGCGTTAGAAATCCCGGAAAAACCTGTCCCATCTCCACCGAAGTCGTTCCGGGAACATAAGAGGTTTTGGGGATGGAAACAGAAACTTTGTTTTGTGTAAAATCAATCATCCGCTGAGCCGGAACTTTCTGGGTCTGCCCGGCCAAATGCCAGGCTTTCTGCTCGATGGCTTTTTGAAATTCCATTCCCGCCAAAGGACCGGATTTAGCAAAAGGTTTAAAGTCCTCTAATTTTAACTCCACTACGATACCCGAATTAGCGGTTGCCTGATCTCTTTTGGAAGGTGACCAGCCATTGGTTACCACTTCGCCCGGACTCGTGGCACAGGGAGCAATTACACCACCGGGACACATACAAAACGAATACATTCCGCGACCATTCACTTGTTTCACGATGGAATACGGTGCCGGTGGCAAGTATTCTCCTCTAAAATCACAACTGTATTGTATCGAATCAATTAATTCCTGAGGATGTTCCGCACGAACGCCCAACGCAAAAGGTTTGGCTTCGATGAGGATTTTTTTTCTATCTAATAATTCAAAAATATCACGAGCCGAATGTCCGGTTGCTAAAATGACTTTATTGGCAGAAATTGTTTCTCCTTTTTGTGTTACAATTCCTTGAATTTCATTGTTTTTGATGATAAAATCGGTTACACGGGTTTCAAACAAAACTTGTCCGCCACATTCAATAATTTTTTCACGAATATCTTGAATGATTTGAGGTAATTTATTCGTTCCGATGTGCGGATGAGCCTCAACCAGAATATCCGGAGAAGCTCCGAAACCGACTAATAATGCTAAAATTCTGTCCACATCACCTCTTTTTTTGGAACGGGTATATAGTTTTCCGTCCGAATAGGTTCCGGCACCTCCTTCGCCAAAGCAATAATTGGAATCTTCGTTTACAATATGGTCGCGGTTGATTGCTTTCAAATCCCGGCGCCGGCCACGGACATCTTTCCCCCGTTCGACAACAATGGGTTTTAAACCTACTTCGATGAGTTGAAGAGCGGCAAAAAGTCCGGCAGGGCCTGCTCCCACCACAATAACTTCTTTTTGACAGGAAACATTCGGGTAGTTGGGTAATTCAATTTTTTGTTCGAAAAAAGGTTCATCCTGAAAGAAAATCATCAACTTTAAATTGACTTTAATGGCTTTCTGACGGGCATCAATAGAACGTTTATGGATGGAAATATGCTGAACTTCCGGCAGTGAGACCTGAATCATCTTTGCGACATGTTGCCTGAGTAAATAATCATTGGCGGCAACTTCAGGGGCAACTTGAATGAGCAGTTCTTTGGGCATATTCTTTTTTTGCAAAAGTAACTAAAAGAAACTTATCTCTTCTCTTCAAAAGCCTTTAACGCAAACGAAGCCAACCAATGTTCTCCCTCATAATTTCCGTCAACCACAGAAGGCAGTGAAAAATGAAGATGTCTATCGGCTGATAATTTCAGGTGTTCAAACTGTTTGGGGTATAAATTGATCAAATGATAAAAATTCCATGCCCGGCTGAAATTTAATCCGTCCAAATGTACCAGGTGCCCGTCTGTTCTGTCGGAAACACGGGCAACTTGCCATGTAAAATCTTTCTTAAAAATTGATTTATTAAACTTTTTCAACCACGACAGGAATTCTTTTTCAGGCAGGATCCGGCTCATGATTCCGATTTCTTCCATACAGGGTGAAAGAAAATCGGTTCCGCCGGGCTCCCAGTTGATCGGACAATTCTGATCTGATAAAAATAGCCGTTTCGCATTTTCAGTAATCAGGTTTTGAAAATCCCTGTTGTTTGAATAAACCGCATAATCCCAGGCAAAGGTAAGTCCGAATGCTGTATTATTATGTGTTCCTGCCCGGACGGGATATAAAAGTTTGGGTAAAAATTCGGCATATCGGGTGATGATTAAATCGGATAAAGGTTTTAAATTTTGTGCCAATTCTTTGGCAAAAGGTTCTTGACTTACTTCTAATGCTAATTGCAATTTCAGCAACCAATTCCATCCATAAGTCCTTTCAAAGGATTTTTCATGGTTTTTAGCAAAATAAGCGATTTCCGCTTGGATGTTATCTCTGGAAAGATTTGTCTTTAATTTTTGGATAATTTCATCTCTCCGGGCTAAACCGGGCATGTGGTTCAACAAATACACCAAACTCCAATGACCATGTACGGAAGAATGCCAGTCAAAGCAACCGTAAAAAGCCGGGTGCAGGTTCCTGGGTGAATGAACTTCGGTTGAATCCAACAACAGCTGTCCTAACTTGTTGGGATATTCCTGTTGCAGACACTTTAACGGAAGTGAAGCCAAATGATTGGCTTGATCCCCTGTGAGTTGTTGGGCTGTTGCTGTTATTCCATTTAAAAATAAAAGTAAACTGATTAAAGTGTATTTCATAAAATGCATTTATTTTTGCCATAAAAAAAATGTCGAGAAAAATAAAACTGATCTGGGATTTCAGAGGTTCTGCTTCCTCAAAAACAGCAGAGCATCACGAGATTCATTTAAAGGAATTCATTGAAGCGGAAAAACTGCCGCTTAATATCACGGGTTTTGAAATTTACAACGAAATGCATGCCATTGCTTTTATGGTGGTTACCGATGAAAACATGATTGCAGTTCGAGATGCTTTGAAACCTCATCGCGGGGAGATTTTTGAATAGTTCCCAGTCGCAGTAAGCTGAAAACTGCGACTGGAAACTGCGACTAAACATTAATTCGCTACTTCGCTGATAAATTTAATCCGCATCAAGCGAAGTTCTTCAATATCGTAATCGCCGTCAAATTCTTTTAAAGCATCTTCGATTTTATCGGTTTCAGAATCCATAAAATAGTCCTGAATTTCTTCCTGCTGCTCTTCATCTAATATTTCATCAATCCAGTATTTAATATTCAGTTTGGTACCTGAATATACAATTTGCTCCATCTCTTTCAACAAACTGTCCATGGTCAGTCCTTTGGCCTTGGCAATATCGTCGAGCGACAGTTTCCTGTCGATATTCTGGATGATGTATAATTTATTGGCCGAATTGGCTCCGGTTGATTTTACCACCAGATCATCCGGACGAACGATATCGTTTTCTTCTACATAACGGGCGATAAGTTCTACGAACGGTTTGCCGTATTTTTTGGCTTTTCCTTCTCCAACACCGTGAACATTACTTAGCTCTTCAATAGAAACCGGATATTTTAAAGCCATATCTTCTAAGGAAGGATCCTGAAAAACCACAAAAGGCGGAACCCCCAATTTCTTCGCTTCCTTTTTACGCAAATCTTTCAGCATTGCCATCAGGGCTTCATCAGCTGTTCCGCCGGATTTTGATGCTGTTACGATTGCGTCATCTTCCTCTTCATTGTATTCGTGGTCTTCGGTCATCAAAAATGATGTCGGGTTTTTCAAATAGGCAATCCCTTCATCAGACAATTTTAAAATACCGTATGTTTCAATGTCTTTTTTTAACAATCCGGCTACTAAGACCTGGCGTATTAAAGCCATCCAATAGCGTTCATCCTTATCGTTACCGCAACCGAAAAATTCCTGAGCATCTGTTCGGTGGGCTTTAATCACTGCATTTATTTTTCCCATCAGGGTAAACACAATTTCTTTTGACTTATACAAGTGTTTGGTATCCCGGACTACCCGAAGTACTTTGACTACATTTTCTTTGGCTTCTGACTTTGGTTTCGGATTGCGGACATTATCATCCATATCGCCACCTTCACCGGTTTCATTATCAAATTCTTCACCAAAATAATGCAGTAAAAATTTTCTGCGTGACATGGATGTTTCGGCATAAGCAACTACTTCCTGAAGCAATGCGAATCCGATTTCCTGTTCAGCAACCGGTTTTCCCGACATGAATTTTTCGAGTTTTTCTACGTCTTTATACGAGTAGTAAGCCAGACAATGTCCTTCCCCTCCGTCACGACCGGCACGGCCGGTTTCCTGATAATAGCTTTCGAGCGATTTCGGGATATCGTGGTGAATGACAAAGCGGACATCCGGTTTATCAATCCCCATTCCGAAAGCAATGGTTGCTACCACCACTTCCACATCCTCCATCAAAAACATATCCTGATGCTTCGCTCGGGTTTTAGCATCCAAGCCGGCATGATACGGTACGGCACTGATTCCGTTTACCTGCAGTACCTGGGCAATCTCTTCTACTTTTTTACGGCTCAAACAATATATAATTCCGGATTTGCCTTTGTTCTGTTTAATGAATTTAATAATATCTGACTCCACATTTTTGGTTTTCGGGCGTACTTCATAAAACAAGTTCGGGCGGTTGAATGATGCCTTGAACGTAGTTGCATCAGACATATCCAGATTTTTGAGAATATCTTCCTGCACTTTGGGGGTGGCAGTCGCTGTTAATCCGATAACGGGCACATTACCCAAATGTTTGATTATATTTTTAAGATTTCTGTATTCCGGACGAAAATCGTGTCCCCATTCAGAAATACAGTGGGCCTCATCAATTGCTATAAAAGAGATGGGAACGGACTTTAAAAAATCAACATATTCTTCTTTTGCCAGAGATTCCGGAGCAACATACAACAACTTTGTAATACCGGAAATAATATCTTTTTTTACCTGATTAATTTCTGTTTTGGTTAAAGATGAATTCAGCACATGAGCAATTCCGTCTTCAGAAGAAACGCTTCTGATGGCATCAACTTGATTCTTCATTAAAGCAATTAAAGGCGAAACGACAATTGCCGTTCCGTTCTGAAATAATGCAGGCAACTGGTAGCATAATGATTTGCCTCCCCCGGTAGGCATAATCACGAAAGTATTTTTTTTACTCAGGATACTATTAATCACTTGTTCCTGAAGACCTTTGAACTGATCAAAACCAAAATACTTTTTTAATTCCTTATGAATGTCAATTTCGTTGGGATTCATTCTTATGTATGGGTATTTTATTTTAAATTTGCATCCATAAAGATACAACTTTCTTTTATTCGTACAAATTTTATATCTAATCCGTTTTGATTACAAAAGAAAAAATTTTAGCTACTGCCAAAGAGACCATTTTAACGGAAAGTCAGGCTATTTTTAAACTGGCTGATTTGCTGACAAATGATTTTGTGGAAAGTGTTCGGTTGATTTATGAATCAAAAGGTCGTCTGATTGTTACCGGCATAGGGAAGAGTGCTATCATTGCCCAAAAAATCGTAGCTACTTTAAATTCTACCGGCACCCCGTCTATGTTTCTGCATGCCTCAGAAGCGGTTCACGGTGATTTAGGAATGGTTCAGCCGGATGATGTTGTGATTTGTATCTCTAAAAGCGGGAACAGCCCTGAAATTAAGATCCTGGTCCCGATTTTAAACCGGTTTGGCAATACACTCATTGCAATGACCGGGAACTTGACATCCTTTCTGGCTAAACATTCGCAATTTGTACTCGATACCACCGTTGAAAAAGAAGCGTGCCCAAACAATCTGGCCCCTACCAACAGTACCACGGCTCAATTGGTCATGGGTGATTGTCTGGCTGTTTGTCTGATGGAAATGCGAAACTTTAAAGCAGAAGATTTTGCCAAATACCATCCGGGCGGATCATTAGGCAAAAAATTATTGCTCCGTGTTAAAGATATGCTGGATGAATCAAAAAAACCAACTGTTTCTCCGGAATCAAATATACAGACAGTCATTTTTGAAATCTCTGAAAAAAGGCTTGGTGTTACAGCTGTGGTTGAGAATGATAAAATTATCGGAATTATTACAGATGGCGACATCAGAAGAATGCTGAGCAAAACAGAAACAATTACCGGCATTACCGCCCGGGATATCATGACCCGAAATCCAAAAATGATTCAACCCGATGATATGGTCGTCGAAGCGTTGAACATCATGGAGGATTTTTCGATTACACAGCTTATTGTGGCAGAAAACAACACCTATAAAGGTGTGATTCATCTGCATGACATTTTAAAAGAAGGTATCGTATAATGGCAAGCAACAACCCGAAAGAAATGTCTTTTTTAGACCATCTGGAAGAGTTAAGATGGTTGTTGATCAGAAGTACGTCTGCCGTTTTAATACTTGCCTGTGCCGCTTTTTTTGTAAGTGACTTTGTTTTTGAGCAAATTCTTTTTGCTCCCAAAAACCCCAATTTTGTTACCTATCAGTTTTTCTGTAAGGTCACCCAGTTTTTTGGTGCGGAAAGTATGGACATCTGTAATGTCAAAATGCCTTTTATCATTCAAAACACCAATATGGGCGGTCAGGTTTCATTTTTAATATGGACTTGTATTACGGTTGGATTCATTGCCGGATTCCCTTTTATTTTATGGGAAATCTGGAAGTTCATTAGTCCGGCTCTTTATGAAAAAGAAAAAAAGTATGCCCAGGCATTTATTTTGATTTCTTCCTTGTTGTTCTTTCTCGGGGTTTTGTTTGGTTACTATATTATTACCCCCTTATCGGTTTACTTTTTCGGATCGTTCAGTGCCAGTGCTGAAATTGTGAATGAGTTCAATTTAGAGTCGTATACCAGTATGATTAAAACATCCTCCATTGCTTGCGGATTATTGTTTGAACTGCCTATTTTCATTTACTTCCTTACCAAATTAGGCCTGGTCACTCCCTCTTTTTTGAGAAAATACAGAAAATATGCGTTGATTATTGTATTGATCTTATCCGCAATCATTACCCCACCGGATGTAATCAGTCAGGTAATTGTAGCCATTCCGATCATGATTTTATATGAAATCAGCATTTTAATCAGTGCATTAGTGCTCAGAAAACAACTAAAACAATCAACTTTAAAATAACAGCAATGTCCGATTTAGTAAAAGAATTTAATGACTATCGTGCTAAAATGAACGAAAAGCTTTTGGCAGATAACAACCTGGTTATCAAAAGAATTTTTAATTTAGACACAAATGCCTATGCCGAAGGAGCCTTGGATGTTAAAACCAAAGAATTATTGGGGCTGGTTGCTTCTGCCGTTTTGAGGTGTGATGATTGCGTTAAATATCATTTGGAAACCAGCTATAAACACGGGGTTACCAAAGAAGAAATGATGGAAGCCATGGGAATAGCCACTTTGGTTGGCGGTACAATTGTTATTCCGCACCTGCGAAGAGCATATGAGTTTTGGGAAGCTTTAGAGAAGTAATGTGCCAATTTGATAATGTGCCAATTAGCCAATTCACACATTATCAAATTGACACATTGTCAAAAATGTTAATCAAAAAACAATAAAATTTGTACTGAAAATAAAATTTCTATTTTTACACTTCAATTGTCACATTGACCAATTGAATCACTGACAAATCAAACCATGAAATTAAGAGCCGAAAATATCGTTAAAACCTACAAGGGCAGAAGTGTTGTTAAAGGAGTTTCTGTGGAAGTAAACCAAGGCGAAATTGTAGGGTTATTAGGCCCGAACGGAGCCGGCAAAACCACCTCTTTTTACATGATTGTAGGTTTAGTAAAACCCAATAGCGGAAAAATATACCTGGATAATATGGAAATTACTGATTTTCCGATGTATAAACGAGCTCAAAACGGTATTGGTTATCTGGCTCAGGAGGCATCAGTATTCAGAAAACTGAGTATTGAAGATAATATCCTGAGCGTGTTACAACTCACCAAACTTTCTAAGGCAGAGCAAGAGGCCAAAATGGAGAGTTTGATTGATGAGTTCAGTTTGCAGCATATCCGGACAAATCGGGGCGACTTGCTTTCAGGCGGTGAGCGTCGCCGGACAGAAATTGCAAGAGCATTGGCTACCGATCCGAAATTCATTCTTTTAGACGAGCCTTTTGCCGGAGTTGACCCTGTTGCGGTTGAAGACATTCAACGCATTGTAGCCCAATTGAAAAACAAAAACATCGGTATCTTGATTACCGATCACAATGTACAGGAAACACTTGCCATTACGGACAAAACATACTTAATGTTCGAAGGCGGTATCCTGAAAGCCGGAATTCCGGAAGATTTGGCTGCCGATGAAATGGTCAGAAAAGTGTATTTAGGACAAAACTTCGAATTGCGTAAAAAGAAACTGGAGTTCTAATTTCCACCTATTGCAAAAGCATATAGTTCAACATTTTTGGTGTTCCGTTATAAATATTAATATCCGCAGTTCCCTGAATACCGGGCACGTTTCCTTTTTCTGTAAACTGCCAAAAAGACCAATGGTCTTTGATATCTTCCACAAAAAAATTATAATTGGCGATCCAGAACGGATACCCTTTGAACTCTTCAGCTAAAAAATCCTTATAATAACTTTCACCCGAATAGATAATCGGCTTGATTTTATAATGATTTTCCACTTTGGTTAACCAACGTTTTAAACCGACTTTTAAGCTGTCAATTGACTGGGTCTTAGGTAAATTTTCAATATCGAGCACCGGTGGAAAATCGCCCTTCTGAAGTTTAACTGTTTTTATAAAATTAGCTGCCTGCTCCATTGAGTTTTCATTAGGCCGGTAATAGTGATAAGCTCCCCGAATTAACCCGCTTTTTTTAGCTGCCCTCCAATTTTGTTTATAATGACTGTCCACCTTGTCTTTTCCGGCGGTTGCCCTGATAAAAACGAATTTTAACTGAAAGGTATCTTCTACTGTTTTAGTTATTTCCCAATCAATTTCTCCCTGGTATTCAGAAACATCAAATCCGAAGACCTTATTCTCATGCCTTTTTAACACCTGAAAAATACGGGCTTCTTCAACTTTTGAAACAGTAGTGTTGGCTACAGGATGCCTGGAGCGAAAACTAAAATAATAAGCCAGTGCATCTCTGTAATGATAGGCTGTTAATCCCACAAACAGCAATACCAAAACCAGTATCAAAATACCCCTGATTTTCCCGGAGAAAAAAGTCTTCTTTTTCGTCGGTTTTCGTCTTGCCGTTGGTTTTCGTCTGATTTGCTTTGCCATAATTAGTGTAAGACAAAACGTTTAAGAGCTTATCTTATTTTGAATGACCGACATCAAAACATACAGCAGTATCACCAACGGTAATGCCACCATTTTTAGTATAATCAACAAAATGACTGCCAAAATCAAGAATATGATTTGAAATTTACTGTTTTGCCATGAGAAATGCTTCATTTTAAGCGAAAACAAGGGTATTTCAGCATTTAACATATAAACACTCCATACCGATAATGCAATTAAAACATAAGGATTTGTTAAGGCTTCCTTCAGCAAAAGCACCTCGGTTGAAGAGATGATTAGCGGCAAACTCAAGATGAACAATGCATTTGCCGGTGTAGGCAATCCGATAAAAGAATCTGTCTGTCTGGTATCAATATTAAATTTAGCCAAGCGGTAGCAGGAACCCAATGTAATCAGGAATCCGGCAAGCGGTAAAACACAATTAACGGAAAAACAATTATCTATGAAAGAAACGCCTTCGTTGTGGTGAATAAAAATCAACCTGAACATTACAAAACCCGGCACTAGCCCGCTGGTAACCATATCTGCCAACGAATCAAGCTGAACACCTAAAGGGCTTTGTACTTTAAAAATACGGGCAAAAAAGCCGTCAAAAAAATCAAAAAAAATACCCAAACACACAAAGAAAAAAGCCAGCTGAAACTGGTCACGAGCAGCAAAGACCAGGGCAATACATCCTGACAGCAAGTTAAGCAGGGTTATAAAATTGGGGATAGTTGCTTTTATATTCATCTTTTGTGGTTTGAAAACAAATTTAATACAATAAGTGAGAAACAAGTGCGTTTTTTACTTGATATTTTTATGCTCTAAATCACACCGTTTTTTATTTCATAAAATGTTGGAATGATACAAGCTAAAAATTCCTATTTTTGGAAAAAAATGTGCAAACCGAGGTTTGAAAAATAAAATATGCTTTGAAAAGACAACTCTTTGTTTTATTGCTTCTTATTCCGTTTTTGGCAAACAGTCAGGCTGTCCGGAAGTACTCTAATGAATTTATGAGTATCGGAGTGGATGCCGCTGCACTGGGAATGTCTAATGCCGTTACAGCCAGTACGGCAGATGTAAATTCGGGTTACTGGAATCCTGCCGGTCTGGTGTTTTTAGAAGACAGCCAGGCTTCACTGATGCACGCCAGTTATTTTGTCAATATTGCCCAGTATGACTATGCCGCTTTTGCCGCCCCTATTGACGACCGCAGTGCCTGGGGAATTTCCCTGATTCGTTTTGGTGTGGACGATATCTTAAATACGACTCAGCTGATTGACAGCGAGGGAAACATTGACTATAACCGGATCAGTAAATTTTCAACCGCTGATTACGGAGCAACTTTTTCCTATGCCCGAAGTTTACAGGTCCCCGGCTGGCAATATGGGGTGAATGCCAAAGTAATCAGACGAATCATTGGAAAATTTGCTAACTCCTGGGGATTTGGAATTGATGTCGGGGTTCAGTTTGAACGGGAAAACTGGAAGGTTGGCCTAATGGTTCGCGATATTACCACCACATATAACATCTGGAACATTGATGAAGAAGAGTTTGAAAAAATAGCCAATGCCATTCCGGGAGAGAATCAGGATTTACCGGAGAGTACCGAAATTACACTACCCAAAGCACAACTGGGAATTTCCAGAAAATTTGAATACCGTTATGACTATTCCATTTTAGCGGCATTTAACCTGAACATGCAGTTTGCCAAAACCAATGATATTATTTCCACTGATTTTGTGAGCATTGATCCTGCTTTAGGATTTGAATTTGGTTATACTGATTTAGTTTTTCTGAGAGCCGGCGTCGGCAATTTTCAAAATGTGATGCAGATTGACAATACCGAGAAAATCGGTTTTCAGCCCAATATAGGATTAGGTTTTAAATACAAGGGCATTCAGGTTGATTATGCCTTAACGGATATAGGTGACCAAAGTGCTGCTCTTTATTCCAATATTTTTTCTGTAAAAGTTGATCTGGGAATATTTAGATAAATTCCATGAAAATAAAATTATATTATCTCTTTTTATTTTGTTTCTTTCAAAGTTTCGGACAACATTATCCTTTGTCATCCGATGCTAAAATCAGCATTTTAACCTGCGGAAGCGGTCAGGAACTGCATTCCATCTTTGGCCATACGGCTATCCGCGTCCGTGACAATCAGCGGGGAATTGATGCCGTTTATAATTTTGGGATGTTTGATTTTGACACGCCTAATTTTTACCTCAAATTCATAAAAGGCGATTTAGAATACTATGTTGCCAAAGGTTCTTTTGAAGGCTTTATGTATTCGTACCGAATGGAAAACAGAAGTGTTTATGAACAGGAATTAAATTTTTCAACTGTTCAAAAACAACAGTTGTATGACAATCTGGAAAAAATGCTGTATGCCGAAGAACGTTTTTATACCTATAAATTCATTGACAAAAATTGTACTACGATGGTGGTTGACCAAATCAATCATCAATTAGCAAAACCGGTTATTGCAAAAGTTGACAACAGAGCCGAAAGTTACCGTCGTGTACTGAATCCGTTTATGGACAATCTTTTTTATCAGAAATTAGGCATTAACATTATGTTTGGCTACCGGACGGACAAAGCTGCCGAACAGCTTTTTTTGCCTGTTGAACTATTAAACAGTCTAAAGGTTACCAACGTAAATAACATCCCTGTTGCTAGGCAGACAACTGTTTTGTTTAAGCAACACAAACCACTGCACTCCTCGTCGTGGTGGAACTCAATGTATACTTTTATTTTTGCTTTGTTTTTGCTTTTTATTATAAACAAAAACAGTATTTACCTGACCTTTTTAATGTTATTGGGCGTGTTAGGTATCTTTCTTTTCTGGGTTGGATTTTATTCGTTACACCGGGAGGTTACGCAAAACTACAACATCCTGCTGTTTAATCCTTTTCTGATCGGAATTGTTATTTCTTTTATAAAGAGAAGTACTGTTTGGTTTAACCGGCTGTTTTACTTTATATTGTTTTGTTTTACCGCTTATTTACTTTTCATGCTTAATAAGGCCCATTTGTTTTTAATGCTTCCGATTATGATTCTGGCTGTTATGCTTCTTGTAAAGCTAAGAACAAGGCTTTCAACATTATGAGCGTTATTGCCCCCGGTAAAACAAGATGGTGCTGACGGTTTTGATCATGATATTAATATCCAGAAAGATGCTCCTGTGTTTGATATAATATAAATCATACTGCAGTTTAATCAGGCTGTCGTCGATTGAATCACCATAGGAATAATTTACCTGAGCCCAACCTGTCAATCCGGGCTTGATAACATGACGTGTCTGATAAAAAGGCATTACTTCGGCTATTTCATTCACAAACACCGGCCGTTCCGGTCTGGGACCAATCACAGCCATGTGCCCCAAGAGAATATTGACAAACTGCGGAAATTCATCGATCCGGCTTTTTCTGAGGAATTTACCGAAAGGTGTTATCCGGGAGTCATTGGTAACCGCAAAAACAGCACCGGCCGATTCCGCATTTTTAACCATGGTTCTGAACTTAAGGATCCTGAATTCTTTGCCGTTTTTCCCGATTCTGATTTGGGTATAAAATAATTTCCCTCTGTTTCCAATAGCATTACCAATTAAAATAAGCGGTAATAAAATCACACCAACCGCAATTCCGGTTAAAGCAACAACAATTTCAAAAAGACGTACAAAAAGCAAATACAATTGATTTTGATTGCTTCGGCTGAACGGAAAATATTTATAAAAATCCCTTGCAACAAACTGAACCGGAATCCTTTGCGTTAAATTTTCATAAACCTGTGTATATTCCCTGATGATAAAACCACTTTCTAAAAGCAATAAAAGTTTGTTGTATAACTCAACGGTTATCTCTTCTGTTCTTTGGGTGGCAATCACAATCTCGGATACCGAGTTATTTGACACAAACTTTTGCAGAGTTTCAACCGATATTATTTTGACCGACTGGTTTTTTATCTTAAACGCAGATGTTTCGTCGGTGTTAACAAAAGCAATGATATTGTAATGCGGGTCAATGCTTTTTAGTCCGGAGATCAATTCATCAGCCAATTCTTTTTCAGAGATCAGGATTACTTTTTTTTCAAACCGGTGTGAGGCCAGGTACTTTTGATAAAACATCCGCCATAGTAACAAGGCCAGAAAAACAGCCAGAAAAAAATACAAAATCTGTATCCGGTTAGACGGAAGAACCGGTGTAAAAAAAGGGGTCAGCAAATAAAACAATACGGTAGTTGAAGCCGTCAGGATGATACTTCTGATTACCTGAAACTGATTACTGGCCACCTGAAGGTTATACATTTCGAACACCGACCCCACAACGAGGACGTAAATCCCTAAAACAATTGTCCAGTAAAAATTGGATGGGGTAATGGCAAAATAATCAAAATTAAAAATTATACCTACAATATATAGCATAAACAGTACTGACAAAACATCAAAAACCCTGAGAAGAATTTTTCTCTCTGAAACTTCAAAATGAATTTTCTTCTTTCCGTTCATTCTTTTGTACTGTTGAATTGAAGCCGCAATTTAACAATTTTAAGAAGAAATTTGGAGCTATTTTAAAATTTCTTTCCATTGATTTTTAACAATTTGCCAGTCGAATTGTTCCACCATTTTACGACCATTGACAGCCATTCTTTTGGCCAAATCAGGATTTTCAATCAGTTCTTTAATCGCATCAGCCATGGCCTGACTGTCGGAATCATTGACCAATAAGGCCGTCTCCCGATCAGTTACTAAATAAGGTATTCCGCCAACATTGGTGGAAACGACAGGTAATCCGAGAGCTAAGGCTTCTATAAGACTTACGGGTGTATTATCGAAATGGGTGGTGTTGATGAAGATATCGTAGCTTTCAGAAAGTTTAATCCAATCCGGTTTTGTAAGCTTTCCGGTAAAAGTAACATTCAAATTTATAGACTCTGCATATTTTTGTAATTCATTCGTTGTAATATCCTTTTCTTGTCCCACCATACACAATTCAGCATGAGTAAAATCATTCTTTAACATTGTCAAAGCATCAATAGCCATTTTGGGATTATAAATAGCCGATAATGATCTAACCCATAATATTTTAACATCTATTTTATCTCTTTTTTTAAAGTTATAATTACTGACTTCAATTGTATTGGGAATCAATTTCAAATTATTGAAATTAGCTTCTTTAAAAACAGTAAAAAGATATTCTGAAGGAGCAATATTATACAATGCATTAGAAAAAATAAGCCTTGAAGTTAATGTAGAGTATTTTAATCTTTTAGGTAAATCGCCTCCTCTCAAAATAGGAATATAAGGTTTTTTTAAAACCCTGCACAACTGACTCACCATAAATGCGTACCAAAAATTAGTAGTGCTGTAAGTGTCAATTAAAACATATTCAACTTTATGTGCATTAAATAGGGTTTTGAAAAACATATCAAAAAACCTAATCAGCTTATTTTTTTTTGAAGATGCATAGTATAACTTATAATTTTCTCTTTCTAATAAAATCCCGAGTGTTTCAATAGAAGTAGCCGAATATCCATGCTTTAAAAGTTTGTTGCCGATGTAAAGAATGTTTATCATGAAGTCATAATTAATGCAAACCTTTTTAAATTTTATACAAAAAAACTTGACCTATCACTTTAACAGGCTCTAAGTTTTCCCAAACTTCTTCACTCAAGATATAATTGACACCTTTTGATTTTAAAAAAACGACTCTTTCCGTTTTTAGTTTTGTTCTAAATTCTTTTAAGTCTTTGTACCATTGAATGAACTTATCAGGGTTTCCCTCGATTAACATAGATGCTCCTTTGGAATCTAAAACAACTGCCCTATCAGCCCCTGCTCTAATTAAGTATGTTCCATAAAAAACAGATTCTTTTTCTGTATTTGTCTTTAAATAGTCAATCATTTTTGAAAGATCATAGTTCGTTTTTTTCTCTGAAAGAATTTTTATACTTCCAGGTAATATTGACGTGGATAAATCATCTCCTACAAATGGCAATCTATCTAAAAAGTTCATTGAAGAGCAAACTAACACCATAAAATACGCTACGAAAACAGAGAACATGATTTTATTAGATGCCTTCACACGATTAAAAAATTCTACAGCCAATAGAAATAAGCCTATTTGAAAAATTACAATAATTAATTTTTGAAACCTGATAAGCTGAAATGACATCCTTATATTTTTATCAAAAACATCATTAATCAACTCCTCAACACAGACAGACAGATTTGCAGATAAAAAAATCATCGTAGCTGAAAAGAACAGTACTTTAAAATGAACTTTTGCTTTTGACTTATCAAAAAAATAAAAGCATAAAAATAAAACACCAAACAAATATAATACGGGTCTATTCCAAGTTGATATAAATCTTACAGGATCAGAAAAAAGTTTTGGTATTCTGGTAAAAAATGCCTCATTAAAAAGAACTTGATTAAATGTCAAGCTATTTTCAACTTTCGTAAAATAAGTAATCAGATATGGCATCATCCCAATAAAACAAAACAATACTGCTATTAACAGTTCTTTCAGTGATTGTGTTGTAAAGAGTTCTTTTTTAATGTACTTCAGCGACAGAAAAGCAGAAAAATATAATATTATACCGCCAATACCTGTAATAGGGTGAAAATTAAATATTAAACCAAGTGTCAGTGAAGCCATAATCAGTTTACACCTGCCGGAGTATGAATAAAGCAAAAAAGGAACTGGAAGAAAAACAGCGTATATTGTACGTGGCATAATAGTCCATAATTCTGAAATTCCGAGTAGTTCGCCACCAGGAGTCCATATAATACCTCTTATAAAAACAGAAAAAATAATTGCTATCCAAAATTTTTTTTTCAATCTGTAAAAAAGCAAAAACCAAAATATACCATATAAAAAGTGTGCAAAAAAACTAAATAAATTGAGAGCTTGGAGGTAGTCATGACTAACAAATCTTGAAAAAAACCGCAATGATTCAACAAAAAAAGGCGTATAATATTCAACATCATGAATATTATCCAGAAATAAGTCATTTTTATATAAGGATGGATTATCAATTTTTTTACAAACAGGAATAATATTCGCTAAATCAGAAGAGATATCCTGGATTTTTGCGTTTAAACCCTCTGCATAAAAAGCCGATGCAATGACTAAATTTAGCAATAATACAATTGCTAATTTCTTTTTATTCATGGTTTTTAACTTTAGGAGAATTAATAATATCATATTGAATGGCTTGCAGCAATAATTGAAAACCCAAAATAATAGATAAAGTAACTAACATAATAGTACCTGTTGGCGTCAAAACATGTTTAGTGGAATAATAAATCCAGTTAAAAACTCCGTAAGAAACTCCAAAAATAAAGAGAGGGAATCCGAAGAGTATGTAAATCGAACCAATATTAAAATCGTAAAGAAAATATTGTTTTACAATACGCTTAATAAATAATTTCAGCAGATTCCATGAAAACAACAGAGGCATTTGCCATACTTTCATGTTAGATTTTTCATCATTGTATATTGCCGGCATAGTAATATCCTTGATCCGAATATCTAAATAGTAAAGTTCTGCTATGAGTGAAGTTTCAAAAAAATACCTGTTCGAAATTTTATCAAAATCTATCTGTTTCAAAACATTTGCTTTTAGAGCAAAATACCCATTGGTAGGGTCAAAAACATTCCAATAACCCGTTGAAATTTTAATCAAAAAAGACAAGATAAGATTTCCGAATCGTCTGACAAATGGCATTTTTTTGAGGGCTTTCAAATCTCTGAATCTGTTACCTTTTAAATAATCAGCTTCATTAGAGATCAATGAGTTAATCATAACGGGTAAAAATTTCAAATCCATCTGATTATCAGCGTCAATTTTAATCACGATATCAACCTCTAATTCCATCGCTTTTAAAAAGCCTGATTTTGTTGCCCCGCCTACTCCATAATTCACAGGGTTTTTTAAAAAAACTATATCTGTAAAAGCATTTTTAAAAAACAGAATTTCATCTTTTGGCAATGGTTCTTTACTACAATCGTCAACAATTATTACATAATTGATAAAGTCAGGAATTGCTTTAATAACTTCAGTTATTTTTGCTGATGCATTATAGTACGGTATTACTATTGCTGATTTTTGATTTAATTTCTGAGGGTTCATTTTCGTGTAAAGATGAAATTAAAATATTGACAACGACCAAAAACATTCCTAAAATTCCAAATAATGGACGGTAGATATATAAATGTTCTCCAAAAAAGAGGGTGATAAGCATCGAAAAAACTAAGCCTTTGAGTGCCAACGCCTCTCCTTTATTCTTTTTGAAAGATATAAATAGATAGTTAATTAACCAACCGAAATATAAATAAAAACCAACTAACCCTAATTCTTTAATCACATTGAGATACATATTATGAGCAGAAAAACTTTTCGTTGTCCGGTTATTGAATCCTAAACCAAGTGGTATAATTTCAGGATTATCCATTAAATAATTTAAATAGTTTAATGACAACTTATCCCTTCCCGCCCCCAGATCCTGATATAACTCTGATACGTTAGCATTTTCTAAATCCTCTTGGTTTTCAATTTTATCAATTACCCTCCCCATTACAACCTGTTCAACTTTTTCATACAAATCATTATTGGAGGTAAGTAAAAACCCAAAAATTGATGCTATAATAATTCCGAAGAAAATAAAACTAGAAGTTCTGTAAAACGAAAAGAATATTATAAATGCCATTAATCCCAAATAACTTGTTCTTGACCCTGAAAGCAGAAGGATATATATATTAATTATTATGACAAAAACGACCAGTAATCTGGATATATTTAATTTTTTGTTTAAAAACATTCCTATGGCAAAAACCATGTTAATTAAGGAAAACATTCCAGTTACTATTTTATTTGGCCCCAAGGTACCTGATAAAAACCCCCTGTAGCCTTTAAAATAACTATCACTCCACAAAAATGGAATAAGATTAAAGTTCTGCAATGTTATTATTATGCATGAAAAAGATGATAATAACAAAACAAGGTAAACGAAAAGTTTTAATTTTGTTCTATTAAAACTTATTACATAAAGAATTATTGATGTTGAAAAAAAAATCCATAAGTGATATAAATACAAAACGGATTGATAAAAAATTGTCATTTTATCTCTGAAAACAGCAAAAAGAAAAGTAGAAATTATTGCTATGGAACTCCAAACAACAAATCTGAATAACCATTTAAAAGAACTGACTTTATTAATGATATGATAATAAAATTCAAAGTTTCCGAAAAATAGTATCAGAATTAAAACTCCTAACAAGTCATATAATCGCAATTCATTATCACCTTTTACACTATAACCTACAACCGGAAGATTATAGAAATAAGAAAAGATCATTAAGCATACTAAAAAAAAGTAACTGTTTTTCCTTACCAGAAAAGAAAAATTACCTTTTGGTATAGCATCTTTAAGTAGAAGTTCGTTGGCAGGGGAAACATTCATTACAGAACAATTAATTTACATTAGCATTAAGAATATGTGTTTTGAGTTTTTTTATATAATTATCAAAAGTAAATAATTCTGCTAATTTTAATATTTCCTGCGACTTATTTAATAATTCTTTTTGATCAGATGTTAAAGCATCAACAAACAGTTTTTCATAGCTTACTTTATCATTATCAATCTCCCATAAAAAACCACTGGATTCATTAATATAATGTGAAATACTGCCTACATCAGAAACTACAGGAATTGTTCCGTAACAGGATGCTTCAGCCACAACTTTCGGAAAGCCTTCTGAAATACTAGGTAAAAGAAAAAAATCTGATTTTGCCATATATTGATGAACAAAAGTTTTATTCTGAGCCCCATGAAAAAAGATTTTATCCTTCAAATATTCTGATTCAGACTTATATTTTTGAATTTCAACTCCGTCACCTATCATGTGAATTTCATTGATATATTCTTGAGGTATCTTTTTAAACGAATTTATTATTCTTGATATCCCTTTTACACTATCCATTCTGCCGACAAAACAGAATGTAAATGGCTTTTCAAAGTTTTTACTGTTAGATATCTCTTTCCCCTTTATTAAATCTTCTTGTGTCAGACAAGGGTTTTCAAAGGAAAAACAATGAATAGGTTGATCTTTCCAAAAACCATTTATTGTTACTTTGCATTTTGCCCAATTCTTTTTTAACCAATACCGCTGCATCCGGTTAGCAAGCGGAGGATTTACCTGCCCCCAATCTCCTGCATATTTGACCCAGAAAGTAAACTTCCTGGGAATAACGTATGAAAACAAAGGGAGTAAAAACAACCCCATTGAAGTAGGTAAACGCAACTGAACATCAGAAGCTCCAACACAATTTTTATAAACCTTGGATATTATTACAGGAATTACAGTAAAAATTAAAAGTTTTGATAAAACTGTTCTACCTCCATAGGGAGGTATTGAAATAAATTTTATATTTTCTTTATTGTAAGGCAACGAACTGTTTGGAGCCTTTAAATCATATAAGCAAGCAATATGTACTACCTCTTCCCAATATTCGGCCAAAAAATTAACCTCATTTATAGTAGCCCCCCAACCCACAATATGATCTCCATCTCTATAATGCTTGGTATGAGAAATTATAACTAGCTTTTTTCTTTTCATGAGTTTAAAACATTTACATAACTTTGGATTATGTTACTCCATTGAAACATTTTAGAGCGTTCTTTTGCTCTAAAACTATAATTATCATAATCCTCTAAAATCAGCTTCAAAGCATCTACTATTTCGTCTATATTTTCCGGATTTACAAGTACACCGTTAGCATAATTTTTAATTGCATCTACAATACCGGAATCATTAGATCCTATAGCAGGAATACCAATAGCATTTGCTTCCAATATGGCTATCCCAAAGCCTTCCACATCACCATTTTTTAAAACACTGCTAAGCATACAAAACACATCACAGTCGCTCAAAACAGCATTCTTTTCCTCCTCGGAAAGTACTCCATGAAAAGTTATGTTCGCAATTACATGTAATTCTTCAGCCAATTTTTCAAAACTTTTCTTTTCAGTAGGCATTCCAATACAATGGTAATGAACTTCTGGAAATTTTTCTTTTAGAACAGGAAGAGCTTTAATCACGTTCTGTTGCCCCTTTCTGAAAGTCAGATTTCCAACTGTAACTAAATTTATCTTTTCAGATTTTTCTGTTCTTTGAATATTTTCAATTTTATTATTTATCTCGATCCCATTATTGATAACTTCAATTTCTATTTTTTTGTTTACACATAAAGCATATTGTTTAGTGAATTCCGACACTGCAATAAGCTTATCAAAACTACTCAAACTTCTTTTTGTCAAAAAACAGGAAAACTTCCCTCCTGCTTTAAGTTCCGAACCGTGTAAAACAGCAATAAATTTTTTGTTGTGAAAAAACATACTCAAAAAGAAACCTAACCACAAAGAAAATCTTCCGGAACATACTATAATTTGGTTTTGTTTAGTAAGTGAAAAACTTTTTTTTATTCTGCTTAATTGAGTAAACAAATTTCTCTTAGTCCTAAAAACCTTAAAACTTTGTCTCTTATCAAATTCTGAATCTTGTTTTTCATCTCTAAAATCGGAAATAACTGAAACATCATAACCTTCTTTTTGAACATATTTAGCAAGAAAAAAGGCGTGATTTCCTATTCCTCCAGGAAGAGGAGGGAATTCGGAAGTTATGAGAAGTAAGCGTTTATTTTCTAACACAGAATATGTTGTTTGACATGTTGTCAAATTCTTCTAAATCGAATTTCAACAACTTATAATTAAACTTTTTTAGAAAATCTAATGTATGAATATCATCATTAGTCTTCATTACTAATATGGTGCTATTTTTATTAATGACTTTTTCCAAACCTTTTAAAACATTCATTCCATATACATCTATTTTTATCAAACTAGGTTTATTACCTTTTCAATCATTTAAATTGTAGCATCTATTATTTCCTCTTCCTTTAATTTCTTACTTGCCAAACTCCAAGATTTTATAACCTGAAACAAAATCAAAGGTAACAAAAACGGAATCAGTATAAATGAAAATAGTTTTAAACATCTATTTTTTTTGAACTTATACGGAATATAAGAGGGAAACACATTAACTAAAATCATGAAAACGCTTAATTTCTTGCCAAAATATTTCCTTGACAAATACAAAACACTTGGAACCGGTCTTGGAGCTAAAATATTTTTTGGCCTCCATGCATCCCAACTTCCCATTTGTCTAAGTCCTCCCTGGTCTACTTTCAAATGTATTCTTTTAGCTTTCGGATTTGAAATGTTTTTATATCCATTCAAATAAGCACGAAGTCCGAATTCTCCGTCTCCCATTCGTTGTTTTTCAAACTTCCTGTCAAAAAGTCCTATCCTCTTGAAAACATCTTTTTTGAGCAATACATTTCCTGTATCGAGTTGGTCACTCCACCTAAAATAGCTGTAATGAGGGGGAACTTCTGCTCCTATAACACTTATTGAAACTCCACTCGATAAGTCAGCATTAAAAAAATCTAATGCCTTAATGTGGTTTTCTATCCAATCCTTTTCAACTAAAGAATCATCATCATAAAGCAAAATATATTCTCCTTTTGCAGATTTAATAGCTTCATTTCTTGCTCTCCACAACGCTTTTTCTTCCTGAAACCAAAATTTTAAATCTAAATTCCATCCTTTATAAAACTTTTCTTTAAAGTCATCGGTTTGATCTACAACAATTACTTCAAAATTTTTATAAGTTTGGTTTTCCAAATCCCGAAACACATCTTTTAAATATTGATAACGATTTAATGTTGGAATAACAACAGAAATCATAGGTTTTGAGTTGACCAATGTGCTCTCAAAGTTTTCATACTCCGGATAATTGATAATTTCTTTGGAGTAATCTTCTCTACAAACTTTCCGATGTTTTAAATATGCCTTTATTTCGAAAAAAGGGTTACTAAAACTCAACAACCTAATTATCAAAACATAAAAAACCCAAGCCTTATGAACATTTTTATTTAAGAAAAGATATTCATCTTCTACGGGCAACTTAGTTTTTTTCCAGATATTTAATCCGGGTTGGTATTTTTTGTTTATAAAGCCGGACTGAAATGCCCTCCAGGCTAAATCTCTGTTAATACTTTCTGAAGATTGGTATCGAAAATCTTTTTGAATAGAAATATTCTCTGATAAAAGTTGGTCTTCAGTAGGAAAATAACCAAAATCGATGGATGGCTTTAAATTAAAGTACCAAATTGGTTTCTGATATTTTAAAAAATTAAAAATCATTATTTACATATATTTCTGATAAAATTGTCATTTTTTTATTTGAATTTCATTAAACACGGCATTAATAACTTTTATCGAACAAATTACTCTACCTTCATTATTGACATGGATTTTATCATAAAAATAATTATCATCAATAATTAAAGCTGAATGATCAATCAGGGTAATACCTTCAGGAAAAACTAAACTACTTTTATAAATTGGTGATTGATACAACACTAATTCTATCGCATTTTTACGACAAAAGTCAACTATTTTGCTCAAATAAGGATTGTTATATTCTATATTTTTAAAGTCATGGGTTTGCTTGTATAACGCTTTAGCTGAACTCTTTGCCGGATAGCTAAAATTTCCCCGATTATCAAACAAGTATCTGTAACGAGGCTTTAAAACAGATAGAAGTCCCGGGTAAAAAAGTTCTGTATTATAATAACTTACAGAAAATAAAGGGAAATAATCTGACATACTGTATAAAAACTTATTTTTCCCATGCATCTTGTGAAAATAATCTTTCACTTCATCATTCCATATATAAGGAATAAAACGATAATCATTTGTATTAACCTTTGGATTGGCATTGCATAAATCCTCAGGCATAACAGCCAGAATCAATTTTTCAGTACTCTTTCCGCATGAATAAAAATGTTGAAGCATTAAATACTGAGAACTTAAACCGGAATCATCCATACTGATATTTAACCCATTTTGGTTCGTTAACGAGTCTATTAATTTAGTATCCAGTGTTGTTAATCCGGTACTAGATCCAAGCACTATATAATCAAAAGTCGTTTCTGTCACACCGTTTTTAACAAATTGTTGCTTATAAAAACATGATTTCCCTAAAAAGTAAAGGCAAAAAAAAGCAATCATGTTAAGTATAATAAAACATGTTAAACCATAGATTACTATTTTTTTTAAGAATTTATGCATTTGTTAAAATTGAAAGTAAATGAAACTTATTTGATTTTTAAATGATCCCATAAAGAAAATCATGATGAGCAATATAAACAAATTAAATTTTGATAGTTGAATTTCGCAGTTATTTCTTTTCACGTTTTTCCATTCTGTTATGATTAGCCATATAGTTGAAATTAAACACAATACAGAAATCAAACTATACTTTGAATTCTTATAAAAGAAATGCAATTTTAAATCACTGAAATCAAACATTCCTTTAACATAATGCCATGATTCGATTAAATTATCTGCCCTAAAAAATACCCAAGCCAAACAAACAAAAATAAAAGTGATCAGTACTTTAGGTAAATCTTTAAAAGTATAATTTGAATGAACGAGTGAAGTCCTATTTGAATTTAAAAGAAGTAACGGCATAAAAAGTAAGGCATGAATCAGCCCCCAAACTATAAAAGTCCAATTCGCACCATGCCAAAATCCGCTAACTAAAAAAATAATGAAAGTATTTCTAACACTCTGCCGTTTTGCTCCTCTACTTCCGCCTAAAGGAATATATAAATAATCTCTAAACCAGGTTGATAGTGAAATATGCCACCTTCTCCAAAAATCGGCTATATCTTTTGAAAAATATGGAAAATTGAAATTTCGGAGCAAATCAATTCCGAATAATTTGGAAGTCCCCAGTGCTATATCTGAATACCCACTAAAATCACCATAAATCTGAAAGGCAAATAAAACACTTCCCAACCAAAGTTCAGTTGCAGAATAGCTTGCTGAGTCATTAAAAATCTGATTCACAAAAAAGGCACAATTGTCTGCTACTACCACTTTTTTGAATAATCCCCATATAATTTGCTTTAGACCCTGAATAGCTTTATCGTAACTAAAGTTTCTTTTTTTCTTGATCTGAGGAAGCAAATGAGTCGCTCTTTCAATTGGTCCTGCTACCAATAATGGAAAATAGCTTACAAACAGAGCGTATTCAACCAAATTGTGTTCCGCTTCAATTCTTCTTTTATAGATATCTATCACATAAGAAAGACCATGAAAAGTATAAAAAGAAATCCCAACCGGCAAAACAACATTCAAAGTTGAATAGTGTACATGAAATCCTAATCCGGTTAACAATTCCGCAAAAGAATCAACAAAAAAATTATAGTATTTAAAAACTCCTAAAAATCCTATATTTATGAAAATGGTTAACCAAAACCAAAATTTTCTGTTAGATTCATGCCTTGCTTTTTGCATCATTAAACCGGCAAAATAATCGAGACCGGTTGAAAAAATGAGCAAGAATAAAAAACGCCAATCCCAGCAAGCATAAAAATAATAACTTGCCAATAAAAGCAAGCTATTTTGCCAAAATAACTTTTGCTCTTGAAGCATCCAATAAAGCAAAAAAACGAACGGCAGGAATATAAAAAATTCGATTGAGTTAAAAAGCATGAATAATTTAATAATTAATCCTCATAAAATGACATAAATTCTTGTGTTTGTTTGACTAAATTAAACTCTTCCTTTACTCTTTCCATTGCATTCTCTTCCATTTTTAACCTGTTAATTTCGTTTAAACTGATCACTTCAACAATTTTCTCAGCTAACAACGGTGGATTTCTTTTCGGCACAACCCAACCTGTTTTGGCATTCAAAACATTTTCACTAAGACCGTCTGCATCACTTACAATACACAATAATCCCATGGCCTGAGCCTCCAGTACTGCATTGCAAAATCCCTCTTGTACACTATATTGAAGGTAGTAATCACTTTTTTCTAGGTAATATTTTACTTTGGTGTGTTCTATTTTACCCACAAAAGTAACATTTCCTTCCAGTCCAAGTTGATGAACTGCAAACATAAGTTTTTCTTTTTCATTTCCTTCACCGATAACCGTATAATGAAACGAAATATTTTGTTTTTTCAGAATTGAAAAAGCTTCCAATGTATATTCTATTCCTTTTTTCCAATGTAAACGACCAACGGTTATAAACTGTATTACGGAGGAGTCAGTCATTGGCAGTATGGTATCTGCCTTAAAAAAGTCTACATCAATTGCCGGTGTGATTTTACAGATGTTCTTTTCAGAAATACCAGCATCTATTAATGTTTTCTTCATTTCATCTGAAAGAACATGGTACTTCACTTTTTTAGAAAATAATAATTGATAACTATGGGGGAATTTAGCCGTATAAATATATAAATCAAATCCTCTGAAACTTACGGCCATTTTTGCTCCGATGGCCTCTGCTACATTTTCACTTTGTAAGGCCATGGTACCGAAACCAAAATGCAGCCAATCTAATTTGTGCGATAGAAAATGACTGTTGATCAGCATGTTCTTGATTGAATTTTTGATGCTTAAACCATCCCTTCTGTTTAACCTGAAAAGACCTATTACCGGTTTCAAACTTTTTAGACAATTGTATACTATCCTCAAAATTTCAACAATCAGCAATAACCTGACGTCAAAATTCGGAGCAAAAAAAGTTTTGCAGGTTGGGTGTTGCACGCCCGATTTGCTGTTTGAAAAAAGAATAACCTCATAGCCATTCGCCTGAAGCCCTTTTATTTTTGTATTAAAAAAAGTTTCTGAATAACCGGGAACATTGGGCAAAACCAAACCAATGCGATTAGCTCTTTTCATATTCACAGACTTGATTATAAAACGTTAGCATATCGTGAATCATTTTTTTTGCCTCGTGATTTTTTTCAATTTGCTGTCTGGCCGACCTAAGCATTTTTAATTTCTCCGGTTCGGAAAGCCGGCTGGCTTCTAAAATTGCTTTGGCCATTTCTTCTGGATTTCTAACAGGAACTAAAAAACCGTTTTCTTTGTGCCGTACCACTTCTCTCATTCCGCCACAATCTGTTGAAACGACCATTGTTCCTAAAGCCATTGCCTCTAAAACCACATTCGCAATACCCTCCTCCAAACTAGGTAAAAGCAATAAACTTGAGTTCATTATCTTTTCCGTCACATCATGAAAAGTTAATTTAGACACAAAAATTACTTCCTCTTCTAAATTCAATTGCTTGCGTTGAAAAACTAATTCTTCGTCTATATCAACGCCAACAATAGTATAGGTGAACTTAATCTTACTTTCTTTCAAAATCTTCATGGCATCCAATGCATATCTATATCCTTTTTTCCAGTGATTTCTTCCGACAGACAGTATCTGAAGCTCCTGAACCGGCTTTTTTACATCATTAAAAGACATTTTTTTTAAGTCTAAACCACTGTAAACGACTTTACATTTCTTTATATCCGCCTTATATTTTGAGGCCTCAGCTATAATTGCCTCAGAGACACCGTGAAAGCCATCAACTAAAGGAAAATAGTTACTGTAAACATCCGCAAATTGGGGATCACAGATGGGGGTGTAATTGATATGTGCTCCACGAAGGCTGACAATCAGCTTAATCCCAAACTCTTTGACCCAAATCCAATCAGCAACAGATTTGGCCCATTGCAAATGAAAAATATCAGGCATATGATACACTATCGGATAATACCTTATCTTGGATAATTTTTTGTTCTTCACATTCACTTTTATCCATTGGTCAATCTTCCTTTTGTTTTTTCTATGAAAAAGGAATAACAGTATAGAATATTTAAAAAGTATCCAAAATTTACTGATTTTTCCTGAAAATCCGACTACCTTGATATGATCCGATTGATACGAAACTTTTCGGGTCAGGTTACCTACCAATAATATAGATTGATTTTCATCAGCTAAACCATATATCAATCTGTCGATAAAAGTAGGAGGCGGAATTTCGCCGGAATAAATAGCAATTTTATACTTTCTCATGGCGATTTAACTTTGGAGAATAAGGATAAAGTTAAAAGCGTACTGACCGGATGAGAATATTTTAAACTTTCTTCACCTTGAAAACTATTGTAAATTTCTTTTACTAATGGTTCGCTTATAAAATTATTAAAATCAGGATTATCAAATAGCCATTTTTTAAGTTCCTTATCATTCTGATCTCCTAAAAATTGATTCTCATAATTATTAACCACTTTGTTTCGGGTAATAAATTCCCTGTCAATTTTTTTGTATAGCCGGTAGGGCAAATTCCACGGAAATTTATTCCAATGGTAGTTGTACAGGTTAAAAGGCCTTTGATCCTGCCAGGCAATTTTGGCCAGTGCCGGGTTCCGCATTTTAAGATAAGCAATCTGAATCTGTCTTCCTGCCAGGTATTTTTCCGGAACAGTACAAATAAATTCACACATCCGGTTATCATAATAAGGGAGGGTAATCGGCTTAACAGACTCAAAAAAAGACAGATTAACGCTCGTCCACCTCGGAGCCCAATACAAACTTTTAAAAGCTCTTATTTGTGCGTTGGCACTTTGCGGGATATGGACAGCCTTTAACAGGACTCTTATTCTATCCCGTAGATACGTTTCAAAGTCTCCTTTAAGCTGCCATTCTTCCCAGAGCTTTTTACCCAGAATCAAGCCTCCTTTTTTAAGGACCTTCTTCACCATCAACTCTACCTGAGCTTCAAATGGCAACTTATCCTCTACTTTCATGTCGTCAAAAAGAACATCACCCCAATGACCCAGGCAAAAAACATCACCCATTTTGGAAAGCTTTTGTAAAACAGCGGCTTGACGGGGATGTGTAAACTCAGTATAACATTGGTTAATTTTGGCAATTTTTTCAATATCCTTCCATAAATAACCTTTTGGAATAGTCCATTTCTCAAAAGGAAAATGACAAACCTTAGCAATTTTTTGGGCAAAACACGTTTCTATAAGCCCATCTTCAAATTCGTAACTGTAACTCTGTACATTCTTTTTCAGGTGATACAAGGCTGCAGCCTGCGTTCTGCTGTCTAATCCCCCAGAAAGAGGTAAAATCACTTTTTTATCCCCAACCTGTTCGTGAATAATGGTTTCAAAAAGTTCTGCAAATTCTTTAACAACCTGCTCAAAAGGTCTTTCGACCGGATTATAATGCCATTTGAAATATTGGCTCTGTGCAGTAATCTTACCTTCTTCTATGGTGTAATCAAATCCCGGCTTCAAAACTTTCTGTTCGTTGAAATAGGTATCCTGATCTAAAAAAAAACCGGTGGCGGCAAAAATGCTGATTGCTTTTTTATCGATTGTTTTTTCAAAACCTACAAAAGTCGGTTTAGATGGAATTATACTTGTTCTTACCTTCATTAATTTTATTTTTTCATACTTAAGCTGATGTATAAAGCCTCATGCTCCTGTATACATTTTTCAATCGTATAATTTTTTACAGTATAACTTCTCAGTTTTTGACCAATAACTGCTCTTTCATTTTGACTCTTTTTATAAAAAAAATCTATTTTCTTACTTAAATCGATATAATTCCCGGCCTCAAAAAGATAGTCCGGAAAATCGTTTAAAACATAATTTATTCCCGAAATATCCGATCCCAGTACTGGTTTTGCCATACTCATTGCCTCAACCAAAGCCATCGGCATTCCTTCCTTTCGCAAATCATTCAGGGTAGGAATAATGTATAAGTCCGACTCAGCTAAAAATGGTCTGACATCTGTTTTTTTCCCTAAAAACTCTACCTGAGCTTCCAAATTCGTCACCTCAACTAATCTTCTCAACTCTTTTGCATAAGGATCTCTGTCATCTCCTAAAACTGTTAGATACAATGATTTGTTATTCAATTTATCCAGAGCTTTGATAATAACTTCAATGCCTTTAACAGGAACTAAATTTGCAACCGTAATTATTTTAAAAATAGTACTCTCTTGCTTTGTTGCAAATAAATCCGGATTGTAATAATTTGTGTCCAATCCTAATGGAATTAATTTTTGATTTTTTTTATATGGAAAAAAATGAACCATTTCATGGTTTATGGTTATAATAAAATTGGAAAGAAAGCTTTTTATTCTCCAGTGTACATTCCCCCAGCTCATTGCCTTTTTGGTGTAGATATATTTTGCTCCACCTAAACGTACAGCCACTGCCTCACTCCAGTCGCTACTCCAATGCCAGGAATGAACAATGTCAAATTTATGTTCTTTTATAAAGTTTTTAAAGGGTTTAACCCTGGAAAAAAAAGTCAAATAAGGTTTGTAAACCGTTGTCATCTCCATAAAATAAACAGGTAATTTTAACAAAGCTATTTCGTTAAAAAAATTCCCTTTTGAATTTCGACAAGCTATTGAAACGTCAAATTTTTCCTTGTCTAAATTTTTGGCTAAATCATAAAGTACTTTACCGCTTCCTGCCGTATCAAAATTGGGAATTGTAAATAGAATTTTTACTTTACTCTGAGCCATAATCTGTAAAATGGGTTGTATTTAGGTTTAGAAACGCTTCTATTTAAAAATAAACTCAGTTTATTGAACAAAAATAAACTTAATTGAAAATCTTTTAAACGGGAATCTTCTATTAATTCTGACAGATCATGTCCTGAATGGTGTAATTTTAATATATCGGCATTCAATTGTTTTTGTAAAATATTTATTGCTTGAACATTGTTTTTTACCATATTATCTGTGAATAAGTTCTTACGCAGATTAAAATATGACTTTAAGACTCCGTCTTTTTCTCTATTTCGCTTTGAAATCGTAGAATCTGTATGTCTCAAATAAAAATTATAAACTTTATTATAAAAATACCCTTGTGCATAAAGACCTAGTTTTATGTATAAAAAAGCATCTTGGCCGGTTTTGGAAGTATGAAATCCTCCTAAAAACTCAATAACTTGTCTTTTTGCCAAAACAGCTCCGGGACCTTGAAGATAAAAAAAGTTTGTAAGCCAAATTAAACCTATTTTCGGAGGATTAAGTATACCTTCCTCTATACCTTCTAAAGGCTGAAGCATTGTTCTGCCATCGGTGTAAATTCTTTGAGTTCTACAAAGCACATAATCTACTTCAAATTGTTCAATTAATTTTACATCTTCTTCTAATTTTTGTGGATGTATATAATCATCACAATCAATAAAAATAACATACTTTCCGGTAGCATTTATGAGTCCTTTATTTCTTGTATACCCAGACCCCTGATTCTCTTCAGAAAATATTTTAAAATCAAGGCTTGTTTTTGATAATTCAGATTGTAGAATTTGTAGCGAATTGTCTGAAGAATTGTTATCAACAAAAATGACTTCAAAATCCTGAAAAGTATAACCTAACAAATTTTTGATGAATGACGGTAAAAAATTGGCTCCGTTATAAACCGGAGAAATTATACTTACTTTTTTCATTTTATTTTTTTACGCATTCATTCAATTATAATCTTTTTATTATTTTGGCCGGATTACCAGCCACAACACTATCAGAAGGTATACTTTTTACAACCACTGAACCCGCACCGATAATAACGTTATCACCAATCTCAATAGCACCGATAATAACCACATTAGCACCAACTTCTACATTATCACCGATTACCGGTAAAAGTCTGTTATCATTATTTTTATTACCTATTGTTAAACTATTTCGAAAGATAAAGTTTTTACCTATTTTTCGGGCATTAATAACGCTAGCATAGGGATGGTAGGCCACTAAACCTCCCTGTATTACAGAGCTTGAAAAAATTTTACAGCTATAATTTTTCAAAAATAGAATTTTCCAGATAAATGACCGGCTTTTAATTCTCCAAAAAAAAACAAAAGCAAATTCAGGGTAATAAATGAGTAAGTGGAAAAATTTTTTCTTAACCGTAAAATTATTCCTTTGCGAACGTACAGCAAAATTGTGATGAACGTCATCAATTAAAATCGCATTATTCTTCACATATTTATTATACAAATAAGGTAACAGCATTTTAGCTATTCCAATCCTTATCAAAAATTTCAGCTTACTTAACATCCTCAAAAATTTGGAAGGTCTAATAGATTATAAAACAAAGGTAATCTTTCAAAAAAAATCAACAACATATTCATGATTACTTTTAGAACTATTATGATTTTTCTGCGATGATGAATAAATTCAATTTAAAAAGTTTTTTACCCAAAAAATTTTGATACCATTGATTCAATCCTACTCTCTTTATTGCAATTAACAGAAAACGGTTATTAATAAGTTTGTAGATACCATAATCAGCTTTTGCAAATATTACAGAGTAAAATGACCTTATTTTAAATCGCTTAGAAACCATTTTTTTTAATTGCTTGGCATCAACAATGTTTTCTATTGGCTGTTTGGAATAATTACCTCCTTTACGCCGGTCAAAATAAAACTTATTCGGAGTCGTTAAAATAAGACTACCACCAGTCTTTAAAAGCTTAAAACATTCATCAATGTACTTATCCTGATCAATAATATGTTCAATAACTTCCTGAGAAATTATAACATCATAAAAATCACTGTTTAACTCAGCATTACAGGCATCCCCGTATTTAAAACTAAACGTAGGAAAGCTTTCACTTGCTTTTTTCATAGCAGATTCAGAGAGATCAAAGCCATGGGCTTCACCAACCAAACCCCACACCGGTACCGACCGGCCGTCACCACAACCAAAATCCAGTATTTTGGGATTTTTATATTTTTTTTTCAATGCTTTAAGATTCTTCAGAATCTCTATTACACGTTGCATCTTATAATCGCCAAACGGCTTTAAATCTTTCCAATAATCATTATAAAAATCAACTTGACTTGCCAAAGAAGGTATCTTTTCTTTTTCCATTTCTATACCATTTAGATTTTACTCGTTAAATACTATAATAAATATTTGTAAGTCTATCTCCAACAATTTTACTTTCAAACTCTTTTAAGACAAACTTATGACCTTTTTCGCCCATTTCCACCCTCAGTTGAGGATTTTTGTATAGTAAAATCAATTTTTCTACAAACTCACTTTCGTTTTCACTCGCTATTAAAAAACCTGTTTCATCCGGAATCATTCCATATTTAATGCCCCCCACATCAGAAGTGATGACCGGTAATTTAAAAAACTGAGCTTCCTGAAGCACTAATCCTTGTGCCTCTGAACGCTGTGTATTCTTATCGGCAATTCCGGGCAGTAAAAATACGGATGCACCTGCCATTATTCTGAACACATTTTCCTGAGTCATAGAACCATGAAAGATAACATAATCGGAAATGGCTAATTGACCGGCCAGAATTTGTAAAGCCGGCATCAAATCGCCATCACCTATCAGGTGCAAACGAAGTTCAGTACAACCAAGATCTATCATTTTTTTGACCATCCGGATGGCTCTGTCCGGCCCTTTCCAATTGATTAGCCTGCCACAAAATACAATATTATAAACTTTTTCACTTTTTTTAACAAGCAGGTGTGGTGCCAGGTTCTCTTTTTTAAACCCTTCCGGAACTAAAAAGTAATTTTTGAGAAAAGGATTAACGTTTAATAAAATACCTTTGAGGTAGATTGAATTCACTGTAAAAGCATTAAAATATGTAAAAACATCTTTGTACAGTTCTTTATAATACTCAACTTTAGAAGGTGTCAAATCTGATCCGTGAAAAGATAAAACGGCCTTAGGATAAGTACAGGCTCCTGCTTTATATGCATTTGCTATTTTTTTACCATTGAATCCGAAATGACAATGTACGATGTCAAAACTATCTTTAAAAAGCAAAACAGGCAGGTCATAATAAATCTTTATTGTTCTTAAATTTTCTTTGACCTTAGCCGGATTCAATAGTAAAATGATTTTTTTTACATCCAGTTTTTTTCTGTATTTTCTAAAAAACAGAAAAGCATTTCTGAATACCAACCACTTATTTTTATGGTTTTTAAAATGAGTAATGGTTTTCTTTTCCAGATTGTACTTTGTAAAAAGCTGATGGATAACACGGTCACTTGATTTATTATACGTGAATACCGTTACATCGTTTCCCCTATCCATCAAATCCGTGATTTGATTTAAAATAAAAGTCTCCGTAACAGAAGGAAAAACAGTTACTATCACTAAAATTCTGTGGTTTTTCATTATTGATTCAAAAAATCTTTTTGTTGACCCGAATGTAAAAATAGCTTTTTATCATGTGTTATTACCAATCAATTAACTGTTTTAATAATTTGATATAAATTTATTTAAATAAAGAATATCCTTTTCCAAAAAATTTTAACAAAATAACCCCAAAAGTTAATTTAATAATGGATGCCAATGAGTTTGTTTTAAATTTTAAATGAACAGCAGACTTATAATAGGTAAACCAATTGTTCTGACCGTGAATCAATTTATTCCTCACCGTTTTTATATAAGAATCTGCTACATGACCGGTGTATCTGTTTTTCTCTGCGGGATATAGCTTGACCAGCAGATCCAAATGCTTAAATCTTGCTACAAAAGCAGAGTTAATTTCAAAATCATTCCCTTTTTTAATCTCATTTTTAAATGAATCCCGGTACTGAAAATAAGTTACCAAAACTTCTTTTATTCTAATGATTTTTGGCTTTGCATAAATCATTCTCAAATTAAAATCCCATTCATCATGGTTGCTGATTGATTCATCAAAAAGCTCATTTTGTTTATCTAAAAAAGACTTCCTCCACAATATCCCACACACAAAATAACAAACTTTATACGTAAAATAATCTTCAATCAAATTGTCCGATTCGATGATATTAACATCCTTTAAAATCCCGGTTATGCGATCAACTCGTTCAACCTGGGCGAGCACACCGTCTGTATTTGTATCAAACTTGGCAATATACGTTTCCAAAGCATGAGGCTTTAAAAAATCATCACTGTCAAAAAAATAAATAAAATCACCCTGAGCTTTCTCAAACCCGTAATTCCGGCAGGCATTAGGGCCTTTTATGCTGCCTGTAGGTCTCTTGTAGAACAGAAAACGATTGTCCGATTCCATAAACCCCGACACTACTTGTTCGGTTTCATCTTCAGAACCATCATCTATAACCAAACACTCGAATTGCTTATGGGTTTGATTACGGATACTTTCAAGCGTTGAAATAATTAAATCTGCCCGATTGTAAGTTGGAATTATGATAGAGACCAGGCTATTCATTCCAGTTAAATTTAAATTTAAGCCATCTGTTTCTTAACACCTGCGGTGATTTATTGAAGAAATACATCAATCGCCCTAATATTATTAGTTCAAACGCTTTCAGCTTATCATATTTTTTCAATCTTGGATAAAAATCATTAATAATTGACAAGGTTACTTCTTTATGCTGATTGCCATTACTTGAAATAATTAATTTGATCAATTTATCGTAAAAAAAATCTAATAATTCTTTTGATTTCAGTTGTTCCGCTCTCTTGAAATTTTCAAATAAAAAATACAAGAGTGATTCTTTATACCCTTTGTTATAAATTGTATTTTTAGCAGATTTAGTATCTTCATGCTGCCTGTAAAGGAATCCTAACTCAGGGATTATTTTGTATTGCGTAGCGTTACAGTTAAAAAATAAACGTGTAAAATATTCTGCTTCCTGGCCTCTTTTCATTGTTGGATTGAACATCGCTTTATTTTCTAAAAAGCTCTTTCGGAACAATACGGAATTAGTAATGATTTTTATTTTCCACATCGCAAAATCAGCATATAAATCATTGGTTTGCTCCATTTTTAAAACCGATTTCGAATCATTTTCAGGATTCCAATAAAAGCCGGAGGCTATAACAAACTGAACATCTTCAGAAAAAGCGGCCATTTTATCTTCTAAGAAATGTTCCAACATCACATCATCGCTGTCGAACCAATTGACAAACTCTCCGGAAGATTGTTCAAAACCATAATTTCTGCAGGAATTAGCCCCTTTACTCATGCAATCAGGTCTTTTATAAAATCGTATGCGTGTATCTTTTTTACAGAATTCACCCACAACAGTTTCCGTGTCATCCGTTGAACCGTCATCCACAACAATACATTCCCAATTTTGATAGGTTTGAAGCACAATGCTTTCAAGTGTTGACTCTATCAAATGAGCTCTATTGAACGTCGGTATTATAATGGAAACCAAGCCATTAGTCATGAATAATTTGATTTAGCGATGTTTCAGAAACTTCCTGCTCAAAAAACGACTTATTCTTTTTAATCATCTCTCCCGACCAATTCCACCAGGCCAGTTCCTGAAATTGGCGGATGATATGAGGTTCAAACCGGTAACCGATAATTTTCGCCGGACTACCGGCCACAATAGCAAAAGCCGGTACATCTCTGGTCACCACACTGTTGGCAGCTACAACCGCTCCGTTTTGAATTGTAACTCCACCCAACACAACCGAATGAGCCCCAACCCAAACATCATTCTCTAATACAATACCCCCTTTGTAAACTTTTTCATTCTCCCATTTTTCTTTAAAGAAATTTTGACCGATAAAATAGCTGGTCGGTTTTTTAAAATTATGATTGAATGATTGAAAGCTAACATTACGGGCTATGGAGCAAAAATTACCAATTACAACTCCGGCTTCATTGTTAGAATGAATATCTAAATTAGGCCCCCAAAGTGACGTATAACTGCCTGTTTTAATCTTCCCTAAAAGTGTTGCCCCCTGAATTTTATTATGAGAACCGATTTGAACCTCTCCTTTTAAAATACTATTCATTATTTTAGAAGAGTCGCCTATACTGATTTCGCCTTTTAAACTACTGGATGTTAAAGCAATATCGTTAGAAAGCCTTATATTCCCTTTTAAACGGGAACCGACAATTAGCGTTCCTTTCGGAATTTTAATTCCGGAACTTATTGCGTTTACTTTGTCTAAACGGGATTTGATTTTTAATAAAAGTTGATTCAACAAGTGCATTCTTATATAAATAAATTTTCTTGATGTGAAACCATTTCCTGTTCTTGTTGGGGCAAGTATTTTTTACGTTGAATGATTTGTTCGAATTTTTGTTTGAAACCGATATCATTAATATCCAAATATACAGCCTTTTGTGTAGCTATTAATTCCGGAAACGACATAAGACCGATTTCATTTATCAATACCGTAAAAATACCCAAAGATGATGCTTCCAGTGCTGAGCCGGATGAGTGCGTGATATGAACAGCCGAATTTAACAGCAATTGAGGCAAAGGGTCATGCGTTGCCTGCTCAATATTTACCAGATGAAGTACATCGTGTTTTTTTAAATAATTTTTAATGTCCTTCAGGTCATGCATTTGCCTTGGGTGTAACCGAATAAACCATTGATAGGGCTCATTTTTAATAAAATCTAAAATCGGCTGAGGGAATAACTGTTGAATCGTAATCGGATTGGGTTGCAGACTGTAAAAAATATAGTCCTTGAACTCATAAGCACAATCCATCCCTTTCCAGTAATCTACCCAGGGATTTCCGATATTAATCACCGAATAATTTTTGTTGCTGCTGATCCACTTATTCAATACCTCTTTACTGTATTCATCCCAACTCCAGAAAACCGCAGGCAGCATTGTATAACCTTCTGCCGGAATTTTGGACCAGCTGCCATAACTTAAATGAATATCCGTTTGTGGTCCGTGCTGCATTTCTATCGTTTTTATTCCCAGTTGATTAGCTGCCACAATCAAGGCAAAATTATCTTCTATATAGTAACATAAAATCATAACCTGACTGGGCTTGATCTTTTTTAAAACCGCTGTAAAAAAATTTACTTTATGTAAAAAAGTAACGGAAGCCCACTCCTCAAGGCTATACTTACTGTATTTTTTTACAAAGGGCCGGTTAAATTCTTTCCGGTTTAAAAAATGCAGAAAATCGTCAAACTGAACTCCGGAAAATTGTGCTTTCAAAGGAGTCCGCCCTTTTAATAAAAGATAACCTTTTAACGCTTTATTAAAAGTATAAATCAAATCCGGATTAAATTGATTTTTAGTATCCGGACCGTATTCAAAATACATCGAATCCTTTTCAATCTGATACTTTTCAATCAATATATCAAAATAACGGTTAAATCGTTTTGATTTAAAATTTACCCGGTGGGCATCGGCTCCGACAAACAAATATTTTTTAACAGGCAACTTAGCCATCCATAAGAAATAATGAACAACTGCATCAATTTTTTTTAGTGCTTCTTTAAGTTTTCGGGAAACTGTATATTTTTTTTCTTTTTTATTTTTAACCTTGCTTTGGAACTCAACCACATTAATCAGATGAAAAAACAACCTTATCCTTAGAATCGGCCAAATCGTCAGTTCATTGATTTTCCATGAATCAACAGAAAACTGCTGTTCAATCTTCAGAATGTAATTTTTTATATCGTTCCGGTTTTTCATTCAAAATCCTTCAAAATAAGCATTAATTGTTGCTGTCCGATAATTGTTTCTACAAATTCCCGAAAAGCTCCCTCTCCACCTTTTTTGTGAGTTGTAAATTGCACAATGTCTTTTATGTATAGCGGAGCATTATCCGGAGCCGCACTGATTCCCACCGCCTTCAACAAAGCAATATCACCAATATCATCTCCAATGTAAGCCACTTCATCCAGCGAAATGTTCAACTCGCTACAGAGCGACTGAGCGACCTGAAGTTTTGCCGTTATTCCCTGAAAAAGATAATCAATCTTAAGCTTTTCAGCTCTCCGTTTGACAATTTCTGTATTCTCCCCGGTTATAATTCCCACCGGAATATGCATTTTTTTGCAAAACAAAACTCCCGCACTATCAGCCGTATTAAATTTTTTCCATTCGTTACCGCTTTGGTCATAGTACATTCCTCCTTCTGTCCAAACACCATCTATATCCGTTAAAATAAGCTTAGGTAATTTCATTTACATTATTTTTGAGTTAACCGGATAACTTTTATCTACAAAAACATTAGCTCCGACAACAGAATCATTCCCAATCAATACATCTCCCACAATGATTGCTCCGGGATAGACAATCACATTATTGCCAATATTGGCTCTCCCTCCGTTTTTTTCTCCAATGGTCACACCGTGATGCAGTAAAACATTGTCTCCCAACCTGGTTCTGGATCCTACAACGGTTCCCATTCCATGGTTTATCTTCAATGCTTTTCCTATTTCAGCACTATAATACAGTTCAATCATGGTGTGCGAAAAACCTAAAGAAGAAAACTCCTGTGCATTTTTTTCATCCCCTTTGAGGTATAGATACCTTGAAATTCTGTAAAAGAAAGTAGCTAAAAGCCCCGGAAAATATTTAATCTTTGAAAAATCAAGCGAATCAGAATAATAACGATGATAATCCAATTGAAACGTCTTAATAATCCTGTCCCAATCGTCATCTTGTAAGATGTTTATTTCGGGACTGAAAATTGATTTATCAATCAGCAGGTTCAATTCATTTTTCAGTTCACGGATCATCTAAAAAATATTTATTTTATAAATTATTTCATTTGCCGGAATATCGTGCTTGGCTGTCTTGCCAATAACACTACTTCTGTCCGTCCATTTAAAGCCGTCTCCCGGAGAAAGCAAATGCAAATCATTTTCCGTAATTACCTGACCGGCCTTAATCATCTTGTTGGTTGCAATTGAACGTTCTAATTTAACTTTTGCCGACTTGGTATCTTCTACGATAAAAATATCTTCTACTCCCATCGATTGATCTAAAATACGGATGTCGCGAACCATTCTGTGCACTCCGTCTGGTCCCAATGAACCAGCCTGATCAGTTCCTTTCATTCTCCGGTCGAGCGTAATATGTTTTTCGATGATTTTTGCTCCCATGGCAACCGCTGCAACCGGTGTAGAAATACCTATCGTATGGTCTGAATAGCCAATAACATAATCTTTATAATGATTTAAAAGATACGTTATTGTATTGAGGTTCACATTTTTGGGCTCTGTCGGATATTGTGAAACGCAGTGTAAAATGGAAATCGCAGTATGATGCTTAGTAATGGTTTCTATGGCATCATCCAGTTCTTTTTTACCGGCCATTCCGGTTGAAACGATAATTGGAATTTTTGTTTCTGCCAAGGCTGTTAACAACGGTAAATTGGTTAAATCCCTGCTGGCTACCTTTAATTTATCGGGTGTAAAATAGCGTAAAACCGATAAACACCCGATTGCACAAAGTGTTTCTACAAAATCTAATCCTTTTTGTTTTGCAAACTTATAAACCTCAAAATGTTCCTCATCAGTAAGTTCTAATTTTTGACGATGCTCACCATAAGTTCTTCCAAAAGAATGAGGCGAATCATATATCCTATCCATTTGAGACTGAGACAATTCCTGCTTTAAATCTCTTTTCGTCAGCTTTACGGCATCCATCCCCTTGAGAATGTTACCGAAAACCTCATCTTTAATCTCTCTTGAGATTAACTCTATGATCAATTTTGCCAAATCAACAGAACCGTTATGATTTTGTCCTATTTCACCGATAATATAGGTCATTTGGAATATTTTTTTATATTAATCTTCATTTTTTCCAGATGCTCTTTGTGATCATCTAAAAACCGGATTGTATCTTCAATTGAATAAGCACTTTTTGTATAAACTGAATATACTTTTTGTAAATTTATAAAATCTTCTTCATCATCAATCGTAAATCGTAAATCTTCTCTGTTTATCAAATAATCCGGTAACATTTTTAATCGGCATATAAAGGCGGAATGGGTATAGATATAATTTGTAACGTGCTCCAAATACAATTTATCTTTTGTATTGGCCTGAACCTTTTTCAATGCCTTAACGGTAGTTATCTCAGCAAATAATCCGAAATGTGTTTTGATAACGGGTATAGCTTCATGATTTTGATAGCTCCAATAATCTGCCTTTGGATTATCTTTGTAAAAATCGATTAATTCTTTTAAAAAAAATACATCTAAAAAGGGATTATCTGCACAAATCCTGATTATGCTCTCTGCCTGATACGTTTGAGCCGCCTGAATAAATCGATCTAAAACATTCGTCTCACTGCCTCTAAAACATCCGACCTGGTTTTGCCTGCAAAATGCTTCAATTAAATCATCTTCCTGAACATTTGACGTGCATATCACAATCGGAATAAGAGGAAAATTCAGCTTTAATTTTGAAACAATGATATCTAAAACGGTAGTCTGCCCGTCAAAATCCAATAAAACTTTTCCGGGAAGCCTGGAAGACCTCATTCGGGCCTGAATAAAAAAAGTTAACTTATTTTTCATCAACAATCCTGATAAGTGCATCCTGAATAAATCCTTTAGGTCTGTTAAGCACGCCGGAACTCCAATAATCACCGCGGATAACTGTCAGCGTATAAGCATCCTGTAAATAATCTATAGTTTGGTGTGGTGTGTTGAAAGACAGCTTTTCACTAATCATATACTGCAAAGAATACCGACCTTCTCTGAATTGCAGACGCGGAATCTCAACTTCTATGATCCCGTTTTGTTTAATTTCAGAAAACGTTGTCCCCAACTCATCCGTGGCAATGGTTGTCACCAACTCATCATTTTCATTTTTAAACTGAAGCACAATGGTAAATTGCTTAGGATCAATTTCCTTTTCTTTTTCATATTCAAAAATCATTTTGTAATATTCCCCGCTATGGGTTTCCCCGACAACCACACCGTCTTTGTTCTTTACATATATGTTTTTGATTATTAATTTTCTGTTGCCTTTTCTGTCTGTTCTGTCTGTTAATTTTATTTCGCTCTTCTTATATGAATTTTCCAGATAATAATTAATTGCGTCATCACTTGAGCCGTTAAAAGATATGCTGCCGTTTTCCAGCACAATGCCTTTGCTACATAAACTTTTTACGGCTGCCATATTATGGCTGACAAACAAAACGGTTCTTCCGTCTGTTTTAGAAATATCCTGCATTTTACCGATTGCTTTCTTCTGAAATTCCGCATCGCCCACAGCCAGTACCTCATCAACAACCAGAATTTCAGGTTCCAGATGTGCTGCTACGGCAAAAGCCAACCGTACGGTCATTCCGCTACTGTATCTTTTTACCGGTGTATCAATATAACGTTCACAGCCCGAAAACTCAATTATCTCGTCTAATTTTGAGGCAATTTCTTTTTTGGTCATTCCCAGAATAGCTCCATTCAGGAATATATTTTCTCTGCCGGTCATTTCCGGATGAAAACCGGTTCCCACCTCTAATAAGCTCGCTATTCTGCCTTTGGTTTTTATACTTCCTATGGTAGGGGATGTAACCCGGGATAATATCTTCAACAATGTTGATTTTCCCGCTCCGTTCTTTCCTATAATCCCCAAAACCTCCCCTTTTTGAACTTCAAAATCAATATTGTTGAGCACCCAGACATATTGGTTATTTCCTTTGGTACTCCTGTCATTAACTTCGCCTACTTTTAAGTAAGGATCCTCTTTGCCCCGAACGGTGTGCCACCACCGGTTGATGTCATGACTCAACGTTCCTGTACCTATTTTCCCTAACCGGTATTGTTTTGAAAGATTTTCTACTTTTAATATTATATCACTCATGTAATCGATACTCAAAAATTAAATTACGTCAATAAAGCTTTTCTCTGTTCGGTTAAAAACCAAAATCCCCAGAAAGAGGACGACTAAACCGAATAAAAAGGAATACAATACATAAGCCGGATCAATTGATCCTGAACCCAAAAAAGCATATTTAAAAAAATCCAAAATCCCCGTCAACGGATTTAAATAAACAAGTATATGGTATTTGGGGTTAATCTTTTCTAAAACCAAGGTTGTCGGATAAACGATTGGCGTAACATACATAAACAAAGAAATACCAAACGTAACCACAAAATTCAAATCCCTGTATTTCACTGTTAAAGCAGAAATCAACATCCCTATTCCCATCGCCAGCATGGCTGTCATAAAAAGCAAAACAGGAGTAACCAGAACCAGTAAAGAAGGGTTTATTTCGTAACCTTGAAAAAGATAGTAGAATAAAACAATGATGAAAAAAGTAAACTGAATACCGAACTTAACCAAGTTTGACACGATTACTTTTAAAGGCATTATAATCCGCGGGAAATATACCTTGCCAAAAATACTTTGGTTCACCGTAAATGTCTCAGATACTGCCTTTAAACAATCTGAAAAATAAAACCAAATGATATTCCCTGCCAATACAAATAAAAAGTACGGTATCCCGTCAGAAGGAATATCCGCAATTTTACTAAAAATAATAAACTGTATAACCGAAGTAAGCAACGGTTGAATAATAAACCAAATAGGTCCCAGGACGGTTTGTTTGTAAAAGGTCACTATATCTCTTTTTACAAATAACATCAAAAGATCCCTGTAGTGCCACAGTTCTTTAAAATTAATCTCAAAAGCTGATTTTTTTGGAGAAATTTCAAATAACCATTCTTCCCCTTTAGCTTTACTCATCTTCAAAAATTTTTTTCAAATGTATTGTTTTTAATTTAAAATTCTAGCAGAAAGAGGTTTAAAACGAAAAGAAAAAAGCCTCTGAAACGGAGGCTTTCTACATTACTTTATTTCAATGTTCCTTTTTCAACTTTCACTTAGCCGGGAAAAATACAATCGGACGCAACGAACTAAAAAACCAGTTTCTTGGTTACAACATTATTATTTTCATCTTTAATCTGAAGAACTAATACCTGGTTATTTTTAGATAAAGTTGTAATAATAAATTCAGAGGCATTCACCTGATCCTGTGCAAACAATTTTCTTCCCTGCACATCAAATACTGTCAGAGATTGCATTGGTATGTTTCCGGTATTGATATTGATTGTGTTCTCTTTAACCAATACAGCTACTGCCCCTGCATTCAAAGGTTGTCCTACACTCATGGTTTCCTCAGTAAACCGCAGTACAAACCGAGTTTTAAAATCTCCGGCTTCAGCAGAAAAAGTATAAGCCGATTCGTTTAAATTATGCACGGTTGAGGTAAATGTATCTTCCAAATAAACCAATTGTCCTGTTTCAAACATCCCATCAACATGATCAATCGCTATCGTGTAATCTCCGGCCACTACCACTTTAAAACCTAACGGAATTATGTCTTCAGCCTGAAATGGCAATGACTTTGCCTGAATTGTATATTCCTCATTGTTGATCAGCGAAGTTAAAGCAACACCGGAATCATTCATGTAACGACCATCTAATCCATCTTTCCCGTCAGATGCTCCGTTGGCATAACCAACCAGGATTTTACTGAACACTCCATTCGGATTGGTAAGATTAAGCCATATCCTGTGTTTTTCAACAGGAGCCATTCTGAAAAACTGGTTATCAAAGTTATCCGGAATTTTCATTAAACTGTTAAAATTCAGTTCAGAAGATAATGCTTTCACCAAAAACCCTTGTCCTACCTGAATAAAACCGTTCGGATCACTGTCTACAGAGCCTTCAACACCTACTCCGCCAAAAATTGTATAGGTTGCATAATATGTCCCGATATCGTCACCTTCGTTGTCCGGATTATTTCTTCTCCTCCAAAAATGCAACGTACCGTCAAAATTACTATTGGCTTCTACTACTTCTTGATTTCCGTCAAACTCAACATTTTGAAATATAAACTCGTCTGCACTCAAAATTGTCGGATACGGATTTCCAACCATATTATATCCCTCTCCGTCAGTATTCAGGCCGACTGAAATTTCACCGTTAGTTGGCACTCCAATAAAGACACCTTGCCAGGATTGGGGTGAATTCGTTCCGTTATTTGCCACATGGTTGTTTGCCACTCTGATCAAATAACCTCTTCCGGGATTAAATAAGGTGGTTAAAGGATCTGTGACCGAAAAATTATTACTGGTTGTGTTATAATTATAAAAACGGTTATTTACAGTTTGCGGAGAAAATTGCTTTAATGTCTGTGTTCCGGTTACCGGTGAAGACCAGATGGTATAATCTAATCTGAAAATTTCTGAACTTGTTCTTTTTACCGTTATTTCTCCGGTATTTGCCGGTGCAGTATCATCCAGCTGATATAAGTTTGCATTGCTTTCTATTACAAATGAATCCGGTGTACTGAGGTTAATGATATTTTCATACACCGTCAGATAAAATCCGGAAGTAAGTGTAAATGTATAACCTTCATTTAAGGTTAAACTCTTCACCTCGACCATGGAGGTATTATTCTCATCAGAAACATAATGGAAGTCTAAAATCACATCATATTCTGCTGTTGGCTCAATACCTTCCAGCCAACCGTTTACGGTCCAGACAGCCACAAATGATGGCTCATCCATCGTGGTAACCATAATTTCATTAGAATTTTGACTTGTCGCCAATCCGGTACCGCTATTTCCTTCGGCCCGAACACGGTAATAATATGTTGTACCCGGTTCTAAATCTGAAACTAATTTACTGATGCCCGCTACAAATAAATTGTCATATCCGGCTAACAAAACAGAAAAATCACTTTCGGTACTTACATCCAAACGATAACCTGAAGCTCCGGGAACAGCAATCCAACGGGCTGTAAAAAACGTATCTGATAATCCGGACGGGGTACCGGCTATTGGTGCCTGCAATTCACTTGTTACAAATGTCAGTGCGGTTGTCCAGCTACTGAATTCAGGGGTAAGCGAACATTGATACCGCATATAAACATAATAGGTCGTGTTGGAGGTTAATCCCGAAACAGAAGAGGTAAAAGTATCGTCACCGGATGATCCGTTGTTTACTAAACCAACACCAACAGTGCCGGGTATTCCGGAAGTTCTGATTTCATACTGATAACCAACCCCGGGAGCTGAAGCAGAAGCATTCCAATTGAGCCTTGCTGAAACGGAAGTTATGTTATCAATCGATATTCCTGTAGGTTGGTTACATTGTGCATCGCCTGAAAAGACGATCAAATAGCAGCATACCAGAAATATACCTTTAATCTTTACGTGTATTTTTTTCATAATCATTATAAATAGGGTGTATATATCCAAAAATTTAGTCACTTATTCTTATTAATAATTTAGTTTTACCGCAATTTGCAGGCCAGTCGTCAATGTGGTTCTGACAATCCACAATTGCTTTTGCGGATTAAAATCACTGATGGAAACTTCTGTTTCATTAAGGTTCTGTTTACTTAAAACCAGTCTTCCACTCATATCATAAAAATCAATTTTTTGAATTATATCTGTGGTTGACTTTATATGGATAGTATCTCCGCTGACAACAACCATGAGATTATTTTGTAGAGGTGTAAAATCGTCTAAGTTCAGGTTTTCAGTGATTATAACCGTATAATCTTCCGCTTCGCCATTATCAATGGAATCACAAGCCGTTGGGTAATCATTTGTAACCGACTGACTGGTACGCACCCGCATAATCGTAGATCCCAAGACCGCATCAACAGGTACTTCAATTGTTGCTACAACTCCCGAATTGACATTTGTCCCTCCTGTTACAGTTCCTAAATCATAGGCTTCGTCTGATTCAAATGCTCCATTCTGATTCCAATCTATCCAAGCTCTGGTGTAATTGGTTCCTCCGGTTGTATTCACATTCACCGAAAGCGTAATGGTGGTTGCCCGTTCCAATTCGGTTTGCAGAGCTGTAAAATTGGTATATGCAGGTGTACTTGCAGAAGAACTACTGATATCTCCTAAAGCAACATTTGTTATTCCTATTGAATTTTCATTAGTTACCAAGGAAGTACAGTAACATCCTTCTCCTCCAACAAAAACCGGTAGGTCGAAAACCGTTGAAAACACAGCATCACAGGTAGTTGCTCTTCTGTAATATGTTGCAATAGATTGTGACGTAACTAAAAAAGCGTCATTTGCATCAGCTATGTCTGTCCATGGACCGTTTTCATTTGGAGAAGACTGCCATTGATATGATAATCCTGATTCAATTGACCCGTTTTGTACAGAAAGAATAAATGTTTCTCCGTTACAATATGGCCCCGCTGACACGACCGTTTGACCGCCAGCTGGAGTAGTCTCACAAGGGTTAGTCATTGTAAACTGCATATTGGGTCTTCTTCGAGTATAAATTGTGGGCATTAAATTCTCGTTTGACAAACTGCACCCGTTTAATCCTGCTTCATTTGTATAGTTGGCGGCCGAAACCAATTCTCCTACCGAAAACTCAGTTCCTTCAACAGAAAAACTGGTTCCGAATCCGGAATTGCTCCGGCAGATTTCTATAATAATATTTCTAAAACCATCCCATGCAAAAGGTGTATCCAATGTAAAAGTATGCCAACCTAATTCTGTTATGTTCTCCACAGTAGATTCGTAATAGACCGGTAAATTATCCACAAGGTTCGGCCCCATATCAAACGATGTGGTCATTCCCATTTTTATTTTGATATTCTCCGGTTTCATCGTTAAGGGTAAGCCTATGCTGGTTATATTAACGGCTAATGAAACCACATTTCCTGAAATATCAAATCCTGCATTATACAATTCTTCTGCATAATACATATACTGAGATCTGCTGTTTCGGTTAATGGTTGCAAAAGGAGATACACCTAAATGATTGTAAGATTCAGTACCCGATCCGAGCGTGAAAGTTTCCTGTGCCTGAACACCATCAAAAGAAGGTAAAAAAAGCATTACTATCCAAGCGACGGTTAAATATCTTTTTAATGTCTGCAAAAAAACTTTTTCATTATTTGATTGCTTCAAAAACTTGTAATTTTTAGTCATAATTCAGTTTTGTATTTAGTCGTTAATCTTATGGAATTTAAAATATTATTTTGTGTACTGATTTTGTTCCGTCCTCAGTAGCAACCTGCACCAGTAACAATTGATTTGTTTTAAGTAAGCCTGTAACATTTATCGTTGATACATTCAATTTACTTTGTTCAAACAACAACCGTCCTGCACTGTCAAACACGGTTATCTCGTTAATGGGAGCATCATCTGATTTAATCGTAATTTCGGTGTCTTTTACAAAGCATAAAATTGTATTTTTTATATCCAGATGAGGATTTAAAGCAAGTACTTCGTCTGTGAACCGGAGTTCAAAACGATCATCAAAAGTCCCGGCAATACAGGTAAACACATAAGCCCCTTCTTTAATATTGTGAATGGTATTGGTATAATTATCCCGCAAATACACATTTTGGTTTTCAAACAAACCGTCAAATTGGTACATGTTAATGATAAATTCACCCGACAATGTTGTTGTTAACCCCAAAGCAACACTGTCATTCAAATTAAAAGGATTAGCTTTGCCCTGAATAACCAGTTTATTATCATCTACCAAACTGTAAAAAAGAATATCACCGGAGGGCATTAATTTTGAATCATACCCCCAGTCAAGATTGTCGGTAGCTCCATCAATATACCCTACCATCATTTGTTTGAACTTTCCGTCTTGGTGAATCACTTCTAACCAAATACGATGCTTTTCTTCCGTTTGTGATAAATTTTCGGGATTGAATCGAAAAAATTGCGAATTATCATATCCTGTTTTGATTTTACGCATATCGTTCGTAAAAACCACATTTCCGGACGTTGTTCCGCCTTCTACCATAAAACTTTGTCCTGCCCCTATAAATCGTCCGGGGGCTGCCATATTGTTTCCATTACTCTCTGCGGGAAACCCTATTGAGCCAGAAAGATTGTAAGTCGCATAATCATCCGAGCTGTAATTTAGAGCTTGTGTAGAAAATCCGGGATAAGACGGTATTGCACCTGGCAGGGTATTATGTGTCCAGAAACGTAAAGTTCCGTCTAAAACCGTACTATTAGCCATTAAAAAAGCATTAGCATCTATTGCTGCCGGATAAGGATTTCCTATTAAATTCCAGTTTCCTGAGCCGCCTTGGGCAGGCACTGTAATGATACCATTATTAGGCACCCCGACAAAACTTCCCTGAAACACCGTTCCTGTACCTGAAGACGGATAACCATTCGGAGCACGGATAATATAGCCCTTCCCGGAAATCATCGGACTGTTTGCCACTCCTCCAACCCAAGATTGCGGATTCGCTCCGGTTGTTAAATGATTCCAATGATAAATTCGGTTCGCCGGTGTTCCTGATGAAAACTGACCGGGAGTCATTCCCGTTACCGGAGAAGACCAATAAGTATAGTCCAGTAAACGAACCGGCTGGGAATCTCGCTTGTAGTTAATTTTTCCTTGATTTACTGCCGAATCATTTTTTTGAATCAAACTGGTATTATTTTCAAATACTACAGTAGCCTCTTCATGTACAACCAACTTATCGTTAAGAGAGATTACATTACCGTTTCTAACAATAAATGTCCCTGAATCAATATACAATGTACAAGCTTCCAGCACACCGCTTCCGTTCACAGCGGTATCATAATCATCATTTATTCGTACGGGTTCATCTATAGCCGGTTCACTCCCGAAGCTCCAGGATGTGCCATCCCAGGTATTAATACCTTTCACCTTATATATATCCGAATGGCTTGTAATGTCAGGCGTTTCGCCACACCCTATATACCGAAGGTACCACAAATCAATTTCTGCTCTCTGCACCGTAAGTGTAGGCAACGTTTCACCATTAATCGGAAAAAACAAACCAATATCATCTGAGGTTGACATGTACCATTGGTAAGATAAATTAGATGATCGTTCGTCGTTTATTACTCCGAGCATCACATCTCCCCCCTGGCAATCGTCACCACTGTTTAACTTAACTATCTGGCCTGCCAGCAATGAAGATCCGCCAAAACATTCAAAAGTGAACCGAATATTCGGACGATGTTTTCTATACTGTGTCGTCAATTCTGTATTGATCACATTCAAGTCTCCTTTCTCCATTTCACAACCCAATGTATGATTTGAACCTGTATTGGAGCTTGAATACAAGCTACGGGTTAATGTATGGGTTGATGAACCCGATGGATTAGTGTGAAAAACACCATCAAATGCATACCAGCTGCTGGAAGGGAAACTTGCTGAAGTTGTTCGCGGATCAGACTTACACACCTCAACAACCACATTTCTTACACCATCCCACACAAAAGGGGTATCTAATTTAAGTTCCACCCAACCGGTCTGACTTATCGTTAAATTAAACAGGTTCTTAACCTGCTGTAAATATTCCGGAGTAGAAGATCCGTCCCAGGTACATTCGCCAGCCGGCGGCATCTTAATTCCCCAAACAGGTGTACTTCCAACACCATCGTAAGTGGCAACTGTGTGCCCCATACTGATTGTCATGTTCTGCAATTCGTAACTTGGTAGTGTAACAAAATTACTGAGGTTTGACACATGAAAAGCGATGGAAGTGATGGTCGTATAACCGGACGAATTTGCCAGAGACAATCCCAATTCACTGGCCTCATAAAGATACTGAACCCGGGTTCCTTTTCTGGAAGGAATAAACGGAGAGGTAAATCTATTTTGAGCAGCACTGCTACCCCCGATGGCAACGGATCCTCCGCCAACATCGTCCAAAACATATTGCCCGTTCTGTGCTTTAACATTCTGCAACACGATAAGCGACAACATAACTATCACCACATTAAAGGTGAGACTAATATTCTGAATCGACTTAAATTTATTTTCCTTTTTCATCTTTAGGGCATATATTAAAACTTCATTAATCCATGTTTAAAAACTATAACAATCCTGTTCAACTAAGCATAGCCTAGCAGTAATACTAAAAACAATATAACTTTTGCGGTATTTGTTTGATCAGATTACGTTAATTTATCAACGAATGAAAAATGTAGGTTTATTTAACATTTTTTAATAAATTATTGTTACCATTTTCGTAATAAAAACAAGAAAAACACATTTTTAAAGACACTCTTAAATTAATGTTAATTAACTGTGAGCTAATTAAATACAATGTTTCCTGTTCGGGTTTTATTGAAAATCTTAATTTGTTGGCCAAAATTACGCCTCTATCATGCATTGATAAATATTTAACGACGATATGTTAAAAAAATCGATGAAATACACTGTTGTAGTACTAAATCGACGTAATCTACCTTTTAAAGATTTGCGAGGAGAAAATTAATTTTTGAAGCGAAATTAACTTTGTATTTTTTTTCTAAAATACCTGCTAATAAGTATTTAAAAAAAGAAGCCATTCAAAAGATGAAGCTTCTTATTTGAGATAAGTGAAAGATAAAAAAAAACCTTCGAATTAAATTCGAAGGTTTTTTTATACTAAGCCTGACCTGTAGGACCAAAATTTAACGGTACCTGAGGCTGGTCAGAATCTTTGATTTCGCCATGAGCTAATTCAAACCGGTGAATATTTTCTCCAATAGCCTTCAATAAGCGTTTAGCATGTTGGGGCGTCAGGATAATTCTCGATTTCACCTTTGCTTTGGGAACTCCCGGCATTAGTGTTACAAAATCCAAAACAAATTCTGAAGCGGAATGATTGATAATAGCGAGGTTAGAATAAATTCCTTCGGCTACTTTTTCATCTAATTCAATATTAATCTGTCCTGGTTGCTGATTGTTATCGCTCATGGTTATTAATAATTATATTCTTCTTTGGCCGCCATTAATTCGTTATAATCTTCTTTAGATCCAACGATATTGTTGTCGTACTCTCTCATACCGGTTCCGGCAGGAATTCTGTGACCAACAATAACGTTTTCTTTCAAGCCTTCTAACGTGTCTACTTTTCCGGCAACAGCTGCTTCGTTTAACACTTTTGTGGTTTCCTGGAACGAAGCCGCAGAAATAAACGATTTCGTTTGAAGCGAAGCTCTTGTAATACCCTGAAGTACCGGCGTTGCAGTAGCAGTAATTACATCACGTGCCACAACCAGGTTTTTATCTTCACGTTTCAAAATCGAGTTCTCGTCGCGTAACTGTCTTGGGGTAATCATCTGTCCCGGTTTCAGGCTTTGCGAATCACCGGCATCTTCTACCACTTTCATGCCGAACAACTTGTCGTTTTCGATAATAAAGTCTTTCGTATGCACTAATTGCTCTTCGAGGAACAGTGTATCACCCGGATCTTCTACACGCACTTTACGCATCATTTGACGGATAACTACTTCAAAGTGTTTATCATTAATTTTTACCCCCTGCAAACGGTAAACTTCCTGAATTTCATTTACCAGATACTGTTGAACGGCTGATGGTCCCTGAATTCTCAAAATATCCTCCGGGGTAATAGCTCCATCAGACAAAGACATACCCGCTTTTACGAAGTCATTTTCCTGAACCAAAATTTGGTTAGACAGTTTAACCAAGTATTTTTTAACCTCACCAAATTTAGATTCGATGATAATCTCACGGTTACCTCTTTTAATTTTACCAAACGTTACCACCCCGTCTATTTCAGAAACCACGGCTGGGTTTGAAGGATTACGTGCCTCAAGAAGCTCGGTAATTCTCGGAAGACCTCCGGTAATATCACCCGCTTTTGACGAACGTCTTGGGATTTTTACCAAAATTTTTCCGGCTTTAATTTTCTCCCCGTCATCAACCATCAGGTGGGCTCCCACCGGCAGGTTATAAGAACGGATCAATTCTCCGTCTTTGCCGTAGATCAATAAGGTTGGAATTAATTTTTTATTTCTTCCTTCTGAAATTACTTTTTCCTGGAACCCGGTTTGCTCATCAATTTCAACCTGGTATGATTGTCCTTGCTCCAAATCTTCGTAAGCAATTTTACCTGTAAATTCAGAAATAATAACCCCGTTATAAGGATCCCATTTACAAATCGTTGTTCCTTTATCTACCGTCTGACCGTCTTTAACAAAAATGGTAGAACCGTAAGGAATATTGTGCGTATTTAAAACAATTCCGGTATTTTCGTCAACTAATTTTAATTCTGTTGAACGGGAGATCACAATATCAATCGTATTTCCTTCGGTATCTTCTCCTTTTACTGTTTTTAAATCGTCTATTTCCAATCTACCTTTAAAACGGGTAATAATACTGGATTCTTCAGACATACCTCCGGCAACCCCGCCGACGTGGAATGTTCTCAGGGTTAACTGTGTACCCGGCTCACCGATTGACTGTGCGGCAATTACCCCGACAGCTTCTCCTTTTTGTGTCATTCTCCCTGTTGCCAGGTTTCTTCCGTAACATTTGGCACAGATTCCTTTGGTTGCCTCACAAGTTAAAGCTGATCTCACTTCTACTTTTTCTAACGGAGAAGCCTCAATAGCTTTAACAACAGATTCCGTAATTTCCTCTCCACCACGAACCAACACCTCTAAATTCAACGGGTTAATCACATCCTGAAGGGCTACACGTCCTAAGATTCTTTCACCTAATGTCTCTACAACCTCTTCATTCTTTTTCAAGGCAGAAACTTCAATTCCTCTTAATGTTCCACAATCTTCAGTGTTTACAATAACATCTTGAGAAACATCATGCAGCCTTCTGGTCAGGTATCCCGCATCAGCCGTTTTTAAGGCCGTATCGGCAAGACCTTTACGGGCACCGTGTGTAGAGATAAAATACTCTAAGATGGAAAGTCCTTCTTTAAAGTTAGAAAGAATCGGGTTTTCGATAATCTCTCCACCCCCGGCAGTTGATTTTTTAGGTTTAGCCATCAATCCACGCATACCGGTTAACTGACGGATCTGTTCCTTAGAACCCCTTGCTCCGGAATCAAGCATCATATATACCGAGTTAAACCCTTGTTGATCTTCACGGATGTTTTTCATAGCCAACTCTGTCAGCAACGCATTTTTAGAAGTCCAAACATCAATAACCTGGTTATACCTTTCGTTATTGGTAATCAATCCCATGTTATAGTTCATGGTAATTGCATCCACTTCCTCTCTTGCATCTGCAATCAATTCTTCTTTTTGATGAGGAATGATAATATCGCCTAAACTGAACGACAAACCTCCGCGGAAAGCAAACTTGTATCCCATGTCCTTCATATTGTCTAGGAAAGCAGCCGTTGTTGGCACATTGGTTACCGATAAAATTCTACCAATAATATCTCTTAGTGATTTTTTGGTCAAAACTTCATTGATATATCCTGCTGCTTCCGGCACTACTTCATTAAACAATACTCTACCGGCAGTTGTTTGAATCAACTTATATACCAGTTCACCCTTTTCATTAAAATCTTTTGCCCTGATTTTCACCCGGGCGTTCAATTCTAATCTTCCTTCATTCAAAGCAATATTCACTTCTTCGGCAGAATAGAATGTCAAACCTTCTCCTAAAATTTTGTGATCAGGAGTTGATAATCGTTCTTTGGTCATATAGTAAAGACCCAAAACCATGTCTTGAGAAGGAACCGTGATCGGGGCTCCGTTGGCCGGGTTTAAAATATTGTGTGAAGCCAGCATTAACAATTGAGCTTCCAAAATAGCTTCCGGCCCAAGTGGCAGGTGAACCGCCATCTGGTCACCGTCGAAATCGGCATTAAAAGCCGTACACACTAACGGGTGTAACTGAATTGCTTTTCCTTCGATTAATTTTGGCTGGAATGCCTGAATACCTAATCGGTGCAAAGTAGGGGCACGGTTTAACAGTACCGGATGTCCCTTGATTACATTTTCAAGAATATCCCATACTACCGGCTCTTTTTTATCAATAATTTTCTTGGCTGACTTAACTGTTTTAACAATTCCTCTTTCGATTAATTTACGAATAACGAATGGTTTGTACAACTCAGCAGCCATATCTTTTGGCAAACCACATTCAAACAGTTTCAATTCCGGACCAACGACAATTACCGAACGGGCTGAATAATCCACCCGTTTACCTAACAGGTTCTGACGGAAACGTCCTTGCTTCCCTTTCAACGAGTCGGAAAGTGATTTTAACGGTCTGTTTGATTCGGTTTTAACCGCAGATGCTTTACGTGTATTATCGAACAGTGAATCTACCGCTTCCTGCAACATCCGTTTTTCATTACGTAAGATAACTTCCGGAGCTTTGATCTCCATTAGCCTTTTTAAACGATTGTTACGAATAATTACACGACGGTATAAATCATTCAAATCGGATGTAGCAAAACGACCACCATCAAGCGGCACTAACGGACGTAATTCCGGTGGAATAACCGGAATAACTTTTAAAATCATCCACTCCGGACGGTTTTCACGGTTTTCGTTAGCTTCACGGAACGATTCAACCACCTGAAGACGTTTTAACGCTTCTGTCTTTCTTTGTTTCGAGGTTTCATTATTAGCGGCATGACGTAACTCAAATGATAATTCATCTAAATTTGTTCTGGCTAATAAATCCATAATACATTCCGCACCCATTTTGGCAATGAATTTATTCGGATCTGCATCATCTAAATATTGGTTCTCCATCGGAAGCGTATCTAAAATATTTAAATACTCTTCTTCGGTTAAAAAGTCTAATCGTTCTAATGGTTCTCCATCAACGTTTTTTGCAATACCGGCCTGAATTACTACATATCTTTCGTAGTAGATAATCATATCTAACTTCTTAGAAGGTAATCCGAGGATATATCCGATTTTGTTTGGTAACGAACGAAAATACCAAATGTGAGCAATCGGCACCACCAAATTGATGTGTCCGACTCTGTCACGACGTACTTTTTTCTCGGTTACTTCTACTCCACAACGGTCACATACGATACCCTTGTAACGAATTCTTTTATATTTTCCACAGGCACATTCATAATCTTTTACAGGGCCGAAGATTCTTTCGCAGAAAAGACCGTCACGTTCCGGTTTGTGGGTTCTGTAATTAATGGTTTCCGGTTTAAGCACTTCACCTCTTGACTCAGCCAAAATGGATTCGGGAGAAGCCAATCCGATGGTAATTTTATTAAACCTTTTAACGGTATTTTTATCTTTATTTCTATTATTCATCATAGTCAATAAATTTTGTTTATTTTGTTTCAAGTTTTAAGTTTCAGGTCGCAATAAACTTGCAACCTGAAACCTGAAACAATGCTATTATTCTTCTAATCTGATGTCTAAACCAAGACCTTTCAATTCGTGCATTAATACGTTGAATGATTCTGGTAATCCCGGTTCCGGCATTGGCTCTCCTTTTACGATAGACTCGTATGTTTTAGCTCTACCGATAACATCATCAGATTTTACCGTCAATATTTCTCTTAAGGTACTGGAAGCACCATAAGCCTCAAGAGCCCAAACTTCCATCTCTCCGAAACGCTGACCTCCAAATTGAGCTTTACCTCCCAATGGTTGTTGTGTAATCAACGAATAAGGACCGATAGAACGTGCGTGCATCTTGTCATCAATCATGTGCCCTAATTTCAACATGTAGATAACCCCTACCGTTGCCGGCTGGTGGAAACGTTCTCCTGTTCCGCCGTCGTATAAATAAGTGTGACCAAATCTTGGGATTCCGGCTTTGTCGGTCAGTTCGTTAATCTGATCAATAGAAGCACCGTCAAAAATCGGGGTAGCATACTTTTGACCTAAATTCATTCCTGCCCATCCTAATACCGTTTCATAAATCTGACCGATGTTCATACGCGAAGGTACCCCAAGCGGATTCAACACAATATCAACCGGTGTTCCGTCTTCAAGGAACGGCATGTCTTCATCTCTCACGATACGGGCAACAATACCTTTATTTCCGTGACGACCCGCCATTTTATCCCCTACCTTCAATTTACGTTTCTTAGCAATGTAAACTTTGGCCAGTTTTAAGATTCCGGCTGGTAACTCATCTCCAACCGTAATGGTAAATTTCTCTCTTCTTAACGCACCTTGTAAGTCATTCAATTTGATTTTATAATTGTGAATCAAATCGTTAACCAACACATTGGTTTCATCATCGGCAACCCATTGTCCTTTTGTCAAATGAGCAAAATCTTCAACGGCATTCAACATTTTTTGAGTATATTTTTTACCTTTTGGTAAAACTTCCTCTCCTAAATCGTTCATTACACCCTGCGATGTTTTCCCGTTTACAATGTTGAATAATTTATCTACTAACTTATCTTTTAACTCATTGAACTTCACCTCGAATTCCATCTCCAATGAAGCCAAATCATCTTTATCTTTGGTACGTTTACGTTTATCCTTAACGGCTCTTGCAAATAATTTCTTGTCAAGCACAACACCGTGTAATGAAGGAGAAGCTTTTAGCGAAGCATCTTTCACATCCCCGGCTTTGTCACCAAAAATAGCCCGTAATAATTTTTCTTCCGGTGTTGGATCCGATTCACCTTTTGGCGTAATCTTTCCGATAAGAATGTCGCCGGGTTTTACTTCGGCTCCAATTCTGATCATACCGTTTTCATCCAGATCTTTGGTCGCTTCTTCCGAAACGTTGGGAATATCGTTGGTTAATTCTTCGTTACCTAACTTGGTATCACGAACTTCCAATGAATAATCATCGATGTGGATAGAAGTAAAAATATCATCACGAACCACTTTTTCAGAAATCACAATCGCATCCTCAAAGTTGTAACCTTTCCAAGGCATAAAGGCTACTTTAAGGTTTCTACCGATGGCTAATTCGCCATTCTGTGTAGCATATCCTTCACACAATACTTGCCCTTTTGTAACCCTGTCTCCTTTTCTGACAATCGGTTTGAGGTTAATACAAGTGCTCTGATTTGTTTTTTGGAACTTAATTAACTGATAGGTTTTATCATCTGTATCAAAACTAACCATACGTTCTTCATCAGTACGGTCATACTTGATGGTAATTTTTTCAGAATCAACATATTCTACTACTCCATTTCCTTCCGCATTAATCAATACCCTGGAATCAGAGGCAACCTGTCTTTCTAAACCGGTACCTACAATCGGAGATTCAGGACGTAACAAAGGTACGGCCTGACGCATCATGTTTGACCCCATCAAGGCACGGTTCGCATCATCGTGTTCCAGGAAAGGAATCAATGAAGCTGAAATCGAGGCAATCTGGTTTGGAGCCACGTCTGTATAATGGACAACATTAGGCTCAACTACCGGGAAATCCCCCTCTTCACGGGCAATAACTTTATCGGAAATAATTTTACCGTTTTCATCCATATCAATGTTTGCCTGAGCAATCATTTTACCTTCTTCCTCTTCTGCACTTAAATAAATCGGTTCTGCTTTTAAATCAACCACACCATCGGTTACTTTACGGTAAGGTGTTTCGATGAATCCCATTCCGTTTACTTTTGCATAAACCCCAAGTGAAGAAATCAAACCGATGTTTGGTCCTTCAGGTGTTTCAATCGGACAAAGACGGCCATAATGTGTATAGTGAACGTCACGCACCTCGAATCCGGCTCTTTCTCTTGAAAGACCACCAGGTCCTAAGGCAGACAATCTTCTTTTGTGTGTAATCTCGGCTAATGGATTGGTTTGATCCATAAATTGAGATAACTGGTTGGTTCCGAAGAAAGAGTTGATAACCGATGATAATGTTTTGGCATTAATCAGATCGATTGGTGTAAACACCTCGTTATCCCTCACGTTCATTCTTTCCCGGATAGTTCTGGCCATACGGGCAAGACCTACACCAAATTGTGCAGAAAGCTGTTCTCCAACTGTTCTGACACGACGGTTTGACAAGTGATCGATATCATCAATCTCCGCTTTAGAGTTGATCAGCTCAATCAAATATTTCACAATAGTGATAATATCCTCTTTGGTCAACACTTGTTTTTCCATCGGGATATCCAAACCTAATTTTTTATTCATTCTGTAACGGCCAACTTCACCTAAGTTATAACGTTGGTCAGAGAAGAATAATTTATCGATGATACCACGGGCAGTTTCTTCATCAGGCGGTTCAGCATTACGCAACTGACGATAGATGTGCTCAACGGCTTCTTTTTCTGAGTTAGTCGGATCTTTTTGCAACGTATTGTGGATAATGGCATAATCTGCCTGATTATTATCCTCTTTGTGTAACAAAATAGATTTTACATTAGAATCGATGATTTCCTCTACATTATCTTTGTCAATAATTGTATCACGATCTAAAATGATTTCGTTTCTTTCAATAGAAACTACTTCTCCTGTATCTTCATCAACAAAATCTTCATGCCAGGTGTTTAACACACGGGCAGCCAGTTTACGTCCGATGTATTTTTTCAGTCCTGTTTTAGACACTTTAATTTCCTCTGCAAGGTCAAAGATTTCAAGAATATCTTTATCTCTTTCAAAACCGATTGCACGGAATAAAGTAGTTACAGGTAATTTTTTCTTTCTATCGATATACGCATACATCACGTTATTGATATCGGTAGCAAATTCAATCCATGAACCTTTAAAAGGAATTACACGGGCAGAATATAATTTGGTTCCATTGGCGTGGAATGATTGTCCAAAGAAAACACCCGGAGAACGGTGTAACTGAGATACAACAACTCTTTCGGCACCATTGATTACGAAAGTACCACTGGGTGTCATATAGGGGATAGTACCTAAATAGACATCCTGTACTATTGTTTCAAAATCTTCATGTTCAGGATCTGTACAATATAGCTTTAGTCTCGCTTTTAATGGCACACTATACGTTAAACCTCTCTCGATACATTCTGAAATCGAATAACGGGGCGGGTCTACAAAATAGTCTAAAAATTCAAGTACGAAATTGTTTCTTGTATCGGTGATTGGAAAATTTTCCATGAAGGTGTTGTATAGACCTTCGTTGCCTCTTTCGTCAGATTTAGTTTCCAGTTGGAAGAAATCTTTAAAAGATTTTACCTGAATATCAAGGAAATCCGGATATTGCGGTATATTTTTTGTTGAGGCAAAATTCAATCTTTCAGTCTGATTTGTTATCATCAATGGACAAAATTTTGATTAAAAAAAAGTAATTTTTTGTGTAATTACACTGTTTAATTTATACTTTCTTTTTTAAAACCGATACATCTCTAAAAATAAAATGAGATTAATTCACTTCATTTTTTTTCTTCGTATCGATCAAAAATTTTTTCGTATATTAAACTAATATGATAATAAAACGTTTTTATTTTATTATACGAAAAATGGTTTAGGCCGTTGGAGGTTAATCCAAGGCCTAAACCTAGTTCTTAAAACCTAAGTCAGCTTATTTAAGCTCTACTACAGCTCCAGCTTCTTCTAAAGATTTTTTAAGACCTTCAGCCTCATCTTTAGAAACACCTTCTTTTACATTTGCAGGTGCAGCATCAACTAAATCTTTCGCTTCTTTAAGACCTAAACCTGTTAATTCTTTAACAGCTTTAACTACAGCTAATTTAGAAGCTCCAGCATCTTTTAATACTACAGTAAACTCAGTTTGCTCTTCAGCAGCAGCAGCATCACCACCACCAACAGCAGGACCAGCAACTACAGCAGCAGCTGCAGGCTCGATGCCATACTCTTCTTTTAAAATTGTTGCTAATTCGTTAACTTCTTTAACTGTTAAGTTAACTAATTGTTCTGCGAATTGTTTCAAATCTGCCATTTTTTCTATCGATTTAAATAGTTTGTAAAATATAATTTATTAAGTGCGTTCTCGCGGGATTCTTATCTTTCTGATAAGGTTTTAACAATTCCTGCAATTTTGCCTCCGCCTGATTTAAGAGCGGAAACAACATTTTTGGCAGGAGATTGAAGAAGACCAATAATTTCTCCGATAACCTCCTCTTTTGATTTAAGAGCAATCAAGGCATCCAATTGGTTGTCGCCAATAAATACAGCCTGATGAATATATGCTCCTTTTAAGATTGGTTTATCAGATTTTTTGCGGAATTCTTTGATGATTTTTGCAGGAGCGTTACCGTTCTCTGCAATCATTATTGAAGTATTTCCTTTTAATATTGAAGGTAAATCCCCATAATCATTATCAGAAGCTTCCATTGCTTTTTCCAACAACGTGTTTTTTACAACATTTAATTGGATTCCGGCTTTAAAACAAGCTCTTCTCAGATTTGAAGTAGTTTCAGCATTAAGATTAGAAATATCTGCAATGTAGATAACATTACTATCAGCCAACTGTGCAGTTAAATCTTCAATAACTCTTGATTTTTCTTCTCTAGTCATAATATAATTGTTTAACTACCAATTAAACTGCTTTAGGATCTAAAGCAATTGCAGGGCTCATTGTACTGGACAAGTGAATAGACTTGATATAAGTACCTTTGGCCGCAGTTGGTTTCATTTTGATTAATGTTTGAATAATTTCGTGAGCATTGTCTACGATTTTGTCAGCATCGAAAGAAACTCTTCCGATTCCGGCGTGAACGATTCCGGTTTTGTCAACTTTAAAGTCAATTTTACCAGCTTTCACTTCTTGAACTGCTTTAGCAACATCCATAGTAACCGTACCTGTCTTAGGATTAGGCATCAAACCTCTGGGTCCTAAAATACGACCTAACGGACCTAATTTTCCCATAACAGCAGGCATCGTGATGATTACATCAACATCTGTCCAACCGTCTTTGATTTTTTGCAGATAGTCATCTAAACCTACGTGGTCTGCACCAGCGGCTTTAGCTTCCGCTTCTTTATCCGGAGTAACAAGTGCTAAAACTCTAACATCTTTACCCGTTCCGTGTGGTAAAGCTACCACACCTCTTACCATTTGATTCGCTTTTCTGGGATCTACTCCTAACTTTACTGCGATATCAACAGACTCATCAAATTTTGCAGAAGCAACCTCCTTTAACAATGCCGATGCATCTTTTAAAGAATATAATTTGCTTTTCTCAATTTTTGCTGCAGCCTCTTTTTGCTTTTTTGTCAATTTTGCCATGTCTTTCTTTTAATTAAAAAGGAGCAACTCCTGATACTGTTATACCCATAGAACGAGCTGTCCCTGCTATCATACTCATAGCAGACTCGATAGTAAATGCATTTAAATCTACCATTTTGTCTTCGGCAATTGTTCTAATTTGATCCCAAGTAACGCTAGCTACTTTTTTACGATTTGGTTGACCTGAACCAGACTTTAGCTTTGTTGCATCCAATAACTGGATAGCAGCAGGTGGAGTTTTTACAACAAAATCAAATGATTTGTCTTTGTACACAGTAATTTGTACTGGCAAAACTTTGCCGGGTTTATCCTGTGTTCTGGCATTAAACTGCTTACAGAACTCCATGATATTAACCCCAGCAGCTCCCAAAGCAGGTCCGACCGGTGGCGAAGGATTCGCGGCACCTCCCTTAACTTGTAGTTTAACTACTTTACTAACTTCTTTAGCCATTGTGTTTTTAAAAAATTTAGCACATCTCAATTGGAAGCAAGATGCGGTTTATAATAATGTAACAAATTATACTTTTTCAACTTGCATAAACCCTAATTCTAAAGGTGTTTTTCTTCCGAAAATTTTCACCATTACTTCCAGTTTACGCTTCTCTTCATTTATTTTTTCAACAGTACCATTGAAACCGTTAAAAGGACCGTCAATCACTTTAATGGTCTCTCCGATATTGAACGGTATGTTTTGCGAATCGGCTGTCACAGCTAATTCATCAACCTTACCTAACATTCTGTTTACCTCAGACAACCGCAGAGGAACGGGATCACCGCCTTTTACTTCGCCCAGAAAACCAATTACTCCGGTAATAGATTTAATGATATGCGGAATTTCACCTACCAAGTTAGCTTCGATCATTACATAACCGGGAAAATAGACTTTATCTTTAGCTATTTTTTTACCGTCTCTTACCTGCACCACTTTTTCGGTAGGAACCAAGACTTGGGCAATATAATCCGCTAACTGAAGACGATTAATTTCGTTTTCGATATAAGTTTTCACCTTGTTCTCCTGGCCACTTACAGCTCTAACAACATACCACTTTTTTAAACTACTATCAGCCATAACAGAAAACTATCCTTTTATCAAATTAAAAAATCCTGATATTGCTTTTCTAAAAACTTCATCTACTCCCCATGTAGCCAACGAAAATACAATCGTAAAAACAGCCACAATAACGGTTAAACGCTGCACTTCTGCCCAAGGCAACCATGTTACGTTAGATTTAAGTTCCTGAAAAGCCTCTGTTATATAGTTAACAACTTTTGTCATTATAATTTGTTTTTGCACGGATGGAGAGATTCGAACTCCCATCAACGGTTTTGGAGACCGCTATTCTACCCTTGAACTACACCCGTTTGTTATTAAAAGCCAGCGGTATCCCTAAAAACACCCGCTGGCTTTATATAATGATTGAATTAGTCTAGAATTTCAGTAACCTGACCGGCACCTACTGTTCTACCTCCTTCACGGATAGCGAAACGTAATCCAATGTTAAGAGCGATCGGGCTTAACAAATCAACATTGATTGTTAAGTTATCACCAGGCATTACCATTTCAACTCCAGCCGGTAAAGAAATTGTACCGGTTACGTCAGTAGTTCTTACATAGAACTGTGGACGATAGTTATTGTGGAATGGCGTGTGACGACCACCTTCTTCTTTTTTCAGGATATAAACCTCAGCTTTGAATTTAGCGTGTGGTTTTACTGAACCTGGCTTACAAATAACCATACCTCTACGGATATCAGCTTTGTCAATACCTCTCAATAAAAGACCTACGTTATCTCCAGCCTCACCTCTGTCAAGGATTTTACGGAACATCTCAACTCCAGTGATTGTAGAAGTTAATTTGTCAGCTCCCATACCGATAATTTCTACCGGATCTCCTGTATTAGCCACACCTGTTTCGATACGACCTGTAGCAACAGTTCCACGACCGGTAATTGTAAATACGTCTTCAACCGGCATCAAGAAAGGCTTAGCGTTGTCACGCACCGGCTCTTCGATCCAAGCATCAACCGCTTCCATTAATTCCATGATTTTTTCAACCCACTTAGCATCTCCATTCAATCCACCTAAAGCAGACCCTTGGATAACCGGACCATTATCTCCATCATATTCATAGAACGACAATAAATCTCTGATTTCCATTTCAACCAACTCTAAAAGCTCAGCATCATCAACCATATCCACTTTATTCATGAATACAACGATTCTTGGAATACCTACCTGACGTCCCAAAAGGATGTGCTCACGTGTTTGTGGCATTGGACCATCTGTTGCAGCAACTACAAGGATAGCACCATCCATCTGAGCCGCACCGGTAACCATGTTCTTAACGTAATCCGCGTGACCAGGACAGTCAACGTGAGCGTAGTGACGGTTAGCCGTTTCATACTCTACGTGCGAAGTATTAATCGTAATACCTCTTTCTTTCTCCTCAGGAGCGTTATCAATTTGATCAAACGATTTTGCTTGACAGAAACCTTTTTCGGACAATACTTTTGTAATTGCCGCAGTTAATGTAGTTTTACCGTGATCTACGTGTCCAATTGTACCTATATTTAAGTGCGGTTTGGAACGATTAAAACTTTCTTTTGCCATTTTACTTAATTTTTAATCTTAGTTATATAATAGTGTTTAAATCTTACGATTTTGAGCCAATGACGGGATTTGAACCCGTGACCTCTTCCTTACCAAGGAAGCACTCTACCCCTGAGCTACACCGGCTTTTGTGAGTTCAGAAGTTAGAATTAAGAATTCAGAAAAAACCTAAATTCAAATTTCTAAATTCTATTGTGGGGAGAGCAGGATTCGAACCTGCGAAGGTTTCCCAACGGATTTACAGTCCGTCCTCGTTGGCCGCTTGAGTATCTCCCCTCAAAAATTTTAAACTTTTGATGAACATGAAGATGTCTTGAAATTAAAATCCTACAAAACATCCTCCATTTAATCTTTTAATTGAGCCGATAGAGGGACTCGAACCCACGACCTGCTGATTACAAATCAGCTGCTCTAGCCAGCTGAGCTACACCGGCATTACTCAATAAAAAAAGTCCGCTATTTCTAACGGACTGCAAATGTATAGATTTTATTTGTCAATCAAAACATTTTTTAAAAAAAATTTAATCTATATATGTGTTCTGATTTTTTCTTTCCTTTTTAAAAGCAAACGTTCTAACGCTTCAGCAGAAGAATCAACCGCTTCTTCAAACGTTTTACATTGTTTTTTCACCATAAAGTCATCTCCCGGAACATGAATTTTAATCTCAACAATCTTATTTTCTTTCTCACTGGTAGATTCTACCTTTAAAAAAACATCCGCTACCACCACTCTGTCATAATACTTTTCCAATTTATCCATTCGGCTCTGAATGAAATCTACCAACTTTCCGTCAATATTAAAGTTTACAGCATTAACATTTACCTTCATAATCTAATTTTTAGGTTAAACAAAATGAACTATTTTTGGTTCCGAGGATGAGCGTTTCCATAAACTTTTTTTAACTCCGCCAAACTATTATGTGTATAAACCTGAGTTGACGCCAAACTGGAATGCCCCAATAATTCTTTTACTGAATTCAAATCGGCTCCGTTATTTAATAAGTGCGTTGCAAACGTGTGCCGCAAAATATGAGGGCTTTTTTTTACCTTCTCGGAGACATTACTAAAGTACGAATTTATTAGCCGATACACAAGTGTATTGTTCAATTTAACACCTTTTTGTGTCAAAAACAACTTATCCGAGTCTTTAATCTCCTGAAGAAGATTGCGTTGAGCAATATAACCCTGTAATTGATCCGTAACAACAGGCAACAAAGGAATAATCCGTTCTTTATTTCTTTTACCCAACACTTTTAATGTTGCATTAGAAAAATCTACACCACTTAGATTTAAATTAATTAACTCCGCTCTTCTTATTCCTGTGGTATAGAACAAATCGATAATAAGCTTATCACGAACACCTTCGAACCCTTTTGGATAAACGATTTGATTCAACACCAAATCCACTTCTTTTTCCGAAAAAGGAATTTGAATTTTTTTCGGGGTCTTTAACGCTTTATGCTTTAAAAGCGGACTCTGTTCAATTTGTTTTATCCGCAATAAAAATTTGTAGTAACTTTTTAAAGCAGACACCTTTCTGTTTACAGAAGTCGCCGCAACTCCGCCATCAACCAAAGAAACAATCCAGCTTCTGATTTGCGGATAATCCGCTTTATCAATGGAGTTCTGCTCAAAATGAACCTCATTAAACATTTTGAACTCTTCGATATCATTCAAATACGCTCTCACGGTATGCAACGAATAATTCCTTTGCATCTGAAGATAATCCTGAAAAGCCTGTTGATTGGACTGCATAAAAAAACCGTTAGCCCCAAAGTTACAAAACTTCACTGACTAACGGTTTATTTTTTATACAATGCTGTTACATCTCCACACTGTCTCGCAATGTTTGAATGTACTGAGCTTTTTGAATTTGTGCTCTTCTTACAACAGATGGCTTAATAAAAGCCTGACGTGCTCTTAACTGACGAACTGTCCCGGTTTTATCAAATTTTCTTTTATAGCGTTTTAACGCTCTGTCGATATTTTCTCCGTCTTTAATTGGTATAATTAACATAATCTAGACACCTCCTCTCATTTAGTGGGTGCAAAATTAGTAATTAATTTTGATTACTCACCACAAAATAATTAATTATTTTATAAATCAATTTATTGCACACTTTAATGATTAGCATTCATTTCATTTTTTTGATTATTTTTATTCAAAAAATGTTATTCTATATTTTCTCCTGCCTGTTAATTGTTGCCAGTCTTATTCCTCTGAATCAAAATCCTCATTGGTTTATTAGATTTTTTGAATTTGGAAAAGTGCAACTGTTTCAACTTGTATTTATAATTTGTCTTTTGGGTTTAATTTTTATCAAAAATAAAGATGTTTTATTTGTTGTTACATTGAGTTTAAACATACTTGTTCTTCTTTTTCACGGAAAAGATTTATTTCCATATACTAAGCTTCATTCGATACCTAATAAAACAAAAACAGATTTATGCTCTAAAACTATCCGTATTATCTCTGCCAACATCTATCAAGACAACACTTCTTTTGAACGCTTTAACAACCTGATAAAAAAATACAACCCAGACATTTTTATAACCATGGAGTCTAATAAAACTTGGGAAAATGCCTTATCTCATTTTGACAGCACCTACCCTTTTCAGATAAAAGTTGCTTTAGAAAACACATATGGTATTCATTTATTTTCCCGGTTAAAAATCATATCACATCAGGTACATTATTTTGTGGCAGATGACATTCCGAGTATTGAAGCAAAAATTGAATCGGAAGATGGGTTTTTATTTAATCTTTTTGGAATTCATCCGCCGCCACCAAGTCCAACAGAAGAAGAAAATGCAAAAGAGAGAGATGGAGAACTGTTGAGTGTGGCAAAAGTTGTTAAATTAAAAACAGAACCATGTGTTGTGGTTGGTGACTTTAATAATGTAGCCTGGGCAAAATCTTCGCTCCTTTTTAGAAAAGCAAGTGAATTGATTGATGCACGAATTGGGAGAGGCTTATTTTCTACTTTTCCTGCTAAATATCGGTTTTTAAGATTTCCGATTGATTTATTTTTCCATTCAACAGATGTTTTTGTAGAAGAACTTAAAACATTGGAATATTTTGGTTCAGATCATTTTCCGATATACAGTTCGTTTCACATCAACAAAAAAAACACTGATCAGGAAAAACTGGTTGAAACATTGGAACATCATGAGAAAAAAGAAGTTAATCAACGTATTAACGAAGGTATAAATGAAGAAAGCGAAAACCGTGATAGATTTTCGCTTTCTGTTTATTATGATTTACCAGACACTTATTTCACGGCCGGTTTATAATTTTGATTATCAATAATCATCTTAGATAAAATCTCTTTTAAAATTTCAGAAGTTCCACCTCCAATTGGCCCTAAACGGCTATCTCTTAATAATCTTGCCAACGGGTATTCTTCCATATAACCATAACCGCCTAACATTTGAAGACAACTATAAATGGTTTCATCGGCTACTTTGGTGGATTTTAATTTGGCCATGGTTGCTTCTTTTACAACATATTCGCCTTTATTCAGTCGAGCTACTGCAGCATAATTAAATACTTTGCAATGTTCTACATCGGTTGCATGCTCAACCATAGTATGCCTTAAAGCCTGAAATGTATTGATTTTAGCTCCAAATGCTTCTCTTTGCGACATGTATTCTATGGTATATTCAATGGCATATTCCGCACGAGCATGGGCATTAATTGCCATAATTAAACGTTCTAAAGCAAAATGTTGCATAATGTACGGAAACCCTTTTCCTTCTTCTCCCATTAAATTTTCTGAAGGAATTTCAACATTATCAAAAGAAATCTCTGCCGTATCAGAAGCTCTCCAGCCCAATTTATCCAATTTTGTGGCCGAGATTCCTTTGGCTGACGTATCAATCAAAAAAATACTGATCCCTTTGTTGCCAAGTTCAGGTTGCGTCTTGGCCGCAACCACATAATAGTCGGCATAAACCCCATTGGTGATAAATGTTTTGGATCCGTTAATGATATATTTATTGTCCTTTTTTACAGCCGATGTACGCATACCGGCCACATCGCTTCCCCCGAAAGGTTCCGTGATGCATAAGGCTCCTATTTTATCTCCGGAAATACTGGGTGCCAAGTATTCCTGTTTAATTCGTTCATCCCCTTCCGCATTCAGGTGGGTCATGGCCAAATAGGCATGAGCCCACATAGCCGCAGCAAATCCGGCAGACTTTATTTTTTGTAGTTCTTCTAATAATATAACCGTGTAAAACAAATCCAAATTCATACCGCCGTATGCTTCAGGATAGGTTAACCCGAAAAACCCCATCTCTCCAAACTTTTTCCAGATAAATCGTTCAATCGTCCCAGTTTTCTCCCACTTTTCAATGTGAGGTACGACTTCTTTGTGCAAAAAATCCCGCAAAGTTGTCCTGAATAATTGATGCTCTTCTGTAAAATATATTGAGTTCATATAATAAAAATTATTTGCTTAAATGTCTTATTTTTTTAGAATTCCAAATATAAGGCAATAATTTTTAATTTTTCAACAGGAAAACCTTTTATTTTTGTTAAATCCTCAATACTCTTAATCTCACCATACATACTCCGATGCGTTACAATTTCTTTTGCCAAGGCATAATTAAAATAGGGAAATTTAGCTAATTCCCTGACAGAAGTATTATTGATATCAATTTTATTTATTTCAGGCCGGGTAGCTACAACAAAATGTTTGTGAAGATTATCAATCACTTCGGGGTTTAAGCCCCATATAAACTGCATCTGATCCATAGAGATAAATCCTCCTAAAAGTTCTCTTTGTTTTAAAATTCTTTCCGACAAAACGGGACCAATCCCATAAATTTTGACTAAATCTTCCTGAGTAGCCTGATTGATATCTATTTTATGAATCTCTTTTTTATTTTCAGACTTATTGTTTGCTTCGGAAAAGAGTTGTTTTTTAGGTTGCTTTATCCAATCCGGGAATTTAAAATAAGGTGAAATCAATTTCAATAAACTATCTGAAACACGGGTAACTTCCTGAAATTCTTTTGCTGAATTAACGTATTTATTTTGTGCCCGAAAAGCAAAAAGCCTGTCAATTTCTTCAACGGACATTCCTAATTGATATCCTTTATAATCAGTAATAAAGTTTGGATTAAACGGATGAATAACCCTGCTTGTTTGTTCCGTAACATTTTTTAAACTATCAATAACCGATTGTAAGGCTAACCATTCGTAATCAGTCAGGTTCGTTTTCCGATCTGGTTTTGATACCCAAAAAAAATAACCCAATTGAACTGTGATAATAAGAAGTAACAACGATAAAATCCCATTTCGTTGTTGCTTTGCAAACCGGAAATAGGATTTAATACTCATAAGCCTTGCATAAAATTTAACTTTTATTCATACTTTTTAATTTCCCCGGATTTGAGTCTTTTAAAATAATCTTTTAAATCGTCTTTTACTTCTCCGGAAAGAAAATACAGCCCTAAAATATTAGGGAATGCCATTCCCAAAATCATCATATCGGAAAAATCGATTACTGCCCCCAGACTTGCCGAGGAACCCAAGATCACAAAAACAAGGAAAAGTAATTTATACAAATTTTCCATTCGTTTTGTATTTCCGAATAAAAATGTCCACGACTTCATTCCGTAATACGACCATGAAATCATTGTTGAAAAGGCAAAAAGAATAATGGCAATTAACAAAACATATTTAAACCACGGCAACACACTGCTAAATGCGGCCGAAGTTAGGGCTGAACCTGTCATTCCTTGTGTATCATGAGCATACCCTGTAAAAATAAGCACCAATGCAGTCATGGTACAAACCACAATTGTATCGACAAAAGGCTCCAGTAAAGCCACGATTCCCTCACTGACAGGTTCATCAGTTTTCACGGCTGAGTGTGCTATAGCGGCAGACCCTACCCCTGCTTCATTTGAAAAAGCTGCCCGTTGAAAACCAACAACCAGAACACCTACAACGCCCCCGGTAATACCGTCTGCCGTAAAGGCCCCGGAAAGTATTTCTCTAAATGCATCACCAATATGAATAAAATTAGCAAAAATAATGATGAGCGATGTTAAAACATAAATACCAACCATGAACGGCACGATTTTGTCTGTAACACTCGCTATTTTTTTTATCCCGCCTATAATGACCGTTCCAACCAAAAGAGCAATTACTATCCCGTAATAAAAACCTTTCCCTTCAAAAACAGGGAAGACATTCGCCAGTTGTGCAAAAGATTGATTCGCCTGAAACATATTTCCTCCTCCAAATGATCCTCCAATTGCTAAGATGGCAAATAATACGGCTAAAACCTTACCTAAGCCACCGTATCCTTTTCTCCTTAATCCTTCAGAGAGATAGTACATCGGTCCTCCGGAAACTTCACCCAAATCATTTAATCTCCTGTATTTTACACCTAATGTACATTCTACAAATTTTGATGACATTCCTAAAAATCCGGCCAAAATCATCCAAAACGTAGCTCCGGCACCTCCCAGTGAAATTGCCACGGCCACACCGGCAATATTTCCCAATCCGACTGTTCCTGAAAGAGCTGTAACCAAGGCCTGAAAATGCGAAACCTCCCCGGCATCCTCCGGTTTATCATAATCACCTCTGATTAACTGATAAGCATGTTTTATTCCTTTTATATTTATAAACCCCATATAAATCGTAAAAAACGTAGCCCCAACTACCAACCACAAAACAACTAAAGGCATATTAAAACCAAAAGCTTCCAATGGTCTGTAAAAAAAGGCTCCGCTCATTAAATCTACGGCAGGCTTTATTATATCATTGATTTTTTCATCTAATCCTTTTTCCTGGCTAAACGTTATGAGGGGAAGTAAAAAAGTAAAAATTGTAAGCAATTTTTTCATAAAGTTAAATTTAATTTAAATTTTGGTTCAGCAAGATGCAAAAAAAAATGGTTTTAAAAAAAGTATCGCCAATATTTTTTGGATTTTTCTATAAATCAAAGACAGAACTGCGTTTTGTGTAAATCATATCTTTTAACTTCAGCCAAAAAGCCAAAGTTATATAAACGCCAAACCAAAGTCCTACCGTAACAAATGAAATATAAATAAAAAATAATCTGACATTAGTAGCTCTCATCCCTAACCGGTCTGCCAAACGGGAAGAAACGTGAAAACCGTGCTTTTCAAAAAAAAGTCTTATGGAAGTTATCCAATTCATCTTGTTTTATTTAGGGTTAACAAATGGTGATTGTTCTTCTTCTACCGCAGTCACAAAATAGGGTGTATCTCCCCACCAGAAAAAGGACTTATACCTTTCTTCATAAGTGAGTTTCACATACCTGCCCTGTAAGTTTTCCATTTTCTGAATTACTTCTTTTTCCTTGTTGGGAACGGTAAAATAAAAAATTTGAGCTCCGGAAATTCCTTGACTCATCTCACCTTCCCAAGTTTTAAAGATCACGCCCTTTTTGCTGAATTTAATTAATTCGCCTGAACGAACACCTTCAGAATAAGGAACATAATAAACAAAGGCAAAGTAGCCAAAGAATGCCACCACTGATAAAAGTAAAAATCGAATAAAATATTTTTTTATTTTTTGTCCGAATGTCTGTTTAACCTCATTTTTTTCCATAGAAGCTTATTTTTTTTACGAAGTAAAGTTAATCAACTTTTGTCCAATAGCACAATGCAGGCATTTATTTCTGTTGCAATATTCCTTCTTTAACTGAAGTATAGCCTGTGATTGATAACTGTTATTCGATTTCAATCCAATCTGATTAAACTTTTCAATAATTGTATTTTTTTCCGGTGCAAGAGCAGAGGCCCACGCTATTAACTCTTCCGGTTTGACATTTCCGCTGGCGTAATCATAAGCAAATTTGACCGGGAGAATACAATTCAGTATGATTAAATCGATAAATTTTTTTGACAGTGTTTTATTTCTTTTTTTATGTTGCCTGTCAAAAAGATAGTGTGTTTTCCAATAGTCCGATACCGTACCGTTCAACATTGGATAAATCTCCTGAACTGATTTAGCGTTAATCACATTCTGAAAAATATGATGCCTTAAAACAACCAACTGAGCCAATTGGGCTAACCGTATGGTAGGAAAATTATCCGGACGGTGTTTGAAAAACTGAACCGGCTGAAAATATTTTTTCTCTAATTGGTATTTATGTCTCAGATAATCCCATCTTTGTTTTAAATCCGCATAATAAACATCTTCATTTTTATCTTCTAAGAGCCCTGCTGAGCCAAAGAAAAGGGCTTCTATACTTTCTACTTCGTACCGTTCTTTTTTGATCACAGAAAAAGGAACAGATTCTGCTATTTTTAAAAAAGCTTCTCCGTTAGTGTTCAATCCAAAACTTCTGGCTAATAACTGATAAAAAGTGGCTTCCCAGTCAAAAGCATTTTTGAACAGGAAAGTCTCCACGTCATTTGCTTTTTTTTCCAAGCGTTCAAAAAACAAACGCTCTACCCAATTGGAGAGTGTAAAGTCATCGATCAGCCTCAATTGGTTCTCACAATTGATCCATGTTTTTCGCACAAACAACTGATTATACTGATTCAAAACTTCTGCGGCAACATATTGTTTAAGTTCAAGTACAGGAATCACAGTATTATTTTTACGGAACACCTCTGTATCATGTTCCCATACTACGTGGAGAATAACGTTGTCATAAGCTGTGTCCGTCTCATGATGGTGTGCATACCAATCAGAAGATTTCAGGTGAATTTCTATATTTCCCGCCCACCGCTGCTCATCAATAATGAGATGAGCATTGAAAAAATCAGGGCCGGCCTGTTGAGTATAATAACCCCCGTGAATTATGGTGAGTTGCTGCCCGGAAGTAATCCGGAGATTGGTAAAAGCAAACTTTTTGTATTGCCAGATGTAATGCAGAAATTCTTCTTTCATGGCGTGTAATATAAATGAGGGCATAAAATGATATGCTAAAATATAAAAAAAATCCAACCTGTAAAAGATTGGATTTTAATATTTATGCTTTTAGTTGAACTATTTTATAGAGCTGATGATATCGTGTTTGGTAATAATATGGTATTTCCCGTTTTCCAACTGAACCAAAACGGCCTGATTATCTTTATTAATGAGTTTCGAAACTTCTTCCACCGGGGTATTTTCCTGAACAATCGGATAAGGCCTGCCCATGATTTCACGAATTGGTTTTTCAGCAATATTTTTATCGGTAAAATAGCTTTTGAACAAATCGGATTCGTCAATGGAACCAACAAAACCGGTCGTATCGATAACCGGGATCTGGGAAATGTTATATTTTTTCAATCGGTCGATAGCATGAGCAACCAGTTCCTCTGTACGAACAATTACCAACGACTTATCACGATGTCCTTTGATTAAATCAGCAGCGGTGGTAATCTCTTCATCTAAAAACCCGCGTTCACGCATCCAATCGTCATTAAACATTTTCCCCACATAACGGCTTCCTGAGTCGTGAAACAGAACCACCACTACATCTTCGGGCTTAAAATGTTCTTTTAACTGCAAAACACCTTTAATGGCTGCTCCGGCTGAATTGCCCACAAAAATACCTTCTTCCAAGGCCAATCTTCTGGTAAAAACTGCGGCATCTTTATCGGTCACCTTGGTAAAACCGTCAATCAGCGAGAAATCAACATTTTTAGGTAAGATATCTTCACCTATACCTTCTGTAATATAAGAATAAATTTCATTTTCATCAAAAATGCCGGTCTCGTGGTATTTTTTAAATACCGAACCATACGTATCAACGCCCCAAATTTTTACGTTAGGGTTATGCTCTTTTAAATATTTTGCTACTCCGGAAATGGTTCCGCCGGTTCCTACTCCAACCACAAAATGGGTTACTTTTCCTTCTGTTTGTGCCCAAATTTCGGGACCGGTTTGTTCATAATGAGCCACGGCATTGGACGGGTTGTCATATTGATTCACATACCATGAATTAGGAATTTCTGTTCCCAATCGTTTGGATACAGAATAATAAGAACGCGGGTCATCCGGTTCTACATCGGTAGGACAAACAATTACTTTGGCACCGACAGCCCGAAGAATATCCATTTTTTCTTTTGACTGTTTATCCGTTATAACACAGATCAACTTATAACCTTTTACAATGGCCCCTAATGCCAAACCCATTCCTGTGTTCCCGGAAGTTCCTTCGATAATGGTGCCTCCCGGTTTCAAACGACCGTCTGCTTCAGCATCTTCAATCATTTTCACTGCCATACGGTCTTTCACTGAATTTCCGGGATTGAATGTTTCTACTTTGGCCAGCACTAGACAATCTAATTCCTGCGTAATTTTATTGATTTTCACTAACGGTGTATTACCGATTGTTTCTAATATGTTCTTTGCAAATTTCATTCTGTTTGTTTTTCGGGGGTAAAGATAGGGATTTTTAGATTATTGGATGGTTAGATGGTTGGATTGTTGAAAAGAACATCCGCCGGTACTTGGTTTCAATCGGCTTATTTGTTTTTCTGAGATGAAACCCTATTTTTAAGAGAAAATTGGAACGCAATGAATTATAAAAATCAGAACCGTTTGTTTCTTATAAAAAGAAATTCCACTCAAGTCCGAAGCGAACAATAAAGTCGCGATAAGGATAACTTGGTGCAGAATAGTAGTTGAACCCGGTCATTGCTGCATTAAAATGTTCTGCTTTGAGGTAAATTCTAGCTGTTTTTACTTTGGCATTAAGAAAAAAATCAACCATTGGAAAGTCTCCTATTTCATGTGTATTTTGCACATAAAAATCAGCAATTACCGGATGATAATCATTCGCTTTGTATTTACTAAAATAATTAACGGTTAGTCCGGTTTGAATAAAAAGTGCTTTTTTAAAGAAATGTCCGGAAAAATATAACGTACTGCGAAAGGTAAGCTCCGGTACATTTAAGACATCCTCCTCCTGATCTGCTTTTTGATACAGAACGGTATTGTCGAATCCAAGCTTCCAAAATTTCAATTCCTTTCCGGCTTTAATGCTAAGATAATTAATCGTTTTGTCATATTGCTTCGGGGTTACCAGAAGCTGATCCTGTGGAGCTTCGTCCTGTCCGAAATAAAGATAATCACTAAGTGTGGTGAGTTGAAAAGCTGCATCAATCCATTGCGTTTTTGCTGTTGCTTCTATATTATTTATTTTTTCATTTTTAAAACGATTAGACCAATTGTAGCTTTGATAACTGCTCTGAAAGAGCGAAAAAGTATGATTTGGCAATCGGTTCAGGTTCTGATAACGCAGATCGAGACTGTTTTTTTCGTTGTATTCAAAAATTAATTTACCGTCAAAACTGGAAAGGCTTTGGTCTGTAAGAGAGGTTGTATAAGAGAATTTTCCGTTCCATCTGTTCTTCTGGTAAGTATATTGTCCGCCCAGAGCTTGAATTTCATCACTCAAGTTGCTTGGAATAATCTCATTACCTTGAACAATTGCCCGGTTATAGAAATAGTTATACCTGAAATCTTCTATAAAAAACTGAAACTCTCCGAGCAATTTATTTTCATATAGTGCTCCTATTTTATTGTACATCCGGTTATAGCGAGTTTCATCATTGATGTTATTCAACACATAAGCATTACCAAAACGGTTTACAACTCTGTTTCCCTGATCAGATATAATGGTAGTTGGAACAGTAGCCTGTTTGTAGTTATAAAATTTATGCTCATAATTCAGTTGATGATGGAGGTATATATTATTTTGCACATCATTTCTATTGATCCTGAAATAGTGGTCATAAAAATAACGGTTCCCTTTCAATACTGTTTCTGCATCATTTAAAAAGACTTGCATCCGGGCACGGTTTCTAAAATCTTCTTCACCGCTTTCAAAGTCTTCCGTGTTGATAATCCCGCCATTCTCTCCGTTTAGTATATCCTGAGCCGTAAAATGAGCTCTCAATTGATATCGCCTGCTTTTGGTCTGATAACTGGTGGTGAATCGAAAATTTCCGGTACTGGAAAGCTGATTAATATATTTTCCTAAAGAGCGAAGTCCTTTGTATGCAATTGAAAAATTAAGTCTTTCCGTCGTATTGAGTGTTATAAAAGCGTCCAGATTCTGTCCTTGCTCCATCACGGTTTTAAAGTACAATTCCGTTAAAGGAGTTGGCACATGATAATAATTTATTTCGCTTGCTTTCAGAAAATTGAAATGTTTACCGCCAAATCCGATTTCCGGATAGGGATTAAACTGATTTAATCCATAATCTAACGTATTGTATGTTTGACCTTCATTTGCAAACTGTTGTAACCCGAAAATATCTTTGCGTAAATAATTATACCGATACTCTTTTTGAATGGTTAACGATGTATCATAATGGGTTGTGTCACGTTCAATGGTAATGATTTTGTAGTCGGAGATTTTGGCTACTGATTTGTAAACTTTATCGTTTGATGTAGCAATATTATTTCTTCTTATGCTATCATTATTACTATTGACCATATTATCAGATGACAAGCCCTTTCTTTTTTTCCCTGCATCAACCTGTGCAAAACCATGATGACAGAGCACTAAAAAAAACAGATAATAAAATATTTTCATCGTTATTAAATTAAAGTTCAAATAAACTAAAAAACACTTTCTAAAGAAAGTGTTTTTTTAGTTTTATGTAATATTTAGTATAAGGCAAAAATTTAATTAACAACTACTTTTTTAGTTGATGTTTTGGTACCATCGATACATTTCACCAAATACAACCCTTTAGAATGGGCTGATAAATCTAATGTAGATTTAGAGGATGTTGGTTTTGATTCAAGCACAACTCTGCCCTGTATATCATACACCTGTATTAATCCTTCTGAAGATTCAAAATTATATTCAACATTAAACACACCGTTTGACGGATTGGGGTAAACACTAAATAATGTTTCCTTATCAAAAGTAGCTGTATTCAATGTCAGATTAGGTCCTGTAACTATGAGGGAAAAATTTTGTGAACCGCCAACAAGAGTGCCTTTGTGTGTTACCGTTATAGTATATAATCCATCCGGATTATCAACATCAACTCTTTCAAAATTATCTCTGAAGTTATCCGCATCTCTAACCGGTTCGTTGTATGGCACTAACGGGTCTAACGTCCAGGGATAAAAAACGTCCGAGTTCTTAGTCACCCTGAGATCCAAATCATTTATCAAATACAATGAAGAAGGGTCTGCCACACCGCTATTCGCAGTTCCAGGACGATCAGTCCAAGAAATAGACACCTTCAGAGCGTCTGCTCCGGAAGCCGTAAACGTACGTGTATAAGTTTGTCCGTTATTCAAGGTTAACTCATCAACAATGGCTAAATTACCTTGTTTTTCTGTTAATGTATTAGCTGCTTTTCCAACGTTAACAAGTCCCCATCCAAATTCATAATCAGGACCATCGTAGAAGCCTGATTCATCAGCAGTATGCATAATCAAACCTTTTAATGTTGCCGCTCTCATGTACTGATCAAACAGATTATCATGATGTTGCTGCAATAAGAGTGCAGCACCTGCTACAGCCGGAGAAGCCATAGAAGTACCATTCATGAATCCATTGGCTGTATTGGAAGTTTCCAAAGTTGAACGTACACTTACACCTTTGGCCACTACTTCAGGCTTAATTCTACCATCATCTGAAGGCCCCCAACTACTGAAAGCTGACATGACTACACTAGAAGGACCTGTATACGTAGGAACATTATTTACGGCTCCTACAGTCAAAAAGTTTTTGGCATTTTGCATCCCTCTAATCAGATCATATCCAAATTTAGCGGATAAATGTTGACCAATTACAGGATCAGCAAAATCATTTCTATCATTACCTGCTGCTGTAACCGGCAGATAATAAGGTGCTGAAAAGGTAATCTGGTCTAATTGCCGGGCTCTTGCATCATAGGCTCCGTGCATCCATACTGCTGTTGTAGATCCTATCCAGTATGAGTGATTAGAGACCAATAATCCGTCAGAAGCAGCCTGAGCCATTTCAGCGTAATCATTACTCCAATCATAAGCAGTACCTGTTGCATCAAAAGCAATACCTCTTAAAGTTGACTGAACTCCTTTTGCCAAAACGGTTCCCATCACATGCGTTGCATGAGCATTGTAATCCCCGAAATCAAAATTCATAACTTTATTTTCAGAAAATTCGTTATGGGTCTCTCTGGCAATACCACCGTCCCAAACACCAACATGCATTCCCTGCCCCTGTACATTCAAACCTAAACTTCCTCCACTGTAAAGCATATTAGCTCTGATAGTTGAAGAAGACGTTAAATTTGATGTTTGGTAATACAGTATATCTCCATTAGGGAGCACATCATAAATCTCTTTGGTAACACCGTCAATCGTTTCCTTTTTACTTACCGAAGGGTTCTTCAGTAAAAAATCACGAATTCTTCCTTGTCTTTCTATAAATTCATTGTTAAACTCTACTGACAAGCTGTTTAAACTTTCAACATCAGTATTAGCTATCACTTTCTTCAACTTCTCTTTACTTTGAGAGAAACCGGAAAATGAAAACAATACGGCAACAAGTAACAAACTGTAAAACTTTTTCATAACTTAATAATTTAAAAAAACGAGCAAACTTACTCCATAGCAGGCAAATATAATAAAAAAAGTCCTAACAATTGTTAGGACTTTCATAATATCAATAAAAATTTATTGCTTTGTAAATCGGTAAGTAGTTTGTGCTGGTGGCCCGCAATTTGAAGTAACATCATCCGTAAATGTCAATTCAAAAACACTGTCATCAGAAACATCATAATTTGAAGGCACGGTTGCCGGACCAAAGAACAGACCTGCAGCTGAACACTGGCAAGTACTAGGCTGACTTGGTCTAACGATAACATCACCACAAATCAAATCAAAATTAAACGCTCGTAACGGAGCACAATAATTAGGATAATTTCTTGTCATAAAAGTTCTTCCACTAATCGAACCCGGAATCACATTAAGCGTTACCACAGAACCATCATCCAAAGTAGGACCATCTACATAAGGACTTAATTGCTCAATTAAATAACTTCCAACAAACATAGTTTCTTCAACCGGACAAGTAAGCTTAACTGTAAGTGTGTTCGTCGTATTAAAATCAGCATTTGATAATGTTGCAGATTGTAGAGAAAAAACAACAACCTTACCTGCCAATGTAGCTGGCTCTTCAAAAAACCTGAGTGTAAAACTACTGTAACCTTTTCCAGATGCCAGTACATCAGTATTATCAATAATTTCGTAATCCACCCCTAAAACAGCTGTTGAATTTTCTACGTCAGGAATTAAAGTCACAGTGTGATCACCAACAACTGGTCTAAAGGTACCATACGAAAGTTCATAGTCTACAGAACCTGTTTCTTGTAAAACTAAAACTTCACTAGTAGTAAAGGAAAAATTCAATAAAGCATCTCCTTCAAAAGCCACCTCTCCTTTATCTTTCTCACAACTCATAAGAAAAACAAGGGTTAAAAATGGCAATAATTTAAAAAACTTATAATATTTCATAACAATAATTTTTAATTAGCGTAACCAGGGTTTTGTTGAGTTCGAATTGTTGGATTACCCGCAATTTCATCTTGTGGAATCGGAAAAGTAAACCGATAATCAGTATTTGGAATTGTCAAAGGTAGTGTAAGAATCAAATCATCAGTTACATTTCTATCAATACTAGCATTGGCTAATACACCTAAACGTTTAATATCTATATAACGATGTCCTTCAAAACATAATTCTTTTCTTCTTTCCAACAAAATATCCGCCCATGCCGCTGTAGCATTAGCATAAGTTGGTAACGGTTGTGGACCTAATCTGTTTCTAGCATCTCTAATATTTTTAATATACCCGGCAGCCACATCCAACTGACCATCATTAACTGCACATTCAGCTAAAATAAAATACATCTCTGACAATCTGAATATTTTAATATCATTTCTAAGGGACTGCTGAGAAGGTTTGCCTGGATATTTATCAATCACCAATACATCGGAGGTATTGTAAGCAGGGTTAGTCAGGTAATTCGGATCCACTAAAGAGGTAGGGTCAACAAAAGCCAACGCTCTTATATCTCCAGGGACAGAAACCAACTCATTATATAAATTTCTTCCCATATCTAAAAAGGCACCACCAGTAGCACTAGTATTATTAAAGAAAAAACCACTAGCTATATTACCCCAAGCTCCTGCAATAGGTCTGGACAAAGCAAAGATAACCTCTCCCTGAGCCAAATCAGCCCAAATTCTACGGTACGGATTATTTGTTGTTGAAGTGTAAAAATTAGCAGGTGCATAAGGTGTAGCAGGTGTCAAAACTAAACCTGAGTTAGAAATTACATCATTAGCATACTGTTTCGCCAACGGATAATTTTTTCTGTACAAATACATTCTAGCTCTTATAGAATTAATTAATGAAGGTGTAACAAATTTATATATATTTGGTGCCGTAATTTCCAGTAAATTATTTTCAGCAAACAAGAGATCTCTTTCGATTAATTCAAAAACTTCTCCATTAGTACTTCTAGGCAATCTTCTGGTAATTTCTGGCACATCTTCAAACAACATAACTCCTAAAGCACCATCATCTGACAAATCAGTGGAATAATACGAAAGCAACTGAAAATAAGCATACGCTCTAATTGCCCTTGCCTGAGCCAAAATTGTATCATAATAAACTTCCTCAGAAATTTCATCTAAATTGCCATCCCCATCAACATCAATACTAACTGTTGCTTCTGGATCCGGAGTAATAGTCTCTGCAGCAAATAAAAGCCTATTAACTCTATTAATGACCGTATAATGTCCAATCCACATCCCTGATGCATAACCATCTGCCGGATTGAAATTAAACCTATGCAATTGTAATGCCTGACCACCATTATTTGGTCCAATCCCTACTTCATCAGTAAACTCAGCAGTAAATAGAATTTCATTCGTAGCTCCTAAACTAGTATAGACAGAACCTTGAAGAAAAGTGTTCAAATCACCAACTGTTTCAAAAGTTGCATCATTTCCTAATTCTCCATCCTGTATAATCTCTATTGCATCATCACACGACACAAAAAATACAGAAGTAAAGAATAAAATAAAATATTTCTTTATATTTTTCATATACATATATATTTATATATTATTTTTTTTAATTAAAACTTAATACTGGCACCAAAAGAAACAGTTCTAGGATTTGGATAACCAGTTACTTGAAGAGTGGACACACTTTCCGGATCAAAACCTCTCCATTTTGTCCAAGTCAACAAATTCTCACCCTGTACAAACAATCTGACTCCTTTAATAAAGGTATTGCTTAAAAATTCATCTGGCACGTTATATCCAAAAGATGCATTTTTTAACCTTAAAAATGATGAATCTCTCAAAAAACGATCACCCTCAGTAGATCCAACCGTAGAAGCATTAGAAGCCGTTAATGAAGGGAAATTTGATGGATTTTCAGGTGTCCAAGCATTTAACAAATCGGCAGAAACGTTATCATCACCAATAAAGTCAACGTTGTAAGCCCATGCTAATTGATTATCTATTCTCCAGGCATCCTTTGTCCATGTAAACAAAACATCTAAAAAGAAACCTTTGTAATCTGTATTTAAGCCAAAACCACCCTGATAAACCGGTATTGCACTCTTACCAGTCAATCTTCTGTCAGCTACTAAATCAGGAGTCTCAGTCACATTTCCATTTCTATCTAAATACAATAAGTTACCATTTGACTGATTAACACCAACATAAGGTATCAGATTTAACTGATTAGCTAGACCACCCACTACGTTAACTGTAGCATTTCCGGACTGATCAGCATCATCAATAGCAGTAATTTCATTTTTATTATAAGCTCCGTTAGCAAATACAGAAAACCTGAAGTCTTCGGTTCTGATTACATTATACTTTAACGACAACTCAACCCCACTGTTTCTCAAAGTACCATTATTACCATTTTGTCCATACAAACTAGTTGATGCTGATCTGGTTATTGTATTGTAAAGCTTATCCGTTTCTTTTCTGTAAATATCTACATTTCCTTCTAATTTATTATTAAAAACAATAAAATCCAAACCAAAATTCAACTGAGAGATTTCTTCCCATTGTAATTCAGTGTTAGCAATAGTGCCTGTAAAAAAACCAGAACTATTATCATAGCCGGGACCTGTAGCATTCAAATCTCTTACCAAATTAGTTCCCAAAAACAGTGCATTTGTTCCGTAATTCGGAGCAATTACGTTCTGATTTCCTTGAGTACCGTAAGAAGCTCTTAGTTTTAACAATGAAAATATTGAACCTTCCATAAAACTTTCTTTATCAATGTTCCATCTTCCGGAAACAGACCAGAAAGTAGCCCATTTGTAATCATCAATAAATCGATAACTACCATCCCTTCTAACGACTCCTCCAAATCCAAACTTTTCTTTATAATCATAATCCACAGTAGCAAAATACGACAATGAACCTGCATCAACTTTTGAAGCACCCACAGTTGGCACGTTTTGCTCAGGACCGTCTGGTCCGGAAGGAGTATACGGCTGATAACCTGTACCTGCTCCGGGAGAGTAGGTTTTTGGATTCAAACCATTGTGTGTTTGCGTGGTTGATAAAAAATGTGCCTTAACATACTCCATGTAAAGTCCGGCATCAATTCTATGGTTTTCCTTTAATGTTTTAGAATAGTTCAAACTGGCGATATTTGTAAAAGTAAAATCTTTTGTATTACCTCTTGTTTCAAATCCACCAAAATTTAATCCCGCATCATTTTGAACCGCCAAAGCTAAATAACTCCATGGAGAACGAGCAAAAACCCGATCACTGATTTTATAATCAAAACCAGCCTTATTTGAAACCGTCAAATTATCAGTCAATTTATAACTTGCACTAACATTTGTCATGATACTCGTTTCGGTAAACCAGCTTGGTATACTATTCTTTTTCAAAATATCTTCCAGAACATATGTATCATTAGGCCCCGAAAAGTCAAATTCAATAGCATCAAACAATTCTTGACCATTTGCAAACAAGCCTGACTCCACATAAGGCAACCCCATCACACTTCCGTGCAACGGATTCTGAATCGTATTATTATTTACATTCGCATTAGTCTCCTGATTTAACTCATTTCGCTTAGAATACCCCAAAGCTACTTGTGAATTATAAGTGAATTTACCATTATCTGACTTACCATTTAAATTATTACGCACTGTAAACCTCTTGAAATCAGTAGTAGGAACCATCCCTCCTTGTTCAAAATAACCAAAAGAAGTGTAGTTAGCCACATTTTGCCCGCCAAACTGAAGACCTAAGTTATGTTGCTTAACTACATCCGTACCAAAGAAAACATCTCTCCAATCAGTATTAATTCCATAAGCAGCTATCTCAGCATCAGACAAAGTCGAACCCAAGCCCGTATTCTTTCTCTTCTCAATAGTTAATGCCTGCTGAGAGTTGGACATATTATAATGATTTTTCGGCAGGAAATTCACTCCTGTTGTAACATCATAAGTCACCGTAAGTGCAGAACCATATTTCCCCTGCTTAGTAGTAATCACCAAAACACCGTTCGCTCCTCTGTTTCCATAAATAGAAGTTGCGGCAGCATCTCTTAAAACAGAAACTGTTTCAATATCATTTTGGTTCAAACTTCTGAACTGATTACTACTTGTAGGCACACCATCAATTACAATTAACGGATCCGTTGATGCATTCAAAGAAGAAACCCCTCTGATCAACGCATCAATCTTACCAGAACCAGGCGAACCTGACGAAGACAAGATTGACAAACCAGGAGATGTACCTTGCAAAGAATTTAAAAACGACGCATTGGGTCTGTTCTCAATAGTTTCGGCCGACACGGTTGTAACAGCAGAGGTAGTAGAAGCCTTTGTTCTGGTTCTGTTGTAACCTTCACCTACCAATTCAACACCAGTCAAAACTGTTGCGTCAGCCTCCATCACCACATTGACAGAGTTGGAAGCACCAACCGTAACTGATTTTGTTTTTAAGCCCAAGAACTGAAACTCTAAAACCTCACCTTGCTTTGCCTGTATGGAATACTTTCCATCAAAATCAGTTGAAGTACCTCTAGTTGTACCTTTAACAAGAACCGTTGCACCAGGAAGAGGCATACCACCCTCCGTCACTGTACCCGTGATAGTTTTCTCCTGAGCATAAGAAAACTGAATAAAAAACGCCACTAAAAGCGTAAAAATCCATTTGAATTTCGATCTCATATTAAATTTATTTGAGTTAGTTATTCCGCAAACTTCTTAATAATTTCTTAAATAAACAAATATTACTTCGGAATAATATTTTTTATTTTTGTTAAAAATTATACGGAAACCTCCAACTTACGATGTAAGCTACACTTTAGATGCCTAATATTTGAAATGGTTGCGTACACTTTAACATTTTATTTGAATTATTTTTATGTTAAATTTAAAATACTCCCAATTCCTCACAGAAACCGGTACCGACGAAGCCGGGCGAGGCTGTCTTGCCGGCCCCGTAACCGCAGCCGCAGTCATATTACCGGAGAACTTTTCGCTTCCTTTACTCAACGACTCCAAACAACTTTCCGAAAAAACAAGAGAAAAGCTAAGACCCGTTATTGAAGAGCAAGCTATAGCGTTTAGCTACACACATCTTGAGCCAACCGTCATAGACGAAATAAACATTCTTAACGCCTCCATACTGGCTATGCAGGAAAGTATCCTAAAACTAACTCCTGTACCTGAATATATTATTGTAGACGGAAACCGTTTCAAACCACTGAACAGCATTCCTTACACCTGCATCATAAAAGGAGACAGCAGATACATGAGTATTGCAGCCGCTTCCGTTTTAGCCAAAACCTACCGGGATGATTATATGAATAAAATTCACGAAGAGTTCCCCATGTACAACTGGAAAAAAAACAAAGGCTACCCCACTAAAGAACATCGGGAAGCCATTGCAAAATATGGCATAACCAAATACCATCGGTTAAGTTTTAAGTTGTTATCCGAACAACTTAAGTTGGATTTTTAGATTGCTTGAATAAAAGTATATTTCAAAATTTTATTGTTTTTTCAAACCGCTTTTTCTAAAAATTATTAACGTCAAAATCTGCTAAAATTCTTTTTAAGCATAGCGAAACCAACCTAAAGAATCTTTGAAAACCTGTTACATCTGAACAATCCGTATTCCGCCATTGGACAAATCACTTAAAAGAGCCGATTTAAGCTCACATTCAAATAACTGTTCAAAATGCTTCAAAATTTTTGCTTTCGCTTCTTCTTCATCTACTTTTGCAACACCTAACTCTACTTGCAAAGAAGTTACCGCCTTTCCTCGAATGCCACACGGAATAATGTGATCAAAGTAACCCAGATCAGCATTCACATTCAACGCAAAACCATGCATCGTTACCCAGCGTGAAGCACGAACTCCCATCGCACAAATTTTTCTGGCAAACGGCGTCCCCACATCCAGCCAGACACCCGTTTCTCCCGGACTGCGTTCCGTCTTCAAACCATATTCCGCCAAAGTCAAAATAATCGTCTCTTCCAACAAACGCAAATACTTATGAATATCCGTAAAAAAATTTTCTAAATCTAAAATCGGATAACCTACAAGCTGACCCGGACCGTGATAGGTAATATCGCCACCTCGATTAATTTTATAAAATGTCGCTCCTTTTTCCGCTAACTGTTTTTCACTTAAAAGCAAATTACTCATATCGCCGCTTTTACCCAACGTGTAGACATGCGGATGCTCCACAAACAAAAAATAGTTTGCTGTAGGTAAATTCCCCTCCTCTTGTCTATTCTGAATTTTCAGATCTACAATTTCCTTAAATAATGCTTCCTGAAAATCCCACGTCGATTTATAATCTTTCCGCCCCAAATCATCTACCAAAACAACTCTATTCATAATTATAAAATAAAAACACAAAAGTACAATTTTATACATTAATATATTATACGATTTTTCCGAAACGAATGACAGAGGCATTTTTGCTATCCATGCCCCCGATTTTCGTTGCAATCTCAACAAAAAAAAGTAAGGATCACCACATCAGTCAGGACTAAAAAGGGGTTCATATAAAAATCCCATTTCAAAATTAATTACTATCAACTCATTCACAAGTCACCAAATTGACACATCACCTCATTGACACATTGCTAAATAATCCCTATCTTTGCACGCTTAAAATCGTCACTATGCAACTTTCGGAACAAGAAATCATCAGAAGAGAAAAACTCAACGGACTTCGCCAGTTAGGAATAAACCCCTACCCTGCCGATTTATTTCCTGTAAACCATACTTCCAAACAAATAAAAGAAAACTTTGAAGAAGGAAAAAAAGTCGTCATTTCCGGAAGAATCATGAGTGTCCGCGACCAAGGGAAAGCCTGTTTTGCCGAATTGCAGGACAGTACGGGGCGAATTCAGTTATATGTAAACCGCGATGTGCTTTGTCCCGGTGAAGACAAAACACTTTATAATCAGGTTTTCAAAAAACTGACCGATTTAGGTGATTTTGCAGGCATCGAAGGCGAATTGTTTACCACAAAAGTAGGGGCACAATGTGTTCGTGTAGACAACTTTACATTTCTAAGTAAAACTTTACGGCCATTACCCTTACCAAAAACAGACGAAGAAGGAAACGTTTTTGACGCATTTAACGATGCCGAGTTGCGTTACCGTATGCGATACGTTGATTTGGTTGTAAATCCGCATGTAAAAGAGGTTTTCGTAAAAAGAACAAAACTTTTCAATGCCATGCGGACGTTTTTCAACGACAAAGGTTACTTTGAAGTAGAAACACCTGTTTTACAATCCATTCCAGGCGGAGCTGCAGCACGTCCGTTTATCACGCACCACAATAGCTTAGATATTCCATTATACATGCGAATTGCCAACGAACTATACCTGAAAAGGTTGATTGTTGGCGGATTTGATGGTGTGTACGAATTCTCCAAAAATTTCCGCAACGAAGGAATGGACAGAACCCATAATCCGGAATTCACCGCCATGGAAATTTATGTAGCCTACAAAGACTACAACTGGATGATGGAATTTACAGAAAACTTATTGGAATACTGTGCCCTGCAAGTAAACGGAACAACAGATGCCACATTTGGCGAACACAATGTGAGTTTCAAAGCTCCCTACGCCCGGACAACCATGACCGATGCCATCATTCAATTTACCGGATTTGATATTTCCGGAAAATCAGAAGAGCAAATTAGAGTTGCAGCACTTGAAATGGGAATCCAAGTGGACGATACCATGGGTAAAGGGAAATTAATCGATGAGATTTTCGGAGCAAAATGCGAAGGAAATTTTATTCAACCCACCTTTATTACCGATTACCCGAAAGAAATGAGTCCGCTTTGCAAAGAGCATCGTTCAAACCCCGAATTAACCGAGCGTTTTGAGCTAATGGTTTGCGGAAAAGAAATAGCCAACGCCTATTCCGAACTAAACGACCCTATTGATCAACGCGAACGATTTGAAGCCCAGTTAAAACTAGCTGACCGTGGCGACGACGAAGCCATGTTTATCGACAATGACTTCTTGAGAGCATTAGAATACGGAATGCCCCCCACATCAGGTTTAGGCATTGGAATGGATCGGTTAATTATGTTTTTGACCAATAATCAATCCATTCAGGAAGTACTGTTCTTCCCGCAAATGCGTCCGGAGAAAAAACAAATTGAATTAACGGAAGACGAAAAAGGAATCATCGACATTTTAAAAGTATCAAATCCTATCGCTTTGGCTGAACTAAAAGAAAAAACCGCTTTGAGCGGAAAAAAATGGGATGCTGCCATGAAAGGTTTGGCTAAACATGCTTTAGTCACAGTAAATGTTGACGGCGAATTAAAAACTGTTGAGTTGAAAAGTTAACATAACAAACATCACATAAAAAATAAATCCCGGCCTCATCAGCCGGGATTTGGTATTTAATAACTAGATGATCCGGCCAAAGCCGAAGCAAATACAGCACCAAAAAGGATAAAAAACAAAAACAGTAAACTAAACACAACGGCCATCACAATTAACTGGGCTTTTGCCCAATTTTTCTTATTTACATTTTCATTATCGCTAAAAGCATACACAAAGAGCATGATAAATCCCACCAAGGGAATCATCATAATTACCAAAGTAATCAGCCAGTCTTTTACTGACATTGGTTTTTGATTTGAATTGTCAAATTCATTCATCATTATAATATTTTTATGGTTAATTGGGTGCAATATATAAAATATTACTTTTCATGCATTGTGTTAATTAAAACCAAAATATTAAACCTTTTTAGAAATCATTTGTCTTAATCCAATAACCATTAAAATCAAAGAAAATGAAAAAATTATTTGTTACCGCAGTTTTGTTAGTTGGATTTCTAACATCTGCCCAGGAAATGAAGGTACAGAAAAGAGACCGAAAAGCCAGAACAGAAAATCGCGAAACACTTACTCCTGAACAACAAGCTGAACTTCAGGTCAAAAAAATGACACTTGAATTAGATTTGAATGCCAAACAACAGGCAGAAATAAAAAAAATTGCTTTAGAACAAGCCCAAAAAAGAGAAACTAAAAAAGCGGAATGGAAAGCCAACAAAGAGGCAGGAAAATCATTGAGCAAAGAAGAAAAGTTTGCCATGAAAAACCAAATGCTGGATAATCAAATTGCACACAAAGCAGAAATGAAAAAAATTCTTACTCCTGAACAATATGCAAAATGGGAATCTAAACAAGCGGAAAGAAAAGACAAAATGCAGCACAGAAAAGCTTCAAAAGACAAAATGCAAAATGAACGCAAATAATTTTCAGGATAATATTTTGTTAATTAGTCTTTTTAGTCTATATTCGCTCATTAACTAATAATTAACTTTATCATGAAAAAAATTGTTTCTATATTATTATTAACTTTTACCTTTTCTTTTTCTGGAAATGCTCAAAAGTCTCTATCAATAAATAATGATTCTAAAAAAGAGTCCAATATAAAAGAAGTTGTTTATAATGAAGTTGAAGAACTTTCCAGTGCAGTTAAATTAGACACCAATTTTAAGGACGAAATAGTCAAAATTTTGTTTATGAGAGAAGATGCCATTTCTAAAACAGAAGACTTAAAAGAGAAGATAAAAATACATGAACAGGTTGGAGTCAAAATATTGGGAGCACTCAATAAAGATCAATTGGCAGCTTTAAAGAATAAACCTGACTTATATAAAAGATTAACAACTTATCAAGAAAAATAAAAAAATCCCGGCAAAACCGGGATTTTTTTATTAAAGTTGTCTTGTAACCTTATCAATCGCCTGAATTGTATAATCTAGATCCTCATAAGTCAACGCATCGGTAATAAACCATGTTTCATAAGCCGAAGGAGCAATATAAATTCCTTCGTTCAACAAGCCGTGAAAAAACTTTTTAAATGTTTCGTTATCACCGCCTTTAGCCGTTTCAAAATCAATTACCGGTGTTTCATTAAAATGAACCGAAATCATAGAGCCGACTCTATTTATCGTGAAAATAATTTCATTTTTAGTCAGAACCTCACGAATACCTTTCTCCAGATAAGCCGTTTTTTCATCCAATCGTCTAAAAATATCAGCATCAGTATTAAGCTCAGACAACATTGCTAAACCCGCAGCCATTGCCAACGGATTCCCCGACAAGGTTCCTGCCTGATAAACCGGCCCTAAAGGAGCCAAAAAGTTCATAACTTCATTTCCCGCAGCAAATGCACCAACCGGCAAACCGCCACCAATTACCTTCCCGAAACAAACAATATCAGCTTGAATGCCATACAATTCCTGAGCCCCGCCTTTTGCCAGCCTAAATCCGGTCATTACTTCATCAAAAATGAGCAAGGCCCCGTTTTCATCACATAAGCCTCTTAAACCTTTTAAAAACCCTTCCTGAGGAGGCACACAACCCATATTACCGGCTACCGGCTCAACAATGATAGCTGCAACCTCATCTTTGTTACTATCAAACAACTCTCTTACGTTTTCCAAATTATTGTATTTGGCCAACAAAGTGTCTTTGGCTGTTCCCTGGGTTACTCCGGGACTATTGGGAATTCCAAATGTACTGGCTCCGCTTCCTGCCTGAATCAGAAAAGAATCAGAATGACCGTGATAACATCCGGCAAATTTGATAATTTTATCTCTTTTTGTATATCCGCGAGCAAGACGAACGGCACTCATACAAGCTTCTGTGCCCGAATTCACAAAACGAATTTTATTGATGTTCGGCACCATAGAAACGGCCAACTCCGCTATTTGTGTTTCCAGTTCGGTCGGCATTCCAAAGGATGTACCCAATTTTGCCCTTTCAGTTATGGCATTGATTACGGGCTTATGGGCATGGCCTAAAATCATTGGCCCCCAGGAATTAATATAATCAATGAGTTTGTTCCCGTCTTCATCAAACAAATAGGCTCCTTGGGCACTTTTTACAAAAACGGGTGTTCCCCCTACTCCTTTGAATGCTCTCACAGGAGAATTTACTCCGCCCGGAATTACTTTTTCAGCATCAGCAAATAACTTGCTGCTTCTTTGGTATTGCATTGGTAAATCTTTTGAATTATTTTAGATAGATAACCTGACCAACAGACAGTGTATCTGATTTCATGTTATTGTTGCGTTTTATTTCATCTATCGAAACATTGAACTTTTTTGAAAGTGAATATAATGTGTCTCCTTTGGTTACCACATACTCTCTTTCAGGTTGTTTCCCCGAAGAAATTACCTGTCTGGTTGGTGTTGATGATTTTCCTACTACTTCAGTATCGTATTGGTTTAACTGATACCGTTCAATCAGACTAATCAGTTTATCCGGATACTTCGAATCGGTTGCATAACCTGCCGCTTTGAGTCCTTTTGCCCAGGCTTTGTAGTCATCTTTAGGCAATTCAAAAAGTGAAGCATAGCGGCTTCTGGTTGTTAAGAACAAAGAATGATCACGGTAGGAATCTGCCGGATCATCATATTTTCTGAAACATTCCTGAGCGGCATCATCATCATGACGAACACTTGGTCCCGTCCATTCTTTGTGGCATTTTATACCAAAGTGATTATTTGCCCTTTTACTTAAAGAACCCTGCCCAACACCGGACTCTAAAATACCTTGAGCTAAGGTTATACTGGCGGGAATTCCGTGTTGACGCATATTGTCTTTGGCTATATCTTTAAAATCGTCGATATATTTAAGAACTAATTCGGTCGTAACCCTCACATTGGAAGTCGCCTCCAAAACTTCCGTTTCAGGCTTAGCAGCACTCGTTTGCGATGACTTTTGAATTGACTGGTCTCTTGCAGGTGTTTTTGCAACAGGCTTCTTAGCTGTTCGTGTTACAGGAGTACTTTTTTTGGTGGTTCGTACAACCGGTTTTGAACTTGAACATGAAGAGATCAGCAGCATTAAACTGAAAAAGAATAGCACTTTTTTAATCATCGAACTTTATTTTTTGCAAATTTTTGTATTCTAACTTTATATTCATCCCATTAATTCCCTGTAATCCGCCAGTATGAACGGCTAAGATTTTTGAGCCTTGAGGGAAATACTTTTTATTAATCATATCTTCGATTCCATACATCATCTTTCCTGTATAAACGGGGTCGAGCGGAATTTTAGTACTTTTATAAAATGAATTTATAAATTCAATTAACTTATTTGTTGTTTTGGCATAACCGCCAAAAGTATAGTCTTCAATTAATTCCCAATTTTTATTATTGGTAAATTTCCGAATATCTTTAGCTAAAAAATTTCCATTTAATGCCGGAAAACCAATTACTTTTTGATGTTCTGAACTGGTATTTATCAAGCCAGAAATTGTGCCTCCGGTTCCAACTGAGCAACAAATATAATCAAACACCTTGTCTTCTGCTGTTAAAATCTCCTCACAACCTTGAATTGCCAGTCCGTTTGTACCTCCTTCCGGAATTACGTAAAAACTCCCAAATAAAGATTTTAAATTGTACCTGTAACTATCGGAATCCTTATTTCTGTAATTATCCCTTGTTTCAAAATGGAATTGCATACCGTTTTGTTGAGCAAACGAAAGTGTGGGATTATCGTCTACTTTTGAAAAAAGCTCCTCGCCCCGAATTACTCCGATGGTTTTGAAACCATATTCTTTGCCGGCAAAAGCAACAGCGGCAATATGATTTGAAAAAGCCCCGCCAAAGGTTAGCAATGTTATTTGACCTTCTCTTTTTGCCTGTTGTAAATTATATTTTAGCTTTCGGTATTTATTTCCGGATATAAACGGATGAATCATATCTTCTCTTTTGATAAAAAGTGAAACCTGATTGTCAATTCCTTTTATTTCCTGATTAAAAACCTCAAAATTCATATTATTGCAAAGGTATTGAAAATGCTTTTAAATAAAAAAGACAGTTCGATTGAACTGCCTTTTAATTATATGGTATAGCTTATTTTTAATTAACTCTAAAAACAGAAATCTTTTTACTGATTTCCCGGTTATCGGAGGTAATTAATTTTACAATATAAATACTATCACTCAATCCGGCTGTAGGAAAAGAATAAATTTCATGTGCCCCTAATTTTTCTTTTGTAAAAATTCGTTTACCGGTAATATCGAACAATGTTGCTGATTTCAAATCAACCAGATTTGGATTTTGGATTGAAAGTAGTTGATTTTCATTATTTTGAACAATCATAAACTGTTCACTTTTAATCGTTTCATTACCTAATGTCTCATCCAAGAAAGTAACTTCAAACCGGTTGGCTGTTGTTCCTCCTGCCGGCAACGTGATATCAACAAAACTGTTTTTTATATCGTGGTAAACATTTGTTTCGCTGTCATAAAGGAAAATGTTCTCTGCTTCCTCAAAATTAATAACATCACCAACATACACTCTGAAAGTGGATTGATTGACTGCCTTTAAAGCTAATGGTATTCTTTTATTAATATCAAACGGCAGCGTTGAAATTACAAACTGATTATCCTGAGTTAAAGGAAAATAAACGTCTGTCGGCAGATTAACCTCTTGTGTCGGAGCATCAAAAGCAACATCAAGACCATCATTCGAATTTGGGTTAAATGCCAACACAACTTCTCTCGTGAATTGATTATTTAAAATAGTTTGAATCCTGATTTGAGGAACCTGTAACGTGGAAAATTGTTTATAATTTGTTCCTGTTAAGTTTGGAACTTCTCCCCAATTTGTCTCTGAATCAGAACTCATTTGGGTATGATTGATGTTTCTTTCAAATTGAGAATTATTGACAACCCCCTCTTTCATAAAAACACGGTAACGATTTCTCATCACTGCCGTTCCGGAAGCCACGGCTCCTTTGATGACAAAACCTTGACCTACCGGAGAAAACATTCTGCGGTAATTTATTCCGGCAGAGCCACCGGTAGTGTTTGGCGAACCGTCTCCATTGTAGGTATTCCAAGTGGCACTGGTATATGTTCCGGGTGAAAATGCATTGACATTATTGGGTACATAGGTTGCATACCCGCCTACATAATCGGTCAACGTATGCGAAGTAGCCGGTTTCTGATGTTCCCAAAAATAAGCATTTCCATTAATTATCGGCGAACCAACATAGGTCACTGCTCCAGTTATATAATCCACGGTATAACCACTGTTCTCCAACAAAAACAAGTTCAAATTAATGGCCGACGGATAGGGATTTCCTGTCAATGTACTTTCCGTATACAAAGTACTCATATCCTGAGAGTTTCCAACCGGAATATTTATAATCCCGTCGTTTGGTTTACCTCTGAAGTCATAACGCTGGTTGTTCCCCGGATTATTTTGAATTCCTAAAACCGTTGTATTATCTGTCCCGCTAACTCCTTTCATCGTGAAACCCTGACCGGCTCCAATACTTGTTGCAGCGGCTACATAATTCCAACTTGAGTATTGATTTGTGGTTGTAAGTGTATAAATCCACCGACTTGAAATATTTAAAGCAGTATTGGTAGCTGATCCGTTTAATCCGGTTGTAATCGCTTCACCTCCAAAAGTTATTAATCCGGTTGGTCGTTTTAACAATGAAATTCCAAAGTTAGAATTTCCGACCGATGCTGACGGTTCTCCGACAGGTGAACACCAATAGTTATACCCGAAGTTATTGGAAGTTCCTTCCTGAAAAGCCGACAATGCTCCCAATCCGGTATTAGCGGAACCTCCTGCCGTTTTCTGAAGCAATTGGCTTTCGTTGCGCAAGTAAATATTTCCGCTATTGGCTAAATTAACATCCTGTGTAACGGTCACATATTGATCATTTACATACAAAAAGCTGCCTGAACTTACAAACAATTGAGCCTGAGATGGCATTGCTGTAAAAACAATTCCGGCAAAAAATAATAATCCTTGTAATCTTCTCATAACTAAAAGCTTAAAAATCAAATTTAACTATTTATTTCATACTATCATTTTTTTAACCTCTTTTTTTTTTAACAATCCATAAAAATGGATTACAAAACCATCTAATTCCCTTTCAAAATAATCGATTAAATGCACGTTAATTTAACATTTGAATAATATTTTTCCTTCATATTTTTAATTTTATTGCATTTCGTCGATTTTTTTATACACTTTATCGATTTAGTAAATACATTTGTTCAGTCAAAAATTAAGAAGTAAAAACCAATTTAAAATTAATAAGTTATGAAAAATTATTCTACACTAATTAATGAGATGAAAGACAAAGGCATACATATAAAAATTTTATCAACACTGATATTGTTGCTATGCATGTCATCATGGCAATACACAACAGCACAAACTGTTCACATTGATCCGACAACGGATGGAGGCTTTGAAATAGGAACCACTTTTGGTGCAAATGGCTGGAGTGCCACCACAGGTTCATCTAATCAAAACCAATGGGTATGTAACACCGGTGCATCTTCCGGGTATTCAGGAACCCGCTGTGCTTATATTACAAACAATACTACAGCTGCTACACCTCCACATAGCTATACAATAAACGCTACCAGAAGAACACACTTATATAAAGATATCACAATAAGCAGTGGTCAGGCAAATATCGTTTTGACTTTCAGCTGGATGGGAAGAGGACAAACTGATACGGATAGGATGAGAGTTTGGTTAACATCAACTTCATACACTCCGTCGTATGGTACAGTAATTGCTGCTACAGGCTCTGCTCCAAGCGGAAGAGTATTGTTGGGCAACTACCAAAATCAGTCTTCATGGACAACAGCAACAGTTAATGTACCCAATGCTTATGCCGGCCAAACCTTCCGACTGATTTTCGAGTGGGTAAACAACAACAGTGACGGCACCCAACCACCCGCCGCAATTGATAATATTTCATTAACTTCTGACCCCTATAACAATGAATGTGCATCAGCATTTGAATTAAGTGTAAACCCTGCTTCAACTTGTTCAATATCAACAAACGGTAATACTACAGCCGCTACTCAATCGCAATCCGGGTGTGCCGGAAATGCAGATGATGATGTTTGGTATAGCTTTGTGGCTACATCAGCACAGCATACCGTTACGGTAACCCCAAATACACTGAATGATGCCGTGCTGCAGATATTTAACGGCTCCTGTGGTTCATTATCCAGCATTGTGTGTCAGGACTTAACGGCTTCAAGTTCGCCGGAAGTTGCTACTGTTACAGGATTAACAGTCGGAACAACTTATTATCTGAGAGTGTATAGCTATGGTAATTCCAGCAACCGCGGTACATTTTCCGTTTGTGTAACTACCCCGGCTGACCCATGTAATTCCATAACCAATATCAACGGATGTGGAGCCGTAATAAATACATCCATTTCGTCAGGAACAGGTATATACCCGAATTCGGCTTGTGGAAATGCTACACCCGGTTTAGAATACATTTACACCTTTACACCATCAATATCCGGAACTTTTGCTATTCAGCAGTTGAACTCATACACCTCGATCAATTACCAGTATAAATCCGCTTCAAACGGATGTAACAATACCGGTTGGACCTGTATTCAGAGCTTGAACGGAGCTGCAACCAGTTATACATTTTATATGCAGGCAGGAAATACTTATTATATTATGATTGATCCTCAGAACAGTAACGGAGGAAACGTTCGCTTTCAGATTAATTGTTTAACAGCACCTTGTACTGCCGGTGAAGGCATAGGAACCTCTGCTTTAGGATGTCCGTCTGTTACATCGGGAGGACTGGGATTAAGCGGTGCGAATCCGGATCCCATTGCATGTGATGCTACATCTACTTGCACTACATTGGAAGCCACATACTTAAAATTAGGACAAACCACAAATTACACCGTTCAATCAATCCCTTATGCCCCTCCTTATCAGTTTGAATGTTTGGCAAACCCGGTGAGTGTCAACATTGATGATGTATGGTCAGAAGAAATTTACTTACCTTTCTCATTTTGTTTTTTCGGAAATACTTATAATTCCTGCTTAATTGGTTCAAACGGCACATTAACGTTTGACACTTCGAATGCCAGCAGCTACGCCGGATGGCAATTTAGCAACAACCTGCCAAGTACCGTCGGTGCTTTATTTAATAATACAATCTATGGGGTTTATCATGATATCGACCCCAGTAAAGGTGGTACTGTAGGATGGGAATTGATATACCTGAACACCGGATGCAGAGCCTTAGTTGCATCATGGCATGATATCCCAATGTATTCCAATACCTGTAACGCTATCCTTTATACCGGAATGATGGTGCTTTATGAAGACTCTAACGTAATCGAGGTGTACATTGAAGAGAAAAACGTTTGTTCAACATGGAATGGCGGAAATGCTGTAGTGGGTCTCCAAAACAGTAATGGTACGCAGGCGGTAGTTGCCCCGAACAGAAACTCATTGAGCACAAACTGGACTGTGAACAACGAAGCATGGCGATTTGTTCCCTCCGGAACACCCATTACCAACTTAGAATGGTTTGAGGGCTCCGGCACATCAGGCCCCATGATAGGCACAACTGATACCATTGAAGTTTGCCCTACTACAACAACAACGTACACCGCAAGAGTAACTTATACACTTTGTAACGGGGCGACTGTGGTTGAGACAGACGAAACAGAAGTGGCTGTTTTAGAAGATAAAATATGGAATGGCTCAATTGATATAGACTGGGACAAACCAAACAACTGGACACCGGCAGGAATTCCGAACAGTTCAGATTGTGTCATTATTCCTATCACTCCCAATAATCCGGTAATCAACGGAACTGAATACGAAGGATTAGCCAAAACATTAAAAGTATTAAACGGAGCCTCACTTACAATAAAACCGGACAATGCTGTTACAGTTACGGATTGGGTAGAAGTTGAACCTTCGGCTCTTTTTGAAATTGAAAGCAACGCCAGCCTTGTTCAAATCAACAATGCGACAAATACCGGTAATATCTTATACCGCAGAAATGCTTTTATCCGAAAACTGGATTATGTTTACTGGTCATCACCCGTGTCATCCTTTCACGTGAATGCTGTATCGCCAGGCACGTCTGCTTCTCTCAGATTTTTTTGGAACACAACCGTAGCCAACACCAACGGCGGACTCGGTAACTGGGTTAATGCCAATGAAAATATGATTCCCGGAAAAGGATATATCATTCGCGGCCCAAATTCATTCAATACCACAGTACAACAGTTTACCGCCAGTTTCAACGGTGTGCCTAATAACGGAAACATCAGTATTCCTATTGCCCGGGGCAGTTATACCGGGGCAGATTATTCAGGAACCAATGGTGTGGTCATCACAAACATGGATGATAATTTTAATCTTATCGGGAATCCGTATCCTTCTGCCATACGCTTTACCGACTTTATGGCCGCAAATCCAAATTTAGAAGGCTCTATAAGGATATGGACACATGGCACGTTACCTAACAATGCAACATCAAGTCCTTTTTATAACAGTTTTACCTATAATTACACATCGGCAGATTATATAATTCACAACGGGACCGGAACAATCAGCGGGCCGGAAACATACAACGGCTATATTCCTGCCGGACAAAGTTTTTTTGTTGCCATGTTAGACGGCCCAGCCACAACATCCAACGCATACTTTACAAACTCAATGAGGGTTAGAAATAATAATGCTCAGTTTTACAGAAATGCAAACGTTGAGATAACACAGACTGAAAATCAACACAACAGAATTTGGATAGATTTAGTAGCCCCGAACGGAACAATGAGCAGAACATTAGTGGGTTATGTAGAAGGAGCTACCTATGAAAAAGACCGTATGTTTGATACTTACACTAAAATTGACAATGCATTAATCTTATATTCATTAATCGACTCTGAAAAAGCCTGTATTCAGGGCAGACCACTGCCATTTGATTCCGAGGATGTTGTTCCACTCGGCTTTAAAGTGAGTAACAATGGCATATACACTATAGCCATAGCCGCAGTTGACGGGATATTTTTAAGCAATCAAACTATTTACCTCAGAGACAAAACCTTAAACACTGTACATGATTTATCGGCAAACCCTTATTCATTCACTGCTGATTCCGGAATCTACAACCAACGATTTGAATTACTATACCGGGACGAAACATTGGGTATTGATCAGGTGGGAAATTGGGGAATTAAAGTAATCACCAATGACAGAATCGTTGTCAGATCCGGAAATGAACAGATCAAAGAAATTCAGGTTTTTGATGTCTTAGGCAGAAAAGTAAATGAATACCAATCTGTCAATGCAAATGAATTTGCTTTAAACGAACAAAAGAACCACCAGACACTTTTACTGAAAATTAAAACTGAAAACGATTACATCACAATCAAAAAGATTTTGTTTTAAAAACCCTAACCTGACTTCGTTTACAACCAAATAAACTAAGGATAACAAGAGTCCCTTCTTTAACCGTCTGAAAAAATCAGACGGTTTTTTTATACAAACTTCACTACTCATATCACATTTAATTCGCTTTATCGACTTTTATCACTTGTTCAACGATTATTTATTGTAATCAACTCACCATCAATTAATTTTACTGAACAATTTCCTCAAACACTCCCTGACATAACAGTGGGTTGAATATATTTTTATTTGACCTGTATAAGTATTGAAATGGCTCAGATTCTGTTTCAAGATATACAATCAATTATGACCCCCCAATTCATAATTCTTTGTAAAAATTCATTTCAGCTTAAAAATTAAAAAACTCTATTTTTTTTAAAATCTTAACCGTATAGATTATGAAAAAACGCTACAATATATCATTTAAATCAGGCGATTTAAATTTTAAAATGTCATTGATATTCACTGCCCTATTATTTCTATTGGTTGCATTCAGCAGTTCTTCCCAAGTGGTAGAAACGTTTACAAACACCGGAAACGGTTCTTGGACATGTCCGACTGGGGTTACAACAATCACTGTGGAATGTTGGGGAGCAGGAGGCGGTGGCCAGAGAGCAAACGGCAGTCCTTCGGCAGGCGGTGGCGGCTCCGGAGGAGGATATATCAGAACAACTTATACTGTATCACCCGGAAACTCTTACGTTTTTTATGTTGGAAGCGGTGGTACGGGAAATTCCGGTGGAAACGGTCAATCCAGTTGGTTTATTAACAACACAACCATTCTGGCTGTTGGAGGAAGAGGTGCCGGAAATGCAATAACCGCTAATAATACTTGGGGAACCGGTGCCGCAGCCTTTACGACCGGAAATATAGGAGGTACCCTTTTCAGCTCATACGGCGGAAACGGAGGTAATGCCGGCAACAATTTTAGCGGCGGAGGCGGATCCAGTGCCGGAACAACAGCTTCTAACAACGCTAACGGAATAAATGGCGGGAATGCTCCGACTAATGGATATGCGGGGGCAAACGGAAGAAACAATAACGGAACAGGTGCAGCCGGCGGAATTGGTGCCGGTGGTGCCGGAGGAAGAACAGACCAAGGAACCGATCGAAACGGTGGTGCCGGAGGAAATGGTCAGGTAAGAATATCTTATGCAAATCCAAATGCAACTTGTGCTACCGCGATCCCCTTGCCCTGCGGAACAATCAATATGACCGGATTTACACAAGGTTCATCCAACATAACGCACGGAACCGGATGTTCCATGAGCAATTACGGTGTCTGGTACACATTTGTAGGTGACGGACAATACACTACAATTACCTCTACAGCATCCGGCGGATTTGACCATGAAATGTCTATTTCAAGAGGAAGCTGTTCATCAAAAACCAATATTACTTGCAGAAATGACGACGACAATAACGGCACCGAAAGCTATACTTTTCAGACTACTAACGGAACAACTTACTTTGTTTATATAGCTCACCAAAACAACGGAAGTTCAACAACAGGTAATTTTACCATATCCAGAACATGTGCACCATACTGTACGCCGACTGCTTCAAACGGCGTTCATAATAATGGCATTACGAATGTTACGTTTAGTACAGTAAACAATACCACAAATAACAATTTGGTTTATAATGATTATTCAAATTTAGTGGGAAGTGCGTATCAGGGGGCAACAATGCCGGTGAGCGTAACTACCAATACAGGAAACAACACATATAACATTAAAATCTGGGTGGATTGGAACAATGATTTGGATTTAACAGATCCCGGAGAAGAGGTTTTCTCCGGAATTGTAACTTCAAACACCATTAATGGAGTAATCAATATTCCTTTAAACGCTTCGGTTGGAAATCATCGATTACGGGTTGGAATTGCCCGAAGAGGAAACGGAAATAACAATGAAATCCCTACTCCTTGTTTTAACGGTACCAGAGGCGCGTATGAAGATTATACCCTTGAAGTTTTAGAAGCAATCCCTTGTACCAATCCGCCGACCATTATCAGCAGTCCTGTTAATACCACCGTAGCGAGTAACGGCACCACTAATTTAACATCCTCTTTCAACGGTTTTCCAACCAGTTATTTATGGGAAGTAAGCTCTGATGGCGGTAATAACTTTGCATCAATCACTGATGGGGGGATATATTCCGGTGCCAATACAGCCACTTTAACCATCACTAATCCGACCGGTGTATTAAACGGGTTTATCTATCGGGTTTATGCTACTAATGCCTGCGGAACTTCTTCTGCATCGGCAAATGCGGTTTTAACAGTTACGGTCAGTTACTGCACACCGGCATCAACTTCTTCAGCCGTGTATATTTCAGGCATTACGTCTGAAGGAAATTTAAATGACGTCTCAAATGCTCCTACCGGATACTCTTCGGGAGGATATGGAAATTATTCATCCATGATCATTGCTACGCAAGTGGCGGGAGGCGGGATCAATATTGACATAAATTTAACCGGTACTCAGTTTATCAGAGGCTATGTTGATTGGAATGGAGACGGCGACTTTACAGATGCCGGAGAAGAAATTTATTCCACAGGCAATGTGGCTACCGGCGATACTTCTTTTGGTTTTGTAATCCCTATTTCTATAAGTCCGGGAAATTACCGTTTTAGAATCAGAACCTTAGGCTATCCGTCAGGATCAACCATAAGTTCCTGTAATTCATTACCAAGTGGAGAAACTGAAGATTATACCATCAAAGTAGTTTCAGATTGTGCTGCAAAAATTGATTCTGTCACAAACGGATCTGTTTGCGGAGCAAATAATCCTGTAACCATCGAAGCAGCGGGACTGGGAAACACAACTGAATACAGATGGTACGCCGCTGAAACCGGCGGAGTACCAATTGCCGTTACTCCTACAGGAAGCTATACAACTTCCGCTTTAGCAAACACCACTACATTCTATGTAACAGCGTTTAACGGAAGTTGTGAATCGTTAGAAAGAACAAGGGTTACCGCTACAATTCTACCCACAACCATCATCAATTTTTCTCCTGCTTCCCCTATTGTCTGTGGCGACAACGAGGTAATAACCATCAATGCCTCCGGAGATTTTATTGTAGAAGAAATAATGTATGAAGATTTTGAAAATGGCCTGGGACAATTTTCAGTCACAACACCAACCAACACCAATGGCGGGACTGATAGTCCCTGGAGCGTTAAAACAAGCACATACCAACCGACCACCACAACCGTTTGGAGACCGGCCATTAGTTCCGGAAGCGTGGACAATAACTTTGCTTTTACTTCATCCGATTATACCAACAATAATCTGGTTACCCGATTAACCACAAATATCCCTATAAACTCCAATGGGTTTATAAATTTAACCCTAACCTTTAAACACTACTACTCCTATTTTGCCGGCGACCATGGCAGGGTTCAAATTTCCACAAACGGAGGAACAAATTGGACGGATTTAAAAACGTATAATTCTGATCTGGGCTCTGCCTCAAAATTCATTGACGAATCAATAGATTTAACAGCTTACGTTAATTTACCCAACCTGCAAATCCGGTTTCAATACACCGGAACATGGGATGACGGTTGGGCTATTGACAACATCCGGTTATTCGGAACAAAGCTTTTAAACACCACCTTTTCATGGAACGGCTATGAACCTGTTGATGCATTCACCGATTTAGCCTGTACAATTCCTTATACAAATCAAAGTATTTCTACTATTTACATCAGGCCAAATTTAACTCAGTTACAGGTTGAAAATTATCCCTTTGAAGTGAGTGCCACGCTTGGGAACGGTTGTACAATTTCGGAAACAATTACAATAACCAATAAATCAAAAGTTTGGCAGGGAAATAACTCGCAATGGGAAAATTCGACCAATTGGCTTCCTTCTGGTGTTCCAACGGATAATAATTGTGTTATAATTCCGCCAACCGCAAACAATCCTATCATCTCAGGAAACAATTACAATGCTTTTGCTTATTCATTAACCATCAAAAACAACGGAGGATTAACCGTTGAATCAAACAACAATTTAACCGTTACAAACCTTGTTAATGTGAATACAGGCGGAAACTTTCTTCTGCAGAATAATTCAAGTTTAATCCAAATCGACAATGTTGTCAACAACGGAAGCATCACCTACCTGAGAGAAGCTACAAATATTGACGGGTTAGATTATGTATACTGGTCATCGCCGGTTGCAAATCAATTGTTGAATTCAATCTATACAAGTCCGCCACAGGGACCAAAGTACAAATGGAACCCCATTCAGGTGAACGGAAACGGAAATTTTGGCAACATCAGTCAGGGAACCTGGGTAAATGCAAACGGAAACATGATGGAAACTGGCCGGGGTTATATCATGCGAGGCTCTTCTAATTCCGGAATGGCACCAACCACTATTTCAAGCACATTTACAGGGGTACCAAACAATGGATCGATCAATTATACCGTAGAAAGAGGAATGTATACCGGAGCCCCTTATGCCGGATTAAACGGTTCACTGATTACAAATTTGGATGACAACTGGAACTTATTAGGGAATCCGTATCCGTCTGCCATAAATGCGTTGCGGTTTTTATCGGATAACAGCAGTGTGCTTTTGGGCAGTGCAAGACTTTGGACACATGGAACCGATTTAACTTTTGGCGGAACCAATCCCTTCTACGGAAGCTTTGCCTATAATTATAACTCTTCCGACTATTTATTTATCAATTTTACAGGGACAACGATTCCTAACGCTTCTGATCTTATTAAAACCGGACAAGCCTTTTTTGTTCAAATGGTGGATGGCCCCGGAAATACATCCGCTCAGGTAAACTTTAATAATTTACAAAGAAGCAATACTTACCTGAATAATAACTTCTTTAGAAACAACGAAAGCTTTTCTGCCGACCATTCATTTTCTACATTAGAACGCCACCGAATTTGGTTGGATATTGTCAATGCAAACAACCAATCCACAACTACTTTAATTGGTTATGCAGAAGGTACTTCAAACGAAAAAGATTCTTTCTTTGACGCTCATGAAAAAGTTTCCGGTTCATTGGGAATTTATTCCAATATTAACGAAGAAACTTTTGCCATTCAGGGTCGTTCATTACCTTTCTCTGTTTCCGATGAAGTTCCGATAACATTTAAAACAACAAATCCCGGCATACATCATCTTGCTATTTTGGCCGTTGACGGACTTTTTGAAAATCACTCCGTTTATGTAAAAGATAATTTATTAAATGTAATTCATGATTTAAAAGCAGCACCCTATTCGTTTTCAACAGAAGCCGGAACCCATCAAAATCGTTTCAGAATTATTTATCAAAATGAAACGCTTGGAATTCCGGATATAACCGAAAATCAAATTATTGCCTATAAAGACAAAACAAAAACCATCCGGATTTCATCCGGTACTTTATCGATGGAACAAGTTAAAGTGTTTGATATACAAGGAAGATTAATAAAAACGATTAAGGACATTAAGGACAATAAATTATCAATTGATGTGCAAAATACAGCAGACCAGGTTCTGATGCTAACTATTTCTACAACAGATAATCACAACATTACTAAAAAGATATTCTAACAAAAATTTTATTCTTCAACATAAAAAACAACTTCACTTATGAAGTTGTTTTTTTATAAGTAAATACTGATTTAATTTTATCATTTTAACGATTAAATTAATCAATACAACTATTAATTAACAAATATTTTACATTTTATTACTATTTATTTTAAATTGTTGTTCAAATCAAAAACAAATTCCATCCACACCATGAAAAAAGAAAATCCGGGAATCTTTTTTCCATTAAACGTTAGTCATCTTTTTGGGATAATATTAATATCAATTTTCGTCAACGACATTAATGCTCAATGTACAAACATTTATGAATGGGGATCTGTCACAGCTCCATCCGGTACAAGCTCAGCAACTATCAGCACGTGCAATTATCAGGATGAGTACAGCCCAATTTATTCTATAGTTTCTGGCAGAACTTACCAAATTTCCAATACTTGTGGAGGTTATATTACTGTCAGAAGAGACTCATACAACGGTCCTTTAGTCTCCAGCGGAAATGCTCCACACACCTTTACCGCTACAACCTCAGGAACATATTACGTGCATTACAACACAAATGCATCCTGCGGAATCGCTGCAAGCTGCTGCACAACAACCATAACATGTACTTCATGTACAGCTCCTGTTGGATGTGTAAACACCGTTTCTTACGGTTCTGCTAACGCTCCTACAAATGCAACAACAGCAACAATTAGTACTTGTAATTATCAAACAGAGTACAGCACTGTTTACAACATAATAAACGGATATACTTATACGGCCGGAAGCAGTTGCGGTGGATTTATTACCGTGCGACAAGGATCCTATGACGGTCCGGTTATTGCACAAGGAAACGCACCATTAACTTGGACAGCAACCAATAATGGCACGCATTATTTACATTATAATACAAACTCAAGCTGTGGAACGGCATCCACTTGCTGCACAACAACAATTCAGTGTAATACTTGCTCAATTCCATGTACTCCCGGAAACGGTACAGGTACAACAAGCTTAGGATGCCCATCTGTTCTTTCAGGCGGTTTAGGATTAAATGGTGCAGATCCAATTCCTTTAGATTGCAATGCAGTTTCAACCTGTGTTGAACTGGAAGCAACCTATTTACAACTTGGAAACACTTCAACCTACACGGTTGAACCTATTGATTACAATCCACCCTATCAATTTAACTGCCTGCAGAATCCTGTTAGTGTTAATATTGACGACGTATGGTCTCCTGTAATTAATCTTCCGTTCAATTTTTGTTTTTACGGAAATACCTATAATTCATGCATAATGGGATCAAATGGTATGATTAGTTTTAATACCGGATCTGCCGGGGGTGCTTCCGGATACGAATTCAACGCAAACCTTCCCAGTACAACAGGAGCATTATTTGCCAATACGATTTACGGTGTTTATCATGACATAGACCCCAGTGAAGGTGGCGAAGTAGCCTGGGAGTTAATCACATTGAATACAGGCTGTAGAGCCTTGGTAGCCAGTTGGAACGACGTACCGATGTATTTTGACAACAATATCCGCTACACTGGTATGATTGTGCTTTATGAAGACACCAATGTGATTGAAGTTTACATCAAAGAAAAAAATATAGACGGGTATTCTTCTCTCTACGGCGATGCATGGAATTATGGAAACGCAATTGTGGGGATTCAAAATGCAACCGCTACACAAGCCGTTGTTGCACCCAACAGAAACGGCTTGAGTCCAAATTGGACAACCTCTAATGAAGCCTGGCGTTTTGTTCCATCCGGACCATCCATCACTTCGTTACAGTGGTTTGAAGGTTCAGGTACTGGTGGCCCTACATTAGGAACAACAGACGTTATTGAAGTCTGCCCCACTGTGACCACCACCTACACCGCAAGAGTTACCTATACGCTTTGCAACGGAACGACAATTACTGAAACTGATGAAACAATTGTAACCATTATCGGAGACAAAACATGGAATGGCTCTATAGATTCAGATTGGAACAAAAACAATAACTGGACTCCTGTGGGTATTCCGGACAGTACCGATTGTGTTTTAATCCCGGTTACAGCCAATGACCCTATCATTTCCGGAACAAATTATAATGGTTTAGCCGGAACTTTACGTATTTTAAACAATGCTACATTAACTGTAAACTCTAACAATAGCATCACCGTGACCGATTGGATAAATGTACAACCCAACGGAACCTTTGACATCCACAACAATTCCAGTCTGGTTCAAATAAACAATAGCACCAACATCGGAAATATTATCTACCGAAGAGATACTGACATCAGAAGGCTGGATTATGTGTACTGGTCATCGCCGGTTGCAGGATTCAATGTAAGTAACATACCTGCCCCTATTGCCCCAGGGCCCATTTTTACATGGGATACAACTTTTGCCAATCCAAACGGCGGACAGGGCTACTGGATTGGAGCAGCGGGAAGCACCATGCAACCCGCAGTTGGTTATATCATGCGAGGTCCAAACAGTTTTGGTAACACACCCGCAATCCTTAACGGAAGTTTTACCGGTGTTCCTCACAATGGTCCAATTACAACCCCAATTACCAGAGGCAGCGACACCAATACAGCCACACATTATGGCCTTAACGGAACTGAAATAACCAACCTGAGCGATAATTATAATCTAATTGGAAACCCCTATCCTTCTGCGATTAGAGCAAGTCAATTCCTGTTTAATAACAATACTAAAATTGAAGGAAATGTGCGATTATGGACACACGGAACCTTACCTGCCGCCATAACAAGTCCGTTTTATGACACGTATGCATATAATTATACACCAGGTGATTATTACATCTATAATTTTACCGGGGTTACCTGTTGTCCCGCTGCTAGCTCCGATTTATTTATTGGTGCAGGGCAAGGCTTTTTTGTGCAAATGATTGATGGACCACCGGCTTCAGATGTTGTATCATTCAATAATGGACTGAGAAGTTTCAGCTACGACAACAGTTTATTTTACCGATCTGCCGGTCAAATCGAAACAGAAACCGGTTTAACCGATTTAGAAAGACACCGGATGTGGTTTGACATCATCAATTCAGACGGATTAAATGATCGCACGCTGGTGGGTTATGTAGAAAATGCCACTATGGGAAGAGACAGCTTTTTCGATTGCAATACGGCTGTGACCGGAAATATGATAATTTTTTCGCTGTTGAATGAAGAAAAACTAACCATTCAGGGAAGAAGTTTGCCTTTTGATGTGAATGATGTCGTTCCGATTGGCGTTCATATTCCTAACAATGGCCAATACACGATTGCTTTAGCCGCTGTTGACGGCTTATTTGAAAATCAAAATATCTTTTTGAATGACAAATTCACAAATACTGTTCACGACATCAAAGAAAATCCGTATTCATTTATATCGGAACAAGGAACATTCAGTAACCGTTTTGAAATTGTTTATCAAAACGAAGCTTTGAGCAATCCGGATTTTTCTTTTGAGAATATAATCAGAGTAACATCTAACGAAAACCTAACTGTCCATTCAACCATCGAATCAATTGGATCTGTTTTGGTTTATAATGTGTTGGGACAAAAATTAGCCGAATACAACAATGTTAATTCAAATCAATTGCCATTAACTAATTTACAGAAGAGTAATTCAACGTTACTCTTAAAAATAAAATTGCAAAACGGAACTACTTCCATCAAAAAAGTAATTTATTAAAGATAATTGATAAAATGCCAAAAAGACCTTTGCTTCAAATAGTGAAGGTCTTTTTCATTTTGATACGCTTCCCGTTCAAATGATATATTCCGATAAGCTAAATTCCTGTTTTTATATTGAATTAAGCGAATCAGATATTCAACAAGATACCAAACCAGAAAAGGCAGAACCAATAATTCAATTTGCTGACGAATGTGAATACGCTCGTGGTTAATCAATACCGCGTTTTCTTTGTCCGATTTGTATTTTAAAAACACAAACGGATACAAAGTAAGTCCGCGAAAACCTTTTGGGGTTAAATATTTAAAAACTAATACAAACATTTGTGGCAAAGTTGCTAATTTTGTAGTTATGAATACACCAAATCCTGAAAATAAATTAATCGAAGGCGAAGATTTTTATTACACACCCGAAGGTTACAAATGTTTTACAGAAAAATACCACTTAAAAAGAGGCTATTGCTGCAAAAGCGGATGTCGCCATTGCCCGTATGGATTTGATAAAAAAACAGGAAGGGTGAAAAAGTAATTAGTGATTAGTGAATAGTAGTTAGTCAAATCGAATAATCTGAAAATCCAAAAATGGAAGCAATACATACCAAGTCATTCAAAGAGCAAATTACAGAAGGAATTCCAACTGAATTGCCTTCTCCAAAACCATACGAAACAGAAATAAATCACGCTCCAAAGCGAAAAGAAATTCTTTCGGATGAAGAAAAAAAATTAGCTCTTCGCAATGCGTTACGCTACTTTGAACCAGAACAACATGCTACTCTTCTGCCCGAATTCAAAGAGGAATTGGAAAAATACGGCAGGATTTACATGTATCGCCTTCGTCCGGATTATCGAATGTATGCCCGCCCGATTTCGGAATATCCGGGAAAAAGCGAACAAGCCAAAGCCATCATGCTGATGATTCAAAACAATTTGGATTATGCGGTGGCTCAACATCCGCATGAATTGATTACCTATGGCGGAAACGGAGCGGTTTTTCAGAATTGGGCACAATATCGCCTGACGATGAAATACCTTTCGGAAATGACCGATGAACAAACGTTGGTGATGTATTCCGGTCATCCGATGGGATTATTTCCTTCCCACAAAGATGCTCCAAGGGTTGTGGTTACCAACGGAATGGTGATTCCTAACTATTCCAAACCCGATGATTGGGAAAAAATGAATGCGTTAGGCGTATCGCAATACGGACAAATGACAGCCGGAAGCTATATGTATATTGGTCCGCAAGGAATTGTACACGGTACCACCATCACCGTTTTAAATGGTTTTAGAAAAATTAAAAAAGACCCCATTGGTTCGTTGTTTGTCACTTCAGGTTTAGGCGGAATGAGCGGTGCTCAACCCAAAGCCGGAAATATTGCCGGTTGTGTGACCGTTTGTGCCGAAGTGAATCCGAAAATCACGAAAATTCGTCATGAACAAGGTTGGATTAACGAAGTGATTGAAAATGTTGATGAATTGGTAATTCGTGTACGAAAAGCTCAAGTTGAAAAAGAAACCGTTTCCATTGCTTATCTCGGGAATATTGTAGATGTTTGGGAGCGATTTGACACTGAAAACATTCACATCGATTTAGGTTCAGACCAAACTTCGTTGCACAATCCGTGGGCGGGAGGTTATTATCCGGTTGGACTCTCTTTTGAAGAATCAAATGAGTTAATGGCCAACAATCCCGAACTTTTTAAAACAAAAGTGAAAGAAACCTTAGTGCGTCATGCGGCCGCTGTGAACAAACATACTGCCAAAGGAACCTATTTCTTTGATTACGGAAATGCCTTTTTATTAGAAGCTTCCCGTGCCGGTGCCGATGTGATGGCAGAAGACGGCATTCATTTTAAATACCCCAGCTATGTGCAAGACATCATGGGGCCCATGTGTTTTGATTACGGATTTGGCCCGTTCCGATGGGTTTGTGCCAGCGGAAAACCGGAAGATTTAGCCAAAACCGATCAGATTGCCTGTGCTGTTCTGGAAGAAATGGCAAAAACCGCTCCGGTTGATATCCAACAGCAAATGCAGGACAATATTAAATGGATTAAAGAAGCTCAGAAAAATAAATTAGTGGTGGGTTCGCAAGCCCGTATTTTATATGCCGATGCCGAAGGACGAATGAAAATTGCCGAAGCTTTCAACAAAGCCATTGCTAAAAATGAAATTGGTTATGTCATTTTAGGACGCGACCACCACGATGTTTCCGGAACCGATTCGCCGTATCGTGAAACGTCCAACATTTATGACGGTTCGAGTTTTACGGCAGATATGGCGATTCACAACGTGATTGGCGACAGTTTCCGTGGAGCAACCTGGGTATCCATACACAACGGCGGTGGCGTTGGCTGGGGAGAGGTAATTAACGGCGGATTTGGTATGGTTCTTGATGGTACAGAAGATAGCGACAGACGACTAAAATCGATGTTGTTTTGGGACGTCAACAACGGAATTGCCAGACGAAACTGGGCACGCAATGAAGGAGCCATTTTTGCCATAAAAAGAGCCATGGAGACGCAACCTTTGTTGAAAGTTACCATCCCTAATGTAGTCGATGATGATTTATTATAAATTGTTTCAAGTTTCAGGTTTCAAGTTAACCCAAAGGATCTGAAACCTGGAACTTGACACGAGCCCAAAGGGCGACTGGCGAAGCAAACTTGAAACAAAAATAACGCTATGAAAACACTCAAATTCCTACCTGTACTTCTACTCTTCCTGCTTGCTTCATGCAGTTCCGTAAGAGTATATTCTGATTACGACAAAAATGTTGATTTTAATCAGTACAAAACGTATGCATTCCAAAAAAGCGGCATTGACAAAGTCGAGATTTCCGATTTGGACAAAAAAAGAATCCTGCGTGCCATTGACGAACAAATGGCCGCTAAAGGTTTTACCAAAAGTGAATCACCTGATTTATTAGTAAATATCTTCACGAAAGAACGTGAACAAGTGGACGTGAACCAATTCAACGCCGGATGGGGTTGGGGTTGGGGATGGGGTTGGAATCCATGGATGTGGGGTGGCACCAACACCAGCGTTTCAAGACACACCGAAGGCACTTTGTTTATCGATCTGATAGACAACAGAAAAAAGGAATTAATCTGGCAAGGTGAAGGTGTTGGCGTGCTCACCAAAAATGTAGATAAAAAAGACGAACGCATTCATGAATTTGTGGCTAAGATTTTAGCTCAATATCCACCTAAAAAGAAGTAAACAGTTTGCAGTCGCAGTCGCAGTTTTCAGTTACGCTGAATAGATAGAACCGGAGTAGAGATGCTTCGGTTTTTTTTTGTATTTTATTTTCTTTTGAAATGCAACTCCCCTAGCCCAGATTGCAATGAAAAGCCCGCAAGGAAAAACAAATTAATTTTCTTGCTACAAAAAAGCGACCAAAGGAAGCTCTTTTTGTAGTGTAGAAAATTTTTTGTTTTCCTGCGGACTTGAAATGGAAAGCTGGAATGGCTTCTTATAAAAGTTTTCAGTCGCAGTTTTCAGTTAGTAGTTATTCAGCTAAAATAGAAAAGCATCAACCAATATTATGAGATCCTTCCTGCGTCAGGATGACAAGATTGTGGAGACACTGTGACTGCGACTGTGACTGTGACTGAAAACTAATAACTCAACAACTCCTCCATCTTCGCACGAACCTTTTCTACATTTGGAATCATTGTGAATTCTAACGTGCTGTTCAACGGAATCGCTGGCATATTTTCGGAACCAATAACCATGACTGGAGCATCGAGGTGTTTGAAACAGTTTTCCTGAACAAGTCCGGCCAGGCTGCGTGCAAACGAATTATTGGTGGGTTCTTCGGTGACAACCAAACACTTTTTGGCCTTTTTAACGGATTTGAAAATGGCTTCTTCATCCAATGGATACAACGTTCGCAAATCAATGATTTCAACTTTATTTTTAATGTTTGCCGAAGCATTTAACGCCCAATGAACGCCCATTCCGTAAGTGATAACAGTCATTGTTTCGGCAGTTTCCTGCTCCCAGATTTCCTGAACGATATTCGCTTTTCCGAACGGTAACATATAGTCTTCGCCGGGTTCATTCACTCTTGCGGCATCCGTTCCTTTAACTTTGCTCCAATACAACCCTTTGTGCTCCAAAATCACCACCGGATTCGGGTCGTAATAAGCGGCTTTCATCAAGCCTTTTAAATCGGCACCATTACTTGGATAGGCGATTTTGATTCCGCGAATGTTGGTTAGTACACTTTCCACCGAAGACGAATGATACGGTCCGCCACTGCCGTAGGCACCAATGGGTACTCGCAAAATCATACTAACCGGCCATTTACCGTTGGACAAATAACAGGAACGACTCACTTCAGTAAACAACTGATTCAAGCCCGGCCAAATGTAATCGGCAAATTGCACCTCAACAATTGGTTTTAGTCCTACGGCCGACATTCCGACGGTTGAACCCACGATAAATGCTTCTTGAATGGGTGTATTAAAAACGCGTTCGTCGCCAAATTTTTGTGCTAAAGTAGCCGCTTCACGGAAAACGCCACCTAAACGTCCGCCCACGTCTTGACCGTATAACAAACATTCGGGGTGTTTCTTCATTAGTTCTTCTACCGCAAATAAGGCACAATCGACCATCACGACTTTTTCCTCACGGGATGGATTTCGCTCGCCTACTTCTTCTGTAATAGCAGTGGGTGCAAAATCATGTGTGTATAAATCTTCGGGTTTTGGGTCGTCGGCTTGTTGAGCTTTTTCAAAATCATGTTGAACAAGGTTTTTAACCGATTGCTCAATTTCTTGAATTTCTTCTTTTGAAAATCCGGCATCAAGCAATTGTTTTATCAAAACCGGATAGGGATCACGGGATTTTGCTTCTTCCAAATCGTCTCGGTACCATTCCATACGAACGCCGGAAGTATGGTGATTCAATAACGGAACTTTAGCGTGAACCAAAAACGGACGACGCTCTTCACGAATGGTTTTGACTACTTTTTCAAGAGCCAAATAACTTTCGGTGAAGTTTGCTCCGTCTATCGAAATGGCTTCGATGCCGTGAAAACCTTTGGCGTATTCAAACGCATTTTGAGCCCGGGTTTCGGCAGCATTGGCAGAAATATCCCAGCCGTTATCTTGTACTAAATATAAAATGGGTAATTGCTTTAGAGCTGCCATTTGAAAGGCTTCGGCAATTTCGCCTTCGGTTACGGAAGCGTCGCCGAGAGAACAAACGACAATTGGTAACCCCTCCCCAGCCCTCCCCAAAGGAGAGGGAGTAGAATCCGTACTAAAAACTCTCTCTTTATACCAAAATCCCATCGCGGCTCCCGTTGCAGGAATGGCTTGCATTCCGGTGGCAGAAGATTGATGAGGAATTTTTGGTTTATCGGCATCCTTTAAACTGGGGTGACAATAATACGTTCGACCTCCTGAAAATGGGTCGTCTTTTTTGGCCATCAATTGCAACATTAACTCATACGGACGCATTCCGATTCCGAGTAACATGGCATCATCACGGTAATACGGAAAAGCATAATCTTGTGGTAATAAATGCATCGCCATCGCAATTTGAATGGCTTCGTGACCGCGTGACGTGGCATGCACATATTTGGAAACGATTTTGAAATTATCTTCATACAATTCCGCCATGGTTTTAGCTGTTGCCATGGTGGTAAAGGCTTTTTTCAGGATATTTTTGTCTAACATAATTGTCATTTTAAACCTGACAGGTTTTTGAAACCTGTCAGGTTTAGGTTTATTATTTTGCTTCTACAATCCAACCAAATGGATCCTCTTCTTTTTGAAGTTTTATAGCGTTTAGAGTATCATTTACCATCACAGAAACCGGATTGTTTTCAGGGAATTTGATTGTAAAATCGTTATTCCCAATTTCATCAATCATCGCAATACCAACGGCTGTTCCGGTTCCGAAACCTTCTTCTAATGTGCCGTTTTTTGATGCTTCGATGATTTCGGAAATTTTGATTGGTTTTTCGATCACTTCAAAACCTTTGGAACGCAACAAATCAATGACACTCATTCTCGTAATTCCAGATAAAATGGAACCGCTTAAATCGGGCGTGATGAATTTACCGTCAATTTTAAAGAAAATATTCATTGTTCCAACTTCTTGAATGTATTCAAAATTATGAGCATCTAACCATAACACTTGGTCATATGATTTGGCTTTAGCATATTCGGTTGGTCGAATGGCTGCTGCGTAATTTCCGGCTGCTTTGGCTTCTCCTGTTCCACCATTCACAGCACGAACATATTTTTTTTCAGCATACAATTTAATTTTTCTACTGAAAAAAGGTCCGGCAGGAGAGGCAATCACCATAAATTTGAAGCTGGTTGCGGCACGCATTCCAATGAACGGTTCATCGGCATACATAAAAGGACGAAGGTATAAAGCACTTCCTTCCTTGGTTGGAATCCATTGTTTTTCTAACGCGGTAAATTGTTTTAATGCTTCTACGAACATTTCCTCCGGAAAGGCTGGCATTCCCATACGGTTAGCACTAAAATTTAAGCGTTTTGCATTTTCATAAGGACGGAATAATAACGGCGTTCCTTCTTTTCCCAACGTGGCTTTCATTCCTTCAAAAATAGCTTGACCATAGTGCAATGCCATGGCGGCCGGATGAGTTGGAATGAGCTGTAACGGTTCAATTCGCGGATTTTTCCACTCGCCGTTTTGAAAATCGCACACAAACATGTGATCGGTGAATTTGAATCCCATCACGATATTGTTTAAATCGACTTCTCCAACGGTGGAATGTACTGCTTTTGTTACTTTGATTTCTGTCATTACTTCTTGCATTGTGTTTATGTTTGTTCTCGATTCATATTTATGAAAATAGAAATTATATTTTCGTATTACTATCAAACTGTTCTAAATAATCGCCCACTCTTTTTAAAAATGATCCTCCTAAAAATCCATCCACTACTCTATGATCGAAGGATAAGGATAAAAACATCATACTTCTGATAGCAATTTCATCTCCTTTCTCGGTGGTAATCACTTCCGGTCTTTTTTTGATAATTCCCAACGCTAAAATGGCAACTTCCGGTTGATTGATAATGGGTGTTCCCATTAAACTTCCAAACGTTCCCACATTGGAAATGGTGAAAGTGCTTCCTTGAATGTCTTCCGGTTTCAATTTATTATTTCGAGCACTTTCTGCTAAATAGTTGACTTCTTTAGCAATAGTAATCATGTCTTTTTCATTGGCATTTTTCACCACAGAAACAATTAAATTCCCGGTTGGCAAAGCCGTTGCCATGCCGATATTAATATCGTTATGTACAATGATTTTATTTTCATCGACCGAAACATTAATCAGCGGAAAATCCTGAATAGCTTTTGCCACCGCATCAATAAATATCGGTGTAAATGTTAGTTTTTCACCGTATTTCTCTTGAAATTTATCTTTATTTTCATTTCGCCAATTTACCAAATTCGTCACATCCGCTTCCAGATAAGACGTTACGTGCGGTGATGTTTGTTTCGAATATACCATGTGATCGGCAATCATTTTTCGCATACGATCCATTTCCACCATTCGGTCTTTTCCTTCTACAAAATTGATTTTTGGTTTAGGGAAAGTTATCGGTTGTCGGTTGTCGGTTATTGGTTTTGACTGTAGTGGATATTTTCTGTTTTTTAAGTAATTGAACACATCACTTTTTTGAATTCTTCCATCAATTCCTGAACCCGGAATGCTTTGCACTTCTTCCAAAGAAAGATTTTCTTTTTGGGCTATTGAAATGATCAATGGCGAAAGAAAAGCATCAACGTTGCGGGTTGCGTCCCAAAGCTTCGGGAGCGGGTTGCGAGTTTCCGTTTTTTGATTTAAAACTACTTCCTCTTTTTTAACTTCTACTTTTTGACTTCCATCTTCTGGCTTCTTACTTCCAGCTTTTTCATTAATCAACGCCAAAACAGTTCCTACTTCCACCACATCATCTTTTTGAAAACGGATTTCAGTGATTGTTCCCGAAATAGGTGATGGTACTTCGCTATCGACTTTGTCGGTGGCTACTTCCAACAGGGTTTCTTCCGCTTCGATATAATCACCAACATTTTTTGTCCAATTGATGATGGTGGCTTCGGATATACTTTCGCCCATTTTGGGCATTTTGAATTCTATTATTGGCATATTGGCATTTTTATATGTACAGACGTTGCAGTGCAACGTCTCTTTTGCTTAATTCAGATTTGCACAATTTTAGACGTTGCAGTGCAACGTCTTTACGGATTATTATTTTTAAAAATATCGTATATTTTTTCCTGCTTCGGGCGATTTTCCGGTATTTCTCGTAACGGCTCAACCACTCTCAACGATTCATAACATTCTTTTGGCAATTGTTGATATAACGCTGTTCCCTTGGTTTTCCAATCAATCATTTCATCGGAAACGTCTTTGATGATGACCGCCGGATTTCCAACCACCATTTTTCGGTTTGAAATTTGCATCCCGGCTTTAATAAAACTTAACGCTCCGATAATGCATTCGTCACCCACATTCACATCATCCATAATAACGGCATTCATTCCAACCAAACAATTTTTACCGATATTAGCTCCGTGAATAATGGCTCCGTGACCGATATGTGCTCCCTCCTTCAACACCATTGACTTACCGGGAAACATGTGAATGGTACAATTTTCTTGCACATTGCAACCGTCTTCAATGATGATTTCTCCCCAATCGCCACGAATCGCTGCTCCGGGACCAACATACACATTTTTCCCAATGATTACATTACCCGTTACCGCTGCTTGCGGATGGATAAAACTGCTTTCGTGTATGACAGGGATGAACCCTTTGAATTCGTAGATCATTATTTTATATTTTGGATTCCGTACAGTACAGACGTTGCATTGCAACGTCTCATTATATCTGGCACAGCACAGACGTTGCAATGCAACGTCTCTACAGATAATTTTTTAATTTTTCTTTTGTGAAATCGGATAAAACCAATCGTCCACTGATGGCGGCTCGTTCGGCTAATAGATTATCCCAATCATCGGTACCCCGCCAGAAAATCTTTTTCATTTCCAACATCGCTTCGGGATTATAGGTGCAAAGGTGTTCTGCAAATTTTTGAACGGCTTCGTCTAATTCTTCAATGGTTTCAAAAACGGAAGCATATAGTCCTTTTTCTCTGGCCCAATGGGCCTCGTAAAAGGTATTGGCATCAATGGCGATTTGCGACATGGCCGAAACACCCATTTTGCGTTCGATAGCCGGTGAAACCACAAAGGGTCCTATTCCGACATTGAGTTCGCTTAATTTGATAGCTGCGAATTTGGTCGCCATACAATAATCGGTAGATGCAGCAATTCCTACACCACCTCCAACGGTTTTTCCTTGAATTCGTCCGATGATGAATTTCGGACATTTTCGCATGGCGTTGATGACATTGGCAAATCCGGAGAAAAATACTTTTCCGGTTTCGGCATCATTGATGGCAATTAATTCTTTAAAACTGGCTCCGGCACAAAATGTTCGGTCACCGCCACTTTTGAGGATGATGACTTTTACCTGGTCATTGGTTCCGGCTTCGGTGATGGTGTTGGCCAATTTTTTTAAGACATCACTGGGCAACGAATTTTGTTCCGGATGAAAAAATTCGATGGTGGCGATGTAATTATTTATTTCAATTTTAACGTATGCTTCCATGTTGATTTATTTGATTGTCGATTTTCGATTTTTGATTTTTAGAAGTTTTTTAAAGTTCATCAATCAAAAATCGTTAATCTTCAATCGTTAATTATAAAATTCCAAATTGTTCAAAATGATGATTCAAATGTTTTCGTTCCAATAAATACGATTCATATTTATTCAAATGTCCGAACACCATGTTCTTTAGTTTAGCCTCCGGATGTTCTTTAAAAAATGCTTTATACGCTTCTCTGGCTTCGAAAAATTTTGTTTTGGCGGTTTCAAAATCGGGGTGAATTAATTCTTCTAATTCTCCTTTCTTCATGGTTGGAAAAGCAGTTCCTTTCGGGAATTTTTCGTAGTTGTATAACGAATTGTGCACTTTATCCAAAATCTTTTCGGGGGTGGCAATTTCGAAATCCTGAATTTCTCCGGAGAGTATGCGATAACCGTGTTCCAAATGTTCCAACAAATGTTGCGGCGTTAAAATACCCCATTGAGGTGTGGTCTCGGGTTTAAGCTTATTGATACTCTCGGCTACTTTTTCATCGGTCATTTCCACAAAAACTTCTTGTTTTTTCTGCACCATGGTTAAGATGGTGGCGACAGCAACCAGTTCATCGGCAGCATCAAACACTTCCACAAACCATTTTACAATTCCGCTTGGATGCTCAGCAGAAGCCACATCGCGTTCAATTTTTTGTTTGCAGGTCAATCGCACATAAATGGTGTCGTTATGATAAATCGGTCGTAAAAAGCGACATTCTTCCAGTCCGTAATTGGCGGCAACCGGTCCTTTGTTAGGATAAACAAATAATCCGGCGGAGGCGGCTAAGATGAAATAGCCGTGAGCGGTTCGTTTTTCAAAAATGCTTCCGTCCAGCGAAGTGATATCGGTGTGAGCATAAAAATGATCCCACGTTATGTTAGCAAAGTTAATGATATCGGTATCCGTAACCGTTCGCTTATGTGTTTTGAGCGACATGCCGGGTTGGATATCTTCCCAATGGTATTGAAACGGGTGTTGCGAAATTTCTTTGTATGCCGAATTCGGTTGATAAATTCCGGTGATTTCGGTTAAGGTAGTAGGCGAGCCTTGAATAGCACAACGTTGCATATAATGTTTGATGCCGCGAACACCGCCCATTTCTTCTCCGCCTCCGGCACGACCGGGACCACCGTGAATTAATAAGGGAAGTGGCGAACCGTGCCCGGTACTTTGTTTGGCGTTTTCACGATTAAGCACTAAGATTCTTCCGTGATGTGAAGCAGCATTAACGACATATTCTTTGGCAATTTCATCAGAATTTGTAACGATGGATGAAACTAATGAACCTTTCCCCATTTGAGCTAATTCCACCGCTTCGTCTATATTTTTATATGGCATGATGGTAGAAACCGGTCCGAATGCTTCTGTTTCGTGAACCGATACGTTTTGAAAAGGTTTGTCTTCCCGCAACACAATCGGACTCACAAATGCACCTTTTTCATCGGCTCCAACCAAGTTCACTTTTTCTAAATTTCCGTAAACAACTGAAGCTGTTTTGGATAATTCATTTACTCTGTTTTTCAGCACCTCGACCTGGGCTTTGCTGACTAAAGCTCCCATGCGAACTTCTTTTAATCGTGGGTCGCCGATGGTTACTTTGTCTAAGGATTTTCCGAGAGCAATTTGAACATCTTCTACTAATTTTTCAGGCACAATCATACGGCGGATGGCGGTACATTTTTGTCCGCATTTCACGGTAATTTCACTTCGGGCTTGGTTAATAAACAAGTCAAATTCAGGCGTTCCGGGAACGGCATCTTCTCCTAAAACAGAGGCATTTAAAGAATCTGCTTCCATGGTGAATGGAACGGATTCCTGAATAATTCTCGGATGAGCTTTAAGCAATCGACCGGTTGCAGCAGAACCTGTAAATGTGATGACATCCTGACTTTCAACCGTGTCGAAAATATTTTTAGCTGTTCCGCTGATGAGTTGTAAGGCTCCTTCGGGAAGTATGTTGGAAGCAATGATTTCTTTGACGACCGCTTCCGTCAAATAAGCAGTTACAGGAGCAGGCAAAACTACTGCCGGCATTCCGGCCATCCAGTTTACGGCACATTTTTCCAACATTCCCCAAATCGGGAAATTGAATGCATTGATGTGAATGGCTACTCCTTTTTTGGGTACTAATATATGATGAGCCATGAATCGGCCGCCTTTGGACAAGTCGATTGGGTCGCCTTCTACATGATAAGGTTGATTGGGAAATAATTTTCGTAAGGATGCGTTGGCAAATAAATTTCCGAAACCACCTTCAATATCAATCCAGGAATCGACCCGTGTTGCTCCGGTGCGGTAACTGATTTCGTAGAATTGTTCTTTGCGTTTGGTTAAATATAATGCCAAACTTTTAATCATATTTCCACGTTCTTGGAAAGTCATTTTACGGAGTTTTTCGCCTCCTTTTGTTCTTCCGTAATGCAAAATGGCAGGAATATCCAGACCTTCTACGGTTGTGGAAGCGATAAATTCTCCGGTCACGGCATCGAATGAAGGAATTCCTTCGCCAGTTCCGGTAGTCCATTTTCCGAGGACGTAATGTTGTGTTTTGTTCATAATGATTTATTTGATTTTTGATTAACGATTTTTGACCCGAGAGCTTTGCTCGAATTGGCGAAGCATTTTTGAACTTTTAAATCCTCAATCAAATATCGGCAATCGTTAATCTATACTCTTTCTATAATGGCTGCATAGCCTTGACCAACGCCGATGCACATGGTAATTAAAGCATATCGTTTTCCGGTTAATTGTAATTCTAAGGCGGCAGAAAAGGTGATTCTGGCACCTGTTACGCCAAGCGGATGACCGATTGCAATTGAACCACCGTTTGGATTTAAACGCGGGTCATTGTCAGCAATCCCCCAAGCTCTGGTGCACGCTAGTACTTGAGCGGCAAAGGCTTCGTTTAATTCAATGATATCCATATCGGCTAAGGTTAAGCCTGCCTTGGCTAATGCTTGATTGGATGCTTCTACAGGACCGATTCCCATAATTCTAGGCTCTACTCCTACCACGGCGGAACTGACTATTCGGGCTAATGGTTTGAGGTTATATTTTTTTACGGCTTCTTCTGATGCGATGATGGTTGCGGCAGCTCCGTCGTTTAAGCCGGAGGCATTTCCGGCGGTTACGCTTCCTTCTTTTCTGAAAGCCGGACGAAGTTTTGACAAGCCTTCTAAGGTTGAATTTGGTTTTACAAACTCATCTTTAGAGAATACAATCGGGTCGCCTTTTCGCTGTGGAATTTCTACTGCTATGATTTCTTTGGCTAAACGTCCGGATTGTTGAGCTTTTGCGGCTTTCATCTGACTATTGTAGGCAAACGCATCCTGATCTTTTCTTGAAATGTTATATTTATCCACTAAGTTTTCGGCGGTTTCGCCCATAGCATCCGTTCCATATTGTTGCTGCATTTTAGGGTTGATAAAACGCCATCCAAAACTGGAATCGTACATTTTACTGTCGGTTCCGAAAGCGGCAGATGGTTTGGAAACTACTAAGGGTCCACGAGTCATATTTTCGATTCCGCCTGCAATAAATACATGTCCGTCACCGGCTTTGATAGCACGGTTGGCATGAATAATCGCTGACAATCCCGAACTGCACAAACGGTTTACGGTTTCTCCGGGAACAGAATGCGGTAATCCGGCTAATAAAAGCGACATTCTTGCCACATTTCGGTTGTCTTCTCCGGCTTGGTTTGCACAGCCCATGATCACATCATCGTAGGCTTCTTTTGGAATGTTAGGATTTTTTTCTACTACGGTTTTGATGACCAACGCTCCTAAATCATCCGGCCGAACGGCGGATAAGGTTCCCTGGTAACTTCCGATTGGAGTGCGGACTCCGTCTATGATGTATGCTTCCATATTGATTTATTTGATTGCTGATTTTAGATTGCTGATTTTTGAACTGTTTTAAACTTCAAAAATGCTTCGCCAATTCGAGCAAAGCTCTCGGGTCAAAAATCGTTATTCTTCAATCGTTAATTATTCCCACTCTTTTTCGCTTCGGAACACGGTTCCTTTAAAAAGTGCGACAGTTTTTTGTTCTTTTTTTATTTCGATGGTATAAAACCCAAATTTATTTTTTAGAGCATTTTCGGTGGCGATGGCGATGATTTTATCGCCTTCTTTCAAGGCTTCAACATGATTGATGGAGGTGTCGATGCTTACCGATTGACGACCGTGGGAATTGGCCGCAAAAGCTAAAGCACTGTCGGCCAATGAATACGTGATTCCGCCGTGAGCGATGCCAAAACCGTTGGTCATTTCTTTGCGGATGGTCATGGATAAGACACATTTTCCCTCGGAAACTTCTTCCACGACGATACCGAGCCATTGGCTAAAGGCATCGTTATCAAACATTTTATTTACTATATCTACTGGCTTCATTTTTCTTCTCCCCGACCCTCTCCAAAAAAGAGGTAGACGAGGTATGACAAAATTGGGTTAATAAAATTTTTTATTTTCTCGATTCATTTTTCTCAAAATCGGACTGCAACGGTAGCGGTCTTCGTGGTATTCATTGTATAGTTCATCCATTTTTTCAACGCACCATTGGATTCCTTTCTCGTCTGCCCAAGCGAGTAATCCTTTTGGGTAATTGACTCCTTTGGTCATGGCATTGTCGATGTCTTTGGCGGAAGCAATATTTAAAAAATAAGCTTCTGCCGCTTCGTTGATGAGCATCACTACAATTCTGTCAACGATGTATTGTCCTAATGGGTTGTCTTCGGTTGGTTGTGGTAATTCTGAATTGTAATTATAGAAACCTCTCCCTGATTTTCTGCCGAAAAAACCGGCTTCTGAAAGTCGTTTTTGCGTGAAAGAAGGTTTGTATCTCGGGTCAAAATAAAAAGCGGTGAAAACGGTTTCGGTGACGGTGTAATTGACATCGTTTCCGATGAAATCCATTAATTCAAATGGCCCCATTCGGAAGCCGCCGATGGTTTTCATGGCCCAATCGATGGTGGCGAAATCTGCTTTTCCTTCTTCATAAATTCTTAAAGCTTCGCTGTAAAATGGACGAGCTACACGATTCACTATAAATCCCGGGGTATCTTTTGCAATGGCAACGACTTTTTTCCACTCGGTAATGATTTGAACGGTTTGTTCTAAAACATCTTGACTGGTTTGTATGGCTGGTATGACTTCAACCAATTGCATTAACGGAGCCGGATTAAAGAAATGAATTCCGATTACACGTTCCGGTTTTTGACAGGAAGCGGCAATGGAAGCGATTGATAAGGAAGATGTATTGGATGCCAAAATTGTTTCGGGTGAAACGTAATTTTCCAATTCTGAAAATAGTTTTCGTTTGATATCTAAATTTTCAACTATGGCTTCGATGACTAAATCGGAATGTGATAACTCGGCAAATGTGGTTGCATATGAAATATTATTGATGATTCTGTTTTTTTCTGTTTCATCGATTTTTGCTTTTTCGACTAATTTGGAAAGGGTGTTTTCAAGATTGATTTTACTCTTTTCCAATACGGTGTGATTGGTATCGTAAAGATGAACTTGGCAACCGGCTGTGGCGGCTACTTGTGCGATACCGCTACCCATGGTTCCTGAACCGATAACTGCTATTTTAATTAACGATTGCTGATTGTTGAATTTTGAATTTTGAATTTTTGTATCCATCTAAATTTGATTATTTTTTTGATGAAGCTGTTTTAATACTTGCGACAAAAATTGAAATTAACTCATCTTTTTCTTTTATTAATTTATCCAATAATACAATATCTAAAATTAAACCAGCACCCTTTTGAATTTTCATGTTTATTAAACTTTCTCTTAATTCTTTTAAACAAATTTTCATTTTATGTAAAAAATCATTAGTTGATTCTCCGCTTCTGGCTTCCCCATAATTTAATGCAGAAGAAGTTGTAGCCTTATTAATTGTTTAGCTAAATGTTCTGATGCAAATGATTTGTCTATTTTCTTACATACAAGAATTATATTAATTGCAAATTGTATAAGGCGTTCTTCTAATTGGTTTGGCTTCATATTTTTAGGCTTTTAATTCAAAAAATCAAAAATCGTTAATCTTAAATCGTTAATCAATTACCATTAAACTCCGGTTTTCTTTTTTCAACAAAAGCAGTCACGCCTTCTTTGTAATCGTTGGATGAACTGGCCTCTATTTGCAAATCTGATTCTAATGCCAATTGATTCTCTAAATTATTTGTCATGGATTGATTCAACAATCGTTTGGTTAAACCAATCGCTTTGGTTGGCATTTCTGCTAATGTTTCGGCTAGTTTGGTTACTTCTTCCGTGAATGATTCCGGTGCAATTACTTTGTAAACCATTCCTAATTTTTCGGCTTCAACAGCAGAAACTTTGTCGCCTAACATCATTAAAGCGGAAGCTTTTTGAAATCCGATTAATCGAGGAAGAAAAAATGTTCCGGCACTATCGGGAATTAATCCGATTTTGCTAAATGCTTGAATAAAAGAAGCGTTTTCTGAAGCTAAAACAATATCACACGCTAACGCAATATTGGCTCCTGCTCCGGCTGCCACGCCATTCACAGCGGCTATTATGGGTTTTTCAATCTGTCTGATCAATTGAATAATTGGATTGTAATGTTCTTCCAGAATTTTTCTGAAACCGGGATTTAAATCCGGATCGGTAACTTCTTTTAAATCTTGTCCGGCACAAAAGGCTTTTCCGTTTCCGGTAATTACGATGGCTCTAATGGAACTATCAGATGAACAATCCGTTAGTGTTTTTTGCAATGACAAAGCCATTTCACGGTTGAAACTATTGAACACGTCTGGTCGGTTCAATGAGATGAAGGCTACTTTGTTGTTTATTTTTAATTCGATTGAATTGGTCATATATTATTTATTTAAGATTGATGATTGATGATTAACGATTTTTGATAGTAGAACTCTATCTGCTTCTAAAAATCAAAAATCAACATTCTACAATCGTTAATCTTATTATTTCAAACATTTAAAATAATCAAAAGGTTCTAAACAATTTTCGCATTGGAACAAAGCTTTGCAGGCTGTTGAACCGAATTGACTCACTAATTTGGTATTGAATGAACCACATTGTGGACATTTTACTACTTTTTTATTTCCCAATAATGCTTCTTTGTCTGCTGTTTCATTTAAAGGAGCCGCAATACCGTATTTCTCAAGAGCTAATCGACCTTTTGGAGTAATCCAATCGGTTGTCCAAGCCGGAGAAAGAACGAGTTCTACTTCGGCTTTTAGGCCTTTTTCACGAAAGGCCTTTTTGATATCATCCCCAATTACATCCATAGCCGGACAACCGCTGTAGGTGGGGGTGATTTTAACTTGCACTACACCATTTTCAAGTTGAGCCGAACGAACAACTCCCATTTCCATAATCGATAAAACCGGAATTTCCGGATCGGAAACTGTTTCAAGGATTTCGAAAAGTTGTTGATCGATATGTTGAATTTGCTCTGTCATAAAGATTTATTTGATTGAAGAATAACGATTTTTGATTTCTGAATTTAAATCTGATTTCAAAAATCAAAATTCATCAATCGTTAATCATTCTCTACCACGTCATATTGGGATACGTTCGTTGCATATATTGCAAATCTGATAACAAATACCCCATGTGCTCGCTGTGAATACCCAATTTTCCTCCTTTTTGATAATATTCAACTTGTGGAATTTCAAGTGTAGCTTCCTCTAAAACGGAATTAATTTTTGTATAATATGCTTCTTTTAACAAGGTCACATCAACACCAATTCCTTTCTCAACCATTTCTTTATCGGCATCGGTTTGGTGGAATAATTCATCGGTAAAAATCCACAATTCATTAATAGCAGTTTGTATTTTTTGATGACTTTCTTGAGTTCCGTCACCTAACCTTTTGATCCAATCGGAAGAAAAACGAACGTGATACGAAACTTCTTTAATACTCTTATTGGCAATCGCTTTTAACATTTGATCTTTACTGTTTTGCAATTCATTCAGCAACGCCAAATGAAAAACATCAAATAAAAACTGTCTGGCGATAGAATAGGCAAAATCGGTATTTGGTTGTTCAACTAACAGCACATTTTTGTATTCTCTTTCCAAACGTAAAAAAGCGACGGTATCTTCGGTTGCGTCACCCCCTTGTAATTTGGCTACGTACTGATAATAGCTTCGGGTTTGCCCTAATAAATCGAGGGATATATTCGTCATGGCAATATCGGTTTCCAAACTGGGACCGTGACCACAAAGTTCGCCAAGACGTTGCCCTAAAATCAAGCAGTTGTCGGCAATTCCGAAGACGTATTGAATTAAATTTTGATTCATTTTACATGTGTTTTAATTCGTCCGGAAGTTCATAAAAAGTAGGATGACGATACGCTTTATCCTTTGCCGGTTCAAATGTTTCCCCATTTAACTCCGGATTGGAAGCAGTGATGTGTGAGGATGGCACCACCCAGATACTCACGCCTTCCATCCTTCTGGTATAAACGTCGCGTGCATTTTGCAAAGCCATTTGAGCATCTGCCGCATGTAATGAACCACAATGACGGTGTTCTAATCCGTTTTTACTTCTGATAAATACTTCCCAAAGAGGCCAGTTTTTCATAATTTTATCGGTTATCGGTCATCGGTTATCGGTTGTCAGCATAAAAACAGACAGCGGATAACAGACAACTGAATTTATATTGCTTTTTTCAATTCTTTTTCTTCCTGTTTTTCAGCATACGCCACTGCGGCATCACGTACCCAGGCACCTTTTTCCCATGCAGATTTTCTGGCAGATAAACGTTGTTTGTTGCAGGGTCCGTGACCTTTTACCACCTGCCAAAACTCATTCCAATCTAAATCGCCGAAATCATAATGTTTACGTTCTTCGTTCCATTTTAAATCCGGATCCGGAATTGTTAATCCTAAAATATTGGCTTGCGGAACGGTTTGATCTACAAATTGTTGCCGTAATTCATCATTGGTTTTACGCTTCAATTTCCATTTTACGGATTGTTCCGTATTGGGTGATTCGGCATCTTTTGGACCAAACATCATTAACGAGGGCCACCACCAGCGGTTTAACGCATCCTGTGCCATGGCTTTTTGTTCCGGTGTTCCGTTACACAACGTCAGTAAGATTTCATAACCCTGACGTTGGTGAAAACTTTCTTCTTTACAAATGCGAACCATTGCTCTGGCATACGGCCCGTAAGATGTCCCCATCAAAGCAACCTGATTCATGATGGCAGCACCATCAACCAACCAGCCAACTGCCCCCATATCTGCCCATGTAACCGCAGGATAATTGAAAATACTGGAATATTTTGCTTTTCCGGAATGCAACTGCTCATACATTTCCTCACGGGAAATTCCCAATGTTTCGGCTGCACTGTACAAATACAATCCGTGACCTCCTTCGTCCTGAATTTTTGCCAATAAGGCTACTTTTCTGCGTAAAGAAGGTGCACGTGTAATCCAATTGGCTTCCGGCAACATTCCTACAATTTCAGAATGAGCATGTTGCGAAATCTGACGAATGTGCGTTTGTCTGTATTTTTCCGGCATCCACTCTTTCGGTTCTATTTTCTCATCCCGGTCAATGCGGGCCTGAAATAACTCTTCTAAACTTTTTAATTCTTTTTCAGACATTTTTTTCAATTTTTTAGATGATTAAATACCAAAATCAATGACTACTTTTTTAGATAACGGAACCGCCTGACAACTTAAAATATAATTTTTGGCCAGTTCATCTTCTTCTAACGAATAGTTTAATTTCATTTCCACCTGACCTTCTACAACCTGACAACGGCAGGTGCTGCAAACACCTCCTTTACAGGCATAAGGTAAATCGGCACCGGCTGCAATGGCTCCGTCCAACAAATTATCAAAATCTTCTCCCATCACAAAATGAAATTCTTTTCCTCCGTCAATAATGGTTACTGCTGTACCTTCCGCTTTTTTCTCTAAAATTTGAGAAATCCGCTTTTTGTCTTCTTCTGACATGCCGGAGGTAAAAAGTTCATAGTGAATATTTTCTTTGGGCAAACCAGCCGCTTGTAATTCATCACGCAATAAGAAAATCATCTCTTCCGGTCCGCAGATAAAACAAGCATCTGTGGAGGAGACATCAATAATTTTATCGGTCAGTACCTTTATTTTTTCTTTTGTAAATCTACCGTTGAATAATTCTGCAGAACGATGTTCTTTGGTTAGAAAGTGAAAAATTTCAAAACGATTGAAATACACATTCTTTAATTGTTCAATTTCTTCTTTAAAGATAATGGATTTTACACTTCGATTCAAATAAAACAACTTAAACGTTGTGTTTGGTTCTGCTGCCAAATGTGTTTTAATGATCGATAAAACCGGCGTAATTCCGCTTCCGGCAGCGAATGCAATATAATTTTTTGCTTTTTGCGGTTCAATTTGTGTATGAAATGTTCCGTTAGGCGGCATAACTTCCAACACATCTCCCTTTTTTAATTTTTCATCCACAAAAGTGGAAAACAAGCCACCGCTGATTTTTTTCACCGCCACTTGCCATTTCTTTTCCAGCGGACTGGAACATAAGGAATACGAACGTCTCACGTCTTCCCCGTTTATATCTTTTTTCAAAGTCAAATGCTGCCCTTGTTGAAACTGAAATTGCGGTTTCAATTCCTCCGGAACATCAAACGTAATTACGGAACAATCCTTGGTTTCTTTATAGATATCCGCAACGGTAAGGTTATAAAAATTTGCCATAAATCATTTTAATCAAAACTAACAATTGTTAGTTTAATAGGCAAATTTACTGATTTTTTTTGAATTACGAAAACGTTTGAAAATTTAACAATGATCAATCAAAAGCACTTACTCCATTTTCCAAACCACTGAAATAGAGCAAGGTAATTGATTTTAACAACGTTTTTTCATCAAGCCCTTTTGACTTGGAATGCCAGAGATACATGGTTCGCAAAGAAGAAAGAATAACATACACCATCACTTCTTGGTTGGATTTTTTGAGTTGACCGTTTTGAATGCCTTCCTGAATAATCTTTCTGAAATTTTGTTCATAATCTTCCCGCATTTGAATGAAATAGCTTAACTGATCATCGGTAAGATGCATCCAATCATTATTTAAACAAGCCAAAGCATCAGAATTACGGAGGGTGATTGTAATGTGTAATTGAATTACTTTTTCAATTTTTTGCAGGGTAGAAATTTCAGCAGCAACAATCTCGTTCATCACCGAAGTAAATTCTTCGGCAATTTCAATGATGATAAGTACCAGTATTTCCTGTTTGGATTGGATGTGGTTATAGAGACTTGCTGCCTTGATATTCATGGTCTGGGCAATATCCCGCATGGTTACGGCACTGTATCCTTTCTCTTTGAACAAACGGGCTGCTACGGCAATTATTTCAGTTTTTCTGTCGGTAATTTTCATGCGATTCAAAGATAAAGAAGTTTTTTGAGTTCGGTAACTTTTGTTACGGAATGGTTTTGGGATTGTTGTTATTTTTGTGGTATAAATGGTAAGGAACACGGATTTAAGAAATAAGAATAGTTTGAAAAATATTAACCTGACTTATTTAAACCATTAAGAAATTAAAGTGCATTAAGTTTTGGAACACGGATTCCGGAAATTTGAAAAATTAAAAAATACAGAAATATGAGATTATTAAGTATGTTAGGTATCGGCGGAAAATCGGAAATTGTAAAAGAATTCATGGATAAAGGTGCGGTTATTATTGATGTGAGAACAGACGGAGAATATGGAGAAGGACACATTAAAGGGTCGAAAAATATTCCGTTGAACACGATTTCGGGTAAAATTGAAGAAATTAAAAAAATGAACAAACCGGTGATTGTTTGTTGCCAAAGTGGAATGCGAAGTAGTCAAGCCAATTCGATTTTAAAAAACAACGGCATTGAATCGATGAATGGTGGCGGGTGGCAAAGTTTGGAACGAAAATTATAAATTTTAGGGTTTAATTTTTTTAGACAAACCGGTTTCCGTCAGCACGGTTTCACCATTGTACTCCAATTTCCAACCCATCGTATTCGTTAAAATCAAAATTTTAGACAATTCACTGATCAATCGGTTTTCAGCATTTGTTTTCAGTTTTGACTTTTCCATTTTTTGGGCTATCTCTTCTTTTATTTTTTTATTGATCTTGTTGTAATCGGATTTGCCAAAAGGATTAAACGTGCTTTCATCAATGCTGTAAAAATGGATATCGGGACTGATTTTCATTTCGGCTTCCGGAATATTTTTAATGGTAATGGTTTGGGTGGCTTCGTTAATATCATACCTCAGCTTACTTAAGTCATACGAAATTGTTACTTCTGCATTCACGACCATCAGGGCTTTCTTTTCAAAAGAAACCAAATCCATGAAGTATTTTTTTTGGTCTTTGTAGGTCATCACTTGCGAATACGTTCCTTCGGTAACGACTAATTTGGAGACATTCCGCAATTGCTTTTCGATTAGAGCGGAATTATATCCGATGGTAGAAGAACTTTTTTCGCGGGTAAAATATTGGTATCCCAAATAGAGTAACACCCCAATGATAAGGATATAAATTAGTTTTCCTGAACGACCGATTGCCTGAATTACCGGAACCAAGACATTTTTAAGCTGGGTTTCGGTGGATTGATTTCTTCGTGTAGCCATCACCTGTAAATTTATACGAAGATAAAAATTTAAATCAACTTATTGGACTTGGCTTTTTGGATAGCTTCCAGCTTATTGTGCACCTGTAATTTAGTGTAAATATTTTCGATGTGCTTTCGGACAGTGGAAGGGGAAAGAATCAAATTATCGGCAATCTGGTTGTAGTTTAACCCTTTGGAAAGTTGCTCCAGCACTTCAATTTCACGAGCAGAAAGTTTGATTTCTTCTTCCGTTTTAGCATCAAAATCGATCGGATTCCGCAATAATTTCAACGTTTTCAGGGCAATGGAAGGAGTCATTGCAGCACCGCCGTTAAGCGTTTCCACAATACCCTGATACAAATCAGTCGGGTTCACTTCCTTGAGCAAATAGCCATCGGCCCCGGCCTTGATGGCATTGAAGATATTTTCGTCATTATCAAAAGCCGTAAGCATAATCACTTTGATGTGCGGGTATTTTTGTTTGACAATCGCAGTGGCTTCAATTCCGTTTAAAACAGGCATTTCGATATCCACCAACAACACATCTAAGTTGTGGTTTTCGCCTAATTTGGTCAATAATTCAGCCCCGTTTAAAGCAGAAAATTTAATTTGGATATCTTCAAAAAAAGACAGTTTTTCCCGAATGGCTTTGATAAGAAAACTATTGTCATCTATGATGGCGAGCTTGATATTCATATTTTAAATGCATTGGTTTTACTAAAAAGATGTAAGAATTCCAATTTCAACTGAATGACAGTTAATTGTTCCTGGGTAGCTTCTTCCAATTCAGCCAACTGATTAATGGAATTATTCATCTGGTTTTTTTTGTTTTTTTCAGAAATCAATTGATCTTGCATACAAAAAATACGGTAAAGATGTTCTTTCTGATTTTCACTGTTTTTTCGTTTGAAATATAAAATCAGAAACAAGTTGATTAAAATAAATACTATAAAAAGCAGATGATTCATACTAATTGCATTTTTTGACAGAATTCAAATGTAGTAAAAAACAAAGCTGAAATCCATACGGCAATTGCCTTATTCTATCCAATTTCTTTTTCAATTAAAACAGTTGTCCCGTTTTCTGTTTTGGAAATAATTTTGAAATTGGCATTGAGTTCTAACGCTCTTTTTTTCATATTATTTAAACCATTTCCGGGTTCAATTTCTGATTCAGAAAAACCAATTCCGTTATCATTTACAGAAAAAATCATTTTATTTTTTTCTTGTTTCAGTAGAATTTTAATCTGATTGGCCTTGGCGTATTTTATAGCATTATTTACCGCTTCTTGGATGATTCGGTAAATATTCATTCCTTCGATGGATGAAAATTCGTGTGCCGCATTCACGCTTTCTTCGATGGAAAAATCAAATGAAATTCCGTGTGTAGCCAACTGAGCGTTATCAACAAAATTGGTGATTCTGATTTGTAAATCTTCTACAGAAATAGCATTTTTGTTCATCGCCCAAATCGTATCCCGCAATTCGGTAATGGTATTTTTAGTAAAACCGCTGATGTTATCGAATTTGGAAACTAATTTTTCTTTTGCAATATCAAAATACTTCAAATTATCAATCGATGAAATGATGAAAGTAAGTTGTGAACCAATGTTGTCGTGTAAATCTCTTGAAATCTGTAATCGTTGTTCCTGCAACTTGTTTTGGGTTTCAATTTTAACGAGAGCTTCTTTGAGTTCAGCTTCTTTAAGCAACTGGTTATTTTTGATTTTTTGTTGATTGTAAAAAAGGTACCCCAGCAATCCGAGCAGAAAGGCAAAACCCAGCGAACCAAAAATAGCCGTGTTCTTCTGTTTCAGCGTTAGTTCTTTTTCTGCCAGTTCAGCCCTGTTTTTTTCAATTTCAGCATCTTTTTTTGCGGTTTGATATTTAGTTTCCAGTTCCTGCAACTGTTTTATATTGGATAACTTTTGAACACTGTCGTGAAACTCGCTTTTTAACTTATAATATTCACTGGCTTTTTTATAATCCTTTTTAGCCTCGTACAACAATGCATAATAGTTCAACGTGTTTTCTATATCAAAAGCCGATTTAGACTTTTTAGCATAAACATAGGCACTGTCAAAACATTTCTGGGCTTCTCCTAACTCTTGATTATATAGGTGAACATCTCCGATATTATTGTAAGATGAAGCCAATCCGGCAAAATTCTTTATGGAATACTCTAATTTGAGAGCACTCTTAAAAAAGATAAGGGCAGAATCAATTTTCGCCATGTAGTAGTAAACTCCTCCCACATTATTGAGTGACTCGGCAATCCCTCGCCTGTCTTTGAGGTTTTCTTCAATCTTTAGTGATTTTTTAAAATAATAAAGTGCATTATCCAGGCTGTCCTGATAAGCATAAACAATGGCCAGATTATTATATGCTTCCGAAAGTCCTTTCTTTTCCTTTAACTCCTCATAGGTTCTGATGGCCCGCTGATGATACGATTTTGCCTTTTCATTCATCTCTAAAGACCTGTAAACCAGTCCGATGTTATTGTTAATAATGGCCTGGTTTTTCAGATCTTTTTTCTTATCATATATCTTTACAGCCTTCAAATAGGCTTTTAAGGCTGCTTCATACAAGCCGATATTTCTTTTGCAGGAGCCAATGTTGTTATAAGCAGAAGCTGTCAGTAAAGAATCTTTTGTTAATTTGAGCGATGCTTCTGAGTAAGCTATTGCCTTTTCGTAATCGCCTTTTACACGGGTCACAATCCCCATATTGTTAAGTGTGTAGGCCCACGAGAGATTACGTTTTTCTGTTTTGGCTATTCTTTCGGCTTCATGCAGCAGCTCCATTGCTTTGTTTGTATTAGAAGCATATATCGCCATTGCTTTAGCGTTTAAACTGTCAATTGTTTGATGCTCTTTGACCTGAGCATAAATCTGCACAAAAAATAATCCGAAAAAAATAACTGTCTTACGTTTTTTTGTTATCATGCTTAAATTTTTGGAACTATTCAAATGTAATCTTTTGCTCGTAAGCCAACAAAAAAAGCTTAACTTATCCATCTCGGCTTCGGGAATTATTTTAAAACAACTATCAGGTTGAGCAGTAAAACCAGAAACACCATAATGTAAAGCAACAGCACGATCCGCAAGGTTTTGATTGTTTTCATCTTTTATTATTTTGGGATGAATCAAAATTCGTTTATTCTCACCCGTCTTGCAATACGACAAATGCCGTATAAAAAATTCCCAACCAAAAAGTGAATTTTGATTGGGAAAAATCAGAAAACAACTTAACCGCTTAAATTTTCAGATCAAAAGCTTTTATCGTTCTGTCATTTGATTTATAGTATAAAAATCCTCCGATTTCATCCACTTCATATTCCGGTTTTTTATCTTCTATGACGATTTCTTTTTCCACTTTTCCGGTATCTTTACTCACTTTCACCAACCCGACTCCATTGTCAAGTTTGGTTAAAATAAATTGATAATTTTGAGTTGCCGATGTGGCTTTGAAACGTTTACCTATTTCTGCAAAAGAAGCAGAGGCTGCTACTGCAAAATCTCTCGAACTATCCATCAGAGATTCCCCATAACTTGTATAACTCCCTAAGCTGTTTCTATTTTGGTTTGCTTCTGAGGCTGCTGCGGCAGACATGGCCACGGAGGCTACTCCCATTACTCCGGCAAAAATAGCCCCGGCTGCACTTTTTCCGGGAGCTTTATAAAATTCATGGAATTTCTGAGCACCGTCAAAACCAAGCATCAGCATGTTTTGTTCAGAACACAGCAGGATACCTCCTTTTCGCAGAATTACTTTGGAGGGTGATTCTTTTCCATCAAATTTATAGGATGCTAACGTAGAAATGTCACCCGATTTTTCGTCAATCGCAACCAATTCTTCGCCGGTACTGATTAAATAGCGTTGATGTTCCTTGTCATAGGCACTGGCTACCGATTTTGCTTTTTTGTACTTTATCGGTTTACTCCAGATTGACTCGCCTGTTTTCAGATTAATGATATCGGCATCGGTGTCGGTTATATAAATCATTCCTTTTGGTGTTAACGCCATCGTGTGAATGTTTTCCCCTGTTTTTAATGGCTTTTTAAACAGCGGATTACCCTCAAACGACACTTTATTGATACCGCCTTCATAAAGCCCGAATAAAATCCCGTCTTCAAGTATGTAAAAATGCTGAATATACCCTTTTGTTTTAGGTGTTTTTTCCCATAAATCCGAACCGTCTGCCGCATTCAGAAAAGCAATTCTGGACTCTGAAGCCGCAGAAGCCAGTTTGGCAATACCACTTTTACCCGAATTATCCACATCACTCACCACGGCTAAACCCTGGGGTAGGATTTCAAATCGGTTGACTTTTCCTTTTATTTTTCGTTCTTTGTCCCACAGTTTTGTTCCGGTACTGCTCACCTTGTGAATACGGGTATCTCCGTTCGGCCTTTCTTCGAACGTATAAATTTCTTTGCCCAACTCATCAGAGGTAAGCCATGTAATATCATCAATATCTTTGTTTGTCCACAAAACTTTGCCGTTTGCCACATCAATTCTCATGAGGCTTTTGGTGGTAGGCACCAGTAAACCATCACCAATAATAACAGGACGTCCGGAAAACTGCGGAATAGAAGATGCAACTGCTACTTTTTTAGGATCATTCAGTTCTACCAGCCCTTCTTCTTTTCCGGTTGCCAGGTCATAGATTCCGACGGCCATTGCCCCTCCTTTTCGCATCCCCAAAACAACCAGCTTATTCTGTGGCAGCATGACATCGCAGCGATTGGTTACTTTCCATCCGTTATCTTCTGTTCCGAACAGTTTTTTTCCGGATATAAAATCAATAACGGTTTTTTTAGAAGTCATAAACCCTCCCTGGCTTACCACCAGATAAGGCGACATAGGTACAAATTCCAGTTCTTCCGGTTTAACTTTCCCGTAATCTTTAAAATTAAAGTGTGGTTCGTTTGCATCAGGTTTAATTCCCACCAGTCCGTCTCCGTTGGCAACCACCAGCACACCGACATCCGTCAGCTTCATCAGGTTAATTTTTCCACCCAAATTATACGAGTGATTTGCTTCTGTTTTTTGAGCATTTAAAGCAGAAGAACTAAGGACAACAGCTGCAATAATTAAGACCTTAAAGGTTGTTATTGTTAAATTTTTCATTTTGATTAAGATTAAAATTATTTCTTTTTTCAAAGTTCCGTTAAACTTTAAGCCGGCACAATAAGGCATTTGCCGTAAAAAAAGCTTCCCAACCAAAGCAGATTTTCGATTGGGAAGCATAAAAAACCACTAAAAAATTTTAGTCAAATTCTACATTAAAAGAACCTTCTGTGATGTTTCTTGTTGTGCCGTCTGAATTATTTTTAGCCGTAAAGCTAAATGTACCTTTGATATGCGTATCCGTTACTTCTGACACTTTGATTTCTCCTACTTTTTCACCACCTTCGTAAGGAGCTGCCCAGGTTTTTGTTTCCGAAGCCATTGGATTCGACAGGTTAACCGTAATTTCAGAATAGCTCACATTGGCCTGTCCTAAACCAAATTCTCCTCCGCCAATGTCGTACGTCCCTACTCCGTCAAACGACATAATATTGAAAGAAAAAGCCTTGCTTGAAGTTCCTTCGGTATTACCCTGAATATGAACTACCGACCCTGTCTGATAAGCAAATGTGGTCATTTCTAAGGTGGTTACGGAAGAACCATTTACTTTAGCCGTAATTGTTCCTGCCGCCGCATTTCCGCCGCCTCCGCCATCGTCATCGCTGCTGCAAGAGGTGATAAAGAGCGAAGATGTTACTAAAAAGCACGCACAAATAAATTTAATTGTTTTCATAATTGTTGTATTTATTTAGGTTAATTAATCAAGGCAAAATTGGGTGAATAACCAAAATGAGACAATAAGGCAAATGCCGTATTTTCGATACAGATGTAATTTGAAAACAATTAATATGCTGTTTAACTCAGGTTTAAAAAGGGATATTTCTCCTGAAGTTGTTCTATGCGTTCATGGAGTTTCTGAACAAAAAGCCGGTGCTGTTCTGTATTAGGGTTAAAAGGCCGGTGATTCAATCCTTTTCCAATCGCTTCTAATTCATCCATGATCGGTAAAGCATGGTGAGAAATTTGGGTCTTTGCAAACAACTTCCAGATATAATCAACCGCTATTTGATTTGGATGCAACATATCTTCGGCATAAAAACGATAGTCACGAAGATCATCCATCATGATTTCATAGCTTGGGAAATAGCTGGATGATGGAAGATGGGAGATGGAAGAATGTAATGAGGCAATTAAATGCGATTTACTCAACTGATTCTCTACAAAACCATCTTTTATGTGACGAACGGGCGAAACGGTGAAAATAAATTTTATTTCCGGATTGAATTCAGCTAATTTGGTTTGGATGTTGTTTAGCGAATTAGTGATTTCTTCAACCGACAATAATTCTTTGGTAAAATTACTTTGTGGTATTTTATGACAGTTGGCGACTCTTTTCTGTGTATGTGAAAAACGATACGTCCAAGCTGTCCCTAACGTAATGATTAAATGTGTACACGTCTGAAGTTGTCCGTTCAGATAAGTGAGAATACCATTCAAATTGATGAGCATGTCTTCTTTGTCGGCATTATTCAACTCGGAATGTACTTCAAAACAATGCCATAATTCATTTTCAAAAAATAAATCGGCTTCGGTAAACAATCGCATCTCGATGGCACGCAACAATACATTTTCAATGGCGTCCGGCTGAAAAAGTATGCCAAACGGATTGTTGTAATGCTGAAATTTGTACTGTTCTAACTTGGCACTAATATTTTCTGAAAAACATGAACCCACGGTCACCACCTTCGAATAATAATCGATCGGATGATTGCTTTTCGGAATGGTGATTGGGGTGCGGAAGTTCATATCACAAAAATCTAAAATATAATTTTAACCCATAGTGCATTATCATTAAAAACATAATGCATTGTTTTACAGTTAATCGTTTTTTTAGCTACAGATTCACAGATACTAAATCAAAAATAATTTAAAAAAATTAAGTACAAATTACACGGATATTGAAAGCTTTGCATTCGATTAAAGCTGTGAAATATAATTTTCTGAATAAAAATATAAAAAATCTGTGCATCTGTGGCTAACTAATAATGCATTACGGGTTAATTTTAATGATTTTTAGTTTCTTGTATATGTTGTTACATACACAACTATACCCTCAGGTTCATTAACCGTTTGCTTTAGTTTAAGTTCTTCATTCGTTAAACTTTCTATAACATAAGTATATTGATAAATCATAGGGTCAAATGGTGTATTGGAAACGGTTAATACATTTCCATTCATCTCCCAAACAGATGTTTGTGTATCGCTTAAAGTACATTGTGAATTGAATCCATTAAAAGTAAGTTCTCCGTTTGTAAAAAACTCTTGAAAATCTTTACTTGTTTCACAATCATGATTGTAATTTTGAAACTCTCCCCCGTTTGACACCCCTCCTTTTATATACCATTTACCTATTATTGTTGCGGAATCCTGATCATCGCTATTACAAGATGATGTTAAGCCAATAAAGATTAAAAATAATATGATTTTTTTCATAATCTGATTCATCATTATTTAATAAAATCAACCGCTTTCGCCAACGCCTCTTGAATTCCATTCACATCTTTACCACCGGCTGTAGCGAAAAACGGTTGTCCGCCGCCGCCGCCTTGAATATATTTCCCTAATTCACGAACGACTTGTCCGGCATTCAAATTATGTGAAGCCACTAATTCTTTGGAAATATAACAGGTTAACATCGGTTTGTTATCCTCGGCTGTAGCCAAAACTAAGAATAAATTAGTACCCAAATTACCCAATTCATACACCAAATCTTTTGCTCCTTCCGGATTCAAATCGACTTGCGTGGCCAAGAATTTTACACCGTTAATTTCTTGTAGTTCTGATGCTAATTCGCCTTTTAAGTTTTTAGCCTTTTCTCGCAATAACTGCTCAATTTGCTTTTTCAATTTGGCATTATCGTCTTGCAAGGAAATCACGGATTTTAAAATATCTTGTGGATTTTTCAAGGTTTCTTTTAACTCAGCCAAGGTGCTTTCTTGGTTTTTGTAGAAATCTTTCACCGCATCTCCGGTAATCGCTTCAATTCTGCGAATTCCGGCTGCCACAGCACCTTCTGAAATGATTTTGAAATGCCAAATATCCGCTGTGTTTTTCACGTGAATGCCACCACATAATTCTTTGCTGTCACCAAATTCAATCATCCGGACTGTATCACCGTATTTTTCACCAAATAAAGCCATCGCTCCTTGTGCCATCGCTTGCTGAATCGGAATATTTCGGTGTTCGACCAATTGTAATTGCTCTTCAATTCTGGCATTGACAAAAGCTTCTACCTGTTTAATTTCATCATCGGTTACTTTTGAAAAGTGCGAAAAGTCAAAACGCAAATAATTCGGATTGACCAACGAACCTTTTTGCTCCACATGTGTGCCTAAAATCGTTCGCAAGGCCAGATGCATCAAATGCGTAGCCGAGTGATTTTTAGACGTGGAAGTGCGTAAATCAGTATTCACTTTCGCCACAAATCCGGCTTCCACCTTTTCAGGAAGTTGTTTCGCAAAATGTAAAATCAGGTTATTTTCTTTTTTGGTATCGATGATTTCAATGGTTTCGTTTGCTGAAACCAAGGTTCCCTTATCACCTACCTGTCCACCACCTTCCGGATAAAAAGGCGTATTATCTAAAACGATTTGATACAAAACACCATCTTTTTTAGAATCTACCTTACGGATTCGCGTGATTTTCACTTCGTTTTCGGTTTGTTCATAACCCACGAATGTTTCTACATTTCCGTCGATTAAGATTTTCCAATCATCGGTGGTTACTTCCGATGCGGCACGGGAACGGTTTTTTTGTTTTTGTAATTCCGTTTCAAAATCTGCTTCGTTAAATGTATATCCTTTTTCTTTTAAAATTAAAGCAGTTAAATCTTTTGGAAATCCAAATGTATCATACAGTTCGAATACTTTTGCTCCTGAAATTTCATTTCCTTTGGTTTCGGAAACTACATTTTCCAACAACTGTAACCCTTGCTCTAACGTTCTCAAAAACGAAGCCTCTTCTTCCCGAATCACATTGGTAACCAAATTTTGCTGGGATTTAATTTCCGGGAAAAACTCGCCCATCTGGTTGGCCAAAACAGCGACCAATTCATAAATAAATGGTTCTTTGGTATTCAAAAATGTGAATCCGTAACGAATCGCACGGCGTAAAATTCTGCGGATCACATAACCGGCTCCGGTATTAGAGGGTAATTGTCCATCAGCAATGGCAAAAGCGACGGCACGAATGTGATCAACGATTACTCGAATGGCAATGTTGATTTTGTTTTGTTCTTCATCCACCTGCACGGACAGGTCTCGACCTGTCCCAACGGGATTCGGCGTATATTTTAAACCCGTAATTTGTTCTACTTTTTCAATGAGTGGTGTAAAAACATCGGTATCATAATTGGATGTTTTACCTTGCATGGCCATACACAAGCGTTCAAATCCCATTCCGGTATCTACGTGTTGAGCCGGTAATTTTTCTAAACTTCCATCCGCTTTACGGTTGAATTCCATAAATACATTATTCCAGATTTCCACCACTTGCGGATGGTCGGCATTCACTAAATCACGTCCGGAAATTTGAGCTCTTTCTACATCGGAACGCAAATCGATATGAATTTCGGAACAAGGTCCGCAGGGTCCCTGATCACCCATTTCCCAAAAATTATCTTTTTTATTTCCCAGAATAATACGGTCTTCTGCCACATACTGTTTCCACAAATCGAATGCTTCCTGATCAAACGGCACCTTTTCTGCCGGATTACCTTCAAAAACCGAAACATACAAACGGTCTTTGTCTAATTTCAGCACTTCCGTTAAAAACTCCCAGGCCCAGGCAATCGCTTCTTTTTTAAAATAATCACCAAACGACCAGTTGCCCAACATTTCAAACATGGTGTGATGATAGGTATCAAAACCCACATCTTCCAGATCGTTGTGTTTTCCCGAAACACGGAGACATTTTTGCGTATCCGCTATCCGCTTGCTTTTCGGTTCGGCATTTCCCAAAAAGTATTCTTTAAACTGAGCCATCCCCGAGTTGTTAAACATCAAGGTTGGATCATCTTTTAAAACAATAGGAGCCGAAGGAACGATTAAATGTCCTTTACCTTCAAAAAATTGCAGAAACTGCCTGCGGATATCTTGTGATTTCATTGTAAAAATTGTTCAGTATTTAATTTTCAAAGGATTAGGCTGATTTGTATAAATGTTAGTTTTTATGATCCTCTTCAAACCTCTTTCTGTCTAAATTAAATTAGCATGAGAATGAAACATTTCTTAAATTTGTTCGTCTAATCCGTTTTGAAAGCACAAAAATAGTATAATTTAAGAAATGTCGAAGAAAGTAAAGTATTATTACGACACAGAAAGTTTGGCCTACAAGAAAATCAGCCCGAAAAAAGGGCGGAAATTTGGTTATGCCGCATTATTTCTGGTTTCATCTGCTTTATTCGGTTTTTTATGCTTTGTGATTTTATTGAATACGCCCTACTTTGAAACACCAAAAGACCGGTTACAGGCCCGTGAAATTGAAAACATGAAACTTCGCTACCAGATTCTGAACAAAAAAATGGATCAATTGGATGAAGTGTTAGCCAGTATAGAAGAACGCGACAATAATTTATACCGTATTTACTTTAACTCCTCTCCCATTCCGTCTGAGCAACGAAAAGCCGGGTTTGGCGGAGTAAACCGTTATAAAGAATTGGAAGGCTACGACAATTCGGAACTGGTGATCAACACCACGAAACGGGTAGATATGATTTCGAAGGAACTGGCCATTCAGTCCAAATCATTAGACGAAATCCTCAACCTAGCCAAAGGGAAGGAAAAGCTTCTGGCCGCCATTCCCGCCATTCAGCCGGTTAAGAATGAAGATCTGACCCGTATGGCTTCCGGATTCGGATACCGAAATGACCCGTTTACCAAGATCAGAAAAATGCACCACGGAATGGATTTTACCGCCAAAACCGGAACACCGGTTTATGCCACTGGCGATGGTGTGGTAGAACGGGCTGATAATTCAATGTCCGGTTTTGGAAATTTAATTATTATCAAACACGGTTTTGGTTACACAACCTATTATGCTCATTTAAGTAAATACAAAGCAAGAGTGGGACAAAAAGTAAAACGGGGAGACATCATTGGCTACGTGGGAAGTACCGGAAGAAGCGAAGCACCGCATTTACACTATGAGGTTCACAAAGACGGTGAGCCGATTAACCCGATTAATTTTTATTACGGCAGTATTTCTGCCGAGGAATATATTGCCATTTCAAAAATTGCTAACCAAGAAAACCAAGCTCTCGACTAATGCATCTGAACTTACCTGAAAAAAGATATTACAGCATTGGCGAATTGGCCAAAGCATTTGATGTGAACGCTTCTTTGATCCGGTTCTGGGATAAAGAATTTGATATTCTTAAACCTAAAAAAAACGCAAAAGGCAACCGGATGTTTACACCGGAAGACGTGAAAAACCTTCAATTAATTTATCATTTGGTCAAAGAACGTGGATTTACATTAGAAGGAGCCAAAACCCATTTAAAAGAAGGACAGAAAAAAACACTGGACAAATTTGAAATCATCAGTAAATTAGAAGGAATAAAAGCTCAATTGATGCAAATTAAGGAGGAGTTATAGAAAAGAATTTAGAGTTTAGAAATCAGAGAAATAAAAAACAGTTATTCAGAATTTCAGTAAATCAGAACCTTAAAAAACAACTAAAATGAAAAAATGGTTATTACCCGTCGGGATTATTATCGGACTTATAGTCATCATCGGATTCTACGTAGTGGGAATTCAAAACACGGCAATTTCTAAAAGCCAGGCCGTAAACAAATCTTGGGGAGATGTTCAAACATCTTACCAAAGAAGAAGTGATTTAATTGGTAACTTGGTAAATACGGTTAAGGGAGCTGCCGATTTTGAAAAAAGCACCTTAGAAGCCGTAATTGCTGCTCGTGCAAGAGCAACACAAACCACGATTGACCCCACCAACGTTACCTCGGAACAATTGGCAGAATTCAACAAAGCCCAAAGCGGTGTTTCTTCTGCTTTATCAAGGCTTTTGGTGACTGTAGAAGCGTATCCGGAATTAAAAGCTAACCAAAACTTCCTGAAATTACAGGACGAACTGGCCAGTACGGAAAATACCATTCAAACGGCCCGTGTCCGTTTTAACGAATCGGTTGAAACATACAACAACCATATTTTGAAATTTCCGAATAAGATGTTTCTGGGCGAATACAAAGAAAAGCCTTATTTTGATGCTGAATCGGGTGCTGATAAAGCTCCTGAAGTAAAATTCTAAACCATGTCTGTCACAGAAGATTTTCTTACTCCGGCAGAAGAACAGGAAATTGTTCAGGCCATAGCTTTGGCAGAAAAAAATACGTCCGGAGAAATTCGGGTACACATTGAGAACCATTCCGACACACCCCCCATTGCCCGGGCACAGGAGGTATTTGATTCGCTCAAAATGTACAAAACCAAAGCCCGAAACGGAGTTTTATTCTACGTGGGTGTGGAAGACCACACTTTTGCAATCATCGGAGATATTGGCATTGACGATGTAGTGGAAAGCGATTTCTGGGAATGTACCAAAGACATCGTAATTGAGAACTTCCAAAATAAAAAATTCAAAGACGGTTTGGTGGAAGGCATAAAAAGAGCCGGCGAACGTTTAAAAGTGTTTTTTCCTTATGATTCTGACGACGCAGACGAACTTTCTAACGAAATATCCAAAGGATAAATGAAATTTACCACAACACTATACTGGCTTTTGACCCTGATTATTTTACCGGCTCAGGCCAGTATCGCTCAGTTTAAAATTCCTAAAGTTCCAAGCTTCCAGACCAGTGTCTATGATTATGCAAAAGTATTGTCGGAAAGTGAAAAAAGAGCACTCGAAGAAAAACTCATACGTTATTCAGACAGCACTACCACACAAATCGTAGTCATTACAATCGAAGATTTAAAGGGAGAAAACATCGGATTATTGGCACCGAAATGGGGACATGAATGGGGAATTGGCGGCAGTAAAGAAAAAGACAATGGGGTTATTATTCTGCTCTCCAAAAACGACCGAAGAATTCATATTTCGCCCGGTTACGGTGTTGAAGACAGGCTGACTGCAGGAATTACGGGCGAATTAATCCGGAATGTCATTCTGCCGGAATTTAAAGCCGGGAGTTATTACCGTGGTTTAGACAAAGGAGCCGATGCCATTTTTGAGGTGCTGAAAGGAAAGTACAAAGGAAAAAGACAAGGAGACAAAGGAGGGGCTTTACCCATGTTGATCGTTCTTGTATTGATTGTGATCTTTGTCATTATTGCTTCTAAAGGAAATAAGAACAACCGCAACGGAGGTTCCGGTCGTTTTTCCGGTCCGGATTTAGCCGATATTATTATCCTGAGCAGCTTAGGCCGGGGTGGCGGCGGTATTTTTGGCGGCGGTTCATCCGGTGGTGGCGGCTTTGGCAGCGGCGGATTCGGAGGCGGATTTGGCGGTGGCGGTTTCAGTGGCGGCGGAGCCGGCGGAAGCTGGTAAAACGGTTAATATAAAAAACAAAAGCGACTGAATTTCAGGTCGCTTTTGTTTTTTTGATCTGTTTTTAATCCATGAAAAATACGCCCCCTTCTTTTTCTTTCTTCCCTCCGAATTTATCGAGCTTGTAAGTAAGTGAAAACATGACATACTGTTGCAAAACAATATTTTCAGAGTCGGTAATCGCTGTCGGCGTAATGGTTCGGCGTACCCCTACATTCTGGTTCAACACATCATACACTTTTACTTTAGCTAACAGCCTGTCTTTATAAAAGTTATACCCCAGACTGGTGTTCCATAAATAAAAGTCTTTTTGAAAACCATCTGCTATGTTGGAATTATACGTATAACCGAAGTCATTGCCAAAAACCACTTTCTTGGGCCAATAGCTCGTAAATTCCATTTTAAATTTATGCACAAAATTATTGGCATTGTCAATTACATAATTCTTAAAATCAGTTGAGTTAAACGCATAACTGTACGTCGGAGCAATGGTTATTAAGTTCTCTATACTCCAGTTCAAATTTATCCGGGGTTCCAGTCGCCACCCTTTTGCTTCATACAATTCGGCATTGGTCAACCCCTGGTTAATGTTGTAACCCGAATCCAAACCGGCACTGATACGCAGGTTTCTTTTCTCTTTTTTAAATGATTTACTCCACGAAGCTCCCATATAACTGTTAAATCCTTTATCCACATTTTCATACGTGGTCTGTGCCCTGAAACTTTCATCGTAAACGGTCGAGGAAACAATCTGATCTTTGCTCATGGTCATCCCGCCATAAAAGAAAAACCCGCTTCGTGACTGCCAGTCATAATTATTGAAATTCGTGTAAACAGAATGCTGCTGGGTCGGATTTAATTCACTGTTACCGACAATCGTATTCAAAGGATTGGAAAGGTTCACTACCGGCAAAAACTGATTGGCCAATGGCAATTCCATTCTGAAGTTGTAATTCGCATAAATCGATTTACTTTTACTGATGTTATAATTCATGTTTGCGGAAGCTTTCGGAAAAACGTAGTTTTTATTCTGCCGTGTGTTAACCGCTAAATAATCGGACTCGTTTTTAAACGTCACAAATTCAGGCCCTACATTAAAACGGGCTCTGATTTTCTTTTTGGTTATATTTAATCCGGCTGACGGATAAATTTTTAACACACTCGAATTGATTTCATTAGATAACGGTGCGTTAAATTCAGAATAACTGCCGGACACTTCATCAAAATCAAAGGTTGCATCCGAATCTTTGGAAGCATAATACGTAATTTGTGAAGCCAAACTCAATTTTAAGGAATCGGTAATAGGTTCGCCATACCGGATTTCCGTTTCCACTTTGTTGAATGTCTTATCCCGGAATACATTCTGATTCCGGATATCATCCGGTTCACCGGTCAGGTAATAAAACGTAGAAGAGTTCAGATTGGAAAACGTAGTTGATTTTTTGTGTTCGTTATTTAGTGATGCCGAGAATCCTCTTCCTTTCTTTTGAAAGGATTTGTAATAATAAATGTTATTTTCAAAAGAGGTATCATCCACGTCGGAAAACGAATTGGAATTGCTTTCATTAGAAAGTTCATTTGCCTGATTCCGGGTTTCCTGACGACTGAGAAAACGATCTTTATTCAAACCTTTCACAAATTTAGGCTCTACATAAATGGTGGCTGTTGAATCTAATTTTATTTCAAAATTAAAACTCAGATTATGTGTGTTTCCAATCCGGTTAGAAGTAGAACTTGATTCGGTAAAAGTGGTTTCGTTTGGCAATAAATTAGTTCTAGAAGACCGGCTTACATTATCTGTTTCGGCATTCGTAAAAAAATAGTTGTTATTGACATCTACTTTTTTAAACCATTTATCTGCAAAATTAACCCCTATTAGATTAGAGGTTGTTAACCCGTTACCACCCCCAAAATTCATTCCGTTGATCCCGAAAGAACCATCATCGCTTGAGTAAACCGATACGTTTCGGCCTCCCCCCATGTTATCAAAAATCTCATTCATGGAAAACCCGACCGAATTGATGTTATTGGCCGAAGCCAGAACGCTTATTTTTTGTTCGCCTTTGAACCAATTGAGCAGTAAACTCGATTCATACCGTTCGTCGGAACCATAGCCTCCCATGATTTTTCCGAAAAACCCTTTGTTTTTATCTTCCTGAATGGTCAGGTTGATGGTTTTTTCTTCTGAGGATGCTGCTTCTCCCGATAATTCCTCCGCTTTGGTTTTGGTGTCAACCACCTGAATTTTTTCAATGATTTCCGCCGGAAGATTCTGGGTGGCAATCTTTCCGTCTTTGCCAAAAAACGGCTTTCCGTTGACCAGGATCTGGTTAACTTCTTTACCGTTTACGGTGATTTTCCCTTCGGGAGAAATTTCCACACCGGGCAATTGTTTCAGTAATTTCTCTACATTGGCATCTGCTCCTACTTTAAATGAAGCCGCATCAAACTCTAATGTATCGTTTTTAATCCGCACAGGAGGAGCTTCTCCTTTCACCACTACCTCATCCAGAGATGTCCCGTTTTCAGTAAGCGACAACAATCCCAATTCAAGGTTTGCACTTAAGCTGCCGATTTCTTTTCTGTAGTTTTCATACCCTAAAAAAGACACCTTGAGAACAGTCGGCTGGGTACTTTTCCGGGTTCTGATTTCAAAGTTTCCGTTTTTTTCCGAAATCGTATAATCAATTACGGCAGAATCTTTTTTAGATGTCAGGTAAACGGTAGCTGATTCGAGCGGAAGTTTGGTGTTTTCGTCAATAATTTTTCCTTTAACGGTAACGAAACTTTGTCCATACGAACATAAAGCACAGCATAACAATACTGTGGAGAGAAAATGTTTGAACATAAAGAGTTAAAATTAGCTGTGAGAAAATTCTATAACAGCGAATTAACACTTTTAGTATGGAAAGTTAAAATTTCTTACATAAACTTTAACATTTGAAAGACATGGCTGAAATGATAGAATATATTGAATTGAACAAACGGGAACATAAGGTTTATTGAGCTTAAACAGCATAAATCTTTCTATTTTACTTTGCTACGCAAAACAAAATAATGTAAAAAGACAGGAAAAAAACGCTTCAGTAAAACCCCCAGGGTTTCTTTACCTCCGATGGCCACTTCAAATTTTTCTTTTTCTACAGCACGGATAAGCTTTTGAGCAAAAACTGCTACTGTCATCCCTTTTTGGGTCGCTTCATCATCATGTCGCTGGGCTGATCCGTCAGCCGTTAAGGCATTTTTAGCAACATTCGTTTGAATAAAACCGGGACAAATCAGAGTAACCTGAATATTATCCTGTTGATGTTCCATCCGCAACACATCAAAAAAACCATGCAAAGCATGTTTGGCACCGCAATATCCCGAACGATAAGGAGATCCAAATTTCCCCATCAAACTGGTAATGGTCACAAAGGTTCCTGCTTTGTTTTGCAGAAAATGAGGCAGTAACGCTTTGGTCAAAGCAACCGTGCCGAGGTAATCTACCTCGATAAGTCTTTTGTCTACCTCAAAGGCCGTTTCTGCCAAAAGAGAACGTTGGCTTATACCACCATTATTAATGAGTACATCAATTTTTCCGAAAAAGGAGACCGCCTTTTCAACTTTGTCACCGGCTTTGCCAAAGTCTGCTAAATCAAGAGGAAGAAGAGCCACAGCGGAAGATCCGCAATTTGCTTTTACTTGTAAAAGATTGGTCTCATTTCGGGCAGACAGGATGAGTTGACAATCCATTTGAGCCAAGGCATAAGCCAGACCTTCACCTATTCCCGAAGATGCTCCGGTTATCCAGACAGTTTTCTTTCGCAGAGAAGCCATGTTGTTTTTTATTAAAGACTGACTAATTTACACAAAAAAAACAAGCGATTAAGTTTTCCTTTTGATTTACTTAATCGCCTGACTGTTCAATAATATAATAGTTATTTTTCCCGGATATAAATATCGATGGGCACCCCCGAAAAATCCCAGTTTTCACGGATTTTATTTTCTAAAAACCGTTTGTAGGGTTCTTTAACATACTGTGGCAAATTGGCAAAAAACACAAATTGTGGTGTGGGTGTAGGCAATTGCATGCAGTATTTTATTTTTACATATTTTCCTTTCAAAGCCGGAGGCGGATAAGCCTCTATCAATTTCAACATGTGTTCATTGAATTTTGAGGTCGAAATACGCTGCTTTCTGTTTTCGTAAACCTTAACGGTTTCTTCCAAGGCTTTTAACAAACGTTGTTTGGTTAAAGCTGAAACAAATAGTATAGTTACATCCGTAAAGGGTTCTATTTCTTTTCTGATTTTAACTTCATAATCGCGGGTGGACATGGTGTCTTTTTCAACCAAATCCCACTTATTAACCAGAATGATAATTCCTTTTCTGTTCTTGGCAGCCAGCCAGAAGATGCTTTGATCCTGTCCTTCAAACCCCCGGGTGGCATCAATCATTAAAATACACACATCCGCATGCTCGATGGCCCGAACGGAACGCATCACGGAATAAAACTCCAGGTCTTCTTTCACTTTGGCTTTCCGTCTGATTCCGGCTGTATCGACCAGGTTAAATTCAAACCCGAAACGGTTGTATCTGGTGTCAATGGAATCACGGGTTGTACCGGCTATGTCGGTTACAATATAACGGTCTTCGCCGATAAGAGCATTGATAAAACTGGACTTTCCGGCATTCGGACGACCTACTACCGCAAAGCGGGGCAGTTCGGTTTCTTCCTGTGTCGGTTCCGGTTTATCCGGAAAAACCCGGATTAATTCATCCAACAATTCACCAGTTCCGCTTCCGGATGTACTGGAAATGGTAATGTAATCACCCAAACCTAAATTATAAAACTCATAGGCATCTTTTTCACGCATGGCATTATCTACCTTATTGACTACTACAATTACCGGTTTGGTAATTTTTCGAAGTAATTTAGCCACTTCATCATCCATTGGCGTGATGCCTTCTTCTACATCTACCACAAACATGATTACATCGGCTTCGTCAATAGCTAATTCTACCTGTTTACGGATCTCAGCTTCAAAAATATCGTCGGAGCCTTTGATGTAACCTCCGGTATCAATGACCGAAAATTCTTTTCCGTTCCACTCGCTTTTTCCATAGTTTCGGTCGCGGGTTACTCCACTTACGGAATCCACAATTGCTTCTCTTCGTTTGATCAAACGGTTAAAAAGTGTTGATTTCCCAACATTCGGTCTTCCTACAATGGCCACAATAGTACTCATACGCTAATTTTCAAAATATTTTGCAAAGGTAATCTTTTTTGTTTGAAGTTTGGAGGGTAGAGTTTAGTAAGGTAGAGTTTAGAATTTAAAGGGTGGGAGTTTTGGGAATGCGTACATTTACAAAGTAGAATTCTATTTTCTAAACTCTAAATTCTATTTTCTAAATTAAAAGAATTTAAGTCAAAAAATAAACCCGTCTCTTTTCCGTTTAACACTATAATTTCGTAAATTAGTAATTAATTTAGCATCACTTTTATGAATTTAGATGACCAATTACCGTTGCGGTATCGATTTGACAGAGTGGTAACCAAGTCCTATGAATCGATTTTGGCCAGTTGCGAAAAATTAAAGGAAACGGTTGAACCGGATTATAAAATTAAAATTTCCGGACATCATATCTGGTTGCATATCGGGCTGTTGCAACGTGAAAAATATTCGCCTCATCTGCATTTGGAAATTGAAAAAATGGAAGACGGAAACACCTATGTCCGTGGTTTATTTGGGCCTGATCCGGTGTTATGGGCACTATTTATGTTCCTTCACTTTGTGGTGGGTGGTATTTTTGTGATTTTTTCGGTCATAGCCTTTTCAAAATGGTCGCTTGACCAGTCATTTAAATTTGATCTGGTGGTGATGTTTGCCATGGTAAATGCGTGGTTTTTACTTTATTTCATTGCCCGGCTGAACCGGAAAAGGGGACTGAAACAAGCGAGGGAATTGGAGGAGTTGATGGAGAAAATTTTGGCGTGATTTTATTTTAACCGCAGAGAACGCAAAGGTTTATGCAAAGAACGCTAAGTCGCTTCGCTTTTTTTAATGGAACACGGATTGGGCGGATTTTAACAGATTTTCGCTGATTTGACAGCTTTGCTATAATGGATTTAAGGGATTCGTTTTGAGAAATCTTCTTCTTTAGCTGTTCTCAACCTGAAACTTGAAACCTAAAACGTTCAGCCCCACAATTGTTATTTCTGATTATACCCCAACCTTCGCAACTGAAAGGCATTGCTACGCCAGTCTTTACTCACTTTCACAAAAAGTTCGATATGGATTTGTTTGCCGAAGAATTTTTCTAAATCTTCTCTTGCCTGCATTCCCACTTTTTTTAAAGCAGAACCTTTGTGCCCGATGATGATTCCTTTTTGCGTGTCGCGTTCCACCATAATGACCGAACGAATTCGAATAATGTTATCGTCTTCAATAAATTCTTCGGTTTCAACCTCCACCGCATACGGGATTTCTTTATCGTAATTGATCAGGATTTTTTCACGGATAGTTTCGTTGACAAAAAAACGTTCCGGTTTATCCGTAAGTGTATCCTTTGGATAATACGGCGGTGATTCCGGTAATAAAGAAATAATGCGGTCGAATACTTCTTTTACATTGAAGTTTTCCAACGCAGATATGGCAAAAATTTCGGCATTCGGCACTTTTTCTTTCCACAATTCAACTTGTTCTTCCAGTTGTTGCTGGTTGGATTTATCTATTTTATTCAATAAAAGCAGAACAGGAATTTCACTGTGGATAATCCGTTTAAAAAAAGCTTCGTCTTTTAATTCTTTTTCGCCGATTTCAACCATGTAAATTAATACATCGGCATCTTCAAAAGCGGATTTCACAAACTGCATCATCGATTCCTGCATTTCATACGCCGGTTTGATGATTCCGGGTGTATCGGATAGAACCATCTGAAAATCTTCTCCGTTTACAATGCCCAGAATACGGTGTCGGGTGGTTTGTGCCTTAGAAGTGATGATGGATAATTTCTCACCCACGAAGGCATTCATTAAAGTTGATTTTCCTACGTTGGGATTTCCGATGATGTTAACGAATCCTGCTTTGTGAGCCATGTCTTTACTTTTTGCAAAGGTAAGATTTCTTTTGTTTGGCTATTCCTGAATATTTATTAAATTTGAAAGGAAACACATAGTAGATTATGAAAAACTGCAAGCTATTATCTTCTGAACAAAAAAGTGCCTTAATTCAGTCATTACAAACCCGCTTCGAAAATAATAAAAACCGCCACAAAGACATCGAATGGAAGAATGTTCTGGCTAAATTAGAAGCAAATCCGGAAAAATTATGGTCGTTGCATGAGATGGAAAAAACCGGTGGCGAACCTGATGTGATTGATTTTGATAAACATACAGGTCAGTATATTTTTGTTGATTGTTGTGCCGAAAGCCCGTCAGGCAGAAGAAGTGTTTGCTTTGACCGCGAAGCACTCGAGACAAGAAAAGAACACAAACCGGAAAACAATGCTGTCGATATGGCAACAGCAATGGGTACAGAACTTTTGACGGAAGAGCAATACAAAAAATTACAACTATTGGGAAAATTCGATTCCAAAACATCAAGCTGGATACAAACACCGGACGAAATCAGAAAATTAGGCGGTGCTTTGTTTGCCGATTTTCGGTATAACCATGTTTTTGTGTATCACAACGGGGCACAATCCTATTATGCCGCAAGAGGATTCAGGGCGATGCTCCTCGTTTAACTTTTTTTAAAAACATTAAACCTTTTTCACTACATTTGAGTCAGCACAACATTGGCATACAAACACTTAAACGACACAACACCCAACTCCCCATGAAACACAACAAACTACCCCTGTTTCTTTTGACACTTTTTTTCGTGTCCGTTTTATTTTTAATGCCAACTTTCAGCAAAGCCTGCACGAGAGTGGTTTACAAAGGTCCGAACGGAACCGTTATTACAGCCCGTTCGATGGATTGGAGGTCGGATATTCCTGCCAACTTATGGATTTTTCCGAGAGGCATAGAACGAAATGGCGAGACGGGAAAAAATGCTGTTCAATGGAAATCAAAATTTGGCAGCGTAATTACAAGTTCCTGGGACATTGCGGCTTCTGACGGCATGAACGAAAAAGGATTGGTTGCCAATATGCTTTGGCTGGTTGAATCTTCTTATCCTGACCACAAAAAAAACCAGCACAAAAAAACACTGGCTATTTCGCTTTGGGCTCAATATGTACTGGATAATTTTGCTACCGTGGCAGAAGCTGTAAAAGCTTTTGAAAAAAATGAACTGGATGTAATCTCAAGCCATATTCCCGGAACCAGTATTTTTGCAACAATCCATCTGTCTGTTTCTGACGCAAGCGGAGACAGTGCTATTTTTGAATACATCAACGGGAAATTAGTCATTCACCACAGCGAAGACTATGTAACCATGACCAACTCGCCTGTTTTTGAAGAACAATTAGCGATTAATACCTATTGGAAAGGAATTCCGGGAACTGTGATGCTACCGGGAACCAATCGGGCAGCTGACCGGTTTGTCAGAGCCTCTTACTACATCAATGCCATTCCCAAAACCGATGATATGCGAATCGCTATTCCGAGTGTGTTCAGTGTAATCCGGAACTGTTCGGTTCCGTTGGGAATATCCTCAGAAACAGAACCCAATATTTCCTCTACCAAATGGCGGACCGTGGCGGATCAAAAAAACCTGGTGTACTATTTTGACAATGTATTAAATCCGAATGTGGTTTGGGTAGAATTCAGTAAGATTGATTTTAGTGAAAAAGGAAAAGTACGGAAACTGAGCCTTGAAAATAACGAAAATTTTGCCGGGGAATCTTCCATAAACTTCAAAGTAACCAAGCCTTTCATGTTTGCTAAATTAGAGGAATGATCTTTATAAATTTAATCTTCCATAGCCAAAACCCGTTTTTAAAACTAAACGGGGTTTTTTAATTAAAAACCCACCCAGAGTACGGCCCCGAAATCGAACTCCAGATGGGCAACAAGGTTGGAGTACCTTGTGATATTATTTTTTAGGGATATGATAAATATCCGGTTCTTCAAGCCCTTTTTGCTTTAACATCTTTGTATGTTTTTTTGTAACGGTTTCTATTTTTTCATCCGGATTTTCAGTTTCAAGATGATCTCTGTTTTTCAATTTATCGTTCATGGCAATTCATTTAGGGTTACACAAACAGGATTACTTTACAAAGTTGCAATCTCCGGCATCAATTTTTATTACATAATTTTTCAAAAAAATTACATGATAACCATACTCTATACCTGCTGAAATTTTATAAACAAAAAAAGTGCCGAAAATCAGCACTTTAAATTCTTTATTGTAAAACAGTTTCTATTCTGCGGCGACCAGTTTACTGGCACTGCGGTACAAAAATGCATGATAGATATGTCTTCGGGCAAAACGGGCCGGTGATTCGGCATTAATCATTTTGATGTAGGTAACTTTAGGCACACCAAAATATTCAAATTTATTGCCGTCTGTAAAGTGAATATTGAGCACACCGTCTTCATAATAAAATTCTAAAATACCGGAAGTACTGGTTGTTTTTAAATATTCATCTTTCACTTTTTCCTGGGTTTCCGGAGCAATACTCACCAAAAAATGATAGGCTTCAATGATTGCTTTACTACGCTCTTCGGCGGCCTGCCGTTCAACGGGATCTGCAATCGTGTCCGGATGATCTTCCTTCATACTGTTGCGGTAAATTGTTTTGAGTTCTTTTAGAGAAACTGTTTTACTCACATTGAGTAATTTTCTGTATTCAGCTATTTTTTTTGAGTTCATCAGTAACTTTTACAAACGCGACCGTCACGTTTTAATTTGCCGCAAAAGTAGTTTATTTTTGATCATTTGATAAGTCATGTCAAAAAATAAAACTGCTTAAAAAGCACACTAACAATTAGAAATAACGTTTTATTAATGCACTCTTCAAAAAAAATAATGTGAATTAGTTTATATTTGTGCCTAATTTTTTTACAATTGAAAACTATACTTTTAAATTTTTTTCTTTTTATCCTTTTCGCTCAAAATACTCAGGCTCAATGTTTTGAAATAGAAAGCATCTTGGTGGACGCCTGCGGTGCACAAGAAGGATTAAACGAAATGGTACGCTTTAAAGTCGGTACAACTCCCCTAAACACCACTACATTAACCGTTAACTGGCCTAATAATCCATGGCAGGGATTAGTTCAAAACGCTACAACCGCTTCAAAAGTTGCAACATTAAATGCTGATATTTTAGATGCTGGAGGTTGTGGTGAATTATTGGAACCTACCGGTGGAATTCTTCCGGCTAATTCAACCGTTATACTGGTAACCAGTTTTAATCTTGACACGGCACTGAATTCCTTTGGAGCTCTTACCGAAGACATTTACATCCTATTTCAAAATAATGCTACCACAATAGGTGGTCATTTTGCAAATTTCGGCACTGGTCTCAGAACGTTATCAATATCGTTCGGAGCCTGTAGCGATACTGTTACTTACGACAGAAGCAACTTAGTGAATCCCTCTGGTCAAAATGTGGGAGCAGACGGGGCCACTGTTTTGTTTGATCCCTCCGGTAATCCAACGTATGTTAATTACGGCTGTTCGGCTCCGGTGCAACCTTTTTTGGTCGATATCAACAATTTACCTATATCGGCTTGCCTCGGGGATGTCGTTAACTTAACAGCCTCTGCCGAAGGTCATCAATCTGTTTTGTGGACTGCCCCCAGTGGTAATTTTAGTAATTCAGGAGCTTTATCAACGACTTTTACAATTCCCACAAACGCAAGCGGTACAATTTTGGTGACACTAACTGCAACAAATAATTGCGGACTTGAAATTTCCGATACCGTTCTGATTACAATTACAAACAATGCAGTTCCTGATTTTGATACGGCTTTAATCTTATGCTCCGGATCAACTGCTCCGGTTTTAAGCACAACTTCACCTAATGGAATTCAGGGTGTATGGAATCCTTCCGCAATAAACAATACAACGGGCGGAAATTATGTTTTTACGCCCAATGAAAATCAATGTGCTTCGCCAATAACGCTGGTTGTAACGGTAACGGACAATAT